>Ga0134128_10001809_pt1 | contig 27036 bp, 25 predicted proteins | sample KB31754_FD_96462 | JGI IMG/M metagenome (GOLD analysis project Ga0134128, IMG submission 96462) | Terrestrial soil microbial communities with excess Nitrogen fertilizer from Kellogg Biological Station, Michigan, USA - KB3-175-4 | ecosystem: Environmental > Terrestrial > Soil > Unclassified ...
GCGCCCGGCAGCTCCTGCGCGAGGCGATGCGCGAGGCTCCTCGCGGCGATGCGCCGCGGCTGCGTGCAGCCGATGAGCCCCGACTCGCCGCGCCCGCTCGCGAGGCAGATCTTCGGGATCTGCGTGGTCTTCCCGGAGCCGGTCTCGCCGCACACGATGGTGACCGGATGCGCGCGCACCAGCTCCGCGATCCGGTCGCGATGCTGTGCGATCGGAAGCTCGTCGGGAAACGCGATGGGGGGCAGCGCCAGGGGGCGCAGGCGAGGGGCGGCGGGCATGGGGCTCGCGGAAACGGTCCGCAAGAGATATTTTACTGTCGCGGATCTACCGGACCCGGGACCAGGAGGTTCCAGTGAGCCCAGCCAGCCGCACCACCGCTCCGAACGCCACGCGCGCGATCGTCGTCATGGCGGCCATGGTCGCCGCGTTCGCGTACTCGCCTACGCCCGCACCAATCGGTAGAGCGGAGCGCTGCCGAAGCCCTTCGCGAGCGGCGTCACGCCGATGTACTCGCAGCGATGGGCCGTGCGCCCGAGCGCGAGCGTCGCCGCGAACGCATGCGTGACGAACACCTCGCCGGGCCGCACGATGGGCTCCAGGCGTGCGGCGCGATTGACGTGGCTGCCATTGAAGGTGGGCTTTCCCATGATCGGGTCGAGCGTGTGGAACACCGGCCCGACGTGCAGGCCGGTGCGCACGTGGGTCGCCCCCGGCATGCCCAGCTCGGTCCACGGAATCGCGCCGATCGCCTCGCCCAGCGCGAGCGCGAAGTCGGCCGCTTCGCTCGGCTGGTCGAACACGATGTAGAGCCCGTCGCCGCGCGTGTTGGCATCCGCGGGCGTAATGGCGAGGCGATCGAGCGACGCGCGCGCGGCCCCGAGGAAGAGCTCGGCGAAGCGCGGCGAATATTGCTCAGGCATCCGGGAGAAACCGGTGATATCCGAGAAGAGGATCGACTTGAGGACGCGGCGCGCGTGCGCGCCGCCGCCGGGCATCGGCGCTTGCCCTGCCGACCGCGCTCCCGCCGACGCGAGCGTGAGCTCGATCACCTCGCCGCCGCGCGCCTTCCATTGCCTCACGTTCGCCGCGGTACCGCCGAGCGCGGCGCCGCCCGAACCCTCGGCCACCGCGAGCATTGTCGCCCGGGTCTCGAGCTCCGCTGCGCGCAGCATCGCCATGCCCTGGATCAGGTTCGAGGCGTGCTCGAAGAGGATGTCGTCGCCGAGGTACGGCTCTTCCGTGGCATGGATCACGCGCGTGGCGCGGCCCAGCGCCCGCTCGAACCGCTCCACCCATCCCGGCCCCGCGAAGGCGACGCTCTCCCGGACGAAATCGCCGGTGGCGAAGGGCAGCACGACCTGCGTCTCATGGCCGGCATCCTGCATGGCCTCGAGGAACAACAGGTCCGCGCCGCACGCAGCCTGCGAATACCCGATCGCCCCGGGCATGCGCCGGATCTCCGCTGCGATGCGCGACCGGACCTCGCCCTCGAGCGCGGCGGGAAACCGTGGTGCCGGTCGTCCCGGCGCATCGATCATGTGGCCGGTGAAGGCCAGGACCTGCGCGCTCGCCAACACCTCGAGCATTCGTACGGCGTGCGCCGAGCCGATGAGCCGCAGCTGCCGGCGCATGGACGCGACGTCGCCATGGCGCCCGCGGGCGAGCTCGCGGGCCGTCTCGTAGGCGCGGGCCGATTCGTCGCCCCGCCCGAGGAGGAGCAGCGCCTCGCCGCGCGAGGCCCAATCCCAATGGTCGCCCTGCTCCGGTGCCAGGCGCAGCGCCTGCCGGGCGAGCTCATCGCGGGTAGCGGCGTCGCCCAGCAGGTGCGCCATCGTGGCCGCGTTCACCGCGGGATAGGCGCCCGGGGCGAGGCGCAACGCCTCGCGATAGCGATCCAGCGCCTCTCGCGCATCGCCGCGATCCTTCGCGAGGCGCGCCGCCAGGCTCGTCACCTGCGCAGCGAGCGCGGGATCGAGCGCGGCCGTGTCGATGGCGGCGAGCCTCGATCGCGCCTCGGAGGCGGCGCCCATGCGCGCGCACGCGAGGGCCGCGAGGTAGCTCAGCCGCGGCGTCGCTTCGAAATCGGGCACCTGCAGAGCGAGGTCGAGCGCTTCGGCATTGCTCGCGCGCGAGAGCGCCTCGCCGACGAGCGCCTCAACCGCCATGGGCGATCGCCGGGATGCGCGCTTCGAGGCTGCGCTCGAGCGCCTCGGGGCCGCGCTTCTCGAGCGGAACCGGCAACGCGTAGAGCCGCGCATCGCGTCCCGCGCCGACGAGCGTACGCATCGCCGGCAGCCAGACCGTGTCGGTGAATTGATTCGCGAGCTTGAACTGGGCGATGGGCGCGCCGCCATCGATGCGCCACAGGGTGGCATAGCCCGCGAGGTCGGTGGCCATCAGGAGGCCCGCTTCCGTATCGCATACGACGGTCGTCGGCAGGCCGAGCGCGCCGTCGAAGGTATGGAGAAGTCCGCCCGTGGCCGCGTCGTGCAGCTGGAAGCGCGGGCCGTCGAGGTCGACCGCCACGTACCGGTCGTCGCAGGTGAAGTTCATGAGGGTCGGTACCGACGAGGCCGGCGTCGCGAGCTCGTGGCGCTCGCGCATGCGAACGTCCACGATCTCGACCTTGCGGTTGTAGTTCATGAGCAGGCGGTCGCCCGAAGCCGAGAAGATCAGGTTCGGGTAGTCGGCGGGGCCGCTCGTGGGAAAGAGGGCGAGCCGCGCGCCGTTCGCCCGATCGAGGATCTCGAGGCCGTTCTCGTCGGTGATGGCGATGCGCCCGTCCTCGGCCGCGTCGATGCCGGTGACCTTCGCGTACTTGTGCAGGACGCGCACGTGAAGCGATCGATCCACGGTGATGAGCTGGTTATCGTCGTCGACCGCGACCACCTCTCCCGCGCCGTTCCATCCGGGGAGCCGCGTGATCCTGTGGGGCAAGCGCCGTTGCGCGAGCAGGCGGCCGCTGTCGGTCTCGCCCACGCGCACCTCGGAGCTGTCGCGCGCGCTCGCGAACCATGTGCGGCCGTCCGGCGAGAAGGCGATGTACTGGTTGCGCAAGGGGACGCTCGCGATCGGATGCAAATTCCGCGCATCCCATGCCACGGTGAGGTCCTGGTCGAAACTCAACATCCGCGAGCGGTCCCCGACGAGACCGGCGGCGTCGAGGGGGCTGCGATGCGGCGCTGGCAGCACGTGCGGGACGCTTTCGTCCACCTTCCAGCGCAGGAGCAGCCCCTCGCCCGCGACGCGGAAGGCCACGATCGTCTTGTCGTCCGGCAACGGGAGCACGCGGCCGAAGAATCCGCCCAGGCCGTCGAGCTTCGCGATCATCGCGCCGGTCGTGAGGTCCCACAGGCGCGGATTGCCGTCCTGCGACATGGTGACGGCGCGCTGTCCGTCCGGCAGGAATTGCCCTTCGCGGATCAGCGCGTCCGGATCATCGAGGATCAGGTCCACGTTGCCCGCGGCGGCGTTCCACACGATCGCGCGGTTCTCGCCGCTCGTCGCGATCAGGCGCCGGCCGTCGACGCTGAAGGCGAGCTCGCGGAAAGCCGCGGGAAAGCGCGCCTTCCAGCGCTGCGCGCCGTTATCGAGGTCGAACAGGACGAGCTCCCGGGGGAGCGCCGCGTCGAGCACTTCGCCGCGATCGGAGAAGCCGGTCGCCACCGCCAGCTGCCCGCCCGCGTGATCGAACGCGGCACTGCCCGGATACGAGTCCAGGTGGAAGGAACGTGCGATTCCGCCATGCACGAGATCCACGACATCGACGTCCCAGCCTTGGCTGGCGCGTTCGCTCGCGACCAGCCAGCGGCAGCGCGGATCGAAGACGCGCAGGTCGTCCACGCGGCTCGCTCGCGGCGTCCCGAAGCGCGCGAGCACCTTGCCGTCGGCGAGGCGCACGATCTCGCGGTGATCCTTGTAGCGGTACAGCACGCTCTTCGCGTCGGGCGCGAGAGTCCACAGCTCGGCGCCCGGCGGATCCATGATCCGTCGCTCGACGCGCCCGGACGCGAAGTCGAGGTGGAACAGCCCCGACGCTTTCTCCTGGTCGCCGTAGAACGTGATGCCCTTGTCGTCGGCGTCGAAAGCGATGAGGCCGGTGGCGCTGACGGAATCTCCGGTCCTGAAGACGCGCGTTGGCCCGCCCGGTTCCAGGGACGCGACGACGATCCGGTTTTGCTGCATCGCCTGCGCGAGGAGCGTGCGCGCGGCATTCGCCGCATAGAACACCGCGACCCGCCCGGGAAACGGCTCGCGGCGCTCGAGCAGCTCGACCTGCGCCATGGCGAGGCCGAGCATCGCGGGGAGATACCTGCGCTCGCGCGCGAACGGCTGCCGCTGCTGCAGCGCGGCCGCGGCGACGAGCGCCGGCGCCGCGTGCGAGAAATCGCGCGCCATCATCGCCGCGCGCCCCCGCTCGATGTCGCGCTCGATGCGGGCATCCGCCCACAACCACGCGCACACCAGCGCGAGGGCGAGCGAACCCACGGCCGCCGAGAGCGCGATGCGAACGTTGCGTGCCCTCGCCCGCTCGCGTTCGCGCTGGCGCAGCTCGTCGAAGCTCACGCCGATGATGCCGGAGACGAGCTTGAGGAGCGCGAGCGATTTCCCGTCCTTGCCGGGGCGTACGTCCGCCGCGATCGGCTCGGAACGCTCGCTCGCGCCTTCCTCGCCGCGGTATCGCAGCGCGGGCGGGAAGCACTCGAGCATTCCCGAATCGGGCTTGTCCGCAGCGTTGGGCTCGCCGGACACGACCAGCGCGAGGATGCGGCCTTCGCCGCCCATCGCCTTGAAGCTGCGGATCTCCTCGTTCACCCAGCGCGAGCGCGCCGCATGCGGCGAGCAGATCACCACGAGATAGCGCGATGCGCGCAGCGCGTCGACCAGGTTCGTGGAAAGCTCCGAGGAGCCCGGCAGCTCGTCACGGTCCCGGAACACGGGAAAGAGCCGCGCCGGCACCTTTCCGCTGCGCGTTTCGCGGCCCAGCAGTCGCCGCGGCACGCGGTACGTCTCGAGCGCCTTGAATAGCCAATCGCTCCAGGTGCCGTCCTGGTGGCTGTAGCTTACGAAAGCCCAGTACTTGGCCTCTTCCACGCGCGTAGGGTAGCCCGAGCGGACGTGGCGCGCATGCGGATTTTTGCGCCGGCGGCCTGCGGCAAATCCGGCGCAACCCAGGCGCGGGACGGCCGCCGTGGACGCCGACCGACTTGCCGATCCGCCCGGCATCGTGGACCATACCCGCGCCTTGGTCGGGAAGCGGGGGGCGTCCGTGGCCGAAGTCGCCGTCGCATCGCAGCGCTCGCGCGAGCACCGCAAGGCCGCGACGGGCGCCGGGCTTCGCTATGTGACCGACGGACTGCCGGGCATCACGCGCCGGCGCGCGGGATCCGGCTGGACCTATTTCGAGCCCGACGGCACGCGCATCCGCGATGCCGAGAAGCGCCGGCGCCTCAACGCGCTCGCGATCCCGCCGGCATGGACCGACGTCTGGATCTGTCCGGACCCCGACGGCCACATCCAGGCGACCGCCCGCGATGCGCGCGGCCGCAAGCAGTACCGCTACCATGCCGATTACCGCGCGGCGCGCGACCGCTCGAAGTTCCGCCGCATGACCGAGTTCAGCGAGACGCTGCCGCAGCTGCGCGAGCGCATCGAGCGCGACCTGCGCGGGCCGGAGCTCTCGCGCCGCCAGATCCTCGCCACCGTCATCCGCCTCCTCGACCGCACCTTGATCCGCGTGGGCAACGACGAATACGCGCGCCAGAACCGCTCGTTCGGGCTCACCACGCTGCGCCGCCGCCACGTCGAGGTGAAGGGCGCGACGCTGCGCTTCAGCTTCCGCGGCAAGAGCGGCATCGAGCACGACCTGTCGATCACCGATCGCCGGCTCGCGCGCATCGTGCAGCGTTGCCAGGACCTGCCGGGCACCGAGATGTTCCAGTACGTCGACGCGTTCGGCAGGCGCCAGGCGGTTTCGTCCGACGACGTGAACGAGCGGCTGCGCGAGCTGAGCGGCCGCGACATCACCGCCAAGGATTTCCGCACCTGGGGCGGGACCATGCATGCGGCGATCGCGCTGCGCACCATGGGCCCGGCCGCGAGCCGCCGCGAGGCCGACCGCAACATCGTGCGCGCGATCGACGTCGTGGCCGAACGCCTCGGCAACACGCGCGCGGTGTGCCGCAAGTACTACGTGCATCCGGCGATCCTCGAGGCGTATCTCCTCGGCAGGACGGCCCCGCTTCCCGCGGATGCGCCCGCCGGCGCCGAGCGGCGCGCGAGGGGCGCGGCGGCGCTGCGCCGCGACGAGATCGCGGTGCTGCAGTTCCTGCACGACGAGCTCGACTAGAACGCGCCGGATTGGAGGAAAATGGGGTTGCGGCCGCGATCGCAGCCACGCAGGCGCAGCCCGTCGAATGATCCGAAGCCTCTCGCGACTCTTCCTCCATGCCATCGGCAAGCCTCCCGCGCCGATCGGCTTCGAGGCGCGTGACGCGACCTTCCGCGATGCGGCGAACGATCCATGGTTCTGGAGTCACTATCGCGATGCGGCAGGCATCGTGCTCTCCCTCGTGCCCGCGTCCTGCTTCGCGAAGGACAACACCGTGGTGGACTTCGGCTGCGGCGACGGCGCGACCTCGCTCGGGATCGCATCCCGCGTGGCGGCCCGCGTCGTCGGCGTGGACCTGCACACGAGCTACTCGTCGCTTCCGGACATGGCCCGGCGCAACCTGCGCATGGAGCGGCTTCCGGCGAACCTCGCCTTCGAGCAGGTAGCGCCCGGCGCTCCGCTGCCGTTCCGAGATGGCGCGGTGGACCTGGTGTATTCCTGGTCGGTCTTCGAGCACCTGGCCGACGTCGACGGGACACTCGCGGAAATGAGCCGGATCGTGCGTAGCGGCGGCCGGATGTTCATCCAGATCGAGCCGCTCTACCACGGGCCGTTCGGCTCGCATCTGCAACGCCTCGTGCGCGAGCCCTGGGCGCACCTGCTGCATGACGAGGAGGAATTCCTGCGCATGGCGGCATCGGCGCACGACAGGGTGGCCGAGAACGAAAAGGACGTCCTCTATCGCACCCACGCTTTCGAGGACGTGAAGCGCCACCTGCTGAAGGAGTACCGAAGCCTCAACCGCATCACGGGGGACCGGTTGCTCGCACGGGTTTCTTCCGCCGGCTTTCGCATCGAGGAGTCGCGGCTCATCCAGGTCGAGAACCTGCGGCCCGATCCGCGATTGCTGGAGAAGTATCCGCTCGAAACGCTGCTCACGAACCAGGTGGTGCTCACCGCGATTCGGGAATAGGAGCGCTCGCACCCGTCGAGCCACGAACGCCAGGAAAAAGGGCGGCCGAAGCCGCCCGGGTGCCACCTAGGATTCGTCAGGACTCGAGCTGCTTGTAGACCAGCGTCGCGACCTTCGCGAGCGTGCCTTTGTCCATCTCGCCCGAGAGCGCGTAGCCGCAGTCGTCGTCCATCCAGTAGAAGACCGAGACGTTGCCTTCCTGCGCGAAGCGGAACGAGGTGAGCTTCTGCTCCGCCTTCTTCGCGGGCGTCACGTAGAGCGTGAGCCGCTTGCCGGCGGAATCCTGGTACATGAACTGCGCGACCGGCCCTTCGCCGCCCGGCAGGAGCCTTCCGCCGAGGAGCTCGAACCCCTCCTGCGTGAGCACCGGCACCTTGAGCGGAAGATCGAGGCGCTTGGAAAGCCACTTCACGAGGTGGTCCTGCTGCTTCGCATCCACCTCCACCGGGTGGCGCACCTCCGGCGTGTACACGAGGTGCGCGCGCGCGGCGCGAATCGGCAGCTGCTGCATCACGATGGTTCGCGCGTGATCCGGCTCGAAGGCCGGGATGGCGAGCCCGATGGCGATCCCCGCGGCGAGCACCACGGCCGCGCGCGCGTATTCGATCCAGCCCGGGCTCTTGAGGTACATGCGCGCCGGGATGGGCTCGGTCATGACCGGGTCGAAACGGCGCTTGATGGCCGCGGTCTGATCGGCGTATTGGAGGTCTTCGGTGGTCATTGCACCACCCTCAGTTCCGTGCGGGCGGAGTGCGCTTCGCCCTCCATCAGGCGGCGCAACCGCTCGCGTCCCCGTGACAGCCGCGACATCACGGTACCGATGGGAATGCCGAGCGCGCGGCTCACGTCGGCGTAGCTCATGTCCTCGAGCGCGACCAGCAGCACCACCTCGCGCTGCTCGGGAGCGAGGCGCGCGAGGCCGCGTTCGAGATCCATCACGTCCATCTTGTCGGCGGTGGGCACGTGGGCGGCGAGCGTTTCCTCGTCGATCTCCACCGACGGCGAGATCTTGCGTCCCTTGAGCTGGTTCACGAACACGTTGTGCATGATCGAGAAGAGCCAGGCGCGCAGGTCGCCGGGCTTCCAGAGGTGGAACTTGCGCACCGCTCGCTCCAGCGTGTCCTGCACCAGGTCATCCGCCCCGTCGCGGTCCCCGACCAGCGCGCGTGCATAGCGGCGCAGGTTGGGGATGTACGGCACGATCAATTCGAATTCCATTCGTTCTCCGCCCGGAAAGCGGGCCCCCTGGGGACATCAACAAGGGGCCTCCGCAATCTATTCCCCCATGGGGAGTTTGCGCTTTCCCGAGGGGGTCGAAAAGCTCGCCTCGAGGCGGCCCACGGTCACGAGATCGACGAGCTCGCAGCCCGACGCAGGCATGCGCTCGGTCGGGTGCGGCCCGTCCCATTGGATCAGGGTCGGGCAAGCGCCCGCGCACGGAAGGCGCCCGTCGGAGGGCACGGTGATGCGCCAGGAGAGGTCGCCGCGCGTGGCGTCGAGCACCTCGACGCGCTCGGGATATCCGCGCAGCGCCGCATCGAGGTCGTCGGTGCGTTCGACCCAATGCAGCAGCGCCGGCCCGCGCTCGAGCCGCGCACGAATCGCCGGATCGTCGAGTCCGAACCAGCGCGGGCGAGCGGGCGGCGGCGCCGCGGGGTCGATCGCGATCACTTCGAGATAGCGGCGGCCTCCGATCGAAAGCACGCGGTTGTGCGTGCCCATGAGCGGATGCTTTCCGCCCGCAAGCGTCTTCACGCCGAGCGCCGACTCGACCCACGCCGCGCCTTCCTCGAGCGTGCGCGCGGCCACGACGAGGTGGTCGAGCTCGCGCTTCACGATGCGGCGGCCGAGGGCATGGCGAGGCCATGGTAAAGCGCGGCGTACTGCTGCGCCATGCGGCGCGCCGAGAAGCGCTCGAGGGCGCGGGCGCGGCATGCGGCGCGTTCGAGCTTGCGCGCATCCCCGATCCGCAGCGCCATGCCGCTCGTATCGTCCACCAGGAATCCGGTCACGCCTTCGTCGACGATCTCGCGCGCGGCGCCGCGGTCGAAGGCGACCACCGGTGTCCCCGAGAGCATCGCCTCGATCATCGCGAGGCCGAACGGCTCCTCCCAGCCCGTCGGGAAAAGCAGGACGCAGGCGTCGCGCAGCAGCGCGAGCTTCGCTTCGAACGCGAGCTCGCCGCGCCACTCGACGAGCGCCGCGTTCGCACCGAGGCGCGGCGCGAATTCGCGTGCGAAGTATTCGTCGTACGTGCGCGTCCCGGTCCAGTGCGGCCCGCCGATCACGAGCGGCACGCGCGCGATCGCCGCCGCGTCGATCGCGAGGTGCGGCGCCTTTTCCGGGCCGATGCGCCCGAGGAAGGCGCAATAGCCGCCGCGTCCCGCCCCCGCCGGATGCAGGCGCGGATCCAGCCCGTGGTGGATCACTTCGAGCGGTGCCAGCTCCGGAAAGAGCGCGGCCTGGCGATGCGAGAGCGCGATGCGGCGTGCGCGCGGCGCGGCGAGGTACGGCGCGACCAGGCGCTCCTCGCGCGCGTGGTGGAGCGTGACCACCACCGGCGCCGCGCAACGCGCGAACGCCGCGAGCGCATCGGGCGAATTGAGGTGCACGACCTCCGGCTCGAAGCCGCGCACGTCGGCGGCGGCGAAGGCCGCGTGCACCGCCTCCGCCTCGTAGTCGGGCGGCCAGGTCGCGTGCTCGAAGCGGAAGCGCAGCGCTCCGGCGGGCGCCGAGTCGCCGGTCGCATACGTGCGCACCTCGTGTCCCATCTCGACCAGCTCGCGCGCGAGGGTCGCGACGAACGCCTCGGTGCCGCCGTAGGCGGGCGGCGGCACCGGCACCGCGCACGTGGAGACGAGCGCGACGCGCATCGCCTCAGGCGGCGAGCCGCGCCAGCTCGCGCTCGTAGCGCTCGACGCATGCGTCCATGCCGAAGCGGGCGCGCGCCTCGCGGCGGATGCGGGCCCGGTCCAGGCGCATGGCCTCGGCGATCGCGAGCGTGAGCGCGTCCTCGTCGCCGGCTTCGACGAGATGGCCGCCCACGCCCTCCTCGACCACCTCGGGAAGCGCGCCGCGCCGGTATCCGGCGACCGGGCAGCCGGCGAGCTGCGACTCCGCGGCGACCAGCCCGAACGGCTCGTCCCACTCGACCGGCATGAGCGTGACCGAAGCGCACGCCATCATCGCGCGCAGCTCCTCGCGCGCGAGCGTGGGGACGAGCGCGACGCCCGCCATCTCCGGCACCACCTTCGCGCGGAAATACTCCGGGTCGTAGATCTCGCCCACGACCAGGGGGACGAGGCCGGCGCGCCGCGCGACGCGGATCGCGGCGTCCGTGCCCTTCTCGCGCGAGATGCGCCCGGCAATCACCGCCGAGGGCCTCGGCTCGCACTCCGGAAGCGCCATCTCGGGAACGCCGTTGGGAAGCGCGAGCACCTCGCGGCCGGTCGCGTCGCGCCACAGCTTCGCGCACGTCGTCGATACCGTGCCGAGCGCCGCGGGCGAGGTGCGCGCCGCCTCGACCACTTCGGCGCGCATCGGTGGGAGGTGCAGCGTGTGCAGCGTCGGGATGTCGGTGCAGCAGGCGAGGGCGCCGCGGTCGAACGCGTGCTGCGTGAGGACGTCGTGCCCGTGGCGGCGCGCACGCTCGAAGAGCCGCGCGAACGCCTCGTCCATGAGCCGCGCCTCCACCTCGCCCACGCCGTCGAGCAACGCGAAGCGCCCGCGCACGCGCGGATCGACGGCCACGCGCGCGAGGCTCACGCCCGGCACGCGCGAGCGCTCCGCCGCGTACACCACGACCTCATGGCCGCGCGAGGCGAGCCCGCGCGCGAGGTCGCACAGGAAGACGTGGTTGCCGTAGGGCTGGCGTTCGGCGAGCGGCGCCACCAGCGGGGCGACGACGCCGATCCTCATCCGCGCGAAGCCAGCGCGAGGAACTCGCGCCTCAGCCCCTCGCTCGATTCGTAATCGCCGCGCCAGGCGAGCGTGCTGGTCCAGGACTCGCTCTCGCACACGCCGCGCATGCGCGTGCACGAATGGAACGCGTGCAGGCGCACCGCCGTGCCGCGCGCATCCAGCATCGAATGCAGCGACGCCGCCACCTGGCGCCCCATGCGCTCCTGCATCGTGAAGCGGCGCGAATAGCGGCGTACGAGGCGCGTGAGCTTGGAAAGGCCGATCACCCGATCGCGCGGGATGTAGGCCACCCACGCCACGCCGAAAAACGGAAGCACGTGGTGCTCGCACAACGCGCTGAACGCGATCGGCCCCTCGACCACCTGCGCCGCCGCGCCGTTCTCGCCCTCCATCGGCTCGTGCGCGAACGTGGTGAGGAGCTTCGGGTCGGGCTCGTAGCCCGAGGTGGAATCGATCCATGCCTGCAGCAGCCGCGCCGGGGTGCCGCGCGTGCCTTCTTCCGAGAGATCCATGCCCAGCGAGCGCAGGATCTCGGAAAGGTAGGCCTCGAAGCGCTCTCGCTCCGAGGGACCGAGGTGGCGGGGTGTTGCGAGCGGCCGTTCGAGCCCCTTGGGCAATCCCATGTCCATATGCAGGATCGACCGCGTGAGCGAACGCCCGGTTCCGGCCAAGGACTGCGCCCGTGTCGGGAATCCATTACGCTACGCGTCAAGCTTTCCCGACAGCCAAGGGCCGTCGGGCGAGCCTAGATTTGATGTTCCCTCGCCTGAAGCGAGGTGCGCGCATCTTCCCTGCACGATCCACCAACGGAGGCCCACAATGAAGAACTTCACCCGGCGCGACGTGATCAAGGCGGGGCTCGGCCTGACCGCCGCTCCGCTGGTCGCGACTCCTTTCCTCACCTATGGCGCCGGCGAGAAGCCGCTGCGCATCGGAATGCACGATCCGCTCACCGGCACCTATGCCGCCGAGGGAGAGAGCGAGACGCGCGGCGCGAAGCTCGCGCTCGCCGAGATCAACGCGAAGGGCGGCATCCTCGGCCGCAAGGTGGAGCTCCTCATCGAGGACGACGCCGCCAACGCGGGCCTCGCCGCGCAGAAGGCGCACAAGCTGATCGAGCAGGACAACTGCGAGATCATCATGGGAGCGGTCTCCTCGGCCACGGCGCTTTCGGTGAACCAGGTCGCGCACCAGAAGGGCATCGTCTACATGGTGACCGGCGGGCACACCGATCCGGTGACGGGGGACCAGTGCCACTGGACCACGTTCCGCATCTGCACCACGACCTACATGCTCGCGAACGGGCTCGCCGCGACGCTCTACAAGAAGTTCGGCGGCCGCTGGTACTTCATCACGCCGGACTATGCGTACGGCCATTCGCTGCAGGCAGCCTACGCGAAGATCCTCAAGTCGATGGGCGGCACCGTGCTCGGCAACTCGCTCTCGCCGCTCGGCACGACGGATTTCTCGTCGTACCTCATCGCCGCGCAGCAGACCAACCCGCAGGTGCTCGTGCTGCTGGTCGACGGGCAGGACCTCCTCAACTGCATGAAGCAGGCGATCCAGTTCGGCCTGCAGAAGAAGTTCGCGATCGGCGGCGGCCTCTCCGAGCTGGAAGTGCTGCGCGCGCTGCCCACCGAGGCGAAGCTCGGCTGGTGGACGCTCGAGTGGTACTGGAACCAGCCCAACGTGCCGCACGTGAAGGAATGGGTCGCGAAGTATCGCAAGACCTACAGCGACGGCAGCTATCCCAGCGCGCGCACCTGGTTCGGCTATGCCGGCCTGCACGCGATCGCGCTCGGAGTGGAGCGCGCCAAGAGCACGAATCCGGTGAAGCTCGCCAAGGCGCTCGAGGGGATGGAGCTCCCGCCCGAGGTGAAGCTGCAGCCGAACAAGGTGTACTTCCGCCCGCACGACCACCAGTTGATGTCGAGCGAGTTCCCGGGCGAGATCAAGCAGCACGGCACCTATCCCGACCTGTTCCAGGTCGCCACCGTGGTCCCGGGCGAGAAGGCCGCACTCCCGGAATCGGATACCGGCTGCAAGCTCGACTATCCCGGCTGACCCGCCTCCGGCATCATTCACGTTGTTCCCGCCGCCGGCGAAGCCTCGGCTCGCCGGCGGCGCTTTCGTGAGGAGGCGCAAGTCCCCATGCAGCTGCTGCTCTTCAATGCGTTCAACGGCCTGATCCAGGGCGCGTTCTACGCCCTCATGGCCCTGGGCCTCGCGCTGATCCTGAGCCTCAACTCGGTGATCAACATGGCGCACGGCGGGTTCCTGGTGATCGGCGCCTACCTCGCCTACGTGTTCGCGCCGTACGTGGGCTTCGCGGGTGCGATCGTGCTGGGCCCGCTCGCCGCGGCTGCGATCGGCATGGTCGTCGAGCGCGTGCTGATCCGGCCGCTCTACAAGCGCCCGGATCCGCTCTACACGCTGCTCCTCACCTTCGGCCTCGCGCTCGTGATCGAGGACCTCACGCGCAGGATCTGGGGAGCGACCGGCTTGCCGTTCGAGGTGCCCGACGTCCTGATGTCGCCGGTGAGCTCGGTGCTCTTCTTCATCACGGGCTATCGGCTGCTGGTCGTCGCGCTGGTCGTGGTCGTGGTGATCGCGCTCTACCTCCTGCTGCGCCGCACGCCGCTCGGGATCCGCATCCGCGCGGGCACGCTCGACCTGGAGACGGTTTCCGCGCTGGGCGTCGACATCTACATGCTGCGAGCGCTCAACTTCGGCCTGGGCTGCCTCCTCGCGGGGCTCTCGGGCGTGCTCGCCGCGGGCGTCCTCGGCCTCACGCCGCCGATGGGCAACAGCCTCATCATGCCGAGCTTCGTCGCGATCATCGTGGGTGGCGTCGGCAGCCTCGTCGGCGCGATCCTCGGCGGCCTGCTCATCGGGCTCGCGGCGGGCATCACGACCACCTACTATCCCGCGGCGAGCGAGGCGGTGATCTACCTCATCATGCTCGTCGTGCTGGTCGTGCGGCCGCGCGGGCTGCTCGGCCAGGAGGGCCTCTTCGAATGATGCGCCGCGAGAACGCGTTGATGCTCGCGGGCTGGATCGTGCTCGCGTTGCTGCCCCTGTGGCTGCCGTACGTCGGTGGGTACACGGCGCTCGGGACGAAGGTGCTGATCTACGGCATGGGCGTGATGGCGTTGAACCTGCTGCTCGGCTTCGCGGGCGGGCTCTCGTTCGGGCATGCCGCATACTTCGGCCTCGGCGCCTACGGGGCGGGAATGACGCTCAAGTATCTCGCCCCCTCGACGCCGCTCGCGCTCCTCGTAGGCACGCTCGCCGGCGGCATCGCGGCGACCGTCTTCGGCCCGCTCGTGATGCGCCGGCGCGGGATCTACTTCGCGATGATCACGATCGCGATCGGGCAGCTGCTCTATTTCGTCGCGGTGCGCTGGAACAACGTGACCGGGGGCGAGGACGGCCTCGCGGGCTTCGAGCGCCAGCCGCTGCATTTCCCGGGCTGGGTCTTCGACATCCGCAACGAGACGAAATATTTCTACGTGGTGCTCGCCTGCTTCACGGTGGCCGTGATCCTCATGCGCATGCTGCTCGCCTCGCCCCTGGGCCACACCTGGGTCGCGATCCGCGAGAACCGGCGCCGCGCGCAGTTCCTCGGCGTGCGCGTGGACCTCTACGTCTGGGCCGCGTTCGCGATCTCGGCGACCTTCATGGCCCTCGCCGGGGCGCTGAACGCGCTCCTCTTCAACTTCACCTCGCCGCAGGACCTGCACTGGATCCTCTCGGGCGACTTCGTGATCATGATCGTGCTGGGCGGCATGCGCAATTTCTGGGGCCCGCTCCTCGGGGCGCTCATCTACATCTTCGCGCAGGACTACCTCTCGAGCGTCACCGACAACTGGATGACCTTCATCGGGCTGCTCTTCGTGGCCATCGTGCTGCTATTCCCGCGCGGCATCCTCGGGCTGCTGCGCCGGCGCGGGAGGGCGGCCGCGTGAGCCTGCTGCGCCTCGATTCCGTGAGCCGCCATTTCGGCAAGCTCCAGGCGGTGCAGGACGTCTCGTTCGCGATGGACGCCGGCGAGCTGCGGGCGATCATCGGGCCCAACGGCGCGGGCAAGACCACGTTCTTCAACCTCATCACCGGGTTCGTGCCGCCCACCTCGGGCGACGTCTGGTTCGACGGCGAGAGCATCCGCGACAAGCCGGTCGTCTACCGCGTGCGCAAGGGGATCGTGCGCACCTTCCAGATCACCGAGGTGTTCCCCGACCTCTCGGTGTACGAGAACGTGCGCTTCGGCGTGGAGACCGCGCAGGGCGTGAACGGCCGGCCCTGGCTCCCGCGCGACAAGCGCACGGCGATCGCGCGCCGCACCGACGAGCTGATCGAGGTGGTGGGCCTCGCCGCCAAGGCCGATCGCGTGGTCTCGGAGCTCGCGCACGGCGACCAGCGCGTGGTGGAGATCGCGGTCGCGCTCACGATGAATCCGCGCCTGCTGCTCCTCGACGAGCCCACCGCGGGCATGGGCGACGCCGAGACCGACCACATGGTCAACCTCATCCGCCGGCTGCATTCCGAGCGCGGGCTCTCCATCCTCTTCATCGAGCACGACATGCAGATCGTGTTCGGCATCGCGCAGAAGATCACGGTGCTCGACCGCGGAAGGCTCCTCGCGGAGGGGACGCCCGCGGAGGTCTCGGCGAACGAAGCGGTGCGCGCCGCCTACCTCGGCGAGGAGGCGAAGGCATGAGCGCGGTGCTGCAGGCGCGCGACGTGCACGCCTACTACGGCAAGAGCCACATCCTGCACGGCGTCTCGCTCGAGGTGAACGAGGGCGAGATCGTGACGCTCCTCGGGCGCAACGGCGCGGGCAAGACCACCACCATGCGCGCGCTGATGGGCCTCACGCCGGCGCGCTCCGGCAGCGTCACGATGCTGGGCGAGGACGTGACCCGCTGGCCCGCCTACCGCATCGCGCGCCTCGGCGTGGGCTACGTGCCGGAAGGCCGCAAGATCTTCCCCAACCTCACCGTGGCCGAGAACCTCGTCGTGCCGCCGCGCCGCGCCGGGCCGTGGAACCTCGAGCGCGTGTTCAAGCTCTTCCCGCGCCTGGGCGAGCGCCAGCAGCAGCTCGGACGCCAGCTCTCGGGCGGCGAGCAGGAGATGCTCGCCATCGCGCGGCCGCTCCTGCTCAACCCACGCATCATGCTGCTCGACGAACCCTCGCAGGGCCTCGCACCGCTGGTCGTGCAGGAAGTGATGGGCGTCGTGAAGTCGATGCGCGAGGAAGGCCTCTCGGTGCTCCTCGTGGAGCAGAACGTGCCGCTCTCGCTCGGGGTGGCGGACCGCGCCTACGTGCTGGACGACGGCAAGGTGGTGTACTCCGGCACGGCGGCCGCGCTCGCCGGCGACCGCGACCTCGTCCAGAAGCTCGCCGGGGCCACCGCGGAATCGTAAGGGAGCCCATCGATGCGCAACCTCGGCGACGCGGGATCGCGCTAGACTCGGAAACGGCGCAAGCCGCCCGCGAGGTGAGCCCATGCAATCGCAACCGGACATCCGTCCTTCGGCAGCGGCCCGGGAGCTCTACGAGGAGCTGCGGGAATTCCTGCCGTGGGCCTGCGTGACGCTGCTGCCGTCGGGGGCGGTCGAGGAAGTGAACAGCGCCGCGGCGCGCCTCCTCGGCTGCGCGCGCGCGGAGATCGTCGGCACGCGGCTGCAGGACTCGATCGCCGGCGAGCACCTCGCCGTGTACCTCGACGCGCTCGCGCAGAGCCGGCTCGCAGGCACGGCGGACGGCGACATCGCGGTCCTCACGCGGAGCGGCCGCAAGCGCCCCATGAAGCTCCACGTGCGCTGGTTCGAAGGCGACGGCCGGCCGCGCCACCGCGTCTCGCTGGTCGACGTGTCGCAGGCGCACAAGGCGCACGCGGCGCTGCAGACGGCGGCCGACCAGATGCGCGACCTCTACGAGAACGCGCCGTGCGGCTACCACTCGCTCGACGCGCGCGGCACCGTGATCCAGATGAACGACACGGAGCTGCGCTGGCTCGGCTACCGCCGCGAGGAGGTCGTCGGACGCATCCGCCTCGCCGAGATCCTCGCCGGCGCCTCCGCCGACCGCTTCGAACGTGCGTTCCGGCGGCTCAAGGAGCGCGGCCAGGTGCGCGACGTGGAGCTCGAGATCCGCCGCAAGAACGGCTCGGTGTTTCCCGCGCTCCTGAGCGCCACCGCGGTGCGCGACGCCGAAGGGCAATTCCTCGAGAGCCGCGCAAGCCTCTTCGACGTGACGCGCCGGCGCATGGCCGAGGCGGAGGCGCGCGGCTATGCGCAGCAGCTCAAGGCGATCGCCCGGCGCGCGGGCGAGATCCAGGAGAACGAGCGCCGGCGCCTCGCGCAGGAGCTGCACGACCGCGTGGGCCAGAACCTCACGGCGCTCACGCTGAACCTCAACATCGTGAAGGGCCAGGTCGACGCGGCGGAGTCGGCCGGCATCGTCGCGCGGCTCGACGATTCGCTCAAGCTGCTCGATTCCACCGTGGAGAGCATCCGCGGCGTGATGTCGGAGCTGCGTCCCGCGGTGCTCGACGATTACGGCCTCGCCGCGGCGGTGCACTGGTACGCCGAGGAGTTCGGCCGGCGCAGCGGCATCGCGACCACCGTCGCCGAGCGCGAAGCGATCCCGCGCCTCGCCCCGCTCGTGGAAGGCGTGCTGTTCCGCATCGCCCAGGAGGCGCTCACCAACGTGGTGAAGCACGCGGGCGCCTCGAAAGTGCAGATCACGCTGGGGATGCAGGGCGCGATGCTGCGCCTGTCGATCGCCGACGACGGCCGCGGCTTCGACGAGGCGCGCCTGCGGCCCCCGACGCGCCACGGCGGCTGGGGGCTCATGATCATGCGCGAGCGCGCGGAGTCCGCCGCGGGGCACCTGCGCGTGGAAAGCGGGCCGCGCATCGGCACCTGCATCGTGGTCGAGGTGCCGACGCGATGACCATCCGCGTCCTGCTCGTCGACGACCACGCCATCGTGCGCGACGGGCTGCGCTTCCTGCTCGAGGCGCACGACGATTTCGAGGTGGTCGGGGGCGCCGCGAACGGCCGCGAGGCGGTGCGCGCCGCGCGCGACCTGCGCCCCGACGTCGTGATCATGGACCTCGCGATGCCGGAGCTCAACGGCACCGAGGCGACGCAGCAGATCCACGACACCTGCCCCGCGACCCAGGTGCTGGTGCTCTCGATGCACTCGACCGCCGAGCACATCTACCGCGCGTTCCAGGCGGGCGCGCAGGGCTACCTGCTGAAGGAGTCGGCGGGGCCGGAGCTCCTCTCCGCGGTCCGCACGGTGCATGCCGGGCACCGCTACCTCAGCCAGAAGATCGCCGGCACGGTGGTCGACGACTACATCCGCGAGCGCCACGCGGCGAGCCCGCTCGAGAGCCTGAGCGGCCGCGAGCGCCAGATCCTGCAGCAGATCGCGGAAGGGAAATCCAGCGCCGAGACGGCGCGCGCGCTGTGCCTCTCGCCGAAGACCGTGGAGACCTATCGCAGCCGGATGATGAAGAAGCTCGGCATCCCGGATTTCTCCGCGCTGGTGCGCTTCGCCATCCAGCACGGGCTCACGCCGCTCGAGTAGCGGCGCGGCCCCGCGCGCATCAATCGAGCGTGACGCCCTCGTCGGCCATCACCTTCTTCACCGCGGCGCGCGCGAGCACTTCGTTCATCACGCGCGTGTAGTTCGGCAGCGAGCGCACCGGCAGCTTGGCGCGGTTGCCCCAGCGGTAGAACACGACGAGGTAGCCGTCGACCACCGAATAGCGGTTCCCGATCGACCAGCGGCGCCCGTCGAGCAGGCGGTCGATCTCCATCAGGCAGTCCTGGTAATCCGAGAGCGACTTGGCCTTGAGCGCCTGCACGTGCTCGGCGCCCTCGACGTAGCGCTCGGTGCGGAAGTAGCGCGCGTACGTCGTGTGCACGGAGTTCGAGAGCCACGCCATCGTCGCCACGCACTTCGCCTGCTCCCACGTGTCCTTCGGCCAGATCTTTCCCTGCCCGAAGCCGCCGCCGATGTAGGCCAGGATGCCGACGTTTTCCGTGAGCACCTTGCCGTCGACCACCAGGGAGGGCACGCGCCCGCGCGGGTTGATCGCGAGGTACTGCGGGCTTCTCTGCTCGCCCTCGGCCGTCCTGATGCGCTGCGTCTCGTAGGCGATGCCCGATTCCTCGAGCGCGATGTGCGAAGCGAGCGAGCAGGCGCCGGGCGCGTAGTAGAGCTTGATCGTCATCGTTCTCTCCTCGTGGTCGTCATTCCTGCGGAGGCGGGAATCCATGGGTTCCCGTCTTCACGGGAACGACGCAGTTCTAGAGCCGTGTAATGAGCGAGGAGGTGTCCCAGCGCTTGCCGCCTTCCTTCTGCACGTCGCCGTAGAACTGGTCCACCAGCGCGGTCACCGGCAGGCTCGCGCCGTTGCGCTTCGCTTCGTCGAGGCAGATGCCGAGGTCCTTGCGCATCCAGTCCACGGCGAAGCCGAAGTCGAACTTGCGCTGGTGCATGGTCTTGCCGCGATTCTCCATCTGCCACGACTGCGCGGCGCCCTTGGAGATCACGTCGAGCACCAGGTCGGCGTCCAGGCCCGCCTTCTCGGCGAACGCGATGCCCTCGGCAAGCCCCTGCACCAGGCCCGCGATGCAGATCTGGTTCACCATCTTCGTGAGCTGGCCCGCGCCGGGCGCGCCCATCAGCGTGACCGCCCGGCCGTAGCAGTCCATCGCCGCCCTGGCGCGCTCGAACGGCGCCTTCTCGCCGCCGCACATCACGGTGAGCTTGCCGTTCTCCGCGCCCGCCTGGCCGCCGGAAACCGGCGCGTCGATGAAGTCGACGCCCTTCTCCTTCGCGGCCTGGAAGATGCGCCGCGCGGCATCGGCCGAGGCCGTGGTGTGGTCCACCAGGATCGCGCCCCGCTTCATGCCGGAGAGCGCGCCCTCCCTGCCGAGCGCGACCTCGAGCAGGTCGTGGTCGTTGCCGACGCACATCATGACGAGGTCGCGATCCTGCGCCGCCGCGGCGGGCGTGGGGGCGGACTTGCCGCCGTGCTTGCGCACCCAGGCCTCGGCCTTCGCGGCGGAGCGGTTGTACACGGTGACGTCGTAGCCCTTCGATCGGAGGTGGCCGGCCATGGGAAAGCCCATCACGCCCAGGCCGAGGAATGCGACTTTCGCGGACACTTTGTCTTCTCCTTCGCGGTTCATGCGGGAATGACGTTGACGAGGTTCGGCGGTTCGCGGCCCTCGAGCACCGCGACCATATTCTGCATCGCCGTCCGGCACATCGTGATGCGCGTCGCCGCCGAGGCGCTGCCGATGTGCGGCGTCATCACCACGTTGCGCAGCTCGAGGAAGCCGGGGTTCACGCGCGGCTCGCCCTCGAACACGTCGAGCCCGGCGCCGGCGATGCGGCGGTGCTTGAGCGCGTAGACGAGCGCCTCGTCGTCCACCACCCCGCCGCGCGCGCTGTTCACGAGGATCGCGGTGGGCTTCATCTTCGCGATCTCGGCCGCGCCCACGAGGTGGTGCGTGGCGGGCGAATAGGGCGCCATCACGACGACGAAATCCGATTCCGCGAGGAGCCGGTCGCGCTCGGCGTAGTCCGCGCCGAGGCGCTGCTCCTCCGCCTCGGGAAGGCGGGTGCGGTTGCAGTAGAGGACGCGCATGTCGAAGCCGCGCGCGCGCCGCGCGATCGCCTGGCCGATCCTGCCCATGCCGAGGACGCCGAGCGTCCGGTGGTGCACGTCCTGGCCGAGGAAATACTGCACGCCGAAGGCGATCTTCCATTCGCCCGCGCGCACGTAGGCGTCGCCCTCGGCGATGCGGCGTGCGGCGGCCATGAGGAGCGCCCAGGTGAGGTCCGCGGTGGTGTCGTCGAGCACGCCCGGCGTGTTGGTGACGCGGATGCCGCGCCGGCTGCACGCGGCCACGTCGATGTTGTTGAACCCGACCGCGATGTTGGAGATCACCTCGAGGTCGGGGCATTGCGCGAGGAGCGGCTCGTCGAAGCGGTCCATCACGGTCGCGAGGACCCCGCGCGCGCCGCGCAGCCGCCGCGCGAGCTCCTCCGGCGGCCACGGCCGGTCCTCGGGGTTGTGCTCCACTTCGTAGCTTTCGCGGAGCGCGTCCACGATCTCGGGGAACACGCTCCGGGTGATGAGGATTTTCCGTTTCAAGATTTCACGGGGCCGCCGCGAATCAATGTCCCGAATCGGACTTGGCCGGCAGGTAATGGATGATCGATCTGGCTAAAGATGATACACAACGCCTTGCCGATCGCCCGCAGGCAAATGAACGGCGCCGCGGCCTTTAAGATCCCGCTCGGCATAGGCTTCGACACCGACCTCGCCGGCTCGGCGCAGCCGCATCTCGTCGCGCGTCGTTGTAAGTGACAGCGTCGTGATCAACCACCACGCGGAACTTTTCACCGTAAATCCTCTGCGACACGCGGTCGTATATCGGCGAGTCGCCTCAAATCCAGCGGACGACGCGGTTCGCCCACCACGGCATAAAGAAGAGTGCGGTATTGATGGTGAAGCCGAGGTTCCAAAGCAGCGTTCGTGTCGTCGGCCAGTTGCTCAGATACGCGGCGACAAATAGCAGACGCACTCCAGCAAATGCGACTGCCAATCCGTCTATCCAATACTGTGGCCCATGGCGAAATTCAGCTAGCAAGACCGCAACGGCAAAGAATGGAAAAGTCTCGATTCCGTTGAGGTGCGCACCGAGGGCACGCGAACCGATGCCGGGCTTGTAGAACCCGGGATCGCGGGGATTGGAGTTATCGAAGGTTCGATACCCGACCGCCTTAACGGGTGCGACGGTGAGAAGATACAAAATCACCGCCGCAAAAATCATCCATTCCGCGATTGTCATGCGGCGACCAATTTAGTTCTCTCATCCTCTAAGAACATGACCCACCGGGCGAGCGGCGTGATTTTATCCCTTCCTGGCCTAGAACCGGCAGCTCACGAACGCCGCGGAGGCCGCCGTCCGGCTTCCGCGACGATGCTGAGCCATGCCAGGCCCGCGGCCGCTGAAACCACGGACCCCACGACGATTGCCAGCTTCGCGGCGTTGATCGCTTCCGGGGCCGCTGGAAACGCGAGGTTCGCTATGAAGATGGACATGGTGAACCCGATTCCACCGAGCAATCCGACGCCGAAAACATGGGCCCATGAAAGCGTCGCAGGCTTGCGCGATCCGAGCCGGGTTGCGATCAGGCATCCGAGCATGATGCCGACGGGCTTGCCGACGATCAGCCCCGCGGCGATCCCGATACTATTCGCGGAAACGAGGTGCGCCACGGCGCCGTTCGCCACGATGGCGGTGTTCGCGAGGGCAAAAACAGGCAGCACGAGAAGCCCGACCGGAGCATGAAGCAAACGCTCCATTTTGCGAGAAGGCGATTCGACGCCACGCCCTCGGTCGGAATAAGGCATTGCGAACGCAAGCATCACGCCCGAAACGGTCGCGTGGATTCCCGATTTCAAGGTGAAGAGCCAGAGCAACAGACCGCCGACGACATACGGCGTGAGCGCCATGATACCCATGCGGCTCGCCAGGATGAGCAGCCCTAGGACGGCGGCGGCCGCCGCCATGAATACGGGCGACAAGTCGGAGCTGTACGCGAGCCCGATCACGGTCACGGCGATGAGGTCATCCATGATCGCGAAGGCCGTGAGGAACACCTTGAGCGAGAGCGGCACGCCTCTGCCGAGGAGGCTTAGCGTCGCGAGCGCGAACGCGATGTCGGTGGCAATCGGGATGCCCGCACCCGGCTGCGATGGCGTGTTGCCGTTCAAGGCGAAATGGATTGCCGCTGGGACCAGCGCGCCCCCAACGGCAGCCGCGATAGGGAAAACTGCGCTGCGCAGCTCCGAAAGCTCTCCATCGTAGATTTCTCGTTCCAGCTCCAGGCCAACCAGCAGAAAGAACAAGGCCATGAGGCCGTCGTTCACCCAATGCTCGAAAGTCAAGGAGCCGAGCTGCCATTGCCACAATGCCGACCACGACTCGCCGGCCGCCGAGTTCGCGATGCTGATGGAGACGACGGCGCACGCTATGAGCACGACGCCGCCAACGCTCTCCGACGCGAGGAAACGCACGAGCGCCTGGGTCCGCCCCGTCAATGCGATCCCTGGTTCTTGGAAGCGCCCGGCGTACTCCCGGGCTGCGGGGCTGTCACCACCGAGGGGATGGATGTCTTGGTGTGCTGGGCGTGCGGCTCCCAGCCATGCGCGAAGAGCAGGACGAAGAAGCCGACGATGTACGCGATCGCGATGTGCCATCCGTTCCTGAGCCACAGACCTACCGACTTCGCTTCCGGAAAGGTATTCGAGAGCGCCACCCCGGCCGAGGAGCCGAACCAGATCATCGAGCCGCCGAAGCCAACGGCGTACGCGAGGAATCCCCAGTCGTAGCCGCCCTGATGGAGCGCGAGTGCGGTGAGCGGGATGTTATCGAAGACCGCCGAGAGGAAGCCGAGGCCAAGCGCCGTCGGCCACGAGGCTGACGGCAGCTTGTCCACCGGCATCATCGAGGCGGCAAGCACCAGCGAGAGGAGGAAGATCGTTCCCTTGAGCGTAGGCCCCAAGAGCGACCAGTCTGGTTTGCGCAGCGGGGCCGTGACAAGGATCGCGGCCCAAACGCCGAGGCCGATCACCGGCAGCTGGTCGAGCAGATCCGGAAACTTCACGTTCGCGATCACGTTCGCGACGATGGCGACGATCAGGATGAAAGCGACGATCGAGACGCGCGCCCAGTCGAGGCGCGTTCCGCGCGGCATGTCCTTGATGATCGGCGAATACGCCTGCTGCTGGCGCGCGGCGAAGATGCCGAAGATCACCAGCGCGGTACCGGAAGCGATGAAGCCCTCGAGCACGTCGAGCGGATTTACGCCCGAGATCCACATCATGGTGGTGGTCGTGTCGCCCACGACGCTGCCGGCGCCCCCGCCGTTTGAAGCGGCGACGATCGCGGCGAGGTAACCGATGTGCACCTTCCGGCGGAAGACTCCCGAGGCCATTGCGCCGCCGATGAGCGCCGCAGCGATGTTGTCGAGAAACGAAGAGAGCACGAACACCATCACCAGCAGGATGAACGCACCCTTCCAGTCGTTGGGCAGCACGCGCGGCAGCTCGAGCGGCAGGTGCGAGTCCTCGAAATGCTTCGAAAGGAGCGCGAAGCCCATGAGCAGGAGGAACAGGTTCGCGAGCACGACCCACTCGTGGGCGAGGACGCCGACGAAGCCCCCGATGCCGGTGCCGTAGTTGAATCCCGTGACGAGGATCTTGTACAGCACGATCACCGCAAGCCCGCCGACCGCCACGCGGAAGCTGTGCTGCTGGTAGAACGCGATGCCCGCAAGGATTGCGCCGAACAGCAGGAAATCGACCGGGACGGGTCCCAGCATCACGGGGCTCGCGTGCATGGCGCCCGATTCTAGCATTGCCGCTTCGAGCACCCGGGATTGATGCGGACAAACGGCTTTGAATCCGCCGATAAACGCCGGTGAACGCCGATGCCTTGCCGAAGGCTCCCCCGATGCGTGAGAGTATCGGGTCTTCGGCTCGGAATATTGCCGGGCCTCGCGGCGTTTATCGGCGGATTCAGAGCCTTTTCAGGAGCCACTGCCATGATGCTTCCCCTGCTGCCAACCACGATCGCTGGAAGCCTTCCCAAACCGTCCTGGCTCGCCGAGCCGAACAAGCTCTGGTCGCCCTGGAAGCTCGAGGGCGAGGCGCTCGCCGAAGGCAAGCGCGACGCCGTGCGCCTCGTGCTCGAGATGCAGGAAAAGAGCGGCATCGACGTGGTCACCGACGGCGAGCAGACGCGCCGCCACTTCGTGAACGGCTACATGGAGAAGCTCGAGGGCATCGACTTCAAGAACCTGAAGACCGTGCACATCCGCAACCGCTACGACGCGGACGTGCCGCGCGTCGTGGCGCCCGTGCGCCGTCCCGCGCCGGTGCACTCGGACGAGGTCCGCTTCCTGCGCGCGCAGACCACGCACGCCGTGAAGTTCACGCTGCCCGGACCCATGACCATGGTCGACACGCTCTACGACGAGTATTACCGCAGCCGCGAGAAGCTCGCGATGGCTTTCGCCGAGATCCTCAACCACGAGGCGCGTGAGCTCGAGGCGCTCGGCGTGGACGTGGTCCAGTTCGACGAGCCGGCGTTCAACGTCTACTTCGACGAGGTGCGTGACTGGGGCATCGCGGCGCTCGAGCGTGCGCGCCAGGGGCTCAAATGCAAGACCGCCGTGCACATCTGCTACGGCTACGGCATCGAGGCCAACATCAAGTGGAAGGAGTCGCTGGGCGCGCAATGGCGCCAGTACGAGAACACCTTCCCGCTGCTCGCGAGATCGTCCATCGACCAGGTCTCGCTCGAGTGCGCCAACTCGCACGTGCCGATCGACCTCATCGCGCTCCTCGAGGGCAAGGACGTGCTGGTGGGCGCCATCGACGTCGCGACCTCGCGCGTGGAGACGCCCGAGGATGTCGCGAAAGTGATCCGCGCGGCGTTGAAGCACGTGCCCAAGGAGCGCCTCTATCCGTGCACCAACTGCGGCATGGTGCCGCTCGCGCGCGAGGTCGCGGCCGGCAAGCTCGCGGCGCTCGGCGCCGGCGCGGCGCTCGTCCGCGCGGAACTTGTCTGAGGGCGCGCACTCCATCGGGATGAGGAGGTGCCCATGGACCGCGCCGTGGTGGTCGCCCTGCTGGTCGGGGTCGCCGTCGTGCTCGCCTACGTCGTCGTGATGCGCGTCTTCCTGCGCGAGAGCCAGTCGCTCGACCGCAAGATCGATTTCGGCAAGATGCGCGAATGGAAGGACGAGGACTGAGGCGGCATCACGCGGCGCGCGCGACGAGCGTCGCGTTGGTTCCCCCGAAGGCGAAGGAATTCGACATCACCGCGCCGATCGCGAGCCCGCGCCGCGCGCCTTCGGCCACGTAGTCCAGGTCGCACTCGGGATCGGGCACGCGCAGGTTCGCGGTCGGCGGCGCCACGCCGCGCTGCATCGCGAGGATCGCTGCGGCGAGCTCCAGCGCCCCGGCCGCTCCCAGCAGGTGGCCGTGCATCGACTTGGTCGAGCTTACCGGCACGCGCATCGCATGCTCGCCCAGCACGCGCTTGATGGCGGCCGTCTCCACGCCGTCGTTCGCCGCCGTGCCCGTGCCGTGCGCGTTCACGTAGCCGATTTCCTCGGGCGCCATGCGCGCATCCTCGAGCGCGAGGCGCATCGCGGCCGCCTGTCCCTCGACGCTGGGGCGCGTGAGGTGCGCGCCGTCGGTCGCGAGTCCATAGCCGGCGATCTCGGCGTGGATACGAGCGCCGCGCGCGAGCGCCCGGTAGCGCTCCTCGAGCACCAGCATCGCGGCGCCTTCGCCCAGCACGAGGCCCGCGCGATCCTTCGCGAACGGCTTGCACGAAGCGGCCGGATCGACCGGGTCGGCGGGGGCGAGCGTGCGCAGCGCCTCCCACGCCTTGATCGCGCCGAAGTTGAGCGGCGCTTCCGCGCCGCCGGCGATCATCGCGTCCGCCTCGCCGCGCGCGACCCGCCGCGCCGCCTCGCCGATCGCCACCGCCGACGAGGAGCACGCGGTCGAATACGTGAGGTTCGGGCCGGCGAGACCGTTCTCCAGCCCGATCCACGCCGCCGGCGCGTTCGCCATCGCGAGCAGCACGCTCAGGGGCTTGAGGCGATCCGACCCGTCGGCGTAGAGCGTGCGATAGCCGTCGTCGGTCGCCTGCGATCCGCCCATTCCGGTGCCGACGAAGACGCCCACGCGCGC
>Ga0134128_10001811_pt1 | contig 27029 bp, 28 predicted proteins | sample KB31754_FD_96462 | JGI IMG/M metagenome (GOLD analysis project Ga0134128, IMG submission 96462) | Terrestrial soil microbial communities with excess Nitrogen fertilizer from Kellogg Biological Station, Michigan, USA - KB3-175-4 | ecosystem: Environmental > Terrestrial > Soil > Unclassified ...
CCTTCGCAACAACGCGGACTGGCTGCTCGGCATGGGCGCGGTCGAGTTCATGCGCGACGTCGGCAAGCATCTCACGGTCAACTACATGATCGCGAAGGATTCGGTGAAGTCACGCATGGACGCAGGGATTTCGTACACTGAATTCTCCTACATGCTGTTGCAGGCGTACGACTTCGTAGCGCTGCGGCGCCGCGACGGAGTCACGCTCCAGGTGGGAGGAAGCGACCAGTGGGGCAACATGACCGCCGGAGTCGAGCTGATTCGTCGCATGGACGGCGCCGAAGCACATGCGGTTACGTTCCCGCTGCTCACCACCGCGGCCGGCGCGAAGTTCGGAAAGACCGAAGCGGGCGCGGTATGGCTGGATGCAGATCGCACGTCGCCGTATCAATTCTTCCAGTTCTGGATCAACACCGACGACCGCGACGTCGGCAGGTACCTGCGATTGATGACACTGCTGGACCGCGAAGTGATCGAGAGTCTCGAGTCCGACGTGATCGAGCATCCCGAGCGTCGCCGGGCACAGACTGCGCTCGCTCGCGAGATAACGGCGCGAGTGCACGGCCATGAGGGCGCATTGATCGCAGGTGAAGTATCACGCGTACTGTTCGGCCGCGGCGAGGTGTCTGGGCTTACACCAGCGGTGCTCGCAGCGCTTGCGAAGGAAGTTCCCGGCGGGACCGTCTCGCGTGGCGAGAAGCTCTCGCTTACCGATCTCTTCGTTCGCGCCGGCCTCGTCAAATCAAAGGGCGAGGCAAGGCGCGTGGCGGACCAGGGTGGTGCATACGTGAACGGCGAGCGCGTCGCGAGCGGATTGATGCTGAGCGAAATCGCCCCGCTCGCGGGAGCGTACATACTGCTGCGCAAGGGTGCGCGGGACTACGCGATGATACAGGTCGTCGGATAGCGTTGCATCGTCGTCGTCCTACATCGGCGGCACGTTCGGCTCCGCGCTCGAGCCCCACAATTCCTTGAGCCGCGCGTCGCGCCCGCATCCCGCCCGGTAAAGCCCGTACTGGACCGGGTTCCGATCAGCATAGTGCTGGTGGTATTCCTCGGCTTTCCAGAATGTCGAAGCCGGCACGATCTTCGTCACTACAGGCGACTTGAACAATCCTGATTTGTCCAGCTGCGCCTTGGTCGCTTCAGCCGCCTTTCGCTGAGCGTCGTTGTGGTAGAAGATCGCCGTATGGTATTCGTTGCCGCGATCGCAGAACTGACCGTCGGCGGTCACGGGATCGATGTTGTGCCAGTAGATGTAAAGCAGCCGGTCGTAGGTCACCTTTGATGGATCATAGTGCACCTCGACCGATTCGAGGTGTCCGGTGGTCCCGGTGCTCACCTCCTCATATGTGGGATTTGCTTTGGTACCGCCGGTGTAGCCCACCGTCGTCGAGACGACACCCGCAGTGTTGTCGAATGGCCGCTCCATGCTCCAGAAGCAACCTCCTGCAAAGGTCGCCGTATCGATCTCAGCGGCGTGGTGAATCGGCGAGCGAGTCGACGCCTTTGCCGTGGCCGAACCGGCGGCTGCGACGACGCCAAGTGCAAGTGCGAGCGGAAATAACCGCGATGTCAGCATATTGTAAGCCGGCGTGTTGGTGATGCTGCGTAAGTAAATCGCTTCCCACATCTTATACGCCGAGAGCCTTCCAACGGTTCTTCGACGATTCGATACTCGTCGCGCGGGCGTAAGCTGATTCAGCGGCGCGCCAGGTGGAGATGTATTCCGGAAGTGCGGGCGACGCGCGGCCAGGCATCAGCGCCGCGGCGACTTCGGCCGCCGACAGTGTCCCGCCGGAGCGCTTCAGAAATCTCACCCGAACCACTCCAACCGCTACCACCCGCCCGCGTACGAGAAATTGCTGCCGTAGGTAGAACGATTTTTCGTCCCATCCGAGGGTTCGTGTGCGAAGCTCGAAGCGTTCGAATAACGGTAGAGATTCCCGGAAGCGGATGGCCTCGGAGGCGACTACCGTGTACCAACGCCGACTCCTGAGTGCCTTCCAGATTCCGTTGCGAAGGATGGCATCGACACGACCCAGATCCATCAGCGTGAGGTAGCGACCGTTATTCATGTGGATGAGCACGTCGACGTCGCTGGGCCACACAGTAAATGTCAGCAGCGTCTCCGCAAGCGGATCGACGCGTGAGCGTAGTCGCGCCATGAAGAACACCCGGACCATTCTGAAGATGAGATTCATCGCGCCGAACTCCTCACAGGTTCAGTCCCTTCGCTTGCGGAGCTGCTCGATCTGCCGCCTGTCCCGCTTGCTCGGCCTTCCGGTATCGGCCGCGCCGGCCGCGGTCTCCATGCGGCGCTGCTCGATCAGCGCCTCGCGCGTCGCGCGGCTCTCCGGCAGCTCCTCGTACAGCGTTGCCGCAACTGTCGCCGGCCCGCGACGATCGGACGTCGATCTGACGATAATCCGGTGTTCGTAGGGCCCGAGTCTTACGCGCACGTCGTCCCCGACGTTCAATCCTTTCGAGCGCTTGACACGCTCGCCGTTCAGATGAACCTTGCCGCCGTCGATCGCTTCAGCTGCGAGGGCGCGCGTCTTGAAGAAACGCGCTGCCCACAGCCACTTGTCCAGCCGCACGACATCACTCGATTCACTACTGGCAGACTGCATGCTATTCAACTCCTCCGATGCGTCGCGGATCGAGTGCGTCACGCAAGGCGTCGCCCAGCAAGTTGAATCCAAGAACCGCGGCGCCGATCGCCAGACCAGGCGCGAGCGACGTCCACGGCGCGTTCCGAAGTTGGTCCAGATCGCGCCCGTCCGCAATCATGCTTCCCCGGCTTGCGGTTGGCGGTTGAATGCCGAGCCCCAGGAACGACAGCGCCGCCTCGGCCATTATCGCGCCTGCGATACCCAGAGTCGCGGCGATCACCACCGGGCCCACGACGTTGGGAAGAATGTGTCGCAGCATGATGCGCTCTCCACGCGCACCGAGCGCACGCGCAGCCTGCACGTACTCGAGATCGCGGACCACGAGAACCTGTCCGCGCACGAGCCGCGCTATGCCAGCCCAGCCAACGACTCCGATCGTGATGAACACAACGCTCATCGACGGCTGGAACGCCGCCGACATCGCGATCAGCAGGAGCAGCGTGGGGAAGGCCAGCGTCACATCGGCGAGCCGCATGACGATCTCGTCGATCCAGCCGCGGTAATAACCAGCCAGCAATCCCAGCGTGATTCCGAGAGATACGGCGATCGCCTGCGAAACAAGTCCAACAGCCAGCGACACACGAGCACCGTACACGAGCCGCGCCCAGACGTCGCGCCCCTGGACGTCGGTGCCAAGCCAGTGCGCATGCGATGGTGGATCGAGGAGATGGATCAGATCTATCGCGTTGGGGTCGTGTCGTGCCACGACGGGGGCAAATACGGCCATTACCACCATTACAGCAATGACGGTAACGCCGATCCGCGTCCGGCCGTCGGACATGAGGCGACTGCCGGTGCTCACAGACTCGGATCCCTGAGCTCCGGTGGAGTCCCGTCAGGCTGGCGACGCCAGCGGCGGTGGTGCCAGAAGTACTGTTCAGGGGCCGTCCGAACCCAGCGTTCGAGTATCGCCGTGTAGTTCGTAACTATTGCGTCGACGTCGGCCTCGCGGTTGCCGGTGCGAATGATCGGAACACGCTCGACACTCACGCGGTAGCGTCCGCTGGGTTGCCGAAGCGCCGTCACGAACAGCGTCGGCGTGTCGTACTTCATCGCGAACACCGCCGCGCCGCGCGGTGTCTTCGCAGGTCTCCCGAAGAACGGCACAAAGGTCGACGCGAGGCCCATGACCCCCTGATCGGAAACAAACGCGACGGCCCGTCCCTCCCTCAGCGATCTCGGCGTTCGGCGTGCCGCCTCATAGTCACGGACGACGGTCATGCCCAGGGTCGCGCGCGTCTCGTTGATGTATGCGTCGAAAAGCGGATTCGCCTGCGTCCGCACTATGACGTCCATCGGAACGCCGCGCGCCGCGACGTATGCGCCGGCCAGCTCCCAGTTCCCGAGGTGTCCTGTTACGAGCACCGCACCATGTCCGCGCGAGATTGCGTCTTCGACGAGCTCGAATCCCTCGACTGACTCGACCATGTCCAGAACACCCTTCTGTCCGATCGACGGCAGTAGCGCGGTCTCGATGGACGAGCGTCCGAGGTGCGCGTAGGCCTTTCGCGCGAGTGCATCCACTTCGTTTGCCGATAACTCCGGAAATGCGGCTGCGATCTGGCGCTCGACCACGTGTCTGCGTATTCCAAGCGGCCTGTAGCCCACGCTTCCAAGCCTGGATCCAAATCCGCACGCGACATCCCACGGCAGCGCGTGCAGTGCTCCAACCACCGCGCGAAGAGCGTAATATTCAGCGCGATGCGACGCGGTTGGACGCGGTGCATCAGCCATTCGCGACGCACTCCCGAACGAATTGCGCAGTGTCGTGCGTCACGCGGTTCCAGTTCATGCGAGTCTCCACGGCCTCTCGGCCTGCCATACCCATCCCGGTGCGCAATTCCGCGTCGCGGAGCAATGCAGCGATCGCTGCAGCAATCGACTGCGCGCTGGCCGGCTCGACGATGGTAGCACTTTCACCTTCGCGGACGATCGAGCGCACGCCGCCCGCGTCGCTGGTAACCACGGGAAGCGCGGTCGCCTGCGCCTCGATCAACGAGATGCCATTCGCGGCGACGGTCGCGCCGGAGTCCGGGCGCGACGCATCAAGGTAAATCGTCGACGTCGCATATGCCTCGGGCAGCTCGTCGTCGCGCATCTGGCCGACGAAGCCAACGCGATCCATGACATTCATGTCCGCCGCGAGATTTCGGAGCCGCGCCTCGTCGCTGCCCTCACCGACCAGAACATAGCGCAGGTCGGGAAACTCGTCCCGCAACAATGCGAGTGCCTCGATACCGGTATCCTGCCCCTTGTGTGGAACGAGCCGCGCCACCGTAAGCACGATCGGTGCGCGCCGAATTCCCCAGCGCTGCCTGAGAGTTCCGGTATCGCGGCCCGGGCCGAACAATAGCGGATCGGTACCGAGGCCTGGCGCCCCCACCGGCGGTGGTTGCGTGATTCCAATCTCCTGCATGAGCTCGCGCGCAAGGATCGCGACGTAGTCGGTTGTCGCGACGACGCCGGCTGCGTCGCCAAGCAGCAGCCGTATCGACCGTCGCGCCAACGGTCCCGATCCAACGCGCTCGCGCGCCAGATTCAATTCGCCGGCGTTGACGTAGACGATGTACGGAATGCGCGCGCGCTTGTGAGCGTGTCGCACTACGCGACCCGCGACGCCCATTCCGCCGCAGTGGAGGATCTGGACACGCCCATTGCAGCGCGCCGATAGCCACCTTTGCCACCGCACGCGGTTGAGCAACCTGTCCGCGTCATCGCGTCCGAACGATTGACGCTCGATCTTGTAGTCTTCCGCGGCATCGTGGTGCGTCGACTCGCGGGCCGCGACTGTCGAGACCGACATCGGCTCGGGATACCGTCGCGCCAGCGCGACATGATATCGTGCCGCACCGCTCAGCGCGGGAGGAAATTCCTCTGTCACCAGGAGATGTTGCACGCCTGTCAGTCGGTCACGGGCGCAGCTGTCCACGGCTCGCCGGAAAGGAGATTCGCGATGCGCTGATCGTACGTATGGTTTCTGCGAACGAATCGCTCGCCCTCACGCCGAATCCGCTCGCGCGCCGCGGGATCGCCGAGGTAGTGGTCGAGCTTGACGGCGCAGTCGTCGGCGTCGGTGTACCAGGCGCAGTGCTCTCCATCGATCAGCAATTGCGTAACCCCAGGAGTTCCCTGACCAAGGTAGAATGCCCCAGCCAGCATCACCATCCACGTGCGATCTGAAGTGTACGTGACGCCGCCCGCGGCGCGCGAAGGATTGATCCCGAGCACGGCAGCGGAGCTGGAGCACACACGTGCGAACTCCTTTCCCTGGATGGAGCGTCCATTCCACTTGAGCTCCGCGCTCCAGCGCTCCCATCCTGGTCCATATACGCGTACGTCATGGCGTCTCGCGAGGCTCAGCAAAAGATCGGCGCGCGACGGATCGTATCCCGTTCCGATGAACGCGGCTTCCGATGCGTACGCCGCGTCCGGCGGGACGGGCTCGATACCGGCATCTCCTGCCGCGGGCAGGAACTTCGCGTTGGTACCGAGCGCGCGCCACTCCGCGTCGAACCCGGTGACGAAGAACGTGTCGGCCAACCTCGCGACGGCAAGTATGTGGCCGATGTCGGGCCGCGCGATATCGCGAAACCACTGCGGATCGTGGTACCACATCGCGTTCCGCCTGTTGGCAATCAACCGGCGCACGGTCTCCACGTCGAGTGCGAGACACTTGGACAGAAATATGAAATCGGGCCGGAAGTGCCGCGCGCGCGCGCGAACCATGTGCTGGGTCATGCGCCAGCCGACGGCGCGCTTGGTTCGCCGGTCGTCGACGATGAGCGTCTCGTGTCCAGCGCGCCGGAGTGCGCGCTCCGTAGCGGCTTCCATGCGCCATGGGTTGGAGCTCCCGATGATCAGGACTCGCATCGCATCACTCGCATTGCATCGCCCATAGCCGGACATACTTCGCGCATACGCTGGCTGCAGCGAGCGACGCAAGCACTGCACCACGCGCGCCATCGAGAAATCCCAGGCGAAAGACGAACATCGAGATGAAACGTGCGGGTGGCTTGAAGATGATCGCGCCGAGCGATGCGCGTCGCCCGCGCCGCGATTGATCCTCCGCCCACCAGCGACTGTAGCGGACGAACTTCTCGAAATAGATGTCCAGCGACGCGTACGGGTAGTGCAGCAACGCTGCTCCCAGCGTCGCCGGCTCCTCATTCGTAAGAACATGCTCGTGTACGCGGCTGTCGTTGTATCGCAACGCCGAGTCGAACAGCCTGACCGGACGATCGCTTTCCCAGCCACCATGACGGATTTCGCGGCCGAGAAAAAAATTCCGGCGGGGAATGCGGTAGGCGCCCGATGTCGGGCGGGAGATTGCCTCGCGCACCGCTTGCGCAAAGCCGGTGGTACCGCGCTCATCCGCGTCGACGACCAGAATCCACTGGTTGCGTGCCCGGGATATTGCGAAGTTCCGCAGTGCACCGATCGTCGCGGCGTCGTGCGAGATGACAGTCGCGCCAGCCCGTGCGGCCAGCTCGCCCGTATCGTCGCTGGACCCCTGCTCGACGACGAGTATCTCGCTCGCCCAGCTCAGCGATTCGATGCACGCTGCAATGTTGGCGGCCTCGTTGCGGGCGGCAATCACCACGGAGACGGCGATCCGTTCCGGAGAGCTCGGCACGTCAGCGCTTTCGCTTGTGGGTCGCTGCAGCCGCGGCGTGCTCGAACCCGTCGATCATCGCGGCTTCGCTTCCCTCACGTATCACGCGGCTGCGCGCCGCGGCGCCCATCGCCTCACGCCGACTATCGCTCGTCAGCAATTCTGCTGCAGCCGCCGCGGTCATGAACGCGTCGTCGCTCGGGACGAGCATTCCCGTAATGTCGTTGAGCACATACTGCTCGGCGACCGATCGCTCCGGCGCCAGCACCGGGATTCCGAGTGACATGAAATCCAGTATCCCGAACACCGCAGTATCCGAATCCGCGACAACCCAGCCCAGTCTTGCTCGTCGCATGACTTCGAGATGGTCAGCGCGATCGCCGAGAAATGTCACGAGCCCGAGCGCACCGAGCGCCGCGGCCTGCATCTTGAGGTCGTCGTCGTAGGTGCCACCGCCTCCGCCGTCGCCCACGATCGTGAGGTGCAATCCCGCGTGGCGCGGAGCCAGCATCGCGACCGTGCGGATTGCAGCGGCCGCGCGACTGCGCGACGATGCGTCGTGCACGCACACCACATTCACTTCATCACCAAGGAGATCCGTCGCGTTTTGCGGAGGCGCTTCGGCGACACCCATAGGCGCGACAAGCTTCGCCGCGGCGCGTGGCACCCCCACCGCGTTCGCATCGTCTTCCGTTGCGAACAGGTAGCACGTAGGTGCTATGCGGGCCGCAATTCGGCCGGTTCCACGAATATCGAGCGGACGGCTTCCTGCTCGCATCCGCCGGATCACGCGCGCACGAGAGCCGATACGGTAGGCGATTGCCGCGATGAGATGCTCCCGATCGGAGTGCACCAATACGACATCGGAGCGGTGCAGCCTCGCGATGCGCGCGAGCCTCCGTGCGGCGCCGAGCCACATGCCGCCGGCATCCATCGGCTCGACTTCCAGCAGCGCACGCTCCGGGGACGTTGCTGTCTCGGATACCACGCGTTCCACCGTGCTGTCGCGCTCGGTCGCGAACACGACCGCGTGTCCGCGGCGCGCGAGTCCTTGCGCGGCGCCGGCAAACGCTCGCGCCGTGCCGGACCACTCTCGCCCCGCATGAAGAAACAGGTAATTCACATCAGCTGAAAGAAGGAACCGGCGGCGCGTCCGGAACGGTCTCGACGCGTGTAGCGCTGCGGAACTGCATGTCGTACAACCGCGAATACGCGCCCTGCTGCGCGCGAAGCTCGTCGTGCGTCCCCGACTCGACTATTCGGCCCTTGTCCAGCACCAGTATCTGCGTTGCGTGGCGCACAGTGGACAGCCGGTGCGCGATCACGAATACCGTACGGCCTTCGAGCAGCCGGTCGATCGCCGCCTGCACCAGGCGCTCCGACTCCGTGTCGAGCGCCGACGTTGCCTCGTCGAGAATCAGAATCGGCGGATCGAGCAGCAGTGCGCGCGCGATGGCGATGCGCTGGCGCTGCCCGCCTGACAACCGCGTGCCACGCTCGCCCAGCATGGTCGCATAACCGTCGGGAAGTGCGGTGATGAACGCGTGCGCATTTGCCGCGCGGGCAGCGGCCTCGACCTCGGCATCGCTGTATCTGTTCGGCATCCCGTACGCAAGATTGTTCCGCACCGTGTCGTGAAAGAGAACGGTGTCCTGGCTCACGATTCCGATCAGCGACCGCAGCGAGCTCAGCGTCATGGTCCGGGTGTCCACACCATCGATCATGATGCTTCCGGATGTAGGCTCGTAAAATCGCGGTATGAGGTCGACGAGTGTGGTCTTTCCGGCGCCGCTCGCACCGACGAGAGCGATCACGTCGCCGCGTGCCGCGTCGAACGACACGTCGCGCAGCACCGGCATCTCACGCCTGCCTCCCTCGCCATCGTAGGAGAATCCGACGTTGTCGAAGCGCACGTCCCGGTGGAAACCATCCACCCGAACTGTCCCGCGATCCCGCTCCTGCTCAGACGGCGTGTCCAGAATGTCAAACAATCGCTCAGCGGACGCGAGCGACGACTGTGCCGTGGCCCGCACGGCCGTCAGTTGTTTGAGCGGCTGCAGCAGGCGCAGTACGAAGACCAGGAACGTTATCAGATCCGCGCCGGTCAGCGATCTGTCCACCAGCACCTGGTGCGCGCCGACCCACAGCAGCGTGACAGCGATCAGCATTCCGATGACCTCAGTCACCGGCGGAGCGAGGAACGACAGCTTGGTTAGTCGAACAGTTGTTCGAGCGTAGGTATCGCTTGCATTTGTGAACCGGCGTTCCTCGAATTCCTCGGCGCCGAACGACTTGACCAGCCGAACGCCCGACACCGTCTCCTGGAGCACGCTGGCCATCTCGCCGTGCTGATTTCCGCGCCTGCGGTTGCCGCGGCGCAGCTTCTTCAGCAAGGGTTGCAGAACGAGACTCAGAATCGGGACGATCACCAGCGCCATCAGCGTCAGGCGCCACGATATGTCGAAGAGAAAGGCGATGGTCGACACGACGAGCGCGGCAGCCTGGAGAGACTGCGTCACTATCTGCGTGAGGACCAGTCGCGTCTCGAACGTGTCGTTCAGGACACGCGAGATTATCTGGCCCGACTTGGTGCGCGTGAAATAAGTGAGCGGGAGTCGCGCGAGGTGCCTGTAAACCGTGTTGCGCAGGTCGCGCGTTACATATTCCTGCAGCTCCGCGCCGAACTGACCGCTCACCCACACAAGTATGTTTTTCGCGACAACGACGATCATCACGACGAAGATGACGTTCCTGAGCGAGCCCATCTTGTCGCCGCTGACCATCAGCTGTCCGACGGTGGCGTGGAGAAGATCGGATACCCAGCCAGCCTTGATGTCCAGCGCCGGCCGGTCGAACAGGGTGTTGAGGAACGGGATGAGCAGCGCGACCGAGAAGGCGTCCAGCAGCGCCGCGCCGATGTTCGTTACAATGGCTCCGATCATCCGCCACGAGTGCGGCTTGAGGAACGGAAGCAGCCGGCGATAGATGGAAATTCCGGGGCCCGTGTCTCCAGAACGGAGGTCTGGCGGCGTGGCCTCCGGCTCTACGGACGCCGGCTCCGCGACGGCGGGCTCTACAGTGATTGCCACTAACGTCTGGGTGTGAGAAGAGCGAGCGGAAGAATCACTTCTTCCGGTGAAACGCCGCCGTGCAGAAACGATCCGCGATAGCGACTCTGATATTCACGGAGCTTTGTCGGGTACACGAAGAAGCAGTCGTTGCGTGCGAGGAGAGTGTTCACGTTGTGCCCTCTCCGTGGAAGTTTCAACGTATCAGGGTCCGGGAACAACAGCGCCTGATCCGCCGATTCCGCACGGAGATCCTCGCCGAATTTATACCGGAGATTGGCACTGGCGTCGCGCTTGGCGAACACCGTTGCCGGTGTGTTGCAGTGTATCGAACCGTGATCGGTCGTCAACAGCACGGAGACCTTTCGCGCCGACGCCTCACGCAGGAGACCGAGCAGTGCCGACCGCTCGAACCACTGACGGGTGAGCCGCCGCAGCGCAATCTCGTCGCGCGCGACCTCGTACAGGATCTGGGACTCGCTGCGTCCGTGCGTCAACAGGTCGACGAAATTGAATACGAACGCGCTCACGCCCTCCGGCGCGATGGCCGTACCCATGTGACGCTCGAGGTCGTCCGAGCCGGCGGCGGTGGATATCTTCTGATACCGCACGTGCGTGTCCCCGCGCAACTCGCGCAGATGCGCCTCGAGCAGCTCGCGCTCGTGCGCGTTGAGCGACTCGTCGTCCTGCGCTCCCCACCAGTCCGGAAAGCGCGTCGCGATCTCGCCCGGAAACAGGCCGCTGAAGAGTGAGTTGCGCGAGTACGGCGTCGCCGTCGGAAGCACGGCGTAATAGTGCGTCGTCTCGACTTCGAAGTACGGCGCAAGCAACGGCTCGAGCACGCGCCACTGGTCCAGTCGAAGGCAGTCGACGACGATGAACACCGCGGCCTTCTCGCGCTCGAGAATGGGCGTGAGGAATTCACCGACGACGTCGATCGAGAGTGCGGGACGCTCACCATTCAGGTCAGCCAGCCATGCCGGATACGCCGTCTGGATGTACTCCGCGAACTCGCGATGCATGTCGCTGTACAGTCCCTGGAGCGAATCGTACAACCCGCGCTCGTCGGCTTCCGCGAGATCGACGTCCCAGCGCATCAGCTCGTCGTACCGCTCTATCCATCCACGCCAGTCGAGGTTCCGGGCGCGCTCCAGCTCCAGCGCGCGAAAACGCTCGACGAACGCGCGCGCGATCGCCTGCGATCTGATCCGCGGCCCATCGAGAATGCGAGTGATGACGGACAGCACCTGGCGCGGATTCACCGGCTTGACGAGATAATCGCGGATGTTCGCGCCGATCGCCTCGCGCAGGGTCGAATCCTCCTCGCTCTTGGTCACCATCACCACGGGAAGATTCGGCGCTATCTCGCGCACCTCGCGATACGCTTCCAGTCCACGCGTTCCGGGCATCTGCTCGTCCAGCAAAAGCAGATCAAACGTTTGCCTGCGCAGCAGCTCGACCGCATCGTCTGCGTTCGTCGCGCATTCCACGTCGTATCCCTTGGAACGCAGGAAAATGCAGTGTGATTCGAGAAGATCGCTCTCGTCATCCACCCACAGGACAGATTTTGCTCTCAAAGCCATGGCTTCATAAAGGTATCCGCCCCGCCATTCGGACAAGTGTTCAATGTAGCCGCTCCCCAGTTATGTGCCTAGATTCCGCGCGTGACCGCCATCCCAGTCCAGCCCGCGGTGAGCCCGGTCGCCCCGCGCGCGCCGCTTTCGCCCGCTCCGCCGTACTCGCTCGAGCCGGTTCTGTTCGGAACGCCCGCGCTCGCCGAATGTGCCGGGTCAGCCGCACTCGGCGGTGACCGGGAGATGGCGCTCGCGGCACTCACTACCGCACGGTTGATGCTCGCGACGATGCCGCCCGCTCTGCTTTCCGAAGCGGAGCGTGTGACGCGGGCCGAACGCGCCAGAAGCTGGCTGTCGGCGCTCACCATGCCCCAGCCTGCGCGAATGGCAATTCTTCGCGCGATCGCGGCCAGCGTGCCAGGCGGCATCGATGCGGCGGCCAGCCTGCGCGAACTCATGCACGTTCTCACGGGACACCTCTCTCCAGCAGCGCTCACCGAGCTCGGCGTGCTCGCGGAGAGGCTCCATCTATATTACGAACAAACCCCTTAGACTGACGCAGGATCCATGGCTGGACATAGCAAGTGGAAGCAAATCAAGCATTACAAGGCGGCGACCGACGCCAAGCGCGGTGCGCATTTTACCAAGCTGATCCGTGAGATCACCATGGCCGCCAAGCTCGGCGGCGGTGATCCCGCTGGCAATCCTCGGCTCCGTACCGCAATCGACACAGCGAAAGCGGCGTCGATGCCCAAGGAGAACATCGAGCGCGCCGTAAAGAAGGGAACCGGCGAGCTCGAGGGCGTGGAATATCAGGACGTCACGTACGAGGGTTATGGGCCGGGCGGAGTCGCCCTCATGATCTTCACGGTGACTGACAACCCCACCCGCACCGTCGCGGACGTGCGTCACAACCTGTCGCACGGTGGCGGAAACCTCGGTGCCGCCAACTCCGTGTCGTTCATGTTCGATCGCAAGGGCCAGATCTACATCGACGCGACCAGGTATGAAGAAGACACGATGATGGAAAAGGCGCTCGACGCAGGCGCCGAGGATTTTGCGCGTGAGGACGAGCAGTACATCGTGACCACGGCGCCGAACTCGCTCCATGAGGTTCAGGGAGCGCTCGAGGCCGGCGGCGTCGAAGTCGCGGAGGCCGAAATTTCCTATCTCCCCAAAACCACGGTGCACGTGTCGGGGAGTGCGGCAGCATCGCTGCTCAAGCTGCTCGAATCGCTCGAAGATCTCGATGACGTCCAGCGGGTCGTCGCAAACTTCGAGATGGACGCCGACGAAATGGCCACGGCGTAGTGCTCGTGCTCGGCATCGACCCCGGTACCGCGGTGACCGGCTATGGGGTCGTGCGCGGCGAGCGACTTGGCGCCGCCTCACTCATCGAGTGTGGTGTCATCCGCACCAGACCGCGCGAGCCGCTCCCGGTGCGTCTGCAGGAGATATATGACGGCGTCAGCGAGCTCATCCGCACGCATCGCCCGGATACGCTGGCCGTCGAAGACGTGTTCTACGCGCACAACGTTCGCACGACCATCGTACTCGGCCATGCCCGGGGCGTCATTCTTCTCGCCGGCCAGCAGGCCGGCATCCCGATCATGGAATACCCGCCGGCGGAGATAAAAAAGACCGTCGTCGGAAATGGCGCCGCCACCAAGACGCAGGTGCAATTCATGCTCACACGATTGCTCCGGCTCAAGTCGGTGCCAACACCGTCAGACGCCGCGGATGGTGTGGCCGCCGCATTGACGTGTGTGATGTCGTCGCGCGTCCCTACGATAGCGGCGCACGCTCGTCCTCTGGGACGCGTTTAGATCCGTTGTACGACATCTGAGCACAAAACGATCCCGCGCATATAGCATACAAATGATCTCCCGCATACGTGGAACTCTCGAAGCCAAGGATCTCGACCGCGTCGAAATCTCGACACCGGGCGGTGTTGGTTACATGCTGCAGATCCCGCTGTCGGTGTATGAAACGCTTCCCGCGCTCGGCGAGCCGGTGTCGCTTTTTACGTCGCTGATAGTCAAGGAAGATGCGTGGCAGCTCTTTGGATTCGCATCGCAGCTCGAGCGACGGCTGTTCGATCTGGTGCGTACCGCGAACGGAGTCGGCCCCGCGCTCGCTTTGAGTTTGCTCTCATCGCTCACCGCACCGAGGCTGGTTCGCGCGATCGTCGAGAAGGACACCGCGACGTTGCAGAGTGTGCCGCGTGTCGGCAAGAAAAAAGCTGAGCAGATGATCCTGGATCTCGCGACCAAGATGCGCGACGTCGATGTAACACCCGCTTCCGGCGGCGCACCGCCTCCAGGTGCGGCGGCTGAGGACGCGATTCGTGCGCTCGTATCGCTCGGATATTCACTCGCTGATGCGGAGCGTGCCGTTCGCGCGACACTCGATGCCACGACTGGACCGATCGCCGCGACCGATCTGATTCGTAATGCTCTGGCCCGCATCGCTGCGCGCTAGCGACCCGCGACACACTCTTCATCGCACGACTCGAGAGTCGTGACTCGGCGACCCATGACCAAGACAGCGCAACGAACCAGCACATTCAACGAGTCCGTGATCCGCGAGATGACGCGCATCGCACACCGAACCGGCGCGGTGAATCTGGCACAGGGCTTTCCCGACTTCCCGATGCCGGCTCCGATGAAGGATGCAGCGTGTGCCGCGATACTCGGCGACATCAATCAGTACGCCATAACGTGGGGCGCGCCGGCGTTGCGCATTGCGATCGCGGAAAAGTATCGCCGGTGGTACGAGATGCCGGTGGATCCGGATACCGAGATAACCGTTACCTGCGGAGCCACCGAAGCGATGGCCGCGACCTTCATGGCGCTCGTCGATCCCGGCGACGAGGTGATCATTCTCGAGCCGTTCTACGAGAATTACGGCCCCGATGCGGTGCTCGCCGGCGCAAAGCCGGTGTTCGTTCCGCTGGTCGCGCCGGACTGGCATCTGGACCTCGAACGCCTCGCCGCGTCCATCACGTCGCGCACTCGTGCGATCGTACTGAACACACCGCACAATCCCACGGGGAAGGTATTTTCACGGGCGGAGATCTCGGCGGTCGCAGAGCTGGCGCAGCGACACGATCTTCTCGTGTTCACTGACGAGATCTACGAGCATCTGATATACGCCGGCCACCATCATCCCATCGCGACATGGCCCGGAATGCGCGAGCGCACCGTCACGATATCGGGGCTGTCGAAAACGTTCTCGTGCACCGGGTGGCGACTTGGCTACGCAATCGCGCCGCGCGAGCTGACCAACGCGATTCGCAAGGTTCACGACTTTCTCACCGTTGGTGCGTCGGCGCCGTTGCAGGCTGCCGGTGCCGTGGGAATGGCATTCGACGCGGATTACTACAACCATCTGCAGCGCGCGTACAAGCAGCGCCGCGACGTGATGATGACCGCGCTCGTGAAGGCAGGATTTTCCTGCCGGGCGCCCGAAGGCGCGTATTATGTGCTGGCGGATTTCAGTGCCATCGATCCGCGCCGCAGCGACCGCGATTTTGCTGTCTGGCTCGCGGAAACCATAGGCGTTGCGACCGTGCCGGGCACGAGCTTCTACGGCGATCCGGGGCGCGGAACGGCTTCCGTCCGGTTCGCCTTCTGCAAGACCTTCGAGACGCTGGGCCGGGCGGCCGAGCGTCTCGACCAGCTCAGCCGCTGAGATACGGATGCCGTCGAGCTGCAATTAGTTGACAGAGTCAACCTTGTTTTCGGTATATCTTCGGGGTATTTTTGAGCTATGCCGGAAGTAGCTTTGGACACCCAATCCATGTCCCGCGCCGAGATCACCACACCGGAAGTCATCGCCGACGAATCGGTGGTGGAGCTTTCGCTCCGACCGCAGAAGCTCGCCGAGTTCATAGGGCAGCCCAAGGTCAAGGAGTCGCTTCGCATCTACATCGATGCGGCGCTCGCGCGGCGCGAGCCGCTGGATCACACACTGTTCTTTGGACCGCCCGGGCTGGGCAAGACGACGCTTGCGGAGCTCATCGCGCGCGAGCTCGGCGTGAACATCCACTCGACGTCTGGCCCTGCGCTGGAAAAGCCTGGCGATCTCGTCGGAACGCTCACCAACATGCGGGCCGGCGACATCCTTTTCATCGACGAGATTCATCGCCTGCGTCCGGTGATCGAGGAGTTCCTGTATCCAGCGATGGAGGATTACAGGATCGATATCAGGTTGTCTGAAGGCCCAAAGGCGCAGACCATCACGATGCCGATCGAGCGCTTCACGCTCATTGGCGCGACGACGCGGCTCGGCATGCTCACGGCGCCGCTCCGCGCACGATTCGGAATCGAGCAGCGACTCAATTACTACCCTGTCGACGCGCTGGAGCTGATTGTTCGCCGCACTGCCGAAGTGTTGAAGACCGAGATCGATGAGCCCGGCACGCACGAGATCGCGCGTCGCTCACGTGGTACGCCGCGCGTCGCGAATCGTCTGCTGCGCCGGGTGCGTGACTACGCACAGGTGCGCGCGGACGGTATCATCACGCTGCCCGTTGCCGATGAGGCGCTGCAGATGCTCGACGTCGATCAGTTCGGACTGGACGACATGGACTCGCGCATTCTCAAGACCATCATCGAGAAATTCGAGGGCGGACCGGTCGGCATAACGACCATCGCGGCCGCGGTAGGCGAGGATGCCGGAACGCTCGAGGAAGTGTACGAGCCGTTCCTCGTGCAGAACGGATTTCTGCAGCGTACGCCGCGCGGACGAGTCGCGACGCCGCAGGCATACCGGCATTTCGGCTACACGCCACCGGCGCAAGCACAGCAAACCAGTTTGCTCTGATATCGGGCATATACGCAAAGAAGCTCCGAGGAATTCCTCGGAGCTTCTTTTTAGCGGTGTTGCCACCGCTACAGTTCATCGCCAATGAATGAATGAATATACGATTATCCGGCGCCTTCGTCAATCAGCCAGCCCGTGCCAGGGACGAGACTCGAACTCGCACGGCCTTTCGGCCAGTTCATTGGCGGTGAACTGTGTCTACCAATTCCACCACCCTGGCCCGGGTTTGCGCAGGCGGAACTGGCATTGCTACACAGACTCCCAAAAACCTTGCGTTCTGGCTGACATGTCAACGACACCGACAGATCGATTGTCGGCGATTAGCGCAGTTGCGGGTGGATTATCATTATCCTGCACAAGGCCCATGCACGGAACCAGAACCTCCGACTACGACTTCCAGCTCCCACCGGAGCTGATTGCGCAATCGCCGCCACCGGTGCGCGGCGAGAGCCGGCTGATGGTCGTCGATCGCATGGCGCAGACTATTTCACACCGGCGTTTCGCAGACATCGTCGAATACATTCCCGCCGGCGACGTGTTGGTCCGCAACACAACGCGCGTGATGCGCGCACGCCTGCTCGGCACGCGCGATTCCGGTGCGCCGGCAGAGATACTGCTGCTCAAATCGCTCGGTAATTCGCGCTATGAAGCGATGGTTCGCCCGGGCGGAAAGGTGAAGCCCGGGCGCACGATCCACGTGGGCGATCAACTCGATGTTCGTGTTCTCGAAACAACGGAGCGACGCACGCGCATCGTCGAGCTCGTAACGTCACTCAACGACTCCGACGCGATCGAGCGATACGGACATATTCCGCTTCCGCCTTACATCACGCGTGCCGACGCTCCGCCAGATGCGGAGCGGTATCAGACTGTGTATGCCGCCGAAACCGGATCGGCCGCCGCTCCAACCGCGGGACTGCACTTCACGCCGGAGATACTCGATGAGTTGCGGACACACGGCGTCGAAATCTCCGACGTGATTCTCCATGTGGGCGCGGGAACGTTCAAGCCAGTAGAGGTTGAAGATCCGGCGCAGCACGTGATGCACGAGGAATGGTATGAAGTCCCCGCGGTCACCGCGCAACGGATCGCGCAGGCGCGCGAGCGTGGCGCGAAGACGTGGGCGGTGGGCACGACGTCTGTCCGCACACTGGAGAGCGCGGCGGACGAGAACGGCGTGATTGCATCGGGAAGCAACGAAACCAGCATATTCATCAGGCCACCGTACACGTTCCGTGCGGTCGATCACCTGCTGACTAACTTCCACCTGCCACACTCGACGCTGATCATGCTGGTAGCGGCCTTCGCCGGCTACGATCTGACCATGCGCGCGTACGCAACTGCCGTCGAGGAGCGCTACCGCTTCTTTTCGTACGGCGATGCAATGCTCATCATCTGACCGCAATGCCGTTCAGCTTCAACGTCTTACAATCGCAGGGTGCGGCGCGTGCGGGAGTGTTCACGACACCGCATGGCGACATCGCAACGCCGGCCTTCATGCCGGTCGGCACGCTCGCAACCGTGAAGGCGCTCGATCCCGACGACCTGCACCGCGCGGGCGCGTCGATGGTGCTCTCCAACGCGTACCATCTGCACCTGCGGCCCGGCGATGAGCTGATTCGCCAGATGGGGGGCCTGCACCGGTTCATGGGATGGAATGGTCCGATGCTCACCGACTCTGGTGGCTTCCAGGTGTTCTCGCTCGAAACGCTCAGAACCATCAACGAAGAGGGAGTCGAGTTTCGCAGCCACATCAACGGCGACGCGAAATTCTTCACTCCGGAGAGTGTGATCGGCATCGAGCGCAACATCGGCGCGGATGTGATGATGCAATTCGATCACGTCATCCCGGGACAGTCGAGCGAAGCCGTCGCGCGTGACGCGATGGAGCGTAGTGCGCGCTGGCTCGCGCGCTGCCTGACTGCGTTCGAAGACGGTGCGCCGACCGCCCCGTTCGAGCAGACTCTCTTTCCGATCGTACAGGGCGGCATCCATGCATCCCTGCGCCGGGAGTCGGTCGAGCGAATCGCCGAGCTTGCGCACTGGACCGGATTCGGAATCGGCGGTCTGTCGGTGGGCGAGTCCAAGCCCGACATGTATGCCATGCTTGAGATCACCGACGCGGCGATCCCGCGCGACCGGCCACGCTATCTCATGGGAGTTGGCTTCCCCGAGGACCTCCTCGAAGGCGTCAGGCGCGGAGTCGATCTGTTCGACTGCGTGGCGCCTACCCGGATGGGGCGCACCGGTGCCGTCTTCACACACGACGGACGGCTCAACGTCAAACGCGCCGAGCTGCGCACGGACCCCGGACCGCTCGACCCGGACTGTGACTGCCCTGCCTGCACGAGATTCAGCCGCGCGTATCTGCGACATCTGTTCGTCAGCGGGGAGATTCTCGGCCTCCGCCTCCTGTCGCTTCACAATGTACATTTCCTGATTCGACTCATGCGTACCGCCCGGGAGCACATTGCAGGCGGCACGTTCGATCAGTGGAGCGCCGACTGGCTCGCGCGCTACTTCGCGACACCTCAAATCACACGATGAACAATCCGCTAGTAGGCACCATCCTGATGTATGGCGCGATCGGCGCCATCTTCTATTTCGTCCTTCTTCGCCCTCAGCAGAAGCAGAAGAAGGAGCACGACACCATGCTCAGGAGCCTCCGGCGCGGCGATGAGATAGTCACCGCCGGTGGCGTCGTGGGTGAGGTGACCTACATCGCGCAGCAGACCAAGGACGGCAATCCTGTCATCTCGCTGGATGACCGCGTCACGATCAAGTCCGGCGACACCCGTCTGATCGTGGAGCGTGGTCGCATAGCCAAGATCATGCGCAAGAATTCCGCGGGCACCGAGGAGTAACGAGCTGTGGCTGTACTCGACATCCGCGTGCTTGGAGATCCGGTTCTACGGGAGCGCACCGATCCGCTTCCGGCTGTTACCGACGAACTTCGCGCGCTCATCGCCGACATGTTCGACACGATGCATGCCGCGGAGGGAATCGGTCTCGCCGCGCCGCAGGTTGGCCGCAAAGAGCGCGTGTTCGTGATGGACGTCGACGACGATCCGAGGGCGATGGTGAATCCGGAGATCATCGACCGCGAGGGGTTGGAGCGTGCCGAGGAGGGATGCCTGTCGATCCCGGAGATCTTTGGTGACGTGGATCGGGCCACGCGCATTGTGGTGCGCGCTCTGGACGCCGATGGCAAGCCCTTTGAAGTGGAGCTGACCGATCTCGCTGCCCGGTGCGTGCAACACGAACTGGATCACCTCGACGGTAAGCTGTTCATCGATTACATGAGCCTTATCAAGCGAAAGTTCATGGCTCGCAAGTGGGAGAAGGAAGCGGTCAACTACCCGGGTTTCATCCGCAAGCTCGAGCCTGGCAAGGCGTCCGGGCGCAAGTCGCGATCGCGCGCCAGATCGGCGAACGCTGCCGGCCCACCGTTCGAGCCGGAGCTCTGAGCTCACATGCGCGTAATGTTCTGGGGCACGCCTGAATTCGCTGCGCCGGCGCTGCGCGCGCTCGTTGGTGAGGGGTTCGAGGTCTGCGCTGTCGTTACGCGCCCCGACAGGCCGGTGGGACGTGATCGCGTGCTCACACAACCACCGATCAAGCAGATAGCGCTGGAGGAGTCACTCCCCGTCTTCCAGCCCGAGTCACCGCGGGAAGAGGACTTTCAGGACCTGGTCGAGGCCGTCGCGCCGGATCTCTCTGTCGTGGTCGCGTACGGTCACATCCTGCCACGCACCATAATCGACGCACCCAGACAGGGGACGCTCAACATTCACGCGTCGCTGCTGCCCGCGCTTCGCGGTGCGTCTCCGATCCAGGGGGCGATACGGCAGGGGTTGGTCGAAACGGGCGTCACCATCATGCGAATGGTGCCTGCGCTCGACGCCGGGCCGATTATTCTCCAGTCGCGCACGCCTGTCGCGGACGACGAGACCTACGGGGAGCTCAAGGGGCGCCTCTCGGAGCTTGGCGCGCTCGCTCTGATCGAGGCACTCACACTGATCGAACTCGGCCACACGACCGAGCATCCACAGGACGATTCGCTGGCCACTTACGCGGCTAAAGTCGATCGTGCGACCACTCGCATCGACTGGTCGCTGGGTGAACACGAAGTCGCCAACGCGATACGCGCCTATGACCCCACGCCGGGCGCATGGACGACCCACCGCGGCGCGGATCTAAAGCTCTTTGGCGCACGGCGCGTCTTTGACGTGTTCGGTGCTCCTGGGGAGGTGCTGGAGGCAGACGATGCCGGTCTGGTGGTTGCATGCGGCTCGGGCGCAGTCCGCATCTGCGATGTGCAACCGGCTGGCAAGCGCCGCATGCAGGCGATCGCCTGGCACCGCGGTCGCGGCATCGCAATTGGCGAGACGCTGGGCTGACGACCCGATTCACTGGCAAGTCCGGGCGTCTTACCGCGGCGAGCCTCTGATGCGAAATGTGTCGCACCGACTCAACGGGTGTTGGACGCGCCCGTCAATAGACGGCGCTGGCAACGGGAGAGGAAACGGCCAAAACTTTTGCAGATCCACCCGAATAACAGCCTGGATCGCAGCCTACCAACACTTCCCGGCGGGTGGCGGTAACGGCCGTTCGGTCGTGGATAACCGGGAAATCGGGCGCTACGCCCGGAGAACATCCTGCGGCAGCGGGCGGTCGAGACCAGAGGTGATGGAGGCTCGCAGCTCCTGACCTTGCCCTCCCCGAACTAATGTTCATCATATATTCGCCCCGGCACGACACTCGCTTAAACCTCTCACAAACTTGGGAAACGATCCGCAGATGTCAGCTACTTTCGAGAATCGGACTATTCTGCGTAATCGCGAATCAACAACTTTTGTAACCCTCGGATCAAGTGACGCGCCTCAGCTCGTGCACTTCGCGGGGGGCAGTTGGCATCGACGGCGTCCGCACCTTTGGAGAGGCCGTTCTTGGCAGCGCCCTGCGCGACGTTCCTTTTGCCACTGGAAACCATGAGCACGAATCCCGGAACCATCGGGGACGGGCAGTTATCGGGATATTCCCAAGTCCATCCGATGGTGCGAAGCCGCAGTCCTGTCGCCGCCAACTACCGGGACGTTGAAAGCGTGAACTCTGAGATTAGAGATTCCTCCTCTGGCAGCGCCACGCGCAGCTCCTCGATCACCCCGACGCGGATCATTGCCGCCGAAGTGTGCGCGGACGTCCGGGCGGGACAGTTGCTCGACCCGTCGTTCGAGCGGCATACCACCCAGATCGACTCCCGCGACCGCCGCTGGACCCAGGAGCTGCTTTACGGGATGATGCGCAAGCGGGGCTTCCTCGACGCCGTGCTGTCCGACCGCGTTCGCGGCGGGCTGGTGCGTCTCGATCCCGATCTCATCGACCTGCTCCGTCTTGGCTCGTACCAGCTTCTGTGCATGGGGTCCGTCCCAGCATATGCCGCGATTGCCCAGACGGTGGAGCTCACCAAGACGCGCCACGGAATCGGCGCAAGCAAGCTCGCCAACGCAGTCCTGCGGCGAACCGACCGCGAGCGTGCCAACCTCGGCGTGGCGATTCCGCCGGATCCGATCGACGCTCTCGCACTGGCAAGCTCGCACCCTCGCTGGCTGGTCGCACGATGGGTCGCACGATGGGGCGCCGAGGATACGGCCGCGCTCCTGACAGCGAACAACACCGAGGCCCCGGTGGTGCTGCGGCCGTTCAACACGTCCCGCGCTGAGCTCGTCGAGATGCTCACGGCGGCTGGCGTCCCGGTGCACGGAGCTCCGCTCGTCGCGGATTCCATCGAGCTTGGACATGGCGTTTCGCTTACCGAGCTCGAAGCCTTCACGCGGGGCCTCTTCTTCGTGCAGGATCCGGCAGCGACACTGGTCGTCCAGTACGCTGGTATCGCGCCAGGCTCGCGAGTCGCCGACCTGTGCGCTGCGCCGGGCGGCAAGACGTTCGAGATGGCCCGCGATGCAGAGGTGGTCTTCGCAGCCGATCGGTCGGCGGCACGCATGCAGCGCGTCATCGCGACCGCTGTCCGACTCAATTCGAAGAACGTCGTGCCGCTGGTGGACGACGCTCGCCACCCCGCGTTGCGCGACATGGATGCCGTTCTGGTCGACGTGCCCTGCACTGGCACCGGCACGTTCAGGCGCCATCCCGACGCGCGCTGGCGGCTCAAGGCCTCGGATCTCGCCGTGATGCCGGCTATCCAGCGATCCATTCTGAGGGCAGCCGCCGAGGCGGTGAAGCCCGGTGGGCTGCTGATATACAGCACGTGCTCGCTCGAGCCGGAGGAGAACGACGTCCAGATCGAGACGTTCCTGGACGATCACCCCGAATTCACGCTGGAGCCGCCGCCTGATGGCGTGGTACCTGCTTCCACCCTCGATGCGGGGCGCCTTCGCGTCCTACCGCACAGGCATGGAACCGACGGCGCCTTCGCCGCGAGACTTCGGAGATCTGAATAGGTGAATTTTCGCGCGCTCCTGCGGCGTGCGTTTCCTTACATAGTGATCGGCATCGGCGGCTTCGCGCTTGCTTACGTCGTGATCTTGATCTTCGTCCTTCCGACGAAGATCGTTCCATCAGCGCCGCAGCCGTACGCCGCCCCCGCGCAGTCGCCGGCCCTCCAGCCCATCGACACGGGAGTCGGCCAGTCACCACCAATGCCGGCCGAGCCGCCGCCGGTCAGCGCGCGAATCATTCAGGCGCCGCGCGATACCGCACCCGTCGTCGTGCCCGATCTCGTGGGGATGTCTCTCCCGGAGGCGCGCGGTGTACTGAACAGCCTGCGTCTCAGGACGGTCGTCACGCACGACACCAGCTCGTTCCAGCCACCAAACACGGTGATCCGCCAGAACCCCGCTGCCAATCTGCCCATTGGCACCGGTGAAGCAGTCACGGTTACTGTCTCGTACTTTCCTCCGGACAGTACCTCCAATACAATCCGGGTACCGGGCGCGGTACCACGCGCGCCGGCAGCACCAGATACCCGGCCAGCCGCAGACTCGCTTCTCTAGCCGGAATACGACCCATCCAAAGCAGGTCATGACAGTGAAACCAATTCGCATCGCCCCCTCGATCCTGAGCGCGGACTTCGCGTGCCTGCGCGACGAGATCGATATGTGCACGGAGGGTGGCGCCGACTGGATTCATGTCGATGTCATGGACGGACAGTTCGTTCCGAACCTGACCTTCGGAACGAAGGTGATCGACGCAGTACGCCGCTGCACCAGCCTCCCGCTCGACGTTCATCTGATGGTCGTCCATCCGGAGTCGTACCTGGAGGATTTCGCGCGCGCTGGCGCAACCGGGCTGACGATCCATGCCGAGGCGACCGTGCATCTGCAGCGGAACCTGTCGCAGATCCGGTCGCTGGGCTGCCGGGCGGGAGTTGCGATAAACCCCGCCACGTCGCTGGACACCGTGCGCGAAGTCACCGATGACATCGAACTCCTGCTCGTGATGACGGTGAATCCCGGATTTGGTGGACAGGCGTTCATCCCGGCATCGATCGACAAGCTGCGTCGCGCGCGACGTCTGCTCGACGAATCGCGCTCCGGTGCCGATCTGGAAGTGGACGGCGGAATTGCGCGCGACACGATTCTGCAGTGCCGCCGCGCCGGCGCCGACGCGTTTGTCGCTGGCCACGCGATCTTTTCCGCATCCAGGCCGTCGGCGGAAATTGGCGAGCTGAGATCCGCCGCAACGGAGGTGGCATGACAGGCCGTGGACAGTTGGGCGTGGTTGCAATAGTGCTGGTCGCGGTTGCAGCGATTGGCTTCGCGGTTACGCGCGCCCTCGGAACCGAGCTCACACCGCTTGGCGCCGGCACGAGAGCGCCCGACTTTCACGCGGTGACACTGGACACTCCGCCCCGACAGAAATCGCTTGCCGACTACAAGGGCGAGGTCGTGCTGGTGAACATCTGGGCGACCTGGTGCCAGCCGTGCAGGGTGGAAATGCCGAGCATCGAGCGCCTGTACAAGACGTACGGACCGCGAGGCTTGCATGTCGTTGCGGTGAGCATCGATGACCCGGGCACCGAGCCTGCCATTCGCGCGTTCGTGCGCGACATGGGAATGACGTTCGACGTGTTGCACGACCCGGCGGGGAAGATCGAGCACGCCTACCAGGTGACCGGTTATCCGGAAACAGTGATAATCGGCAAGGACGGTGTCATTCGAAAGAAAGTCGCGATGGCCATCGACTGGGATACCGAAGGAAACCGCCGTCTGATCGAACACCTGCTGGCGGAATGACATGAGCATGACGCCGTCGTGACTCGCATCCTCGGCATCGAAACGTCATGCGATGAAACGTCAGCCGCAATCGTCGATGACGCCAGCGGTGAGCCGGCTCTTCGCTCGCTCGTCATTCTGTCCCAGGATGTGCATCGGGTGTTCGGCGGTGTGGTTCCGGAGATCGCATCGCGCGCGCATCTCACCGCGTTGGTACCCGTCGTGCGCGAAACTGTCGCCCAGGCGACAGGCTCGCTACGTGATCTCGACGCGATCGCAGTAACTACCGAGCCCGGACTGGTCGGCGCGCTCATGGTGGGACTCAACTACGCGAAGGGCCTGTCCCTCGCGCTCGGCATCCCGCTTGTCGCGGTGCATCACATGGAAGGCCATCTCTTCGCAACCTCGCTGGATGATGCGTCTGCCGAGCCACCGTTTACGGCTCTGCTCGTCTCCGGCGGTCACACGCTGTTGCTCGACGTTCCCGCGTGGGGACGGTACAAGCTGCTCGGCTCGACGCGCGACGACGCGGCTGGTGAAGCGTTCGACAAGGTCGCGAAGCTGCTTGGCCTGCCGTATCCGGGCGGGCGGCATGTCGAGGCGCTTGCGCGTGATGGAGATCCGTCGCGCTTTCACTTCAGCCGCCCGATGCTGCACAGAAATACGCCGAGCGATGATTCGTCATATTTCGACGTGTCCTTCAGCGGCCTCAAGACTGCAGTGCTCAACGCCGTACGAGGCTCGACCGACATCGAGCGCGATCGCGCCGACATCGCACGCGGATTTCAGGACGCGCTCATCGAGACACTCGTCGAAAAAACCGCGCGCGCGGCCGCGATGTTTCACCGCGACCGAATAGTGCTCGGCGGCGGCGTCGCATGCAATCACACGCTGATCGAGGCGATGCGCGCACGCATGGGAATCCATGTCGAGGTTTTCGCGCCCAGCCCACGCCTCGCTACCGACAATGCGGCGATGATCGCCCGGGCAGGGCTCTTCCGTTATAATCATGGTGAGCGAACATCGCTCGACCATGCCGCACGGGCGACCGCACCACTTCCCGGCCAGGAATGACCCACATCTTCGCTTCGATCTCACAGAACGCGTTCACCTACAACATCGGCCGATTCGAGTTCACCGGATTCGGCATCGCGATGCTGGCGGCGTTCATAATCGCCCAGATCGTCGCACAACGCGAAATGTGGCGCCGCGGCCATGATCCGGCACCGATCTCCGATCTGGTCTTCGCGGCGGTGATCGGCGGTATACTCGGCGGCAAGATCTACTACGCGATACTGATGGGCGATTTCGGAGCGCTCTTCAGCCGGGCGGGCCTCGTGTTCTGGGGCGGACTCATTGGCGGAATGATTGCCGTGCTGTTCGTCGCATGGCGCAAGAAGATGAGCCTTCTGCGCGTCGCGGACGTGGGCGGTATCGCCGTTGCCGCTGCGTATTCAATTGGCCGCACCGGCTGTTGGGCCGTGGGGGATGACTACGGCAGGCCATGGAACGGCCCGTGGGCTGTCGCCTTCCCGAACGGCGCCCCACCAAGCACGGTCGAGAACATGACGCGGATGTTCCACATGCACTTCGCCGCGGGGATGAACCCGATGCAAGTCGTATCGGTGCACCCGACACAGCTGTACGAAGTCGTGCTCGCGTTCATCATGTTCCTGATTCTCTGGCGCCTGCGCGATCATGCGCATGCGGAAGGCTGGCTGTTCGGCCTCTACTGCGTACTCGCCGGAACCGAGCGCTTTTTCATGGAGATATTCCGCGCCAAGGACGATCGCTTCTTCGGACCATTCACAACGGCGCAGGTATTCGCCGTACTGTTCGTGATTGCGGGACTCATCATAATGCAGCTTCGCCGCAACGTTACGGAGCGCGCGCCCGGAATTCATGCGCAGCCACGATCGGCATGACCCCGAAGCGTCGTATCTCGCGGAATCCAATCAACGCGGCTCGAGATCCTGATCGCAGATAGCGGCCTTCTGCCCCGTCCGGGCTTCGTACAGACGAACAAAATGCGTCAACCG
>Ga0134128_10001813_pt1 | contig 27000 bp, 22 predicted proteins | sample KB31754_FD_96462 | JGI IMG/M metagenome (GOLD analysis project Ga0134128, IMG submission 96462) | Terrestrial soil microbial communities with excess Nitrogen fertilizer from Kellogg Biological Station, Michigan, USA - KB3-175-4 | ecosystem: Environmental > Terrestrial > Soil > Unclassified ...
CATGGCATTTTGTAAGCAAGGCTGTTATGACGCCCATGTGATGTCGACGAATCTGATAAACAACTTTAATGTTTCATGCAAACGAAAGAGGGATGAAAAGGAAGACGATGTATTCAGTTTGAAACACAAGCTAGTGCGTACAAATGCAGAATTGTCGGATCTCAAGCGAAAGTACGAAGATGAGAAGAAGATGAGTGTCAAAATCAAGGCGGAGATATTCAAATACCAAGAGCAAGTCAAATATCAAAGTGATTGGCAGGAGAAGTACGAGAAGCTCGTTGCGCGAATCAATAAGACAGCGAAGGAGCTCACTGACTCTGTTTATCAGTAACATCGACTCGGTTTTCTGGATTGTTGTAACGCGTTGCTTCCTTTTCTGTGTAGAATGGCCCCATTGAATATCTAGGCGCAGTTGGTCTTTGTTGTTGTTTTTGTTTTCTCTTGTTTTTATCTCTATCTCGTGAAATTAAAGCAGGGTTGATATTGATTCGATTCAACGTTTCAGTCAATCTGTCTATCGCATCTGAAAGTGATCTAGAGGGTCCTGGTGGCGGTGTTGGTGGAGAAATTGGTTCACTTGGTTCTGGTTTCACTTGCACCGACTCTTTGCTTTCTTCTGCTTCTTCTGTTTCCTCATTTTCATCATATTTGGATTCGAAATCAACGGGAGATCTCGGACGTTGTCGAACATGTCGTCTATTTCGAGTCACAGTTACGTTCATCTTCTCTCTTGCACCTCGCTGTCGTTGCACACTAAATACGGATTGACAGTTCAATCGACGGGCTTTCCCTCGAGTCTGAATTCTATCAATAAATTCTCAATCACAGCAAGCGATTCCATCAACCTCTCATTCAATAGCTTGTTCGCCTCTTTTGCCAATCTATACCTTTGCTGAAGAAGGAAATCGATCGCCGGTTGATCATTTGACGCTTTTGCGTTGCTTAGATTCTCTGACGCTTCTCTGTCGTATCGATCGATCTTTTTCAGCTGTTTGAAGAGCGATGTATTCCCATTGTTGAATCGACCGAGTAAAATTGCAACCGCGGAAGGCGGTTCGACTGGTGATTCAGATGATTCTACAACCTGCTCTGACTGGTTCCGTTTTCCTCTCGTGATCGTGACATTCATTTTGTGGTTGATATCTAGGTGTCACGTCTCGCGGATTCTGTACTCATAGCGTCTGTGACTTGCGGTAAATACAAATGATTCGTACAATACCAGGAGATGTCGTTGTCGCCTTCAAGATGGATCATCCATGGATGATTGAACGTGCATCGTCTCTAATTCCGTTCCTGTCGTCGTGCTTAATGAACAAGAAAACCGTCACTCATTCGGAACTCATAGTAGTGGTTAAATGCTCCAAAACACAAGGAAGAGGAGAATGCAAGCTGTGTATCAGTTCGAGCGACCCGACACGGAAACATCACAATACCGAACATTATCTGACATATTACGTCACAGACAAAACTCCGTGGCAGATGGTAATCGACGAACAGAAGTACTTTAATTCATCCGAAAACAAATGGTTTTATTTGAAGATCCCTTCCAGTTCAATTGATTCAGACAAAGTCAACAGATTTATGACAGAACAACTGGACAAGCCATGGAACGAAAATGGATCGTTTTGTGTTCCTTTTGTGAATTCGTTGTGTTGTTGTTGCAGTAAATGGAAATACAGCCGATTAGACGATGATCAATACTTTTGTTCTGAACTTATCACAATGGCTATACAAGATCAACCGGCTTGTGTATGTGAATTGAAAGGATTGACACCCAAAGCGACAAGTCCTCTGATTCTGTATGAAACATTAAAATCCTCTAAGGGGGTGATTGATCTACTACAGATTCACCCAGGACAATAGCCTCCTTGAGTTTATCTCCAGATTTAGTAAGAAGCTCAAGCATCTCTTCTTTCGATTCTTCTGCGACTTTCAACCATTTGACCGTGTTTGCTTTCTCGTCTATTGATTTCAGCTGTAGTTCGTTGATCGCTTTGTCTGCCAATTCCAATCTCGCTTTGTATTGTGCATTTGCACCAGAAAGGGTGTCAGCCAGACTCTGCACCAGTCCTAGCTTGTTTCTGAGATATTCAATGTAATATTCTTCCGGGCCATATGTTTCTCCTATCCTGACCAGCAATTTATCGGCAGCATCCGTACGTGTTGATGCCGTTTCTTCGCTTGACTTCATTTTCGCGACGAAAGCCAGTTGGTTGGCGAAGTACTGCTGGACCGAGTCACTTTCACTGGGCAGAGGAGAAGAAGACGACATGTCAGGCGACTTGAGTTGTGAGTGCTCACTTTTCATTTCTCCTGTTGCCATGTCACGAGCCAAAGGAATTCTGGATGTTCTCATCCATGCAAAAAATCCATTGACAATCAGTGATATTTTTTATTGCCTGTTGACTCCAGTTGTTGCGTATAACCCGCTGTGTATCGAGGATGAACTATTCGAGTTAGAGAAAGAGCATCAAGTGGAAAGACTCGAGTCAGTCCAAAGTGGCATTATATTAAGGAAATGGAAAGCTGTTGACCAAAAACCAGAACAGAGGGAAGACACCAAACAAGAAACGGTGGTATTGGAGCAAAACGGTCACGTGGTACAATTGGAAGATGAAACAGATCTGGATGACAACGAAAGCGAACAGACAGCGAATCAATTGCACAAGATTTTAGAGCAAATGAAACAGATGCAAACTCAGATAGACAGAATCGAAAAGACACTCGATATAATGCAAAACAATCAGCAATCACAAAACTAGAACCTCCATGTCGTCTTCTTGCTTTTGTTGCTCTTGCTCTAGTTCGTCTTCGTCGTCACTGTCTTCATAAAGTTCGGGATCTGCAGTAGAACGATTCAGCTTTTCGATATCAATAGAAAACGTCTCTACTTCGTCAATAAAGACACCTTTCATAACACAACGAAACAACTCGTGTAATCTCCATGTGCTATCAGCAGTTTTGTTGGAAATGCACCACTCAGTTGACACCCACGACACGCTTGATTGAAAGATAGGGAAATTTCGAATACATTCCCAATTTCTAGACTCGTTCTTGCTAACATGGTCTATCCGCTTCAGAATTCGTTGAATCATCTGTCGACGAGCGAATTCCAATGCATGCTTTTCTAACGCGAACGCAGTTCTTTTGTCGCTCAATACATGATGACAATCTGAATCTAGTAAATCCTTGAATTTTGTGAATTTTACCGTGTAAATGTTGACCGGGGGATGAGGTGAAAAGGGACATTGATCGATGAGTTGATTTGTAATTTCGTCAGCAAACTTGCGGAGGTCAGAAGTGTTGTACGGAATGACGAACCCGGTACCAACTCGTTGATCCAGGTCTATATTCAAAGTGTTCTTTTCTGTGTCTAGAGTGGCATACAAACAAAGCTTGTCTCGAATCACGTCCGAGATACGAGAATACGTCAATGTGCACCACACTTTGTTCACATCTTCCCCAGGGAAGAGGTCAGGTGTATTCAGACTGAATACTCTGCATCCATTTGAAGCTGCGTGGCAAACCGAGACCAGAATTCTAGGAAGCGCATTGATGAATAGCCGATAAGCTTCAGCAGATGAAATACAAGGAGAAGGAGTTGCATGTACGTGTTCGGTTGTCGTTGTATAACAAGCTGATGCAATTGGCACTGTATAAGGCACAAACAAAGGCATCACGCGAGGAAGTTCAGATAAGGTTGGTCGAGTAAGAAGCAAAGACCAGAAGGATCCCATGAATCGGTATGAAAAGTGCCAGCTTCCAGCCAAAATCCAAAAACATTGTTTCCATACAAAATGGGCGAAACCTACGACGTAGGCATAAAGCAGGCTACACAGGCATAAAATGACTGGCGCCAGTCAGGGCATTCCTACGCAAAGCAGGCTTCCCTAAATGAAAAAGTTGTGGCCTACGACGTAGGCTTCCTGCCCTGACTTAGCCGATTTTTCCGATTTTTTTCTTGTCTGTCGTTTCAATGTGGGAATATCATATTTCATATTTCATCTTGCATCGTTTCACATCGTTTCAGAAATGTCATCTACTGGTCTTACTCCATTTCTTTCCTTGTTATTGCGGCATTCGGATAAACTGTCGATCGTTTCTCCTTTTACGATTTACAACGAATCGAATGACCAGAGAATCGATTATAATTCTCTCTCCGATGTTCTGTGGCCACGGAGAGTTTGCTACTCGGCTAAGGATTCGAAATTAATAGCTTATCTGCAGCCAGTTGTAGCATTGAATGAACAAGAGCACCCGCTTTTGTTCAAAGCCTTCTCTCATTATATTGCGCATGTCAAGCAATTCCCGGTATCTGGTGCATTGTATCGGATTGACATGGGGACCACTTCTCATTATATGAGCTGGATCGCAAAGTTATATGTGATAGTAATGAGCACATTCATGGGACAGCATGCCACTGATCCGAGGCTCGTGAATGGCCACGGAGTCCCAGGTGTTATAAGAAGTTTGCTTTTATCATGTAACTTTTCATGCGGCACCGGTAAACCCGTTTTTATTCCTAGATGGGACACCGAACAAGAAGCAAAAAGACAAGATGCACTTGAGATTGCACTCGATTACAACAACTGGCGATATCTTCGTGATCAATTAACCCCGTCTGACAACGAACAACAACAAAGTGCTTTGTTCAAACTGGTAATGTGTGATCAGATTCTGAATGACATGGATGTCACAAAGCGTTGCTCTGCCCATCGAATCGGTTTACTGCGTTATATGATGAACATTACATCTCGATCGATCAATTCAAATTCGTCAGCGCTGAAACACTTTTGTGACGTCGTCGATGAGAATACAAGCAATGAACGATATACAGATTTCATCACCAAACTCCATATTCATGTCCAATCAATCAATTCATATTTACATGGAGGAACAAGGGATTACTCAAGCTGGAGTAAATCGAAACCGATCGCATTCTACGAGGAACTCGATGGATTATTTCATTTCTTGCCAAATCCCCATGTTATTCAATTTGTTATGAATACAGCATCTTTGCCCAAAATGACAACGCTTGTGATACAAAAATTAAACAAGAACCGTGTAATTGATTTACTTCGTTATAACAGAGAGCTACATCTTCTCCCCGTATTCGAATCTCAGCCGGATACCAATCTTTTCATCTTGGTTCCTTACCTCGCTTCTCGTTTCTTACAATATGCATCATGCATATTGACTCTATTTGCCGTGAATGGAGAGTCTTGTTTGAAAGCGTTTGATGTTTATAACCCACAAAGTCAATCGATAGAGTGTTTGGTGTCAATTTCTTCTCGTTCATTCGCCGTACTGGAACGGTTTGGTGCAACATATCAACCGGAATGTAATACTAATCTGTTTATAGAAACAGTGAACGAGGCTGTAAAAGCAGGCAATCCAACTAAGGATATAGGGTCGAATATCGCTTTGCGTCTTTTCGAACTCCAATTGCTCTACTTATTCCTGACAACAAAGCCTTCTATTCCACTTGATTCTTTCACGCCTTCTATGCGACAGCATTCAATTGTATTAAGTCACATTATCGCTCTTGCAAACCACAATGAAGTAAGGAAAGAAATTGATCTGCGTCGACACAGTCCAGGAATCGCCTATGTCGTGAATGCATGGATATCATATACAACAACACTGCATACCGGATATGCCCCAACTGCAAATCTTAACATTGTAAATGATTTGTTTAATCGTGAATCAAAGCTGTGTATCGAGAAGTTCATTGAAGAGAAAGACAGCAAACGTATTGCAGACATGGAGACTATGTTGATTACAAAGCACTCGATTGAGTGGTCAAATGATTACAAAACAAACAACACAGCGGCGATACCAGACAGAGTTATGCATCAAATGCAACAGTTTTTAATGTATTCAGCAGACAATTTAATCCAAACAAGGAAAATGATGTGCCCTAGAGTGGTCGCACTAGTAATGAGTATTCTTCAGCATTGTCATTGGGACCGACGTGTCATATTACACGCACTCGAGTCGGTTTATGAAAGTGGTTATCCAGTATCCGATGACCGATGTCCTTCTACAGGCATATTGAATTTACCAGTGATCGATCGCAACGAGACTGATATTATCAATCCTTTAGCGATATCGATTCTAGATGGATTAGATGAAGATTGCAAAATCGATTTCGCATCCGGCCCAGAATGTCCTTTGCATAGAAACGGAGTGGTCGAACCGAAGACAGACAGAAGTGTCACTAAAACCAAGAAGCGAAAGGCAGAAGACCAACAATTGACACTCGATCTACATTTTGAGGATTGAATGATTTCGAATTGTATATAACGCTCAATAAAGGCACATGTTCACACACAAAATGTCATCTTCAATGGAATACGATGGCACTTCTGCTGATCTATGCTGTTGTTTCTGTTTTCAGCCAGTTCAAAGCGAGTTCAGGATGTGTATAGAATATGAATCAGGAACAATCAAACACGTTGCTTTCATTCATTCCTCTGACACGTACCCGTTAAATTGTATGGACAGAAAAGAGACCGAAATGACAAATGCAGTGACAAGCAGATTACATGTCCCTTACAGATACAACGACAACCGCAAAGCGGGTGAGACTACTCTCGATTTCATTGAAAGGCGGAATGAATCTCTAAAGACGTTCGCATATGAATATACCGTTCAATCGATCAAAGATATTCGCTTTTCGTACGCGGGATTCAGTAGTTACACATTTAGCTTTCCTCGCGAAACAGATGTACCGGTGCTTCCACAAATGTTATCAAATAGGTCGCAATTTGGGTTGTTATTCAACAAAGTGGCTGTATTCAAACTCGACTTCAAATCCAAGAATGACACACTTGAGGTCGCTCCTCTCCAAGCCGCGATGACCAAATCCCTGTCCCAGACTAAAAGCAATATGACTCGTTCTGACTACAGGGTATGGGCATATATGGAACAATACATCAATGAATTGCATGTGGTGTTTACTTTAGTCATGAACTTGAGCCTTCCAGAGGTAGAATGGAGTGCTTTGTATCTGATGTCACAGGCATCATCATCATCAGCGACAACTGCTCATCCTTTTCTGTGGTCTGCCTTTTTGCGGCCATACGAGACAGAGCATTCAGAAAACTGGACAGCCGCCTTCAATCGATGCCAAAGTGTATTGAGAGATGACGTTAATTCCATCTTACAAACACTCACCAGAATGAATGGACTTGCGAATGGAACCGAACTCAAAATCGAACCGATTTCAGACCAAAATGTATCTGGAATGGACATTGAATGGAACAAAGGGAAAGAAAGGCTGCAATTCAGAATGAATGCACAGTGTGCAAATTCAGAATCAGCAGGAGCTGCAGTCGAAGCAAAGAGAAGTTCGATAGATTCATTCCATTTAGTCAGTTCAAAGGGAACCGGGTTGCTAAAATACAAAGGAACTGGCAGCATAGACAATCCAGTGCCAATCCTATACCAATCGTCAACTGAACAAGAAGAACGACAGATATTGCAAGATATGAACAACATATCGACAATACAACAAGTCAAACCAACATTGCTAAAACTCATACACATGCAAGATCATTCATCGCCGCCACCAAAAGCAAAAGCGAATTAACGCTTGGATGAAACAGTAGAAGCTTGCAGCTTCTTTTTCAGTTCTTCTCTTTGCTTTCGTTTGGCTTCTTGTGCTTCTTCTTCTTGTCGTCTGGCTTCGTCTTCTGCTGCTTTCTGTTTCTTCTTTCTGTCGTTTTCAGCTGCTTCTGCTTCTTCTTCTCTTCTGATTTCGTCCAGGAGGTCTTGTTGTTTCTTCTTTTCGGCTTCATCTGCAGCAGCTTGATCGGCTTGTCGTTTCTTCTCAGCTTCGTCTTCGTCGTCGTCTGGTTGCTCCCTTTGGGCTGGAGTGGACGAACGAGGCCGCTTGGATGACCTGGGAGATTCCGGATCTGTACTTGATGACCTCCTCTTTTTGACAGCGTCGGTGAGATCGGTAAAATGAGATTCCAAAGCGTTTTCCATGCGTTCTAGTCTGTCCAACACCGATCGAAGCAAAGAGTTACTTGAAGTCGTTTGCTGGTTCGAGTTGGTAATAAATTCAGTCAATTGATCTCCTACTTTGGACAGCAACGAATGGGTAACGAAAGCGGAGTCTGAATACCTGTCATCGGTTTCTCTGGCTGCCAATGGAGGAAGAGAAGGGAGCAGCGTACTCGAACCCAATGAAGAGCTATTAAGGCAGGATAGCATAGCCGACGGGTCAACAGAAGAAGCAGAGAGAGACATCGAGACAGAGAAGCAGAATGAATTGTGTGAACAAAAAGGAGCAGCAAAACTGTGTGCAAGTTGGCACAATGCGCCTCTGTGCAAAAATGCAGCCAACCAGTCGGAATAAAAGGGACAAAAAGCGTTTCAGTATTTTCCCTCTTAGACAGAAGTTATTTCACCGCCAAAAGTCACATGGATGGGCTCTGGAAACTCCAGTCGAAGATGGGCGAAAAGTGAGAATTCGCTCTCATTCTCCATCTTTTCTCTTTCCATATGTCACTCGAATCGCTATCAGACTGGCTGCTACCAGCAGGTGTTGCCTTTATTGTGATGGACTATTTGCCACCTCGACCCAATTCGATGTGGAGAGCTCGATTGGTCAACACCACAGAATGTAAGGTAGTCGGGACAACTGAAGATGATCTGGTTTACTTCAATTTAATCAATATCGAAGCAGTACCCGATATGTTAAGTGTTTACAGCGGTGAATTCTTCCGTATGTTCCAACCTATTCACAGAGTCGCTTCTACTGCTACAGCCTCGCTGCCTTTGCTGATGAACTAAGACAGAATTCCAGTTCTAGTTCTGTGCCAAAGTTTGTTCCTGTTAGCTTACCGTCGCTCATCACTTCTCTGATTTCCTTCAGCCACAGAGATTGCCGTTTGTCTGGTCCTAGTCTTTCGCTGTCGCTCTTTAGTTTTTTTATTGATTCTGTTTCTGGATATCCGTATTCAATAGCATGTTCGTATTCTGCAACCGCGTCGCTGTATTGCGCTTTTGAATGATAATACATAGCCAATGAAACATGTTTGTTCATTTTACAATCTTTTTCCAGTTGACGATGAAAGGGTACATCTGTTCCATCTGACACAAACCGAGCAATGATCTGCTCACATGTATAGAAACGATTTGCAGCCTCTTCCAGCCTCTTGTTTGAAGGATCTTGGTGGAAGATGCGATATACAGCAGTCATCCAGCATCCAAGCAAACGTAAAGTAGCCAGTCGATTCCTAAAAGTAGTACACGTTTCTTCCATGTGTTTGTTGAACTCTTGGCGGCAATAATTCATCGGTATGTCGATACACTTCTGCATAAGCGCGATTACATCTCGGATCAATATGGTATTGGTGATCAATGTTTGTTTTCCTACTTTGTCTGATTGAAACTCGTCAGAACAATCTTTCTTTACCTTGTTGATACACTGGGAAGCTAATTTATGGCATTGATAGACAACGTCAAACCAATAGCTGTCAGTGTAATACCGCTGTCCGTCATTTTCTATTGTCCATCTCAGCCGGGATGAAAGAGCGATCTCCTCTGTTCTCAAATTGTCAAAAATGAAGGATGCATATTGGAACCAGATGATACAATACTTATGCTGATCGTCTACAGAGCGATTTTCTACTCGACTTTGTTTGGCTAAAAAATCAAGTGCCTTTTCATTCTTATCACTGTCTTGGTGTGGTTCCGCGACTTCGCGGAGAATATATACGAAATTTGACATCTTCTCTATCTCGGTGTGCACTTGCATCAAAGTGGTTCGTATCTGTCTATATATAGAAGCGATAAAGAAGAATGTAATTAAATCAAGCGAATCTCTCTTTATTTCAATGTCTTCATCAGCTCTCTCTTTGTCGTCGATTGAATTGGAAGTTACTAATCCATTCGAAGGAGAAGTGTATAACCTCGTCGTTCTTGATTCGAATAGACATCAGCAATGCATTACATTCAAATCGCCTAACGGGAAAACGCAGATACAATCTTCTATTTCCCCTATTTGTCATTTATGGCTTCATGTCAACACCCGGGATCCTAACGACGGAATATTGACACAGCTCTGTCTGGCGTGGAGTTACACGGAGATCGTATTTTCATCCAAGCCCAACTACTTAATAGACACAAGAGGGAAAGAACAAGCTATTGTAAGAATAAATTGCAATGCCAGTAATGTTACGCCGTCGTCGCGTGTGATCACTTCGGGTGTATCAGATAAGATCAGGAGTTCTGTGTACAGTGCATATGAATTAGTTGCTGGATATGAAATGGATCAATTCTTTGTAGAGGTGAAGACCGGTGCTCTAGATCTGCCGCTGATCACATTTCCTATTCTAGCCACACAGATACGATACGATAATTCATTGGCAGTAGATTGGTTTAATCAGCTTCTCGTTGTTGCTAAGAGTGAACTTGGAATCAGCCGAATAGATGAGACGACTCCTCATAATTTATGCTGTGAATTGATAGGTGAAATCGTAACACTCCCTCAGAGGTGTCAGATATTTGTCAATGATTACGCAAGAGAAAGACAAGGACATGGAACAGGAAAGATAAAGAAGGTCCCATGTGATCAATGGAGTAGACTGAATTGCTATCCAAATCCCGAATTGGCTGGATACGACTGCGAAGACGGGGCGCATTCCGTTCTTGAATATCTGTGGGTAATCAAAAAAATGAAGATCTCGAACAAGAAGACCAACAAAGAATTGATACGACTACAACAGATCATCGCTCAATACACAGCTTTCCTTGCAATCGGAAAGATCAAGGTGAAGAATAAATATGTTCCTCATGCATTCGTGGTGATGCTGGCTAAACAGACGGGATTTACTGGATTAGTAATTGAACCAACAAATTATATGCAATCCGTGTGGGCAAACGAAAACATGTTACCTGCCACCAATTTTGAAGCTGCTCAAAAATGGCTGAGCGATGACACAAATAAACGTTTATTGCATTGCAAAGCGGATCATGAATCAATCATAAACAGTAAATTATACGGCGATGTGGCGGCTTTACTTACTGCGTCAGACGAAGAAGCAGTTCACATTCTATGCATCGATCACATGTCTCATCGTGTTGGGGTGTCACTTGACGACCTTATGACAGGAGCAGATAATATAGAATTCCAGACTGCAGCCAGTCTGAATCGAAATGAAATTGAGTCGATTTTGCAAGAAGCAGCTGAACTGCCTCAGAGTCAGCTCCCTTTGCCTGTGCCACTGGCCTTGTGGGAGTCAGAGCGAAAGGACAGAGCGCGCGCAGATCGTTCAAAACGAAATCAAGTGCGGTTGTGGTCACGGGCACTTGGCACAGAGTTGAAATTCGGAGAAGGCTTGACTGTAACATCGTTTCACATTAGCGAACGTTTCAGAATTTCAATCTCCATGTCCGACTTGAAGCAGTAACGAACTTACACAGTGGTCTAATTGGATTTTTTGGTGTGTCGATGCCTGCTATATCCACACAATCCAACCTTTTCTTTCCATTTCACCCAAAAATGGACTCCTCATCTGAACCTCGAAGAATTCTGTCTGCTGGATCGTTTCTTACTCTACGCCCGTTTTATTTCGTGGTCGTACTCCTGGTCGATTTTACGCGTGTCATCACGTACCGAAAAGGTACGAATTTGTTGGAGACTTTCCCGCGCTCTGGATTTGAATCCATGTTTCACATCGTGAACGGAAGACTGCCCATTGATGCATTAGAATGGGCTGCGCGCTGGGGTGTTGGTGACTCAGTTCGAGGCAAAAGAATTCTTTATATCGACAACGCCGAACCGATTTTCAAGCAATATTCATCGCTGTATATTTTCTTTTCTTCCCATGCAAGTCGCCAAAGCCAGCTCGAGATGCTGCCAGATGCTGCGTACAAGCTTGTTTCTGTTCCGCGGCCAGACGAATTTCCGTCCATATCAATCGATCAATGTATGGGTCCACCAGAAGATCAGCTATCGGTTATTCCAAGCTTACCGCCACAAACTCCTTATCCACAACAAAGACATGATTTATTTGGAACTTTTCATTCTCCCAATCCAGATCTTGTTTTGTTCGGATATGAACATGATCACCTCGAACCTCCTTCTATATTGACGAATTCAGGAAGAACAACACCCGTGAGTTCTAATGATCGTACCTGGTTACCTGATGTCGGCCATCAACAACCCCTTCCTTTAACTTATGCAACTCCTCTCCCCTTGAAGCTACGAAGATCTTCTTACACACTCGATATCTCTTCTTCTTCGACGATTCATCCAGGAATTCATCGTGCAGCAACAAGACTTCTAGCAGGTCTGGCCGAACTCGGTGCGAATTCAAATATGAACACACCAGAATTGGATCATCAATCAAATCAGCTTAACAGTGTGATCGACAGCATGTTCGGACAACACGATCAAGTAGTAGCAAGAAAAGGAACTGTGACGTTGGATGTGCAAATGTAACGGGGTCTGTCTATGTGTAATTGTTGTAAAAAACATTGTCATTTTTCATTCTTCTCCTTCGTCCAAAACAATGGGATTCGACACTCAGATCTGTAAGCTAGCAATCACAGCAACTGATTCTCTTTTAAAGGAAGGAAACTCCCCTGTTCGTGCACCATATGAATCACCAAGTAACCAAACGGTTGTGTTTGATGACGCTTTAACCCGCATCTATAATGATAAAGGTCCACGGGGAGCTGGGTTGTTATCAGGATTGGAGTTGTTTCGCAGCGTTTTTGGTCCAGTAACGAAAGAACTGAACGAGAATGGAGTAGATGTGTACCACATGACAATCGATAACCGATTAGGAGTCCCAAAGGAAAAAGGCGAAACTCAGTTGCTGAGAGTGAAAGCTGCAGAGAAACAAGGCGTGGTTCCTTATCCAGATGGATGCATCTTCTCTGACGGAGGGCTTGTAATCGACGGCAACACAGAATTGATTGATTTGCGTCGATTACAAGCAACTCGGGCATTGCGCATGCCGATGTGTTTGTATCTGAACGAATGCGTTCGTAATTTGGCTCTCATCCCGGAAGGAAAAGCGTTCTATTTTGATTACGAACATTCTGATGGACCTTGGAGGTATGATGCAAATGGAGCAGTTCAAGTGAAAGATAGTATTTGGACCCAGCATAAACTGGGAGAGACTGATCTCAGGGCGCCACAAATATACGAACATTATGCAGGTTGGAATGTTCGATCTGTTTCCCCGGACAGCGATTTCATGGCGATTGCTTTGATTTATTTGCACAAAGCTCCGATCGAAAAATGGCCAGAAACGTTGGTATGGGAACACAGGGAATATAAGAAATCCAACATTATCAAAGTGGATATGCTCAAGATGTATGGACAGTTTCAATTAAAAATGCAAATGACGATCGAACAGTTTGTATTGGCTTGCATTCTTTCTGGAAGTGATTATAATCTCAAGAAACCAGTCGCTCATTGGTTCAATCACGAAGCGATTATAAATGCTGTTCGAACATTGAATCCGGACATGTCATATGATCAAATCACAATGTCCGATTTGGTCCATTTTAATCGACAATTATTCACTTCAAAAATCAATACAAAATGTCTATCCGCTCCTTTGTCTCCAAAAAACAAGAAAAAACGAAAACGCGACGAAATTAAGACCAAAAGATCTGTTGTTTCTGTTGCTTACGAAGAAGAAGCAAACGGACTGTTCACAAAGAAACAGATTGTCTCGATAATGAACAATCACAATGGATTCAGTCGTCACGTTATACCTACATCTGGCGAATTCGGTGACCGATTAAGATTGATCAACTTCAATTTGGACTACTGGATGAACTCTTGGCAGCAGCCTCTGTCGATTGCTTCCGATGTCGCAGATACACAACCGCCTCTTTGATCTCTTCAGCAGTGATTTCTGAGTGGTATATCTCTTTGCTGACATACCCCAGACCCTCAGTCCATTCAGGATATCCATCGCTGCATAAGTCGCAAACGCTTTCTTTCACTACAATTCTACGGGTTCTGAACGGAAAATCGGGGTGTTCTGGTTTGCAGCAGTCTGCGCAGTGAATCGTTTCACCTTGTGATGACATTTGGTTGTTTGAATTGTGAGTTTTGCTTTTTCTCGCCATTTTGCCAGTGCGTCTCTGTCGTCATTCCATCTGTGTAATAAACGATTCCATTCGTTTATCACTCCCTTGAACGATCGATTGCTCCTGGAAACGTAAATGTCGGGAGTTCTAGGATGTCCTGTATACCGAAGAGAATAGATTCGCTTGGATTTGGGTAGTTCTGTTATGTAGCATTGATACACATCCTTTTTCTTAACCGCTTCGATTTGCTTCTGTCGTTGAGCGAGTCGATGTAGATCGGTTTCGATGTAAACAGTCTGCTTCTTTTTTGACGAGACAGATTCATGTGAAATCAGCTTCTTCATATGCAGACCGCGGTTGTCACACAGCCACCAATACACTTGATTGAGAGCTTTCAATCGATCAAATTCATTCGACGAATCTGCGCAAAGTGAGTCAGCAAGGATTTCTATTTGGCCGCTATACACAAGCAGGACGTCTTTTGCGCTTAACATGGAAAACAAAGAGGCGATGCGCTTTTGCAGTTCGTCTGTCATTTGGAAAATGTGACTGCATATTTCATTTTGATTGTCTAGATCGATGAGTGTTGTTGTTGCATCGTCGTCCTCTTGTAAACTCCCGGGACTACAAACAATCTGGAGATCGAAAGATGCCAGAGACGGGGATAGATGGGTCGTAGTTCACAGCGATTCAACGTTAGTCACATGCAAAACATGTTCATTGAACACGAGACGGACTATGTTCGTTACAACACATTCGTTTTTCGATGAATATGAACCCGAAAACCCTGGGTGTGTCGTCGTTAACCGAAAATGTGATCTTGATGGCTGTTCTATTTGTAAATGCCTTGGGTACTACCGCACAAATTGGCAAATATGCAGAGATGTTCTGTCAAATTGCGCAGAGCCTTTGCTGTTCTTTCCTTATATTGGTGTTCTAGTCGTTGCTCTTTATGGAATGGGGTTTAGGCCGCAGTAAAAATACTCTCATTTCTCAAATGAGCGATTCCAGCCAACAAGAAGCGATGAAACAAGAGGAGGAGGATGAATACTTTAATGGGCTGTTGATACCGAAAATTGGATCCAAGTGGATACCAAAAGATTCTGAATACAGACAAGTGGATACAGTTGTCGGTATCTGGGATTGTACAAAAACCACCCGTTGCATTGAACTCGAAGGAGGAGAATCAACAGAAGACATTGGTCAAATTGAAATTTGTCTCTACAAGGACGGAGATCCACTTATGATGCGATGGGAAGAGCCGTTAGAAACGTTCCTTTCAGACTGGGAACCTGCTCCGGTCACGTCGACTGTCACTACGGATACGATTTAACAACCTGGCTGGCATCACAATCAACATCTCTGATTTCACAATCTAACCCAACATATCCGCTGTTACAAATACAATACCCTGTACTCATATCACATATCCCGTTGCTGCTACAAGGAGCATTGTTCACGATTGGGCACTTGTTTGATTCGCATGCAAACCCGTAGTACCCGTTGTTGCAATTGCATATATGCCCAGCATACGCATCATTCTCGCATTTACCTCTCGTTGGTCCACCACACAGCTGTCCATTTCCGCTGTAAACTAAACATTGATTCACACAAAGTCCACTGACAGGATCTTCTGTTATCTGTGGTGCGTTGTTGGTAGAACAAATGCATTGCTGAGAATAGGTATCATAATAACCGTATAATCCGCAGTCATAATGATTGAATCCGTTTGCAATAAGATAAGGAATAGAACAGTAGACGTTCGTTGAAAACGTCGATAAGGTTCGGCCCGGATCTGTTCTCCATCCGAATTCACATGAACAATCTGCATTATAATTGGTTGTGCTGTTTCCTGCTCCAGATTGAGTTGTACAAACTCCGTGTCCACTGCATCGATTGGCCGCACAACCTGGAACACAATAAGAAGTCAGAGCAGCAGAATCAAATAGCAAATAGTAATCATTAATGCATTGACAGCCTCCATTCGGGCCTTCTGCGATTCCATTGACACCACATTGAGCAAAAGCATTGCAATGAGGTTCACCAGAAACTCCGTGATCTGGTAAGTATCCTTCATCGCAAAGACAAGAATATTGACCCCTGTTACTAATTAGATTTCCAGGTGAATAGATACACCGAGTTCCAATACCCGAACCCGTATTGACGGATATCACAGCCGGTCCGGGTCCATCAGGAGCACAAATGCATTGTCCATGGCCATTACACCAGAGACCAGGACATAAATCCGTTGTACAATCTCCACCCGACCACATTTCTCCTTGAATGGGATCTGGAATATAATTATTGCATTGACAAGTGCTTCCAACGAAACTGCCTTCCGTGCTTATAGCTTGACAAACACCATGTCCCAGACCGCCACATGGAACGCTTTCATCGGCAACACCATAATAATCACATACACACCCGGATGCTATTGTGTCAAATACAGAATTCCCATATAATCCGACCAAAGCAGGAGTGAAGTCTTGTGCGACATAAGGCAATGCAGGATCCGGCAAAGTCGTTTGGGCAATGCGATCCCATCCACATCTCCAATGAGCTGGACAACCAGCAGCCGTTCCGTATTCATTTGGGTTGCAATAACAATAACCAAAAGTGGGAAAAGAGTTACCACCAAAGAATGACAATGAATACTGCCCGCATTTCATAGTGTATGGACAATCCGAATCAGCTACACAAGAGCACTGTTTTCTTGAAATCACTGGATTGTAGACACATTTCGCTTGTTGGCCCGCGTCATTGCAATCAGAATCAGTTTGACAATCCCAAAGGATCTGTTTACCCCCTTTGTACGCTTCAACCGAACTAAACATAGACAACAACAAAAAGAAAGCAAGAAAAAGCATTCAACAAACAACAACAACGAAATGTCAAATTGAATAATGACAACCCACAGCCCGTTTGTATTCTTCTATAAGAATACCAATCGACAAACATACACCAATCTTTCTTTCTTTACTCATCACAGCCAAACGCAAAGTTCTCAGGTGGTTTGTAATCCGGTTCAAATGCGTGCTCTCCGCTCAATCGAAAAACTCTCTCCAAGCGCACGACAGGAGTTAGCACGACTTTTCCCTTTTCTCTCGATTGTTCCAAAGAAGGTCCAATTATACAGGTAAAAATGTCTCCGTCGGAACACGTCTTGGCGAATTCCAATGGGGCAAGTCGAGTAAATGGCTTGCTTTTCGGATCCTTTTTAAATTCAGCAGGAGAAGTCAATTGATAAAATGTAGGAAAATCATACCGCTTAATGAAGAAATACCCTTCATTATCTTTATCAAGCATGATTTTTTGTATCCGGGGATCAGTTGTCTCCAGCCATTCTTTATCGGGGCGCTTCTTCTCGGGTGGTTCATTGCTTCCTCTCTTGGGACGAGTGCAATTTGCAGCCATTCTACGTCTTGGTGCAATGAACCTTTCGTTATCAAACGGAGCTTTCCTCGTGCCAATCATAGCACGAAGTAATTGATTGGCAATGGCAATGATTATCATTTCATCGGTCACTTTCTTCTTATCTATTTCTTTCGCCTCTGCTTGTTGTTCAATGATATCTTTGATGTACTCATTGAAATGAGTTGGATTGAGAAGGATAAGCTTTGCCACGGTTCTCCACATCTCATACAAAGCACCCTGTTTCCCGAAGAAAGTAGACATGGCAGCATCACGACCGTTTTCATCTTTTCTGGTAGAATAAGGACGATCTGTAAGAAGAAAGGATATAGTGGGAATACCCTTTCCTCCTTCAGGTTTATCCTTTCCGCCCTCGTCTTCCGTTTTCTTCTTCTTGCTTGTAAACGTTCGTTCTTCTCCTGGTTTACCAAGGGATCCATAAGGAGGCAGTGAATGATATGCAGAAACCGCAAAAGGTGTCATCATGCAAAAGTTTGGATAAGAATACCCATCGAATGCCTGTCTCCCGGCAATGACGTTATTGATGCCGATATAATGAGTGCATCGCTTCGTGTCATCTCCTTGAGCGAGTTGTATATCAAGTTTGAGGCCATTTTCTGATTCGTTTTTCCATTCCAATTGGCCTTCTTTGTCTTTTGCTTGATATCGCCACATGTTTGCAGTACAATATCGATCGAGCTTAATCAGATCCTTGTTCGGATCGTAATTGGGAGAATAACCGCTTACAGAAACAGCAGCAGAGGGAGTTGAAGAAGAGGAAGGAGCGGGTGTAGTAGCAGTAGAAACAGTAACATTTGTATCAGAGCGAGTTGAAGTTGTCGATTCTTCATCATCTTTTGGCTTCTCTTGTGTTTCAGTTTCTTGTTTTTCTTCTGTATCTTCGCCTTGTTTATCGGCTTCGGGGTTGGTTAGAACGAGTTCAGTTACCAGTTTGAAGTGATTGTCATCTGTTGTTGAATATAGATGACCTTCGTCAGACAAAGATGAGATCGTCTGTTTAATCTTTTTGGCTTTGTGTTCAGGCAATTGTTCGATCACATCATCGATGCTGGCACCTTTGTCTGACTTGTTCAATTGAAATACCGAGAGAACTTGACGTTGAACTTCAGTGAAGGTTGGTTCGTCGTCTTTGCGACCGCGTTTCTTGGAAGAGGAGGACATTCTTGGTTAGACGAGAAGAGAGGAGAAAGACGTTTGGGAAATGAACCTTTCATTTGTAGTGGTACCAGTAGAATTCGCATAAGAGCGGACGCCAACTGTCGATTCTTCATCTTTTTTTCTGCGCCTTGGGCCAAAAAATCGGCTAAGTCAGGGCGGGAAGCCTATGGCGTAGGCCAGACTTTTTTCATTCTGGGAAGCCTGCTTTGCGTAGGAATGCCCTGACTGGCGCCAGTCATTTTATGCCTGCGTAGCCTGTTTTATGCCTACGCCATAGGTTTCGTCCATTTCTATGGAAATGACGAGAGGGAATTCAAAGGGCCTCGTTTTTGACTTCGTGTACCTATAAACATAATCGATGCGAACAAAGATAGATCAAGCACTTGCCATTATGAATCGTTTCAGGATTCAGTTTCGTTCTACTCGACATACACTGAGAAAAGATCTTGTCCGAAATGTCATCGATGTGCTAATCAATGAATCTAGAATTTATCTCACGTTGACTTTTGCTGAATCTCTTTCCGAAAAACGAACTGACCACACAAAGCGGATTAAACGAATTGCTCAGATAGCAGCCGTTGTCCATATCGTTTCAGATGAAAACACTGTATTTGATGACAATCATTTCGATTCAGAGGGAAACACAGATGTCGTCGTTTCGACTGATCCTGAGATTGCGATACAAAGCAGCACGAGTGGAGGGGCGGATCTTGTTCCACTGGGATCACAGTTTGTAACCACATCTGATTATGGACTTGGGTCATTAGTAGCAGGAGGCGTAGGAGCATTGACTGGGATGGGTCCATTGACGATGTCGGGACTTTCTCAGGCCGTGCGATTAGGCATGTTAGTAAGTGACCCAACTGATCAATTCTGGAGCCGTGCTGGTTACGACGCTGGGGTTGCCATGCAAGTTGGTGCAGATGTATCGACCTACGGTGGTTGGTGGCATAGACTAAAACACTTGATGTGGAGCGTAAGTTTATGGGGAACAGATGAACCATTTGAAGTAAAGGCATCAGAAGAAAGGCCTAGAGAGACGCTTATCGATCAAGTGCTGGATTATTATGTTGGACCGAGCTGGAGAGAGTTGAGTCCCGCGTTTACTTCTTTCTTGGATCTATTTGAAGGCGATTGGTCATTGTTTCAACTGGTTAATCCGCTTCATGTCAGAGGCGCTACAATATCATATCAACCACCTCAAATGCTAATCGAAGGACATTTGCAATGGCCAAAGCGAATCGAAGGAACATTGGCGGAAATCGTGTTTCCATTGCTTTTAGGGACGATGATTCTTGTTTCAATCGCGATTGCCGTAACGTCTGAAAGGGGTGTACGGAGATACCGGGTCATTGAAGGATCTGGTTCTAAACCTTTTGAAGGTCCCAGTCTAGCTCGATTTATTGCTTCCGTTTGCAAAGAGAAGATTGGACAATTGGATCTAATCAACGATGGACCGTCTGTCGCATATGGAACAGCTGTTCTTCTCTATTCGTCTGCTGCTCTTGTTTCGTTCCTCCGACAAGGTGATATTCGAGTTGAAAATGGCGTATTCGTTTCTACTGCAGATTATGCTGAGATAGGATTCGCATTCGACCTGGCGTTCAGATATGTCGCATCGAGTCTAACGAAGAGAATGATTCAGCCTGTAGTGTCAGTACTAACTGGTCAATACAGACGACAACTCGAGCTCGACAAGAAACAGGCCGATATAGACGAATCCCGAATCGAACAAGCGAGACAATTGCCAATAGGTAAAGCCACTTCATTCACGGATAAGCGCACCAAAGAACTGATAGTCCTGGAGCATTTCACGGAAGACCAACTCAACACCCCTTCTCGTCTTTATATAGCAATTGATATTGCACGAAATCTGGTGTCATTTGCTGTTCGTTTTACGTCAAATGGAAACAGCAAACAGAAACCTACAAGAAACATGTTGCAAGTCGAGCTGAAATCAAGCGAACGAGACGTGAAAGGACTGATCGATCAAATGGAATCACTTAGTCTGCAACCGGATTTTAGTGATGAAGTCATGAATTTAGTAGAAGCTATGAGATCAATCGAACTGAAACAAGAAAACAATCGATATGACTACGAAACAACCAGACTGAAAATCGAAAACCGAAAAAAAGACGAACAAATCGCACACTTAAAGGCTCTTCTGAAACTAGAAAATGTATCACTACCAAGACTCGCTTTGGAGCATATGCCTCCATTAGATCGTGATATTCTTTTCCCTTCTTCCGTATACGGTCCCAGTTTATCTTCATCGCCTCTTCCGAGCGAAACAGCGTTGGCATTGTTCATCATACTGGCATCTGCTTCATCTATGACGATAACTTCCTGATGATCGATTTAACGCGGCTTTTAAATTAGATATATGAGAGGATGAATATGCTGTTGATGGGGCCGACATGGTTAACAAGGGATTGATGATCAAAGGCTGAGAAGAGGATGAACCTGAACTCTGTTCACATGGGGATATGGGGGTCATAGGAGTCATAGAGGGCATTGGTGTGCTCGGACCTATTTGGTTGCTATAGACTGGCATCGGCAGTGACTCTGATTCGGAATCCGTGTCATATTTCGCTTCTTTTTCGTCATCATTATCATCGTCGTCAGAATCGTCATCTTTGTCACTTGCATCTTCTTCTTCTTCCTTGTCTTCATCGTCACTTTTTTGTGATTGTGATTGTGACTGAGAAACGTTTTCATTGTCGTCGTCATCGTCATCACTAGAGTCTTCTTCTTCTGATTCTGTTTCTTCTGTGATCCCCAGCAGCTTTTGTTTGTATTCGACTTCTTCGCTCATAGACTTTCTTTTGTTGTCGCTTTGCATTCGCCTATGTGAATTTGGAATGAAGCTCATTTTATATGATTTAAGCTGATCATATCTCCGAGTTTTCAGTGCGATTTGTTTTTCTAATTCAACGGGGTTGTTACTTGGACCAGACTTGAGTTCTTCTTTCGGCAAAGCGATGCGGTGGTTATGAATTGTTGTAGCATATTCGTCCAGATCCATGTTAAGTACGATGTTTCGTTCAGTTGTCCACATTTCTGCTAACACAGGAGGAGGTTCGTTTGGTTCTACTCCTTCAAGATACGCTTTGTTCCATTCTTGCATTTCCGGGTCTCTGTAGTCGGGTCTAATGATACTTGGTTGATTCGCATTTGGGTCGGGTGTGATATCCATTGTCATAAACTTACACGGAATATTCGGATCTGGTTGTCCATACAAAACAGTCTGCGGACGAGCAAATCGAGTACAGACTGCTTTTCTGACGCATTCGAAGAATACCCCTTCTTTGTTTTCATCTCTCATCTTACGAGACATTCGCACTCGGATTCTTTTGTGTGCATAATCATATTTGTAATCCAGTCCAGGTAACGTTTTCCCGTCGCCTACATCGATCATAACAGTGAGAAGTTCTTTGAGTGCATGTTCGATATCTGAAAGCTGTGGCTTCGGGTTCATATAAGGAGCAATAAGAGTCGCGAGTAGTGCCGTGTTGATATTATTCTGATAATTTGTTTGTTTAAAATCAGATCCTATCCTCATTTCAGACGGGCATATTTCAAGGTACAAAGCCGTGTCTTCTGCTTCTGCGTTGTCGTATGTGTCAGATAATGCCATATTTCCTCTTGGTATTTGCGCAGCACCATAATCTTCCATGCGTTTTTGATCGTCTTCATCACCTCCACACTTGAAAGAACTGGATCGATTATTGTTTCGTACTTGTTCATTTGTCACTGCAGTTGTTTTTGCTTTCGTTTTCATATAAGCATCCAATGCTCGAATGACGTTAAATCGAATCTTGTTATACCATTGATGCTCCAGCAACCCAAATGCCAACACGCAATCAGCAACGCTGACTTTCAAGTGCTTCTCCACGCTCAATATATTTTCATCTTGCCACGCTTCGTCGAGCCCGTATTCGGAGACAGGTGAGTCTAAAATGATTCCAGATGCACGTTGCATCGCAATGCTGTCGCACATCATAAAGAATCTCTCTGCATCTCTCATGGCTTGAGTATTCGGAAGATGAGCTTCTCTTGCATATTGCATAACCCATGTGAACAAGATGTTTACCACTGTTTTGTCAATACACGACAAGACGCCTCCGTAGATCAACGAGCCAATGTAAGCAGCAAAGTACTGGTCACGATGAAAACGGGAACCACTAACATTCTTCAATCTTTGAAACTCGGTCGATTGAATCAAATCTTGGGTCTTGGCCGCAATCTTCGTCTTATCAGGCCGGTTGCCTTCCACGCACTGTTCCGTTTGAAAACGGCTCAACAGCGGTGCTGATATTTGCTGCTTGACGAAATTTCCTGCAGCAATTATCACCATATGACAAGGAACGTCTACATTCTTCTCTGTTCTTGTCCCGTCTTTTTCTATGATCATAGCGTTGTAAGACATCACACCTCTCGTCATCAAATTCTTCATTAAAGCAGCTCCGAGTTCAGTGCCCCCATTTCCTGCTTTCCGTCCTTCTTCGACTGGAAATAATAAAGTAGGGGGAGCTTCGTCGAAAAATAAAGCAATACTGTCGTTGGCAAACCCCCCCGCTGTGAATGATTTATCTGTGAAATAGCTAAGAACTCTTGTTGTTCCTTCGATTGCTTTGCTTGCAATCAAAAATATAGCCCAACTCTTACCCACTTCTTTGTCTCCCAGTCGCAGAGAGTGCAATTGTAACATTGTCCGCAAATAAAGATGGAATAACGCGATACGAAACTTGACCAGATCCATATGACTCGTATATGCATTATCTACAGTTTCTGTCATGCAAGCAAAATGTGCAACTTCTTCAAGACCATAATCGATATCATTCGTGACTTTCTTGCGCGGCATACAGAAATTCTTATGATCTCTGAGATGCTTTCTTCCCCATGATACAATTGCTTTCAACGCAGGTGGGATAGCACCGTCTTCGCTCCACACTTGACGGAAGTTCTTCAATGCATCCTGTTGTGCAGCTCTTCGAAGTTGTGATCGCATTTTGAAGTGTCTTTGTTGTTGTTCTTGTGGATCCGTGATGTTTTTCTGTCGTATTCTTTCGTTCACAATTCTTTCAGCACGGGACATCGCATCTGTCATCACCGCTATTGTCTGTTTCCTGAATTCATCCAACGTGAATTCGGCTTCTTTCGCTATCAATACATTCACACTCGAATCGTAAGAAGAACTGACACTGTCAATGCTTTCTTCGTCTATGGTTTCTATAGCTTTTTTGAATTCAGACACATTCGATTCATCCACATCTCTTATCTTTGTCGCTATCACTGGATCAATTTGTCGAAAGAAATCAGGTAATTGTGCACAATTGATCCGGTTCATCTTTTGCCAAGTAGCCCTTTCTCCGTAGTCGGTGGCGACCGGACGAGCTGCCCATGGGAAATAGCGATTGTGAAAGTTGTTGTGTGACATATCATCGCATCCAACATGATAAACACGCGAAGGGTCCGGGAACTTGAACGCAAGTCGCTCTCCGGCTGCGTTGACTTTAAAGTATTGTCGTGGATTGCACCATTCTTCGGCTGCCCCTAAATTGAATGCGCGACGTGCTTCTCGATCGAAAGCGAATCGATTGCAGATGTTGTAAATGCTTGTATCATCTGAAATATCAGAATATCCAGATGAAGCAGACGCATCCAGAACGAAGAAATCTGTCATCAATTGTTTCCATCGACTTGTTGTTAAATACCTGTAACTCGGAAGCGGGTTCCTAGGAGGCTTGAGCTTTCCTTCGCTGATTTTGGTAAAGAACTCGTTGTTTTCATCAATGAGCAATTTCAAAACAGCTGCAAATGAAGTACAATCAGCAGGATGTTGATACGCGGTTATCCAATACCAGAACCCGACAAGCTGATCTGGCTTTTCTCTATCAGGGATCGGATCAAAGAATGCAGCCGCTGCCCCCCCTCCTCCTCTTTCATGACAATATTTCAGAATAAATCCAAACACTTGAAACAGAGTAGAATACATACGAACTAAATTTGGGCTTGTTATCTCTTTGAAATCCGCGAATCCTTTCGCATTCATACAATAAATATCCAGAGGAACAAACATGCACATCGTGAACTTGTCATCGATCAACCACTGATTCCATCTCTGTGTACCCGTATCCTGACATCGGTCTAGCGTGTGACACCGAGTGAATTGAATGGGCTTGTGGCTTACTTTTGCGGTTTCTGTCAATTGTTCGACTGCGCTCATCTTCCTCTCTTGAAAAGGACGCGGGTGAAATTTGAGTTTTGGACGACAGTCTGTCCGATGGGAGCCGGTGCGCACAGTCATTCTATCTCAAATGGGGCTGTAATAAATTTGCACCCTATTTTAATTTTCGCCCATCTCTTCATGTATGTACAGCCATGGGCGATGAATTGAAACGCAAAGCATTGGAGGCATTCAGAATTGGCGTGATGGCAGACGAAGCAAACGAACCTAAGAATGCATTAAAACACTTTAAAATGGGACTAGGAATACTAGGTCCTATTGCGTTGATTCAAAAGAAACCAGAAGACATTGAGTTGGTCACAATGTATCTCAACAGAACAGAAGAATTGCAAGAACAGCTTTATCCGAAACGTCTTATTACTATTCCTAAGCCTCGTATCGACAGGAAACCTGATCAACGCGGAGCTATTTCACCTTCTCGTGTTGGTGTTCGGTCGGTTGATTGGGATCAAATCGTTGGATTGAAGGACGCCAAACAAGCGCTGCAAGAAGCTGGTTGTTTTCCTCGTATGTATCCACAATTCTTCCAATCAGGACTCAATCCATGGAAAGGGATTTTATTATACGGACCACCTGGGACAGGGAAAAGCATGCTGTCTGAAGCACTGGCTACTGCATGCGGCTCGTCGTTTCGCTCTATCAAAGGATCGGATATATTCGCAAAATACTTTGGAGAATCAGAAAAAAAGCTACATGCAGTGTTCACAGAAGCAAGAGAGAATGCCCCGTCTGTTATATTCTTAGATGAAGTAGATTATCTCTGTGGTGACAGAAACGACGAGGCAGGAGGTTCGGTCATGACTCGAATAAAGAGCCAGCTTCTCGCCGAAATGGATCTGATATCCAAATCCAAAATAGATGTATTGGTCTTGGGTGCTACAAATCTGCCGTTCAATATCGATTCGGCATTCAGAAGACGATTCGAACGCAGTGTTTACATCCCCCTGCCGAATGCCGAAGATCGAAAACTTCTGTTTAACAAGTTGTTATTTGGTATAAATCATGTATTGTCAGAAGAACAGCTCGACGAACTGGCTGAACGAACAAACCTGTATTCATGTGACAACATTCGTGCGTTATTCAAAGAAGTTGGATTCAGGCCGATTCGGGAAGCGGTGATATCGACCCATTTTAAACAGAACGAAAAAGGGATGTACATTGCATGTGAAGCAACTGATAACGGGGCAATTGCAATGAAATTAAGTGAAGTGCCAAGTGACAAACTTGTCGCATCTCCTATTCGATTCGAACACTTTGAATCTGCACTAAAAGTGGTCAAAACCACAATCAAACAAACAGAAATCGATAGACTAGAAGCGTGGAGTAAAACCAATTAAAGCAGTTTAACGCATGCACTATGAGCTTGACTGGCTCCATTTGTCACAGCTTCTCCGCATATATCACACAAGTGTACAGGCTGCTCTTCTTCGCCACTCTCTTCTTCTGGATCGACATCGTCATCCTCTTTCTTTTCGTCTTCATCGTCGACTCTGCGTTTCTTCTTGTCTCGAAGAGGCTCTTCGTCGCTTTCATCTTCATCCGAATCGTCACCAGAGTCGGTTATGTCGCCACCGTTACACCAGCCCAATCTAATCAGCCGTTCGAACTCGCACGCATCTATCCTTTTCTTGTAATTGGTTTGCGCGCCTTCTTCGTAGAACTCGAATCGAAGGAAAATCGCGCCATTTCCGTGGTTCGCGGCTGTCATGCAGATATTATATTTATTTCTCCAGTTGTCTCCCACTTTCTTGTCATTTAAAACATCTCGCCACGAAACATTCGAATTGAGGCGCGACTCTTCGCATATTATCTCTAGATCTCTGGATTGCAAAATGCATTCTTGAGACCCCCTGTGGACTGCTCTTATGATCTCTTTCAATAAATGATGTCTGATTGCATTAAATGCATCGCGTCTTACCGTGTGCAACCGCCTCTTAAAAACGAGACCACGTGAAAATTCGGGTGCAGAAGAAGGGGATTGAGACATGAGAGAAGAAGAAGAAGAAGAAGAAGAAGAAGAAGAAGAAGAAGAAGAAGAAGAAGAAGAAGAAGAAGAAGAAGAAGAAGAAGAAGAAGAAGAAGAAGAAGAA
>Ga0134128_10001814_pt1 | contig 26979 bp, 28 predicted proteins | sample KB31754_FD_96462 | JGI IMG/M metagenome (GOLD analysis project Ga0134128, IMG submission 96462) | Terrestrial soil microbial communities with excess Nitrogen fertilizer from Kellogg Biological Station, Michigan, USA - KB3-175-4 | ecosystem: Environmental > Terrestrial > Soil > Unclassified ...
AACCTTCTTGGTTTGCTTATCAGGCTTGGTTTGCTTGTCCGGTTTGGCGGGCTTCAAGAGAAGCGCCACTTTGCTCATGAAGCCGCTGTCGTCATCTTTGGCCAACAACGGCGCCGCTTCCACCATCGCCATGACCAGCGGCCTCAGCCAGACGATGTCTTCCTTGGAGAAATTCTGCAGCACATGGGCGGCGACGAGCGATTTTTCGCCGGGATGGCCGACGCCCACGCGCACCCGCCGGTAATCGGGTCCGAGCGTGGCGGTGATGGAACGCAAGCCGTTCTGGCCGGCGTCGCCTCCGCCCGTCTTCACTTTGATCTTGCCGGCAGCGAGGTCGATCTCGTCATGGATCACGACCAGCGCCGAAAGCGGCAGCTTGAAGAATCGCAGCGCCGCGCCCACGCTCACGCCGCTATGGTTCATGTAGGTCTGCGGCTTCAAGAGATGGACCTTGCGCCCCGCCAAGATGCCTTCCGACAGGAATGCCTCGAATTTTGCCTTCCAGGGCCCGAAACGGTAATGGGCATGGATCTCGTCGGCGACGATGAAGCCGGCATTGTGGCGATTGCGCACATAGCGCTCGCCGGGGTTGCCCAATCCCGCGATAAGAAGCGGCGTGTCGGCGGACATGACGCGCTCCCCGCGGGCAGGGTGGCCCGCTTCGATTTACTTCTTGGCCGGCGCAGCAGCGGCGGGCGCCGCCTTGGCGCCGCCCGCACCCGCGGCAGGTGCCGCACCGGCAGCGCCGGCGGCAGGCGCCGCGCCTTCGGTCGGAGCCGCGCCTTCGGCCGGCGCCGCTTCGGCGGCAGGGGCAGCAGCAGCCGCGGCGGCGGCCGCAGCAGCGGCACGTTGCTCTTCGATCACGCTGGTGGGCGCCACGATCGAGCAGATGGTAAAGTTGCGTTCGCGAATGGTGGGCTTGGCGCCTTCGGGCAAAGTCAAAGCCGAGATATGGATGGACTCGTTGATATCCAGCTTGGAGACATCCACCACGATCTCATTGGGAATCTTGTCGGCGGCCAAGACCAGCTCCATCTCGTGGCGCACCACATTGAGCACGCCGCCCTTCTTGAGGCCGGGGGACTCGCCCTGGCCCTTGAAGTGGACGGGAATTTCCAGCCGCACCGTGGCGCCTTCGGCCAGGCGCATGAAATCCACATGCACGGGGCGGTCGCTCACCGGATCGAGCTGAATCTGGCGGGGGATCACGCGGGTCTTCTTGCCGTTCATGTCCAGCATCAGAAGCGTGGTGAGGAAGGCGCCTTTCTCGATATGGCGCTCCAAGGTGCGGCCATCGATATTGACGGTTTCGGGCGCGTCCTCGCCGCCATAGACCACGCCGGGAATCTGACCCTGACGGCGCGCCTGGTAAGCCGGACCCTTGCCGCGCCCCTCGCGCACTTCCGCCTTAAGTTCTTGAACTTGCGCCATTTTCCTGATCCTTCGCCACCGGCAGCCTGGACGGGCCCCGGAAAGGCGGGCTTTTAGCGGAAGGGGGCGACAAAGACAACCCGCTCCCCGCAAGCGGCGGGTCGCTCGTTATTGTTGCCCCCTCCGGCCTTCGCATCGCGAGCGCTGCTACGGCCACCTCCCCCGCCAGCGCGCTCACGCGCGCACAGGGGAGGAAGGTCACGACCAGGCTTCGAGATATGTGGACTTAGACGGCCTTGATGCCTTCCTGTTCCAGGGACTTGAGCACGGCCGGCCGGTCCTGCATCCGGGTGCGGTGGGCCGCCAGCCTGGGGAAAGGGGCGATACCGCCCGAGCCCTCCCGCTCCAGCCAGCGGGCGAAGACATAGAGATAGGGATCCGAGATGGTGTAGCGCGCGCCATGCACCCACTCCCGCCCATCCGAAAGCTGTTCCTCCACCAGGCCCAGTTGGGTCGCGAGGTTCGCCGCCACCTTGGCCTTCATGTCGGCCTTGGCCGCGTCGCTGTCGGCGTAGCGTTCTGGCCGGAAGAGATGGGCGAAGGTGATGTGGAGGGTCGAAGCCAGATACGTGTTGAAAGCCTGCATCTGGAAGAAATCGAACTGGTCCGCTGGCGTCTTCCAGGCCAATGGCGCCAGTTCCGCGTTGGGGAAAGTCCGTGCGATATAAGCCAGCAGCACCGGTACTTCGGTCAGGATGCCGCGATCGGTCGCCAACGCCGGCACGCGGGATTTGGGATTGATGGCGAGATATTCCGCCGTGCGCTGCTCGCCCTTTTGGGTATCCACCTTCACCAGTTCGAAATCGACGCTTGCCTCATTGAGAGCGATATGGGGCGCCAGCGCGCAAGTATTGGGACCGTAGAACAGCTTCAACATCATTTTTCCTTGGTCGCACGGCCGGACGCAAAACCGGTACCCACTTTTGCTGGCCGATGCTCCTAGTCGAACAGACTTGAAACGCTGGCTTCGTTGTTGATGCGCCGCATCGCCTCGCCGATCAGGGGGGCAATGGTGATGCTGCGGATATTGGGGCAATCCTTCAATTCGGCGGTGGCCTCGATGGAATCGGTCACCACCATGGATTTGAGCCGGGAATTCTTGATCCGCTGCACCGCGCCGCCCGACAGCACGCCATGGGTGGCATAGGCATAGACTTCGGTCGCGCCGTTCCTGAGGAGCGCATCGGCGGCGTTGCAGATGGTGCCGCCGGAATCGACGATATCGTCGATCAACACGCAGCCCCGGCCTTCGACATCGCCGATGATGTTCATCACTTCGGATTCGCCCGCCCGTTCGCGTCTTTTGTCCACAATGGCAAGTTCGGTGCCCAACCGGCGCGCCAGGGCGCGGGCGCGCACCACGCCGCCCACGTCGGGCGATACCACCATGGGAAGATTCTTGCCGTGATGATCCATGATGTCTTTCACCATCACCGGCATGGCGAACAGATTGTCGGTGGGAATGTCGAAAAAGCCCTGAATCTGCCCGGCATGGAGATCGACCGTCAGCACCCGGCTGGCGCCCGCTTGGGTGATCAGATTGGCCACCAGTTTGGCGGAAATGGGCGTGCGCGGTCCCACTTTGCGATCCTGGCGGGCATAGCCGAAATAGGGGATCACGGCGGTGATGCGGCGGGCCGAAGCGCGGCGCAGCGCATCGATCATGATCAGCAATTCCATCAGATTGTCGTTGGCAGGAAAACTGGTGGACTGGATCACGAACATGTCCTCGCCGCGGACATTCTCCTGGACCTCGACGAACACTTCCATGTCGGCAAAGCGGCGGACCTGGGCCTTGACCGGCTCCAGCGCCAGATGACGGCCGATGTCGTTGGCCAAGGTATGATTGGAATTGCCGGCGATCAGCCGCATGCCCCGCGAACCGTTCAGATCCGTCATCGCGGCTACCCCCCAACCTATGAAGTTTTGATGACGCGCTTGTAGCGGGCTGGAAAGGCCCCCGCAACCAGGTCATTTTTGGGGGGCGCACGGCCGGCGGAAAACCGCTTCACACTTCTCCTGGCCGATCCTCCCGCAACATTATGGCCGACAATTCGCGGCCATAATCGGGCTCGCCGCGATGGGTGGTGCGGCGATAGCTGAAGAAGCCGTTTTCCGGCGGATAGGTGCAAAGCGCCAGATCGCTGACCGTCATAACGCCCGCTTTCTTGAGCCTTTGCGCCACATAACCGGGCAGGTCGAAACGGTAATGACCGGGCCGGTCCGTCGCGGCGAAGAAACGGGCATCGTCCCCACTGAACCGGTCGCGCAAATCCTGGCCCACTTCGTAATTGGCCTGGGAAATGGTGGGGCCGATGGCGGCACCAAGCCGTGCGCGCTCGGCGCCCAGTTTTTCCATGGCGGCGATGGTGGCTTCCAGCACGCCATCCACCGCGCCTTTCCAGCCGGCATGGGCCGCCCCGACCACGCGAGCGTGCGGATCGGCAAACAATACGGGGGTGCAGTCGGCGGTAAGAATACCCAGCGCCACGCCGGGCTGGGCCGTGGCCAGGCCGTCGCCTTCCCGGCGTGCGGCAAAGTCCCAATCCGCATCCACCACATGCACCGTGCCGCTGTGGATTTGCGCCAAGGTGACAAGCCGGGCCTTCGGCGCCAAGGCGGCCACGGCGCGGGCCCGGTTCGTGGCGACTGCAGCCGGATCGTCGCGGCTGCCGGGACCGCAATTGAGGCTGGCATAGACCCCGGTGGAAACGCCTCCTTCGCGGGTGAAGAAACCATGGGCGAGGCCCCGCTCCCTGGCGAGGGTTTCGGCGCGGTGGATGCGAAGTTTTTCCATCAAAAACCCGGTGCTGGCGGCGCGGAAGATGGTAACAAGGCCATCGCCTGAAACAATTTTCCCATTTGTTCGGGCGCGGTCAAACGCTCAAGCGCCGCGGTCACCTGTTCCGTTTGAGCGGGATTGGCCTGCGCCAACGCTTTGGCGCGCGCGCCAACGCCCAAGCGTTCCAGGAACTCGCCTTGACGTACAGGACCGAAAGTTTGCGCGCCCCCATGCCGCGCCGCATCCGCCAGCGCCATGAAATCCACATGGGCGGAGAGATCATGGCGCCCCGGTTCATCGAGGGGCCGTACGAAGCGATGACCGGCAACCGCCTGAAAGGTTTCGCCAAAGCCGATCCCGGCATATCCATAATCCAGGATCAGGGCGCCGCCGCCATGGTTTTCGATTTCATGCGCGATCTCTTCGGTCAGCGCGGTGGTGGCGGCTGAGACTTCGTAAATGCCGCCGTCAGGCGCGCCGGCGCGAGACGAAGGGATAGAGGCGGTGGGCGCGGGCAGCGGCGCCAGGGCGAAATCCAGCTTTCCGTCCTTCGCCACCACCATGCGCTCGCACCAGCCGCGCGCGGTTTTCACATATTGCCGGACGGGAAGCGCATCGAAGAATTCATTGGCAATCACCAGAAGCGGAACGTTGCGAACATCGAAATGCGATGCCCAGCGTATCCAGGCGCCGCTGTCTTTCAGTTTTTCGCGCTGGAGTTCGCGCAACATGGGACTGGCTTCGACCAGCACCACTTCCACTTCATCCAGAAACCGCGGCACCTGCTTCAAGGTCCGAAGCGCATCCGCCATCAAGGTGCCTCGGCCCGGTCCCAGTTCGACCAGGCGCGTGTTTTTGGGCCGGCCTTGATCGTTCCAGACCTGGGCGCACCAGGCTCCCAGCAATTCGCCGAACATCTGGCTGATCTCGGGCGCGGTGATGAAGTCGCCTTTGCCGCCAAACGGATCGTGGGTGGCGTAGTAGCCGCTTTCCGGATCGTGCAGGGCCAAAGTCATATATTGCGCCACCGAGATCGGGCCCTGCGCCGCAATCAAGGCAGCGATCCGCTCACCTAGCGGGATCATTTTCTGGTCTTGAAGGCGACAGCGAACAGCAGCCCCGCGGCCAGCCAGACCGGAATCGACAGCGCCATGCCCATGCTGATGGGGCCCAGGAAAGGCGCATCGGGCTCGCGGAAGAATTCGCCGATGAAGCGGAAGGTGCCATAGCCCAGGAAGAAGATCGCCGAGATCAGGCCCGGCCTGTCCTGGGCCCGGAAGACCCGGAACGCCATCTGCACGATGATGAAGAGAAGAATGCCTTCCAGCGCCGCTTCGTATAATTGGCTGGGATGGCGCGGCAAAGGTCCGGCGCGGGGAAACACCATCGCCCAAGGCACGTCGGTGACGCGGCCCCACAATTCGCCATTCACGAAATTGGCGATGCGGCCGAAGAACAGGCCCAGCGGCGCGAAGGCGCAGGCCAGATCGGCGATGGGCAGCATCTTGAGCTTGTTCTTTTTGCAGAACAGCCAGACCGCGATCACCACGCCCAGCAATCCGCCATGGAACGACATGCCGCCTTCCCAGGCGGCGATCAGCTTGATGGGATTGGTGACGAAGGCGTAAGGCAGGCCGCGGCAGAAATCGGCATCGGGCGAAACGCTGCACAGACCCACGCCATAGATCAGGTCCCAGCCCAGCCGTCCCCCCAGGATCACGCCGAAGGTGCACCACACCACCAGGTCGCCGATTTGCTCCGCCGTGGCGGGCGGGCGGCCGTTAAAAGGAGGGTTCTTCCAGAGCGAAGGTGTCTCGACGGCGCGGGCAATGCCCCACCAGGCGAATAGCAGGGCGGCGATGTAAGCCAGCGCGTACCAGCGGATGGCGAACGGCCCCAACTGGAGCAGCACCGGATCCATATGGGGATAGGGAAGGGTGGCGAGGAACATAGGTCCCGCAACTCGCGCTGCTTCGCCCATTGTGTCAAGCCATCCGGTTCTCCATATAAGGAAAAGGGAGACAATGGCGATGGCGCAGACCGACAATCCGTTCCTGGACGGTATGGCCAAGATGTTCACCGACGCGGCCGGCATGGCCCAGGGCGTGCGGGCGGAGATCGACACCTTCGTGAAACAGCGGCTGGAACGGCTGGTGGCCGACATGGAATTCGTGCCTCGCGAGGAGTTCGAAGCCGTCAAGGCGATGGCCGCCAAGGCGCGCGCCGAGAATGAGGCGCTGGCCGCCCGGATCGCTGTCTTGGAGTCCAAGATCGGGGCTTAAGCGCCTCCGCTGCGCCGGCCTCAAAGCTGTGGAATCTTTTCCCGCGGCGGGGATGAGGAGTCCCAGACTCTTGTGCCACCGCAAAATCTTGTGCCAGTTTGGGGCTCAGCTGCTTCGTTTTGTGGCTTGGAGTCGACATGACCGTGATTCACCAGGACGATTTCGCCTACGCCCCCCACCCCATCGACCTGCTCGAGCGGACGGTGGAGAACAATGGCTGGAGCTTCGAGCGGGCCGGCAGAGATGAGTTGAACCTGTCGGTGGCGGGCAAATGGAGCGACCATCATTTCAGCTTTTCGTGGCGCGACGACCTCAAATCGCTCCATCTCACCTCCGCGTTCGACATGCGGGTGGGCGACGACGTGCGGCGGCAAAATGTGGCCGACCTCCTGATGTATGTGAATGCGCGGCTATGGATTGGCCATTTCGACCTGTTGCATGAAGAAGGCGCGGTTGTTTTCCGCCATGCCATGATCTTCCCCGGCGCCGAGGCCAGCGCCTCGCAATGCGAGGCCTTGCTCAATCTCGCGCTGGAGGCGTGCGAACATTACTACCCGGCCTTCCAGTTCGTGCTGTGGGGCGGCAAGAGCGCGGAAGATGCCGTCGCCGCCGCCGTGTTGGAGTGCGCGGGAAGGGCGTGAGCGGCTCCCTCCTTCTGGTAGGGGCCGGCCGCATGGGCGGCGCGCTGCTCAAGGGCTGGCTGGCCAAGCAATCCGGTCCCGTCGTCGTGATCGAGCCTAACCCGTCGCCGGAATTGCGCACGCTGGCGAAGAAAAAGGCGATCGCCCTGGTGGCTTCGCCCGCCGAGGTGGGACCTAAGAAAATTTCCGTCTGCCTGGTGGCACTGAAGCCGCAGATTCTCAAGCACGAGGCACCCCAGCTGGCGCGGTTTGCCCAAAGCGCGCTGATGATCTCGGTGGCGGCGGGTACCCACACCAAATTGTTGTTCAAGGCTTGGGGGAAGGAAGCGCGCATCATCCGCGCCATGCCCAACACACCGGGCGCCATCGGCCACGGCATCAGCGGGCTATACGCGGCGCCGGGCACCACCGAGGCCGATCGGAAAAAGGCCCAGTCGCTGCTTTCGGCCTTGGGCCAGACGATCTGGGTAGCGAAGGAGGACCTGATTGACAGCGTCACTGCCGTCTCGGGCTCCGGCCCGGCCTATCTGTTCCTGATGGCAGAGGCGATGACGGACGCCGGAATCGCCGAAGGCCTGCCACGCGATCAGGCCGAGAAGCTGGCTCGCGCCACTGTGGCCGGCGCCGGGGTGCTGCTGGCCCAGGACCTGTCACCCGCTCGTGCCCTTCGCGAAGCGGTCACCAGCCCGCATGGCACTACCGAAGCCGCGCTCAAGGTATTGATGGCCAGGGATGGACTCACGCCCTTGATGAAGCGTGCCATCCGTGCCGCGCGCAAACGGGCAAAAGAACTGCGCTAGACCGGCAACCGAATTGTCGCCTTCAGGCCGCCCAGCGCGCTTTTATCCAGCACGATGTCGCCGCCATGCGCGCGGGCGATGTCGCGGGCGATGGCCAGCCCCAGCCCCGAACCGCCGGTTTGCAGGTTGCGGCCATGGTCCAGGCGATGGAAAGGCCGGAAGGCTTCGTCGCGGCGGCTTTCGGGAATGCCTGGGCCGTCATCTTCCACCGAAATTTCGGCATGGCGGTCGTTCCGGCTCAACGTCACCGCCACCTGGCGGCCCGCCTTCAAGGCATTGTCCACCAGATTGGTGAGACAGCGGCGCAACGCGGCCTTTTTCACCACCATATGCACATGGTCGGGCGCGGTGACGCGGAGGCGGTTTTCATCGGCGGCGCGGGCCTTGGCCGCGGCAGCCGCGGTGTCCCGCACCAATTCGCTGAGATCGCTGTCCTCGGAATCCTCGCCGCCTTCACCGCGCGCGAAAGCCAGATAGTCGTCCAGCATATGCTCCATCTCGGCGATGTCGGATTTCATCGCGCGTATCTCGGCATCGTCATGCATCATCGCCAGCGCCAGCTTCATGCGGGTGAGCGGCGTCTTGAGGTCGTGGCTTACGCCCGCCAGCATCTCGGTGCGCTGATTGACATAACGCTCGATGCGTTCGCGCATGGTGATGAAAGCCTGGGCGGCGCGGCGCACTTCGGTGGCGCCATAAGGCTTGAAATCCGCCACCGGCCGACCCTTGCCGAACATGTCGGCGGCGCGCGCCAGCCGCTCGATTGGCCGCACCTGGTTGCGCAGGAACAGGATCGCCACCGCCAGCAGGATCAGCGCCGTCCCCGCCATCCAGAGGATGAAGACGTCAGGCTGGGAGACGGTGACGCGGTCGCGCGGCACGAGAATCTCCAATACACCGTCCTTCACATCCACCTTGATGTCGAAATCATCGCCCACCCGGCTGGTCTCGAAATGCCGTCTGGGGCCCATGCTGGTGCGGAGAATGTCATCCAGCGCCATGTCGATGGTGCTGGTGGGCGGTCTCTCTGGAGCGGCCAGCTTGTCGCCGTCGTGGAAGGAGAGGCGGTAGCGCAATTCGCGGGCGGACAGCGCGCGCAATCCGTCGCGCTCCAAGGTGGGGGTGGAATCTTCCAGAGTGGCCAGGAACGCCACATCCGCGGCGACGTCGCGCGCCATGCGGCGGGTGGTGGTGTCCAGGTCGCGTTCGAAGAAAACATAGGTGACGACGCCCTGCAGCAGCACCATCGGAGCAACAATGATGATCAGCGAGCGCCCGAACAGGCCGCGGGGCAGGAATTGTTTGATGAACCGCCCCGGCGTCATGACTAGCTGCGATCAGGTAAAAGCACGTAGCCAACCCCACGCACAGTCTGGAGGTAGAGCGGCAGCTTAGGGTCTTCTTCGATCTTCCGCCTCAACCGCGTCACCTGCACATCGATGGATCGCTCCAGTGCCACGCCCAGGCGCGCGCAAAGATCGCTGCGCGAAAAAGGATGGCCGGCATTGGCAGCGAACAATTGCAGCAGCGCGCTCTCCGAGCTGGTGAGCTTGACCGGCTTGCCAGCACGGGTGAGCCGCGAGGCGGCGGGATCGTACATAACCGTTCCCATCCGCACTGGCCGCGTGGCGTTTTCCACCACCGGCGTCGCCCGGCGCAGCAGCGCATTGATACGCAACAGAAGCTCGCGCGGTTCGAACGGCTTGGGCAGATAATCGTCCACGCCCAGTTCCAGCCCGGCGATGCGGTCGGCGGGATCGCCACGCGCCGTGAGCATCAGGATAGGAAGCTGCTGCGAACCCTGGCGTACGCTTTTCGCCAGTTCCAATCCGGATTCGCCCGGCATCATCACGTCCAGGATCAAGCCGTCGAACGCCATGCTTTTCATCAGGGCGCGGGCATCGGCGGCATTGGCGGCGGCGCTGACGCGGAACCCGTTGCTGGAAAGATAGCGGGTGAGGAGTGCGCGCAGCCGGTCATCGTCATCCACTACCAAGAGATGCGGATCGGTCAGCGAAGGTTTGCCAGGGGCAATACCAGTGGTCATGGCTCAGTGGTCATGGCTGCTATTCCGGTTCGTCCGCCATAATCGGGCGGGCGGGTCTTGCGGCTTTTGCGTCCGCCATGCTGACATACCTAAGACTTGGGCTAAGACCGGGCAAGGCCCATAAGCCCTGCCAGAAGAACAGGAAATCGGCCCGGCCGGGCTAAATTATCCGGCCGGCAATCAGGACGGCGAAGATGGCAGATGTGATCCCCTTCGATCAACGCAGCGGTAGCCTCTGGTATGACGGCAAACTGGTGCCCTGGACCGACGCCAAGACCCATATCCTCACCCATGGGCTTCATTACGGCTCATGTGTGTTCGAGGGCGAGCGCATCTATGGCGGCACCATCTACAAACTCAAGGAGCATACCGCGCGGCTGTTCAAATCCGCCGAAGTGCTGGGCATGAAGATTCCCTTCACCCAGGATCAGATCAACGCCGCCTGCATCGAAGCGGCCCAGGCGCAGAACATCAAGGATGGCTATGTGCGCCCAGTGGTGTTTAGGGGCAGCGAGATGATGGCGGTCTCGGCGCAGAACACCAAGATCCATGTCGCGGTCGCGGTGTGGGAGTGGCCCTCCTATTTCGATCCCAAGGAAAAGCTCAAGGGAATCCGGCTGGACATCGCGGCCTGGCGGCGTCCCGCGCCCGACACGGCGCCCACCCAGGCCAAGGCGGCGGGCCTCTACATGATCTGCACGCTCTCCAAGCATGCCGCCGAAGCCAAAGGCTATGCTGACGCCATGATGCTGGATTATCGCGGCAATGTGGCCGAAGCGACCGGCGCGAACATCTTTTTCGTCAAGGATGGCAGCGTGCATACGCCCATCGCCGATTGCTTCCTGAACGGCATCACCCGTCAGTCGGTGATCGCCATCGCCAAGGCGCATCAAATTCCAGTGATCGAGCGCCACATCATGCCCGACGAACTCACCCAGTTCAGCGAATGCTTCATCACCGGTTCGGCGGCGGAAGTGACGCCGGTGTCCGAGATCGGGCCTTATCGTTTCAGGCCGGGCAAGATCACCGAGACTCTGATGAACGCCTATGCGGATGAAGTGCGGGGTGCAACCGTTGCCGCATAACTTGTCCTCACCCTGAGCCTGTCGAAGGGTCCCAGCGCTTCGCCGCCTCGTCATCACCGGCGCGATGTTCGACCCAGTGATGGTCGCTACCCCGCGCCTCTTCCTTCCAGAAAGGCGCATGGGTTTTGAGATAATCCATCAGGAATTCGCAGGCCGCGAAGGCGGCGTGGCGATGCTGGGACGCCACCGCCACCAGCACGATGCGCTCACCCGGCTTGAGCGGCCCCACGCGATGAACCACGGTGACGCCGGTGAGCGGCCAGCGGTTGCCCGCTTCCGTCACCAGGCGGGCGATCTCCGCCTCGGTCATGTGTGGATAATGTTCCAGGGTGAGGGTGGAGAGATCCTTCTCCTTGCGGACATGGCCGGTGAAGCTGGCCACCGCGCCGGATTCGCCATCGCCCGCCAGTGCCGTGACTTCCTTGTTAAGATCGAAATCTTCGCGTTGAATACGAATGCCGATCTTCATCTCATCCTCCCGTCACCGGCGGGAAAAAGGCGATTTCATCATCGGGGCCGATCTTGGCGTCCAGCCCGACGTGATGCTGATTGACCGCCACGCGGATGCGGGAGAGATCGGCAAAGGCATCGGCATAATGGGGGCCAAGGCTTTTCAGGTGTGCGATCAAGGCCGCGACGTCGCCCGCCGGGACCGTCATCTGTTCCTCGTTCTTGCCGATCTTCTGCCGCACCCAGGCGAAATAGAGCAGGATCACGCCTGATCCTCGACGGGAGCGATGCCGGGCCGGATATGGGTGAGCCCGTTCTTGAAATAGATCACGCCGGTATAAAGGGTGAGCGCCGCCGCCACCCACAATAGGATATAGGCGATGGCGTCGTAGGTTTCAGCGGGCAGTCCGGGAAAAAATACGTCGGCCAGGGGCGTGAGGATCATCGCTCCGATTGCCACCATCTGTACCGCCGTCTTGAACTTGGCGATGGTGGTGACGGGCACGCTCACGCGCGTGCCGGCCAGGAATTCACGCAGGCCCGAGACCAGGATCTCGCGCGCCAGGATGATCAAAGCCGGCACCAGCCGCAGCAGGGAGTGGAGCCCGGTGGTGAGGTTGAATTGCCGGATATCGCCTTCCGCCACCAGCATCATCAGCGCCACCGCCACCAGCACCTTGTCGGCGATGGGATCCAGCATGCGGCCGAACTCCGACCCGGCTTTGAGCTTGCGGGCGGCGAATCCGTCCAGCCAGTCGCTGATGCTGGCGAGAACGAAAATCAGGAAAGCGACGATGCGGGAGAGCTCGCCCGGCATGACGAAAGCGATCGCGAACACCGGCACTAGCAGGATGCGCATAATGGTCAGGGCATTGGGCAAGGCGATCATGGGCGGAGTGTAGGGGGGCGGATGGCCAAAATCATCCTTTTTGATGGTCGCACGGCCCGGCGCGAATGCGCCCATTCAAATTATGGGCGCCTCCGGCGCCACTCGGAAAACCGCTCGCCCGCCATGCGGGCTCCCACTTTTCCTGGCCGATGCTCCTTTGCCCGTTGAAACCGCTGTGCGTTTCGCTCAGGTGGGATGGAAGAAGTCGAAGATTTTCCGCGCCAGGGTCTCGCTCACCCCGGCTACCGATTGCAAGTCGGCCAGGCTGGCCGCCGCCACCGCCCGGGCCGAGCCGAAATGCTGCAACAGGGCACGCTTGCGCCCCGCGCCCACTCCGGCGATCTCGTCCAGGGGGTTGGCGCCGATGGCAGCGCTGCGCTTCTTGCGATGGCTGCCGATGGCGAAGCGATGGGCTTCGTCGCGCAGCCGCTGCAGGTAATAAAGCACGGGGCTTTTGGGATCGAGGCGGAAGGGGTTCTTCCCGGGAATATAGAAATGTTCGCGTCCCGCGTCGCGGTCCGGGCCTTTGGAGATCGCGACCAGCTCGATGTCCTCCACCCCGAGATCGGCGAAGACCTGGCAAGCCACCGCCAACTGCCCCGGACCGCCGTCAATCAGCACCAGGTCAGGCCGGCGCCATTTGGAATCCACGATCTGGTCGGATTCGTCCTTGATCAATCGCGCGAAGCGGCGGCTCAGGACCTCGCGCATCATGGCATAGTCGTCGCCGGGCGTGAGATCCGCGGTCTTGATGTTGAATTTGCGGTATTGGTTCTTTTCGAAGCCGTCAGGGCCGGCGACGATGAACGCGCCAATCGCATGCGCGCCCTGAATGTGCGAATTGTCATAGACCTCGATGCGCTGGGGCGGCACATCCATGCCAAAGACGTCCGCCACGCCGCCCAGCAATTGTGCTTGGGCGCTGTTCTCTGCCAGCCGCCGGCCCAATTGCTCGCGCGCATTGGCCAAGGCGCGGTCCATGATCTCGCGCTTCTCGCCCCGCTGCGGCATGGAGAGTTCGACCTTGACGCCGGCGCGCAAGGTGAGCGCCTCCGCCAACAGTGCCTTGCCTGGCAATTCTTCCGAGGTGAGCAGCAGCCGGGGCGCGGTGCGCTCGTCATAGAATTGGCCGATGAAGGATTCCAGCACGTCGGCCAGCGCCATGTCGGACGTATGGCGCGGGAAATAGGGCCGGTTGCCCCAATTCTGCCCGGCGCGGAAAAAGAACACTTGGATGCAGGTTTGTCCCCCTTCCGAATAAGCGGCGAACAGATCGGCCTCGTCGAAGGTGGACGGATTGACGCCCTGGCTTGATTGAATCTGACTCATCGCCTTGAGCCGGTCGCGCAGCCGCGCGGCGCGCTCGAAATCCAGCGCATCGGCGGCCTGGTTCATTTCGCCGATCAGCGCGTCCTGGACGATGCGGCTTTTGCCGGCAAGGAAGCTTTCCGCTTCTTCCACCAATTCGCGATAACCGGTCTCGTCCACCCGGCCCACGCAAGGCGCGCTGCAACGCTTGATCTGGAACAATAGGCACGGCCTTGTGCGCGAGGCGAACACCGAATCCGAGCAGGAGCGTAAGAGGAAAGCACGCTGCAGCGTGTTCAAGGTACGCGTCACCGCGCCGGCGCTGGCGAAGGGGCCGAAATAAATCCCCTTGGTGGATTTGGCGCCGCGATGCTTGAGCAATTGCGGAAAGGGATGGTCTTGCCGCAGCAGGATGTTGGGAAAGCTTTTGTCGTCGCGGTAGGAGACATTGTAGCGGGGCTTGAGCTGCTTGATGAGATTGGATTCAAGCAGCAGCGCCTCGGTCTCCGACGCGGTGGTGACAAACAGCATCTCCGCGGTCTCGCTCACCATGCGGGTAAGGCGGTCGGCATGGACGCCGCCCCGGGCATAGGCGCTCACCCGTTTCTTCAGGCTCTTGGCCTTGCCCACATAAAGAACGTCGCCCGCTTCATTCAGCATGCGATAAACGCCGGGCTGGTCGGGCAGGGTCTTGAGGTATGAGGCGATACGCTCGGCGCCCTTCAGCGGGCGCGTTTCGGAGTCCATGACGCCAATATATTAACGCGTCCGCTCGATCTCAATTCCCACGCTCTCGGCGCTGGTGAGGGCTTCGAGTTTTTCCACCCGCACCCGTACGGTGCGCACCCGCTTGTCCTCGAAACAGGCCCTGGCGATGCGTTCTGCCAGGGTTTCCGCCAGCTTGACATGGCCTTCGGCGATGATGGCGCGGATGCGTTTCTCGATCACGTGATAGTCCACCACATTTTCCAGCCTGTCCTGGGCATCAGCGATGTCGTCGGTGGCGAGGTCCAGATTGATGCGCACTTTCTGGGTATGACCCTCCTCGTGGCGATAGACGCCGATATGGGCCGGCAGTTCCAGATTGCGGATGAAGACATGGCGCATGCCGGCACCGGCAAAGCGGGGAGCTTCGCCCGTGCTCATTCCGAGACCTGCACGTCCGGGGTCTGCCAGATCAGATGCTGGCCGCCATCCACAGCCAGCATCTGGCCGGTGACGGCATCGGCTTCGAGGAGATAGCGCACCGCGTGGGCGATATCTTCCGGCTCCGCGCCGTGCTTCAAGATCGTCGCGTCGCGCTGGCGGGCGAAATCTTCTTCCGACTGGCGGGGATTGCGCATGGTTGGCCCGGGCCCTACCGCATTGACGCGGATGTCAGGGGCCAGGGCCTGCGCCAATGTGGTGGTAAGCCAATAGAGTCCTGCCTTGGACAGGCTATAGGAGATGAATTGCGGCGTAGGTTTCAACACACGCTGGTCGATGATGTTGACGATCGCGCCCTTGGCGCCTTTGGGCAATTGGCGCGCGAAATGCTGGGAGAGCAGAAATGGCGCCCGCAGATTGATTTCCATGTGTGCGTCCCAGCTTTTGCGGCTGGCCGAGCGCCAATCGTCATTCTCGAACAGCGACGCGGAATTGATCAGCCCTGTCAGCGGGCCCAGTTCGGCATTGGCCCGGGTGATGAGTTTTTCGGTTTCGGCTTCCACCGCGAAATCAGCGGCCAGCGTCGCGCATTTGACGCCCTTGGCACGGATGTCGCTTGCCACCTTTTTCCCATCGTCAAGCGAGTTGGAATAATGGAGCGCGATGTTCCAGCCGGCCCCGGCTAGCTCCAGGGCGATGGCGCGGCCCAGCCGCTTGGCGGCGCCGGTGACAAGCGCGGTTTTCCCACTCATGAGGTCAATGATAGCCGATATCGCCGCGTACCTTGCCCCGGAACACCCAATAAGACCACCCCGTATAGACGGCGATGATGGGGAGCAGAAACAAGGTGCCGACACCCAGAAAGATCTGGGTGCTTGGGTCCGAGGCGGCCTGCTCCAACGAGAAATGGTGCGGCACGATCATGGGGAACAGGCTGATGGCGATGCCCAGATAGGAAAGTGTGAACAGCAGGATGGCATAGAGGAAGGGCGCAACCTCCCGCTTCATCACCACCGCGCGCCACCACAGCCAGCCGGTGGCGAGAGTGGCCAGCGGCACAGGCGAGAAGAACAGGATATTGGGCCAGGAGAACCAGCGCCGCGCGATGTCCGCGTCGATGAACGGCGTCCACAGGCTCACCACGCCCACTGAAGCGAAAGTGGCAAGGAAGGCAATCTGTCCCCAGCGCCGCGCTTTTTCCTGCAGCGCGCCTTGGGTCTTGAGGATCAGCCAGCACGCGCCCAGGAGGGAATAGCCGCAGATCAGCGCCACGCCCGTGAACAGCGAGAAAGGCGTGAAGCAATCCAACGCCCCGCCCACGAAATGCCGACCTTCGACATGAAAGCCCTGGATGAAGGCGCCCAGCACGATTCCTTGCGCGAAAGTGCCCAGCGCCGAACCGAGCGCGAAGGCATGATCCCAGGCGTGACGATGTTCGGCATCGCGGAATTGGAATTCGAACGCCACGCCGCGGAACACCAGCGACAGCAGCATCACCAGGATGGGGAAATAGACCGCGGGCAGGATGATGGCGAAGGCCAGCGGAAACGCCGCCAACAATCCCGTGCCGCCCAAGACCAGCCAGGTTTCGTTACCATCCCAGATGGGCGCGATGGCATTCATCATGGTTTGGCGCTCGGTGCGGGTGGCGGGGAAGCTGTAGAGGATGCCGATGCCGAGATCGAAACCGTCCAGCACCACATAGAAGAACACGGCGGCGGCCAGGATCACCGTCCAGACGGGAACGATGCTCATGACGGCACCGTGTCGGAATGGGGTGGCGCTTTCACGGGCGCGGCGGGGCGTCCGCCACTTACCGGCACGACGATGGGGACCGGTCCGCGCTGGACGGCGCGGAGCATGAACCAGATGCCCACCGGATAGACGATCAGATAGACGATGGCATAACCCAGCAGCGAAATAATCACATCACCGCCGCTTAACGATGGCGTGACCGAATCCGCGGTGCGCATCAGGCCATAGACGGTCCAGGGCTGGCGTCCGGTTTCCGTCACCGTCCAGCCCGCCAGCACCGCCAGGAAGCCGATCGGCCCGCTCCACATCAACAGTTTCAGGAACCAGGTGCTGTCGAACAGGCGATTGGTCAGACGGAGCAGCCAGCCCAGCGCCACCAGCGCCAGCATCAACAGTCCCAGCCCCACCATGATGCGGAAAGCGAAGAAGGGATAGATCACCGGCGGGCGTTCGCTCGGAGGATAATCCTTCAATCCCGGCACCACGCCGTTGACGTCATGAGTGAGGATCAAACTACCCAATAGCGGCACGTCCAACACCGCGTGATTGGTCGCCGCGGCCTGGTCGGGGATGGCGAACAGAGTGAGCGGCGCGCGCGCCTCGCGGGTCCAATGCGCTTCAATCGCCGCCAGTTTCGCCGGCTGATATTTGAGGGTGTTGAGGCCGTGCAGGTCGCCCAGATAAATCTGCAGCGGCACCAGCAGAACCAACAGGCTCAGCGTGGTGGTGAGCATGGTGCGGCCTTCGGCGGCATGCTGGCGTTTTAAGATCAGCCAGGCCGCCACCGCCATCACAACAAAGCCGGTGGTGACGTAGAACGCCACCACCGTATGCCCCAGGCGATAGGGAAAAGAAGGATTGAAGATGATCGCCATCCAATCCACGGGAAAGAAGCGCCCATCCACCAGTTTGTAGCCGGCAGGCGTTTGCATCCAACTGTTGGTCGCCAATATCCAGAATGACGACAACAGCGTGCCGAACGCCACCAGCAGCGCGGCGCATAAATGGGCCCAACGCGGCACCAGGTTGCGCCCGAACAAGAGCACGCCCAAAAAGCCCGCCTCCAGCGCGAATGCCATCAGGCTTTCATAGGCCAGAAGCGGCGAAAGAATATTGGCGGTGGCGTCGGAAAAACGGCTCCAATTGGTGCCGAACTGGAACGGCATCACCACACCCGTGACCACGCCCATGCCGAAAGCGATGGAGAAGATGCGGGTCCAGAATAGGGAAATACGAAGATAGATATCCTTGCCACGGAGGAAATAGAGCCCTTCCATCAGGGCGATATAAGAGGCGCACCCGACCGTGAAGGCCGGCAGCAGAATGTGCCAGGCGATAACCCACCCGAATTGCAGGCGCGACAGGATAACGGGATCAAGCCCCATATCCGGAGCTTAGCGCGCGAAGCCTAGGGGATGAAACCCACCTTGCGCCTCACTTCGTCCATCACAGGTACGGCGATGGCGCGGGCGCGCTCGGCACCGCTTTTGAGGGTGCGGTCGATTTCGGCGGGATCGGCCAACAGCCGGCGCATTTCCTGTGTCACGGGTGCGATCTTGGCCACGGTGAGATCGGCCAGCTTCTGCTTGAAGTCCGAGAATTGCGCGCCCGCGAACTCGCGGATCACAGCGTCGCGTTCCTGCTCGGCCAGCGCCGCATAAATGTTAAGCAGGTTTTCCGCTTCCGGCCGGTCCTTCAATTCGTCCTTGCTATAGGGCAGTGGATTGGGATCGGTACGGGCGCGGCGAATCTTGTTGGCGATGGCGTCGGCATCGTCGGTCAAATTGATCCGCGACATGTCGCTCTCATCCGACTTGGACATTTTCTTGGTGCCATCGCGCAAGCTCATCACCCGCGTGGCCGCGCCGGTGATCACCGGCTCGGGCAGGGGGAAGAAGTCCGGTACATTAAAGTCGTTGTTGAACTTCTGGGCGATATCGCGCGACAGCTCCAGATGCTGCTTCTGGTCCTCGCCCACCGGTACATGGGTGGCCTTGTACACAAGGATGTCTGCCGCCATCAGCACCGGATACGTGTAGAGGCCCACCGAAGCGCGTTCCTTGTGCTTGCCCGATTTCTCCTTGAACTGTGTCATGCGGTCCAGCCAGCCCAGCCGCGCCACGCAATTGAATATCCAGGCCAGTTCGGCATGCTCGGGCACCCGGCCCTGGTTGAAGACGGGCGAACGGTTGGGATCGATGCCGGCGGCAATATAAGCAGCAGCGACTTCGCGGGTGGATCGCACCAGTTCGTCCGGCTTGCCATAACCGGATTCCACCGTGATGGCGTGCATATCCACCACGCAATAGAGACACTGCATCTGGTCCTGCATCCGCACCCAGTTCTTGAGCGCGCCCAGATAATTGCCCAGATGCAGCGTGTTGGTGGGCTGCATGCCCGAAAGAACCCGCGGCGTGTGTGTCATGTCATTCCCTTCGGGCGCGGTTATGCCCGCTCAAGGGGGCCCGGCCAAGGCCTTTTTCAGCCGCTCGGTGACGTCGGCGATGCGCTGGGGATGGCGGATTTTATGGCCGAAACCGTCGCGGACATAGAACACGTCCACTGCGCGCTCGCCATAGGTGGCGATCATCGAGGCCGAGATGGAAAGCCCCGCCTCGAACAGGGCCTGGGTCACGTCATAGAGGAAGCCCGGACGGTCCAGGCCTTCCACTTCGATCACGCTGGCGATCTGGGACGCGTCATTGTCGAAATGCACCTTGGGCGCGATGGTGAAGGCCCGGGTCTTGAGCGGCCGCTTGGCGGTAAGCGCGCGGCGCGGCCAAACCTCGCCGGTGACGGTCTTCTCGATGGTGGATTTGAGGCGGTTCAGGCGGTCGGGATCGTCGAAGGCCGAACCATCGGCGTCCTGCACCGAGAAAATGTCCAATGCCAGGCCATCGGAGGTGGTGGTGACCTTCGCGTCCACGATGCTGCCGCCCGCCATGGCGATGCCGCCGGCGAATTGCGAGAACAGGCCGGGATGGTCGTGGGTATAGAGGATGATCTCGGTCACGCCACGGAAAGCGTTGGGCTCGGCCGAAAGCGTCAGCGCATCGCCCGCGCGGTCCGCTTTCAGCATCAAGCGGGCATGGCGCTCCTGCTCGTCGCTGTCGAAGGCCAGCCAATAGCCGTCATAGTGACGCGAGAGCAGCCGGGCGCGTTCTTCCTCCGGCACGTCGGCCAGCCGCTCTTCCAGCGCCGCCTTGGCGGCTTCGACGCGGGCGGAGCGCGCGGGTGTCTGCTCGCCGCCCGCCATCAGTTGTTCGGCGGCGTGATAGAGCTCACGCAAGAGCTGGCCCTTCCAGCCATTCCATACCCCCGGACCTACGGCGCGGATATCCGCCACGGTGAGCACCAGCAGGATGCGCAGCATCTCCGGCGTCTGCACTTGGGCGACGAAATCCTTCACCGTCTTGGGATCGGAAAGATCGCGGCGCTGGGCGGTGTCGCTCATCACCAGATGGTTCTTCACCAGCCACGCCACCGATTCCGTGTCGGCGGAGGAAAGGCCCAGCCGCGGGCACAGGCTGCGGGCGATCCCGGCGCCCACCTCGCTATGATCGCCAGGCAGCCCCTTGGCGATGTCATGCAACAGGATGGCGCAATAGAGCACTTCGCGGGATTGGATACGTTTGACGATCTCGGTCGAAAGCGGATTGTCCTCGCCATGCTCGCCCCGCTCGATCGCGGCGACATGGCCCACGGCGCGGATCAGATGCTCATCCACCGTATAATGGTGGTACATGTTGAATTGCATCAGTCCCACGGCATGGCCGAATTCCGGCACGAAGCGGCCCAAGACGCCCGCCTCGTTCATCATGCGCAGCGCCCATTCCGGATTGTGGCGCGAGGTGAGCGTTTCCAGGAAGATGCGGTTGGCATCGGGGTTCTTCCGCAAATCGTCGGTGATCAAATCCAATGAGCGGGTGAGCGTGCGTAGCGCATGGGGATGGATGTCCACATTCTTCTCGTCCGCCAGGCGGAAGATGCGCAGGATATTCACCGGATCGCGCGCAAACGCTTCCGGCTCGGCGGTGAGCCGCCCATTCTCGACATAGAAATCGTCATCCGCGGCGCGGGCTTTCAGGAATCCCGGCAGCATCCGCGCCAGCGACGGGCGCGGCTTTCGGTTCTGTTCCTCCAGCGCGGCGCAGAAGATGCGGGTGAGATCGCCCACATCCTTGGCCACCAGGAAGTAGGCGCGCATGAAGGCCTCCACGGCGCGGCGCGGTTTGACGTCATCGCGATAGCCCAGCGCCGCGGCCAGTCCCGTCTGCACGTCGAACGACAGCCGTTCTTCCGGGCGCCCCAGCAGATAATGCAAATGCACCCGCACGTTCCAGAGGAAAGCCTCGGCCTTCTGGAAGATGCGGTATTCGTCGGCGGTGAAGACATTGTGCCGGATCAAGTCGGACGTGTCGTCGACGTGATAGAGATATTTGCCGATCCAATAGAGGGTCTGCAGGTCGCGCAACCCGCCCTTGCCTTCCTTGATGTTGGGCTCGACCAGATAGCGGCTTTCGCCCTGGCGGGCATGGCGCACGTCGCGCTCGTCCAGCTTGGCGGTGACGAAATCCTGGCCGTTGCCGGTCGCCACCTCTTTCCAGAACGCGCCCCGCAGATCGTCATAAAGCGCGCGGTCGCCCCAGAGATAGCGCGCCTCCAGAAGAGCGGTGCGGATGGTGACGTCCTGTTTGGCCAGGCGCACGCACTCGGCCAGGCTGCGGGTGGCGTGGCCCACTTTCAGGCCCAGGTCCCACAGCATGTAGAGGATGAACTCGATAACGCTTTCGCCCCAGGCGGTCTGCTTGAACGGGCGCACGAACAGAAGATCCACGTCCGAGCCCGGCGCCAGCTCGCCGCGGCCATAACCGCCGGTGGCGACAATCGCCAGCCGTTCCGAGGTGGTGGGGTTCTGCGCGTAATAGACATGCTTGACGGCGAAATCGTAGATCACCTGGATCACGGCATCCTGCAGCGCCGACAGCGCGCGCGATGCCGCCAGCCCCGGTAACCCTTCCAGCTCCACCGCCTGCTGCACCCGCGCGCGCCCGGCCTGGAACGCGGCCTTTATCAGGCCCAGCCCGTCCTTCCTCAGCGATCCGGTTTCGGCGCTGGTTTTCGCCAGAGCGGTCAAGGCATGGCGCAGCATGGTGGCATCGATCATCTCGGCCAGGGGCAGTTCCGCGATCGGCCGTTCCAGTCCCATCTAGGGTCTAAACTCCATTATCGTGTGGCCGCGAGGCTGGGGATTTTGGGCTCTGGCCAGGAGCGAGGAGCGGTGTGGGCTTGCATAGCCCATGAGCGACGGCGACGCCGCCAGGGAGCAAAAGACCCGCGTCCCTTCGGGTTGCGGGAAAAATGGCCGACTGGTTCGTCCCCCCCGGTCCGCGCGAAGCGCGGCCGGAGGATAAACTCCAGGCTCGGCCGTATTGCCGATATGCCCTCCGCCTTTCTCCTGCCATTCGGCCATTTTTCCTCGCAACGCGGCTCACGCGCTAATGGAGTTTAGGCCCCGGCGCCTTCGCGGTCATCGGCGGGCGCGGCAGCGGCGCCTCGGTCCTCACCACCACGCCGCAGGCGATGCGCGCGCCCGCATTGCCCAGGGGCTGGGTGCGGTAATCGTCACCGCGCTGATCGACGATGAGGGAAACGCCGTCGCGGTCGAAGATGGAGCGCTTGCCGTTGCCCAGGGCGAAGCCGCTGGCAACCACCGAGGCGTGCAGCTTGCCGTCCGCTCCGGCGAACTGGTTGGGCAGATCACCCGCTTCCGGGCCGCCTTCGGCCAGATAGCCGTGTTTCCTCACCAGCGGACCCACCTGGAGGATGGGTCCGGCGCTGGTGAAGCCGGTCTTGGGATCGCAATTGCCCGCGACGTGAAGGTGGATGCCGTGCGGGCCGGGCGGCAGGCCGGAAAGATCGAACTCGATCAAGACGCCGCGATCCACGGTGGAGAAGGTGGCTACCCCGACCTGCTTGCCGTCCAGGTCCTTCAAATGCGCCACCGCATGGGGCCGGGCATAAGCCGGCCCGGCCAGAAGCAACAGGCTTAACAGCAGGGGAAAAGCGCGCATGGAACCACTTTATCCGGTCCGGCCACGGCGCCAAAGGGAACCTGGAAGGCCCGAACCGGTTGAAGATGTTGCCGAAGGGCGACAGGAGCCCCTCGTCCGAAGGGCGAAAAGGAGATCAGGTCATGCGTATTTCCAGCATTGCCATTGCCCTTTCGGTGGCGGCCGGCTCGGCGCTGGCGCTGCCCGCCCTCACCGACATGGCTTTCGCGGTCCAGGACCAGCCGGTGACCATTGGCGGGATCGAAACCGTCTGCACCGGAGTGGGCTCGGCCAAGGACAATCCGGCGTGGGATGCCTATCCGGTCAAGCTGGTCTTCGCCAATCCCCAGGGCGAGGACCTGGCCCAGGAGCATATTTCCGTGATGCAGGGCGGCAAGCCGGTGGTCGAGACCGACTGCGACGCCCCCTGGGTGCTCTTGAAGCTGCCGACGGGCGATTACAGCGTCGCCGCCAACATCGGCGGTCGGACCGGCAATGCCAATTTCTCGACCAGCGGTGAGGGCCAGAAGACGGTGACCATCACCATGCCGCCGGCCTCCAACAGCACGGCCTCGGCGCAGCAATAACCCCATCCAGAAACAAAAAGGGCCGGAACGCACATCGCGTCCCGGCCCTGTTCTTGTCTCAGACCTGCGTTAGGCGGGCTTGAGGTTCGAAGCCTTGGCGCCGCGGGCGTCAGGGACGATGTCGAACGAGACCTTCTGGCCTTCGGTCAAGGTGCGCATGCCGGCGGCTTCCACCGCGGTGGCGTGCACGAAAACGTCCTTGCCGCCGCCTTCCGGGGCGATAAAGCCGAAGCCTTTCGAGGTGTTGAAGAACTTCACGGTTCCGATAGTCATAACTACTTCCTGCATAGATTTCCGTTTCGGCGGAATGCCGGGACGGGTGGAGGTTGGAGGTCCAAGGCGAAGGAAGTGACTGTCTCGTCCAGGCGCGCACGGGAGGCGGGCAGGGATTCTTCTACAGGTGCGCTTCGTCTGTGACGGGTCTAACTCCAGTGGGCGCGACAATACGCGCAAGCTGACGTATTGGCAATCCGGCCAGTGGCAACCCTTGTGCGAGAGCGGAAACAATATGGTTTCCGCACCCACATGTCTCATTTCGGCACTGGGAATCCCAAGCAATCCTTTGGGTTTCATGCGCAACCCCTGAAACGGGATTGGGCGCGGGCCGCTCGCAGGATGGGAAGAATTCGGCTTAGACTCTCCCGGTTCCGGCAAAAGGCGCGTGCGTTGCGCGTTTCAGGACCATGAGCCCTCTCTCCAAGGCGCGGAAGACGGGAACGCCGGCGATGCCACGGATCGCGCGCCGCGCGGTCGTCTCCTCGATGATGCGCTCGGCCGGCTATGACGAGGATCACGCGGTGCTGGAGATCGAATTCGTCACCGGTCCTGTCTATCGCTATCACGCGGTGCCGAAGCGCGACTGGCAGGGGCTGATGGAGGCGAAGTCGAAGGGCCGCTATTTCGAGACCCATATCCGCGACAAGTACCCGATGCGGCGAGTGGGGTGATTACTCTAATGGCGCTGGTGGGTCTGCATCGCCCCTTTTTCCGCTCTTTTCTGCGAGAGAAACCCATTCGGAAATGATATGCGGCAACTCCGCCTCCAGTTCTTTCCCGAAAAGCACTTCATCCACGTAGCCCATATTCAACATATCAATAATACGACAAAGATATGCTTTGCCGTCATCCCACCAACAATCTTTGGCATCAACGAACAGGTAATGCTTTATATCGACGCCGTGGCTTAGCCGAAGCTCTTCCAGCTCCATCCCATCGAGTAGGCTTTCATAAACGCCATCAGCGATCCGCGATCCAAAAGTTGTGGTGTAATAATATTCTTTGACTTCCCATATCGCGACCGGATTGACCGTGTCGGGAAATGCCCCATCTACGCGACGTGCGAGAGTTCTCAATGGAACGCCATTCTTCGTTACCGTTGTCAGTTTTCTTGGATCGTAATCACATTCAGCGGATTTCGAGCAATTTTCGACGAACATATTGATGAGACCGGTCATGTACGCCGGGGCCTTTTTCTTTCCCTTTTGCTTGTTCATCGGCAGCGGGCACGTCGGCTTGAACCTCTTTCTGTATTTTTCAAACAGCGCTTTGGCTTCCGTTACATTCATGAGGTGCGATTGGACGAAGGTTTCAAGCACTTGCGCTCTATGCTCGAAGTATAAGTGCAGAAGGTTTCCTAGTTGCGTAGCTTTTCCCTTTTCACTTGCTATCAAATCAGGATTGAGTTCGAGTTTTTCGAACCCGCCCCGCATTTCTTGGATCGTAGGTATCTTTATTCGGTTCTGCCGTCTGACCGTATAGCCCAACTCTTGACTGAGTGAGCGAACGCAGGCCCAAAAGGCTTTGTCCTGCTTCGTAAATTGTGGATTGGGTTTCATCTTTGTGCCGCGTTCTCTTGTTCGATCTCAAAAAGCAAGAGAAGGTTCTCGAAAGTGATTCCAAGCGCGCGACATATCTGGAAGAGTTCTATGAGGTCTAACGCTCTTTCACCCGCTTCGTATTTGCTTACAAACGATTGCGGGACGTTGAGCCGGCGAGCTACCTCGGTTTGGCGGAGGCCCACTTGTGTTCTTGCTCGTCGCAACGCACGAAACAAGGCTCGACGGTCGGCTTCAAGATTTTTTGCAAGAGGGGCTTGCGAAATATCCTGTTTTAGGATATTATGTTCTTTATTGGTTCGTGCTTTATTGGGTCGCTTATGCAATACGAATTTTTCGAAGTAAATCGCGGCGCCACACTAGACGCTCCTTCTATAGGAGTTCCAGTTGGTGCACGCCCGTTTCGGACCCAGTTGCTCAAATGGGTGGGAAACAAGCAGCGCTTTGCACATGAAATCGCTTCTTTTTTTCCCGCCACAACAGGAAAGTATTTTGAACCCTTTCTGGGGTCTGCTGCCGTTTTAGGGACATTGGCTCCCAAAAGAGCACTGGGGTCTGATTCGTTCGGGCCTCTCATAGAGATTTGGAAAACACTCAAGCACGAGCCAGACAAGCTGATTGAGTGGTACGGCGTTCGCTTACGGCTGTGTTCCAAGATTGGTAAAGAACGGGCGTACGAAGAAATAAAAGCAAACTACAACGCTATTCCGAATCCTGCCGATTTTATCTTTTTGTCTCGGTCTTGCTATGGCGGCGTGGTTCGGTTTCGCCGAGATGGGTACATGTCCACGCCATGCGGCCCTCACACGCCTGTATCAGTTGAATCATTCACACAGCGAGTTAGAATTTGGCGCCAACGTGTGCGCGAAGCGGAATTCGAGCGGCTGGATTATCGCGAAGCTATGAAGCAGGCACGAGAGGGCGATATCGTATATTGCGATCCGCCCTATTCGTTTACTCAGGCAATTCTTTATGGAGCGCAATCGTTTAATCTGGCGGAGCTCCTTGAAACGATCGCAGCATGCAAGATGCGCGGTGCGGCGGTGATCCTCAGTATCGATGGCTCCAAGAAATCTGGACAGTTCATATGCGATATTCCGATACCGACAGGCCTGTTTAAACGTGAAGTTGCGGTCAATGTTGGGCGGTCAATGTTGCGGCGGTTTCAGCGTGGTGGGGATACGCTTGAAAACGAAGTCGTTCATGACAGACTCTTATTGACCTACTAAACCACGTTTTTCTTTTCCAAACGCATGTATTGGTGCGTTCGTCACTCCGCACTGGGAGGGATTATTCAGCGCGAACGGCTCCCGAAGGTCTTCGGCACATTGGGCCGGCCGGCGCGTTGCAGGCGCTTGCGGCCACTCTGCTTGCCGGGGCGCGAGGGTTTGCTCTCGTCCGATAGCGCGATCTCGGCGTCGAACTGGGCCCGCGTCACGTCGGACTGCCGGGCAAAGGGATCGTCGCTGATGGTGAGCGCCACGGTCTGGAGCCGCTTGAGTTCGTCGCGCAGCCGCGCCGCCGTCTCGAATTCCAGATCGGCGGCGGCGGCCCGCATCTGCTTTTCCAGATCGGCGATGATGGCCTTGATGTTGTGGCCGATGAAGGCGCGTTCGCCATCCGCCGCTTCCAGCACGCCCGCATCCACCATCACATGGTCGCGCTCATACATAGAACCCATGATGTCGGCGATGTTCTTCTTGATGCTGAGCGGCGTGATGCCGTGCTCCTTGTTGAAGGCTTCCTGCTTGGCGCGGCGGCGGTTGGTCTCAGCCATGGCGCGCTCCATCGAGCCCGTCACCTTGTCGGCATAAAGGATCACCTTGCCGTCCACGTTGCGGGCGGCGCGGCCGATGGTCTGGACCAGCGAAGTCTCGCTGCGCAGGAA
>Ga0134128_10001815_pt1 | contig 26969 bp, 24 predicted proteins | sample KB31754_FD_96462 | JGI IMG/M metagenome (GOLD analysis project Ga0134128, IMG submission 96462) | Terrestrial soil microbial communities with excess Nitrogen fertilizer from Kellogg Biological Station, Michigan, USA - KB3-175-4 | ecosystem: Environmental > Terrestrial > Soil > Unclassified ...
ATGTAGACACCCGCAACACGAGTCCGGTAGACAGTTCACTATACAAAGTGATAGGGAACAGTATCAGCGGATATACAGGATACGGTATCAGGTTTTATAAAACTTATAATACTTACGGCAATAATAATATTATTTGCCACAATTCAGGAACTTTATTTGTTACATCCGGCATTAATTGGGATACCTGTAGTGGCTCTGGTGCGCGGCTGGAATGGCCAGAAGATGTATTTAATAACGAAGGCACTACTGATCTTGTAAGGTTATACCCCAATCCGGCCAAGGGCGTTCTCCACTTACAATATAGCTAGGATATTTCAGATAGTATGTCATTCGATATTTATAATGTAGAGGGCCGCTTAATTAAATCTGGAATTATAGAAAATACTACGAACAATCAGCAGACAATTGATATCAATAATCTTATTTCAGGATTTTACTATTTGCAGCTAACAAATGAAAAATACCGTTTTGTTCTAAAGTTCATTAAAGAAAAAAATGGTATTTAAAAAGCTCAATAATTTATAAGATATAAGAGCAAACCTGAGAAACTTTGATAGTCCCGGGATCATTAATTCCTTTTCTTCCATTTTATATATTCTTTGTGCAGGCAATGTCCGCATGGTCTATATCCTAACTGTTCTGCTTCGTTTGCTGATTTGAAAAACACACGATTATTAATGTTCATTCGCTTACCTGATGAGCAAGATAAAATGCCAAATATCCTGAGCTTTGAATTTCCTGCAAAAAGGATTTCCCGATTATGTATAAGACGCTTTACATTTTTACCTGTATCAATATGCCGGATCATATTGCATCGTGAAAAATGATACCTAATGTTTTTCTATGACCGCTATGTAGTGGACTTACTCCATGCTTCATTGCAGCTTTATAATGCCCTCTTGTGCCATTTACAGGTCTTGAATGTGTAGTGAGGATAACAGCGTCTCCTTTTTTCGGAGCCAATACTATTGATTTGGATTGCATTCGTGGCTTTTGTTCAATTAGTACGAATTCGCCTCCCGTATAATCTGATCCCGGTTCATCAAGGAATACTACGGCCTGCATTGGAAAATATATGGCTCCGTATAGGTCCTGGTGCAATGTGTTGTAATCGCCCTTCTTATAGGTGAGCAGTAGTGGTGTTGGTCTTGTTTGATCTTTTTCATGACATTGCTTCAGAAAATCACTTAGCGCCGGCGGGTACACTATTTCTTCTTTATACGCTTTCATCCATTCGTTTGCAATAGGAACAAGATGAGGATATAATCCTTCCCGTAATGATTGTACTAATTGTGGTAGCGGGTACTTTAAATATTTATACTCTCCTGATCCAAATCGATAACGGGCCATTTGAATTGTTTTTCTGAAATGTATGTCTTGCTGATAAAGTGATGCTATTTCATCACAGTCATTATATCCTATTAATTTCTCAAGAACAACAAAGCCGTCATTATGTATATTGCCTGCTAAGGTGTCCCAATCCAGTTTATTTAATTGGTCATCTATCGTCATAGTTGTTATTAATTTTCAAGGTGTCTTTAAACTGCCTCTCCATATACTTTACTTGATTCCCAACCTATAATTGCTGTTTTTCGCGTACTGCCCCAATGATATTCACCGATAACACCTGTAGATCTGATAACTCTATGACAGGGTATTAAATAAGCAATAGGATTATCTCCAACTGCAGAACCCACTGCACGCGATGCTTTAGGATGGTTTAATCTTTCGGCAATTGTTGCATATGTTGTCAATTTGCCTGTTGGTATTTTTAGTAATGCTTCCCACACCTTTAATTGAAAATCTGTCCCTTTCAAATGCAATTTTATCTTTTGTATGTCATGCCAGTCATTATTAAAAAAACGAGCTACAAGTTCATGTTGCTTATTTTTTTCTTTTTTTATTGTTGCATTAGGCCATGTTTTTTTCAGCTCGTTTAGCCCGGTTATTTCATTATCTGTGAAAAATATGTTGGATATCCCTTTAGCAGTGGATACAATAAATATTTTACCGAATGGGCTATCTGTAATGTCGTACTGAATATTAAGCAATGCTCCGCCATTTTTGTACTCGCCAGGTGTCATTCCCTCGATAGTAATAAATAGGTCATGAAGTCGGCTGCTACCCGATAATCCTGTTTCGAATGCGGTATCAGCAACTGTGTGATTCTTGTCTAAAAGATACTTAGCATGTTGTAAGCTGATGTATTGCAGGAATTTTTTAGGCGATACTCCGGCCCACTCCTTAAACATACGCTGAAAGTGAAATGGACTTACATGTATATAGGCAGCTATCTCCTCGAGTTTAGGCTGGTTTACGTAATTGCTGTGAATAAATTCAATTGCTTCTTCGATGCGTTGATAATCACTCATAAGTAAAAAATAATAGTCAAAATTACCATCAGCAGGTAAGGCAGGCAACCCGAAACTTGCTAAAGTTGCCATTCATCCGTGCTTTAAATTTTTCTAACAATATTTTAATATAGCTTTTTATAGCTATTGTTTTTCTATAAGTAATTGAGGTTCAGACAGATTATTTTTTAAATTCTATCTATGCAATTGCTTTAATGACAGATTTAATTATAGATTAAAGCAATTTGTTTGGGTATTGCAGCAGCATGTAGTAGTTTTGGTTCACCCAACACCATCATATGATAATACATTACAAGATTGAGGATAAAAAGATTGATAAAGACATATTTAGTCGCCTGCACCCAAATATCGCAGATCTCGAGATATGGGAACAGGTAATAGAGGAGCAAAAAAGTGAGATTGAAGCTGCACAGGCAAGTATTACTTTTAAGCTGAACGATGGCAAATTTCATGTTATTACCGAAACACACCTGCTACTTAAGCTTTTTGGAGAGGTAAAAAAGTATTTAGGCAATCAATTCCTGCAACATGGTCACGCTCCCGCGTTACCCGTGTAATATTCTTGCAGGTTTATTTTTACCCTTTCAAATTAAGCGAAATGCGTGGCATCCCTTTTGTTTATAATTAATAGTAATATTTTTGTAGATCAAAAATTCAATCGGATGAAAAAACGCGCATTATTATTATTCCTGGCTGGCGGAACTATTGCTTTTACTGCTTGTAGTTCCAATAGCAACCAGGCAAACAATCAGGCCTTGGTAGATTCTTTGGCTAATGCAAAGGCTGCTGTGATACAGGCACAGATGTCTGCTAAAAACGATTCTATCATAAATGCTAAAGCCAATGAAAAAGCTTCAGCGATGATGAATGAACGAGCTGAAGGCAAAAGGGAAGAAAGAAGGGCTGAAAGAAATGGAAGCAATAGTGTAAACAACGCCAGTACGGCCACCCCGGTTGACAATACACCGGCAACACCTACCAATACCGGTAAAATGAATACATCACAACAGTCACAAGGAACAAATACGGGGAAAAAACAATAGTACTATTTCATAATAAAAAAAAGGGGCGCATGTAGTACGCCCCTTTTTTTATAAGGGATAATCTATTTTGTCAAATTAGCGGTGCAGTTGTCAGTAATAGCACCATAAATAGCTGTGTAGTTAATACTTATCGCTCCATTGCTGTAAGTCCCTGTCGCGTTCATTTGTGTGCCACATTGATTGTCGTTGATTGTAAGCTGTGTCGCATTTACATTTCCCGTAAAGGTAATTGTACCACCTACTGTACAATTATAATTACCTAAGTTGGCAATTAATATTTTTGTTGGATCAGATGGATCAGCGGTTATTATTACTTGATAAGGTTTGGATGCGGTGCCACCGCAGGATTCCGATGCAGTATAAGTACCAACGAATTTGGCGTTAGATTTAGTATCACACGTAGTACCTTCATAGCCAACAGGACAAGTACAAGTTCCTCCATTACAAGTTCCTCCATTCATGCATGTGACACTAGCACAAGCGTCTTTGTTACAGGCTGTATAAGCTACAGTGCCAAATATTCCAATTGTTAGTAATGCGCTTACCGCGACGTGACGAATTGATTTCATGTTTGTCCTTTTTAGATTAGTTAATCGATTTCCGAATGATGCGCCAAAAATAACTTCAGCACGTTATTAAAACAAATTTTAATAGACTAATAAAGTTCACTCCTAAAATTGTGCCAATATTAAAATATTTTAACCCTCTCCTGTTGTCGGGTCTGATTGTGAAGCATACTTTTGTTGCGATGCGTTATAAATTGTTTGTTTTTATCGGATTGTTTTGTTTGTTACGGCTAAATGCTTCGGCGGCTAACTATACGTTCGACTATGACAACAATTGTAACAGGGCCTATCAATACTATATGTCTATGCATTTAGCTGAAGGTAATGCTGCGATTATACAGGAGATAAGGCAAAATCCATATAATCTCATGGCTACCTTTCTTGCTGATTATGATGATTGCCTGGTGCTCATGATGAATGGAGATAGGGGAGAATATGAGCAAAGGAAAGATCATTTTGACGAACGCTTAGATCTGATCTCAAAAGGAAGTGATAATTCGCCCTGGTATAGATTGTGTAAGGCTGGAATTTATTTTCACTGGGCATTGATTCATTTACGTTTTGGAGAAAATTTTAAAGCAGCAACTACATTCAGGAAATCTTACCAGCTACTGAAAGAAAATCAGGAAAAATTCCCCGACTTCGACTATAATAAAGTGTTTTACGGTGTGGAAGAAACAATAGCTGGTACTATACCGGATAGCTATAAATGGATTGCAGCAGCATTTGGAATAAAGGGAGATGTAAAAAAAGGCGTTTCATTGTTGGGTACATTTCTAAATAGTCACAACAATAATGACCCATTGCATCTTGAAGCGGTAATATTAGATGTTTATTTGCGATTTTATTTATCTCACCAGCAGCCACAAGTCTGGGATTTTCTTAATAGTGATCAATTTCCAACCAATAATAACCTGGTGAACTTGTATATCAAGACGAATATTGCTGTCAATTATCGTAAAGCTGATATTGCCATCGCTTTACTAAAAAGTAACCAGGCTAGCCCTGATTATAATCGGTATCCTATGTTTGATTATAACTTAGCAAATGCCCTTTTCTTAAAGCTGGACCCTTCATGCATCTATTATTTTCAGAGGTATTTAAAGAATGATAAAAGTAAAACATACATCAAGGATTGCTGGCAAAAACTGGCCTTAATGTATTATATGGACCACAATATGCAACAGGCAAATTATTGCCGGTCCAGGATTTCAGGCGAAGGAAACGCTCAGGTTGATGCAGATAAGCAGGCTAAACGTTTTGGTGAGAATAACAACTGGCCAAATTTGACTTTGCTTGCAGCCAGGCTTTTGATTGATGGAGGATATAATGCTGAGGCTTTTTCTAAATTAAATAGTGTTACAGAAAAGAGTTTTAATAATAATACTGACAAGCTTGAATATTATTTCCGTTTGGGGCGTGTATATGATGAAATGAACAATGAGGCCAAAGCTATTCAATGTTACAGAACAACTATAAATATGGGCAGATATCAGCCGGAACAATTTGCTGCAAGAGCTGCGCTGCAGATGGGTTTTTATTATGAACGTACCGGGAGAAAAAAAGAAGCGATAGACAGTTATAAAGAATGTCTTCAAATGCACGATCATGATTATCAGGCTTCTATTGACCAGCAGGCAAAGGCGGGAATCAATCGTTTGTCTGAAAATTAAAAAAGAGATGTGGTTTACACATCTCTTTTTTAATTTAATATTCTTACTATTAGTTCGTTATTACAAGTTGTTTATTTATTTGATTTCCCTGGCTTGTTACCTTGATAAAATAAGTACCCGGTGTCAGGTTGCCGGTAGGTACTGTTTTACTATAGTTGGTAGTTGCAGCTTCATTCCAGCGTCTGATAATTCTTCCGGTCATATCGCATATTGCTACACTGAAAGGTTGGGCCTGGTTCCATTTAATATTCATTTGGAACAAACCTGATGAAGGATTGGGGAATAGATTAAAGTCACTAACACTTGCTATGCTTTTCACGCTGGCAGGAGTAGTTTCATAATAGTAAAAATTCTCCTTGTCATTTTTTGAATAATACCAGTTGCCACCTGCTGAATCCCATGTTTGGGTGATGCTCATGGTTCTTTGATTATTACTGTTATAGGTATAGTTATATAAGGTACCTAAAACCCAGTTATTTAATTTTGTACTCCATTTATATGCGGTATCTGTCTGCATGTTTCCTGAACCGTCATAGGTATATGAATTAAGTGCGCTTTCTCCGAAAGTGCCTCCCATATAGTTTTGGGTTATTACCGTGTCAAGTACATTGTCTGGAGTATAATAGTATTTATACTGTAGGTAATAAGTATTAAACTTAAGGAAAGTAGAGTTCCATAATAATACTTGTTGGAAGTAAACTATGTTAGATGAGTTAATAGAAAACGTATCTATGCTGTAGTTTGTCCAGGAAGCGCCAGCAGTATCCCAGAATTGAGTGATTACCGATCTTTCGTAGCCCGAAGCATTATAAGCATATTCATAATTTATGAAATTCAGCCATGCGCTGGTTAAGAAATTCCAACGCTGAGTTGCTGCTGTAAGCATATTGCCAAGAGTATCGTATGTATATTGTACTAGACTTGAGTTTGTCCATGAACTTGTTATTTTGTTCCATTGAACAACTGAATCTTGTATAATATTCCAGCCACCATCAAATGTCTGGAAGCTGATAGTGTACGGATAATAAGTTCCGGCTGAATCCATCCAAAGTGTATCCGTGGTAAATTTAATGGGGTGAGTCAGGTCACCACCTAGCCCTCCGGAGTAATAGTAGTTAGTTGAATCGAAAAAATTGAAGGCCGCAGCGGATGTGCTGTAGTTATATTGAGATTGTGCGGAAATCCTTGTTGGCTGTGCGCTTGCGACATTTACACATAAAACAATCAATAAGGCCGATAAGACAGAGGGTAGATGTTTAGATTTCATAATTGAATTAAATTATTGGTTGGTTTTAAATTTATAAAGAATTAATTAAGTTTTTTAATGATTTTTTAATAATTATTCAAAAAAGCATAGCAATATGCCAGGCACAATAATGGTAATATTAGAGACTTCCGTTAACGATCAAAGTTTAATCGGCATATAAATAAAATTTAACGTTTTTATATTTTTTTTCCTCGTTTATTTAAATAAATTACTGTTATTTTGCACCTTTAAAAATATTTTTCTCCTCAATACTTAAAGAGATGAAAAAAACCTTTTTCATACCGCTGGTTTATCAGGATGTGCCTGTGCACACCGGCAATGGGTTTTTTACTGTTCCCGAAAGGACAGTTTTTTCTTACAGATATACTTCATTTTGGGTGCGACGTTGATACCAAACAAATGCTGCTTTAAACCTTTTACGCAGTAAAAAATCTACGTAATAACACCTTTCCGGTGGCAATTTGTTCATTATTTTATCCTTTTTCACAAAAAATGAATCAAAAATTTCAGGTATTGGTTGCAGATAGTACCCATACCGGTTTTGCAAAAATAATTTGCGATGAAATGGAAGCCTCAGCTAAGGCTCGTGGCACTGGTATCGCCAAACGTAGCCCGGAATATATCAGCCAAAAAATGCTGGAGGGCAAATCTGTAATTGCTTTTAACGAAGAAGGTATCTGGGCCGGCTTTTGTTATATTGAAACATGGAGTCATGGTAACTATGTCGCCAATTCAGGATTGATAGTCGCTCCACAGTTTAGAAAAGATGGCCTGGCAAAGGCGATCAAGCAAAAAATATTCGAATTAAGCCGTCAAAAATATCCGATTGCTAAAGTATTTGGCCTTACCACTGGTCTCGCCGTGATGAAGATCAATTCAGACCTTGGGTATAGACCTGTTACTTATTCTGAACTGACTCAGGATGACGCTTTCTGGGCCGGTTGTAAAAGTTGTGTGAATTACGACATATTGATGAGTAAGGAGCGCAAAAATTGTCTTTGTACTGCCATGTTGTTCGACCCTGCTGACCAACCGGAAATGGCCCTTGTAGAAGACGGACAAATGACTGAAAAAGAAAAAAAGGAAAGGTTTTCCTTGTTCGAGCGCTTTATGCACCTGAAAAGGTGGCTAATGATGCTTTAACTAAATAGTAATATTCATCATATAATTTAGTTCCAAAAATAAATATGAAAAAGGTAGTACTTGCGTATAGTGGTGGTCTCGATACCAGCTATTGTGCAATTTATCTTAGTAAAGTGCTTCATTTGGAAGTACATGCAATTACTGTGAATACGGGCGGCTTTTCGCCTGAAGAGGTCAGTGTTATAGAATCTAAAGCCAAAAAGCTTGGTATAACTTCTTATAAATGTATTGACGTAACCAAAGAATACTATGATAGCTGTATTAAGTATCTGGTATTCGGCAATATTTTGAAGAATGCTACCTATCCGCTTAGTGTAAGCGCTGAACGCGTAATACAGGCAATGACCGTTGCAAACTATGCTAAAGAACTGAAAGCTGATTATGTGGCTCATGGTAGCACAGGAGCAGGTAATGACCAGGTACGTTTTGATATGGTTTTCCAAACCATTATACCGAATATAGAAATACTTACTCCAATTCGTGATCAGAGGTTGAGCAGGGAAGCTGAGATAGAGTTTCTGAAGCAGAATGATGTGGAAATGAACTTTGAAAAGGCAAAGTATAGTATCAATAAAGGGCTGTGGGGTACTTCCGTCGGTGGAAGGGAAACTTTGAACTCAAAAGATTACCTCCCTGAAGAAGCATGGCCTACGCCATTAACAAAAACTGATAGCGAGTCCATTACCATTACCTTCAAAAAAGGAGAGCCTGTTGCAATTAATGGCGCGGCTTTTTCTCATCCATCATTAGCGATACAATACCTGCAGGCTATGGCTCAGCCTTATGGTATTGGCAGAGATATACATGTAGGTGATACTATAATTGGTATCAAAGGAAGAGTTGGTTTTGAAGCTGCTGCGCCCATTATCCTTATTAAAGCACATCATCTTTTAGAAAAGCATACGCTTACAAAATGGCAGCTCTACTGGAAAGATCAGTTGAGTACATGGTATGGTAACTGGCTGCATGAAGGCCAAATGCTCGACCCAACTATGCGTAACATCGAAAAGTTCCTGGAAGATACCCAGCAGACTGTAAGCGGTGATGTGTTTGTTACATTACAACCTCATCGTTTTACGGTTACAGGTATAGATAGTCCGCATGACCTGATGAGCAGCAAATTTGGTAGCTATGGAGAAATGAATAAAGGATGGAGTGGTGAAGATGTAAAAGGTTTCTCTAAAATGTTTGGTAACCAGACTGCTATTTATCACATGGTAAATCCTAAAAATGATGATTAAAGTTGGCGTTATAGGCAGTGCGGGATACACAGGTGGTGAACTATTGCGTTTGCTTGTGCATCATCCTGATGTGAAAATTGATTATGTGCATAGCAAAAGCCAGGAAGGAAAATCAATCATATCTGTACATTCTGATCTGATAGGGGATACAGATATAAAATTTACAGGAGACTTTAATAAAACTGTAGATGTAGTTTTCCTATGCGTTGGACATGGTGAGGCAAAAGCATTCCTTGCCGAGCATTCATTTGATAAGAATACAAAGATCATCGACCTGTCTCAGGATTATCGACTAAAGGTAAATGGCAATGCACCAACATATCAGGGCGTTCCATTTGTATATGGCTTACCTGAGCTTAATAAAGACGAAATAAGCAAAGCGCAATACATTGCAAACCCCGGGTGTTTTGCTACCGCTATACAGCTTGCTTTATTGCCACTGGCAAAGGCTGGAATTTTAAACAAGGTTTATACAACAGGTATCACCGGCTCAACAGGTGCGGGTCAAAGCTTGCAATCAAGCAGCCATTTCTCCTGGAGAGCTAATAATATACAGGCATATAAAACACTTACCCATCAGCATATTGCAGAAGTAGTTCAATCTCTTCAGCAGGAATTGGGAGGTGAAAAACAACCTAAAATTAATTTCATCCCCTGGCGCGGAGATTTTACAAGGGGGATATTTGTAAGCCAGCAGTTGGAAAGTGATTTGTCATTAGAAGAGCTGACTAATATGTATGAAGTGTATTACAAAGAGCATCCCTTTACAATTGTAAGCAAAAGTCCTATTCACCTAAAGCAGGTTGTAAATACCAATAAGTGTGCAATACAAATAGAAAAGGTTGGCAACGAGGTAGCAATACACTCTGCGATAGACAATTTATTAAAAGGAGCGTCCGGGCAGGCTTTACAGAATATGAATATCATGTTTGGATTGGATGAACGTACAGGCCTGCAATTAAAAGCTTCTAATTTCTAAAAACGTAGAAAAATGAAATTATTCGATGTATATCCCTTAAATGATGTAACCATTGTAAAAGCCAAAGGTGCACACGTATGGGACGACAAAGGCCAGGAATATCTTGATCTGTATGGAGGCCACGCAGTGATCTCTATCGGGCATACCCATCCTCATTATGTATCACGAATTACCGAGCAATTAAATAAAATAGCCTTTTACAGCAATTCTGTAAAAATGCCTTTGCAGGAAGAGCTTGCTGCAAAACTGGGAACTATTTCAGGCAAGCATGACTACCAGCTCTTTTTATGCAACTCAGGCGCAGAAGCAAATGAAAATGCTTTAAAGCTTGCCTCGTTTTATACGGGCAGAAAAAAAATAATTGCATTCAAAAAATCTTTTCACGGCCGCACCTCATTAGCTGTGGCAGCTACTGATAATCCTGCGATCGTAGCTCCGGTTAATCAAACAGACAATGTAGTATTCCTCCCATTCAATGATGAAGTTGCACTGGAAGATTATTTTAAAAATCATCCTGATGAAGTTGCCGCGGTAATTATTGAAGGCATCCAAGGCGTAGGCGGAATAAACGTTGCCAGTACATCCTTCCTTCAAAAAATACGCTCTCTCTGCGATCAATACGGCGCTGTATTTGTTGCGGACAGTGTACAATGCGGCTATGGCAGAAGCGGTAAATTCTTCTCACACGATCATACAGGCGTAAGTGCAGACATCTATTCCATGGCCAAAGGCATGGGAAATGGTTTCCCGATCGGAGGTATCATCATTGCTCCTCACATTGCTCCTAAATACGGCATGTTAGGCACAACATTTGGAGGCAATCATCTGGCATGTGTCGCTGCTCTTGCAGTACTCGAGGTAATCGAAAGTGAGAACCTGATAAAAAATGCAGAAACAGTGGGTAACTATTTAATGGAAGAATTAAAGAAATTACCCCACATAAAAAATGTAAGAGGCCGTGGCCTGATGATTGGTTTTGATGTACCAGAAGAAATGAAAGACCTCAAAAAAAATCTCTTGATGAAGCAACACATTTTCACAGGAGAAGCCAAACCTAATGTGATACGTTTATTACCTTCTCTAGCTCTTACACGCGTCGAAGCCTCACAATTTATATCAGCATTAAGTAACGAATTAAACCAGGCATCTAAAGTAGATGAAACAGTTCTTGTCAGTAAATGATGTTACCGATATAGAAGCGTTAGCCGAAAAAGCACTTGCATATAAGTCGTCTCCTTTCAAGGATAAGGCATTAGGAGGTAATAAAAGGATAGGTATGTTATTCCTCAATCCCAGCATGCGCACCCGCATCAGCACACAAGTCGCTGCACAAAACCTGGGGATGGAATCCATTGTGTTCAATGTCGACAAAGAAGGCTGGGCGCTTGAATTTGAAGAAGGAGCAATAATGAACGGCACCACAGTAGAACATATCAAAGATGCTGCCCCGATATTCGGCCAGTATTTCGATATTCTTTGCGTTCGTACTTTTCCATCCTTAAAAGACAAGAACGAAGACTACAGCGAATTCCTGATCAATCAATTTGTAAAATATTCAAAGATACCCGTAATAAGCCTTGAAAGCGCTACACTACATCCGCTGCAAAGCCTTGCAGATATTATCACCATAAAAGAATCACTGCAGCAGCACTCAATAAATAAAAAGCCAAAAGTAGTTTTAACCTGGGCGCCTCACGTAAAGCCATTACCCCAATGCGTTGCAAACAGTTTTGCGCAATGGGTAAATGCATGGGACAAAGCCGATTTCGTTATCACTCACCCTGAAGGATACGAGCTGGATGAGCAATTTACAAATGGTGCAACAATAACAACAAATCAGGATGAAGCATTAAAAGATGCAGATTTCATCTATGTAAAAAACTGGAGTTCCTATAAGGATTACGGCAAAGTAATCACAAATGATCCTGATTGGATGCTCACCGAGAAAAAGATGCAAATCACTAACAATGCCAAAGTAATGCATTGCCTCCCTGTCCGTAGAAATGTAGAACTTAGCGATGAAATACTTGATGGCCCTCATAGCATTATTACACAAGAGGCCGGCAATCGTGTATGGTCAGCGCAGGCTGTATTAGGCGAGATACTTAAAGCCAACAACTAATGGACAAAATACTGGTAATAAAAATAGGCGGGAATGTAATTGATGATGAAAAGGCATTGTCTGTTTTTTTGCAGGATATAAGTAGTACTGAAGGAAAGAAAATATTAGTGCATGGTGGTGGTAAATTGGCCACAAGGTTGGCACAACAGATGGAAGTGCCCCAGCAAATGGTAGAGGGCCGTAGGATCACAGATGCTGAAACCCTGAAGATCGTTACAATGGTATATGCTGGTTATATAAATAAAGCTATTGTATCTCAGCTACAAGGTTACAACTGCAATGCTATAGGCCTCACAGGCGCTGATGGCAACTTAATTCAATCGCACAAACGCACTAATGTAAATATTGATTACGGTTTTGTAGGTGACATAGATAATGTAAATGCAGATTTACTGGTAACTTTATTACATGCCCTTGATATAGTAGTGGTCGCCCCTATTACACATGATAAAAAAGGGCAGCTCCTCAATACTAATGCTGATACCATAGCCCAGGAAATAGCAAAGGCGCTAAGCAAAAAAGCTCCGGTAGATTTGATTTATTGTTTTGAAAAGAAAGGAGTATTGCTTGATGCCACAAACGATGATAGTGTAATACCCAGTATTGATAAAAAGAAATTCGAAGAGCTTAAGGAACAGAAATTAGTTTTCGACGGGATGATACCTAAGCTTACCAATGCTTTTGCTGCCATAGATAGCGGTGTGTCGAAAGTAATTATCGGCAACGCTTCAGAGCTGAAGCAAATTATAACCGGCCATGCAGGCACAACAATTGTTCATGGAAATAGCTGAAATAAAAACAAGCGCGATTCAATTATTACAAAAGCTTATTAGTATTCCTTCATTCAGTAAGGAAGAAGACAAAACAGGTGATTATCTCGAAGAGTGGCTGCAGGTAAGAGGTGTAAAAACTCACCGGTATAAAAATAATATCTGGGCATATAATGCTCACTTCGATAAGAACAAGCCGACAATACTTCTCAACTCCCATCACGATACGGTAAAGCCCGCAAAGGCATATACAAAAGACCCATTCCATGCAGTGCTGGAAGATGGTAAGTTGTTCGGATTAGGTAGTAACGATGCCGGCGGTCCGTTGGTATCGCTGATTGCCACATTCATTTATTTTCATGATAAAAAGGATCTTCCTTACAATGTTGCGCTTGCTGCAAGTGCAGAAGAGGAGATTTCTGGTAAAGATGGAATAGAGTGCATAGTGGAATTAATTGGTAATATTGATTGCGCTGTTGTAGGAGAACCAACTAAAATGCAGATGGCAATAGCTGAGCGTGGACTGATGGTGTTGGATTGCATAGCTCATGGTAAGGCTGGTCATGCCGCAAGGCAGGAGGGCGAAAACGCCATATACAAAGCAATAAAAGACATAGAATGGATAAAAAATCATGAGTTTGAAAAGACTTCTGATTTATTAGGCCCTGTGAAAATGACGGTGACAGTAATTGAAACCGAGAATAAAGCACACAATGTCGTGCCTGCATCCTGCCAGTTTGTGGTGGATGTAAGATTAAATGAATTTTATTCTTTTGAAGATGCTGTAAAAGTGCTTTCAGATAATATTCAGTCCGAAGTAAAGCCACGTAGCATGCGCCTTCGCTCTTCTATTATTCCTGTTGAGCATCCGCTTGTTCAGGCTGGTATCAGTTTGGGGAGAACTTATTATGGTTCGCCCACTACATCCGACAAAGCATTAATGCCATTCCCAGCTTTAAAAATGGGGCCTGGAGATTCGGCTCGTAGTCACACTGCAGATGAGTACATTTATGTTAGCGAAATAGAAGAGGGGATAGAGCTTTATATCCAATTGCTGGAAAAACTATTTTCAACTGCATCCTGAAACAATATTTAATACTTACCTTATGAAACTGTGGCAAAAAGACAATACTTCAACTGCACAATTGGTAGAGCAGTTTACTGTTGGCAATGATAAGGATTTCGATTTGCTATTGGCAAAGTATGATGTGCTGGGTTCTTTAGCTCACACGCAAATGCTTGAAAAAGTGGGCTTGTTGACTAAAGAAGAGAACGAAAAGATACAGGCAGGGTTAAAAGAAATTCTAAGCGAAATAGAAAAAGGAAATTTCAGTATTGATGAAGATGTGGAAGATGTCCATTCGCAAGTAGAGTTTATCCTCACACAAAAAATAGGCGAGGCAGGCAAAAAGATACATAGTGGCCGTAGTCGCAACGACCAGGTAGCTGTTGATTTAAAATTATACTTACGTGATAAGGTGAACCATGTAAAAGACCTCACAGCTTCACTTTTTAATACTTTACTACAGCTAAGCGAACAGCACAAAGAAAAGCTGCTTCCCGGCTACACGCATTTACAAATAGCCATGCCTTCTTCCTTTGGCTTATGGTTTGGCGCTTATGCTGAAAGTTTAGTAGACGATTTGGAAATGCTGGCGGCAGCGTATGCAGTTGTAAATAAAAATCCGTTAGGCAGTGGGGCAGGGTATGGTTCTTCATTCCCTTTAGACCGCTCTTTTACTACACAATTATTGCATTTTAATGCCATGCATTATAATGTAGTATATGCTCAAATGAGTCGCGGTAAAACAGAGAAGCTGGTTGCAATGGCTTTGAGTTGCATAGCTGCTACATTGAGCAAAATGTCGATGGATATTTGTCTATACATCAATCAGAATTTCGATTTTATAAAATTTCCCGCATCGCTTATTACTGGCAGTAGTATTATGCCTCACAAAAAGAACCCCGATGTTTTTGAATTGATCCGGGCAAAATGCAATCGTATACAGGCTGCTCCCAACGAGCTGACATTATTAATAAATAATCTGCCTTCCGGTTATCAGCGAGATATGCAATTAACAAAAGAGGTAATCTTTCCGGCAATCGAGAACCTTATCGCATGCATGGATATAATGATATTCGCTTTGCCCCAGATGGAGATTAAAGATAACATCCTGAAGGATGAAAAATATAAATACCTGTTTAGTGTAGAAGCTGTGAACGACCTGGTAAATAAGGGTATTCCTTTTCGCGATGCCTATAAGCAGGTAGGTAACGATATAGAACAAGGTAAATTTGAGTATTCAGGATTTAATCCTACGCATCACACTTTAGAAGGTAGTATGGGCAATTTGCAAAACGATGCTATACGTGCCGAATGGGATAAAGTGTTTAAGAAATTTGAATAATTAAGCATCCAGATCCAATAGCGGCAATCCTGTTTCTTTATCTTTTTTTCTCCGCAGGTAAACCGGCGACTCTGTAAGTATCAGTTCCAGTGTGGGTTTTACTATGCCTTCTAATAAATGTCCGCCATGTGCTGTGCCATCTGATTTCCCGATTACTACATGCGCGTGTAGCTTTGGTTTCCCATCACTGATGGATATGTTGCCATTCAGGTTTAGTAATTCCACTTGTTCCTCTACCGGTATTTTCTTATAGTCTTTTATTGCAAAGTCAAAATAACCAAGCACAGATTTCTGGAATGCTCCTATACCTGTAAAATAGCAATCTTTAAGGTTGTTTTCGGTTGCAAACTCTGTGAGCCTGCTCACTACTTCTTCGCCTGTACTGAATACCAATACATAAGTTACAGGACTGTTATTGATACATTTTGTTTGCATAACTTTTTATTCTTTACATGTTATGGCATCATATATAATACCGGCAGCTATAGCGTATACCGCGTGGTGCATGGCATCTATAAGTATTTCTTTCGTGCTCCATTTTTTTATTGGTGGAGCAGCCTTTAGTACAGGCTCTATGATCATTGCGGTTCCCAGTACAGCAGCAAAGTGTGCGGTAGTTGCTGTCCACCGCTTTATACCTGCTATCGTCAGCAAACCTCTTGCTACTCCCCACATGGTACCATATACCCAGTGTATCTCCTGCACAAATTTCTTTTCCTTGCCTTCATCTGCCTTTATATTAAGTGCTTCATGCACTGCTTTAGCGGGAGCATTACTTCCCTGACGCTTTGTTATTTTCATTTCTATCATTTGGGATACGGTGATAGCCGCTGTTCCCGCCAGGCCGGAAATGATACCTACACCTATAGACTCACCAAATTTTCGTACACAAAGTCTTATGTTGCCCATTTTATTTCTTTTTATTATTTAGAATACTTTTTACAATAAGTGCTCCGGCCAACCCTAAGCCTATCCCTATTAGCGCATTGCGTGTTTGCTGCCTTTCGCCTGGTTTCAACTTCATCTTATCTACATATTTTCTTTCCGGGTAAGCATCTGCTATGTCATTGCCTGCTTCCCGCATGGCCATTTGCATCACCTGCGCTATATGCAGCGCTTTTCTGTCGGTTTCCTGCTCTATTTGCTCGCGGCAGCTAAAGCCGTCCGCTACTACTATGGTATCTTTTTTAGCTTTTCTTACAGCAGGGAGTAATACAAGTTCTCCAACCTTTAGCGATACATCATAATGTTCTCCTTCTTCATAGCCAAAATAACCTGCCATACCACAACAGCCCGAATCTAATTTTTCACAATCAAGCTCCATAGCTTTAATGACCTTGTCTTCAGCATCCATCTTCATAATTGCTTTATGATGGCAATGGCCATGCATTATTGCTTTGCGTTTTAATTGTGGTATCTTAAAGTCAGGAGCTTTCTTTTCAAGAAATTCAGCCAGCGTAAAAGTTTGTGTTTTTAATCTTAGCGCATTACGGTCTGTAGGAAACAGGTTACACAGCTCATCTCTGAATACTGCTACGCAACTTGGCTCTAATCCCACAACAGGTATACCTTCTTCTATTTCCTTGTGCAATGAAGTAAGTATTTGCCTCAATAATCCTTTGGCAGTTTTCAGCATACCAAAATCATATAGCGGTCTGCCGCAGCAAAGCATCTGCTTGGGAATAACCACTTCAAAGCCTGCAGCTTCCAGCACTTCCATCCCCGCTACAAGTGTTTCAGGCATGTAGAAGTTGTTAAAGGTATCTGCCCATAGTATTACCTTTTGTTTTCCGGTTGCAGTTTTTTTATTTCTATTCTTAAACCAGTCACGAAAAGTGGTAGCGGCAAATTTTGGCAGTGTTCTTTGAGGTGCAATACCACCCGCTTTTTTAAACAAGTCGCTAAGTATTGGTGCATGCATGATGAAGTTAGCAACTCCCGGCATTAATGAGGCTAACCTCGACCACCAGTAAACAAGTCCAAAGGTGTACGCCGTTCTTGGTCGTAGCCTGCCGTCATAATAATGCGATAAAAATTCTGCTTTATAGGTTGCCATATCTACATTCACCGGGCAATCTCCTTTACATCCTTTACAGGAAAGGCAAAGATCAAGTGAGTCTTTTACATTATCATCTTTCCACCCGTGCGCCACATCTCCCATTAGCATTTCAAAAAGCATACGGGCGCGCCCGCGTGTTGAATGTTTTTCTTCATTGGTTACACGATAGCTTGGGCACATAGTGCCTCCTTCTGAGCGGCGGCATTCACCCACGCCTACACATCGTGTCATTGCAAAAGCAAAGCTTTGTTGTTCATCAGGATATTTAAAGTGGGTCTTAGGTTCTTTAGGGGCATAGTGTACACCAGTACGCATATTAGTAAGCTGCCCGTATGGCTCTACCATTTTCCCTGGATTCATTTTCCATTCGGGATCCCATATTTCTTTAAATTCTTTGAATGCCTGTAGTAATTCTTTCCCATACATTATCTCCAGTAGATCTGCTTTCGATTGTCCATCACCATGTTCCCCTGATATTGATCCGCCATAACTTACTACAAGGTGTGCAGCTTCTATGGTAAATCTTTTGTAGGTCTGCAATCCCTCTTCTGTTAGCATGTCAAATGGTACACGGCAGTGTACGCAGCCTTGGCCAAAGTGCCCGTATAGTGATGGGTTCCAGCCATATTTGTTAAATAGTTTTCTAAGGTCTCTAAGATATTCTCCTACTTTTTCAGGTGGCACGGCTGAATCTTCCCAACCTTCTTCTGTAGTGGGTTCTCCCGGTACCCATGCTGTAGCTCCAAGCCCAGCCTTGCGAACTTCCCACAATTTGTTTTCCTGGTCCTCATCATCAAAAAGGCTCATTGTAGGCGCATCACTTTCTTTCTTTAATTCCGCCATCAGTTTTCTCCCTTTAGCGTCTGTTTCTTCTTTGCTGTCGCCGCCAAATTCCACTAGTAGCCATGCGTTGCCCTTAGGCAACAATGGAAGATCCGATACATCCAGGTTTTTCTTTTTCATATAGCCTACCAGCAAGTCGTCAAGTCCTTCCAGTCCTATTGGCTTATGTTCCATTATTTTCATTACGCTCTTACCCGCGCTGTATAGATCCGGATAGCCAAGCACTACCAATGTTTTAGCTTTTGGCGTAGGCATTAGTTTTAATGTTGCTTCCAGTATGGTAACACAGGTGCTTTCTGTTCCTACCAATGCTTCAGCAATGTTAAATCCCTTTTCAGGCAACAGGGCAGGAAGATTATAGCCTGATACTCGTCTTGGTATGTTGGGAAATTTTGTTCTTATCAGGTCTGCATATTTATCTCTCAGGTCACGAAGCTTTTTATATATCTCTGCTTTTCTGCCTCCCTCTTGTTGTATACGGTCGTATTCTTGATCGGTAGTTGCACCAACTTCCATCTTTAGACCATCATAGGTTACTATGCTCATCGATTCCATATTATCAGCCATGCGTGCCCCATATCCATAAAATGCCGACATCACAGAATGTACGCCACATGAGTTGTTCCCCAGCATACCCCCTATACAGCAGTGATTATGTGTGGATGGGTCAGGGCCAAAGGTCAACCCTGCGGCCTCATCAGTATGTTTCTTCATATGGTCCAGCACTATTCCCGGTTGCACTCTCACTCTCTTTTTTTCTGCATCCATGTGCAGTACCTTATTGTAATATTTCGACATGTCCATCACTACCGCTACATTGCATGTTTGTCCTGCAAGACTGGTTCCTCCTCCTCTCGATAAAATAGGCGACCCATATTTGCGACAAATGGCTATTGTATTAATGATGTCTGTTTCACTCTTGGGCAACACTACACCAAGTGGTATCTGGCGGTAATTAGAGCCATCTGTCGAGTAAAGCGCCCTGCTGCCTTCGTCAAATCGTACTTCTCCATTTATTGTGGTTTCGAGTTCCGCTCTCATCGCAGGCACATCTACATGCTCAGCGTATGGTGACATCAGGTAATAGCCTTGTGGAGGCGTATGGTTGCTATCTCCTTTGTTTTGTTGTGTCGCTTCTATTTCTTTTTTTATTTCCGCTTCTGTTTCTTGTAGCATATGTGGCGGTTTTATACAGTTTACACTTTATATTTTTCAGCGTCTGCTTTTTTCAGAGTAAGCCCGTTCCCAGGTTTACTCACATCAGGTTGCAGCACGCCATCTTTTACTTTTGGGTTTCCATCAAAGAATATTTCCTCTATTCGTTCATGGTCGTGGAAATATTCAGCGATATAAAAATTGGGAAGTGTCAGCGCAGCATGCAAGTGCATCGCAGGTGCGCAATGCGATGAATAAGGCAATTGATAAGCCTCACATAAATTCCCTGCTTTAATAAATCCTGATATGCCACAACATCGTGTGGCATCTCCCTGCAATATATCTACCGCATTTGCTTGCAGCATAGTTTCAAAATAAGGTAGGTTATATCCATACTCTCCGGCTGCAATATTCATGGCTGCCGGTACATGCTCACGGATAAAGTTTAAGCCGTTTAGGTTATCAGATGTTACAGGCTCTTCAAACCATGTTACATTATATTCTTCAAATTGTTTTGCCATTTCAATTGCCTGCTTCACCGTATATGCACCATTGGCATCCACATATAGTTGTATATCTTCTCCAATTGCTTTTTTGGCGGCTTTTACACGCGCCACATCTTTTTCAGGATGTGTACCTATTTTCATCTTCATGTACTTAATGCCTTTATCCGCCCATGCGATAAACTGTTTCTCCAATTGTTTATCTGTATAGGTTGTAAAGCCACCGCTGCCATAGAGCACCATTTCATTTTTCACCATTCCGAGCAGCGAAGCAAGTGGGACATTCAATATTTTAGCTTTAAGGTCCCATAAGGCATTATCAACTGCCGATATTGCCATCGTAGCAATGCCGCATGTTCCATTATTTCTTATGGCGCGTATCATTGACTTCGTGATAGCTGATAGTTGAAGTATGTCTTCACCCACTACCAGCTCTTTCAATGTTTTTTCTATTACAAGTGCTGTAGCTGCATGTGCATAAGTATAGCCTATACCTTTCTTATTACCTCCTTCTATTTCCACCAGCACCATTGTTGTGCTGTTCCATTCTATAGTTCCATCAGCCTCTGGTAGATCAGTGGGTATAATATAAGTACTCACCTTCAGGCTGTTAATAAGTACAGCATCACTTGACATAGATATTTTTTTACCCGGGCTCATTTATGTAGATAGGTTGCTACTACTTCTTTATAAGTGTCCTTGATCATTTCCCACGCATCTGGATCTCCTTTTATTAATGAGCTTGTAAAGCCTTTAGCTTGTTGCAGATTTATATGTGGAGGCAATGGTGGTACATTCGGATCTGTTACCACTTCCAGAACCACTGGTTTGGTTGCGGCCAATGCTCTGTCTAATGCTGATACTATTTCATCAGGATTATCTACTTTAATACCTTCCAGCCCCAGTAATTGGGCATATGCTGCAAATGGGAAATCTATCAGGGCTTGCGAACCTTCAAATTTGGAATCTCCTTCCATCACACGTTGTTCCCACGTTACCTGATTAAGGTCTTTATTATTCAAAACCAATATCATCAATCGTGGGTCACTCCAGCGTTGCCAGTATTTTTTTATTGTTATCAGTCCATTGTTACCAAGCATCTGCATAGCTCCGTCTCCCACAAGGGCGATTGGCATTCTATCTGGAAAAGCAAATTTTGCCGCAATGGCATATGGAACCCCTGGGCACATAGTAGCAAGGTTGCCTGAAAGAGAAGACATCATCCCCTTCCTTATTTTCAAGTCACGAGCAAACCAGTTAGCTGAAGAGCCGGAATCTGAAGTAAGGATACAATTGTCCGGCAGGCGAGATGATAGTTCCCAGAACACGCGCTGAGGGTTAATTGGATCTGCACTTTTCATTGCGCGTGCCTCCATTACCTCCCACCATTCTGCCACTCCTTTTTCTATTTTATTACGCCAATCCCTGTCGGTTTTCTTTTTTAGCAGTGGTATTAGCTTGCGCAATGTTTCCTTACTATCACCTTGCAGATTTATTTCCATCGGATAGCGGATGCCCAGCATCTTTCCATCTATATCTATTTGTACTCCTCTCGCCTGTCCTTCTTTAGGAAGAAATTCTGAATAGGGAAAGCTGGATCCGATCATTAGCAGGGTATCGCATTCCATCATCATATCCCAGCTTGGTTTTGTTCCCAACAAACCGATAGAGCCTGTTACGTATGGTAAGGTATCCGGTAATGAGGCTTTACCTAACAAAGCCTTGGCCACTCCCGCGCCTAACAGGTCCGCAACCTGCATTACCTCATCGGCAGCGTGGTATGCCCCTGCTCCTATTAGGATAGATACTTTGTTTCCTTCGTTTAAAAGATTGGCTGCATTTTGCAGATCTGCTTCATTAGGTGTAATGCTTGGTTTGGAATAGCTCATGCTGGAATGTACACTACCATGTACCCTGGCAGGCTCTTCATAATCTACATCTTGGAGGTCATTGGGTAATATTATGCAGGTTACTGTACGTTCATTCTTGGCAATTCTCATTGCTCTGTCTACCAGGTGCCTGATTTGCCGGGGAGATGTGGCCATATGCACATACTCATTCGCCACGTCTTTAAATAATGTTGTAAGATCTACTTCCTGTTGAAAACTTCCACCCAATGCCGCTCGTGCCTGTTGCCCCACTATTGCTACTACAGGTTGATGGTCCATTTTTGCGTCATATAATCCGTTGAGCAAATGTATTGCCCCGGGCCCTGATGTTGCTACGCAAACTCCCACCTCCCCTGTAAATTTAGCATGGGCACAAGCCATAAATGCTGCATACTCTTCGTGGGGTGTCTGTATGAAATCTATCTTGTCTTTCTGTCTGTTTAATGCTCCGAAAACTCCATTGATACCATCACCGGGGTACCCATAAATTCTCCTGATACCCCATTCGTATAAACGATTAACTAAATAATCGCTGGTAGTCTTAGCCATAAAAAAGGTTTTATTGAATTTTTTAATGAAAAATGTTGTTTGGTAGAGATTTGACAAATATCAGACCACCGGAATAAGAGCACTTTAGCAATAATATTTATAAACTGAAATATCCCCGGGGTTAATCGTTGGGATCTTTTATAAGTGATTTTCCTTCGTTTATATAATTTTACAAAGGGCCGGATATTTCCGATTTAAGAACATGGACATATTCAATATTTATCCGGGCTTGTACAAATTTCATAGATCGGGATGAGGCTTCGCTCTTTTCTCCATACTTACTCATTTGTCATCCAGAGCGAAGCTATTGGGGCTTGTGCAATGGCAGCGTAGCGAAGGATCTCACTAATTGAGAGCTAAGGTTTAAATATCAATACCCCTTCTTTCTGTTTCTCACATTGTGGTAAAAATGGGGAATGATTGGGTAATAGATGTTGATATAAAATGTTGATTATCAACGAAAATTTGTGCAAATGACAATATTTTTGCCCGATGGGGAATTTCTATTTTCGTAGCAGCCATACATTTAACTGCTACCTAACTTTTAGTACATTTGTAATACATAAATTACTACGGAATGTCGCCCCAACGCAAATTAATTACGCTGGATGAGTTCACTATCCAGGAGACAAGAAAATTCCCCCAGGCCACAGGTGAGCTGTCTGCATTGTTACGTGATATCGGTTTGGCTTGTAAAATGATAAACAAACAAGTACGCAAAGCAGGTCTCGTTGATATATTAGGCAAGCATGGCGCTACCAATGTACAGGGCGAAGAGCAAATGAAGCTCGATGTATATGCCAATGAAACATTAATAAGTGTTTTAAAGAATAGCACGGACTGTGCAGGTATAGCCTCTGAAGAAAATGACGACCACGTTTGTTTTGAAGATACATTTTCAGCAAATTCAAAATATGTTGTCCTTTTCGACCCCCTGGATGGCTCCTCAAATATCGATGTAAACGCACCCATAGGGACAATTTTTGCTATATATCGCAGGGTAAGTAAGCTGGGTAAGACAACTACAAAAGAAGATTTTATACAACCCGGTAACCGTCTCATGGCAGCCGGATATGTGATATATGGCTCCAGCACCATGATGGTGTATGCGACTAAATTAAGTGTAAACGGTTTCACATTAGAGCCATCAATCGGGGAGTTTTGTTTATCTCATCCCAATATGAAATGCCCTGACAATGGGAAAATATATTCCATCAATCAGGGAAATACCTCTAAGTATAACGACGCTTTAAAAAGCTACCTTGATTATTGTATGGAAAGCAACAAAGAAGAGGGCCGCCCATATTCTCATCGTTATATTGGTTCTATGGTTGCCGATATGCACCGTACATTAATAAAAGGTGGCATTTTTCTTTACCCGGCAGATAAGAGCTCGCCAAATGGTAAGTTGCGCCTGCAATACGAGTGTAACCCAATGGCCTTTCTGATGGAAGCCGCCGGCGGCCTGGCAACTGATGGGCATACAGATATTCTTGATATTATACCAACTGAATTGCACCAGCGTGCGCCTATATATATAGGCTCAAAAGAAATGGTAAACAAAGTGTTGGAATACGTTAAATCAAAAGAAGCTGTAGCCTCATAAACAAGAAAAGCTTTATAGAACTTCTTCTTTTTCTTTCTGTTTTTCTACAGCGGTATAAAGATTATAATAGGCGCCACGTTCAGCTATTAATGATTCGTGGTTGCCTACTTCAATGATGTTGCCCTTTTCCATTACAATGATCTGGTCAGCTTTTCTTATTGTTGAAAGGCGATGGGCAATCACAATAGAAGTACGGTCTTTAATAAGAGTGTCAATTGCATTCTGTATGAGCTGCTCACTTTCACTATCCACAGAAGAAGTAGCCTCATCGAGAATAAGTATAGAGGGATTATACAGCAAAGCGCGAGCGAACGATAGCAATTGTCTTTGTCCTTGAGATAAGGTGTTGCCACGTTCCATTACATCAAATTCGTAACCACCTGGCAAGCTCATAATAAAATCATGGATGTCCAACATTTTGCACACATTGATCACCTTGGATAAGGGTATCTCCGTATTACGTAATGTAATATTTTCATACACTGTTCCTGAAAAGAGAAACACATCCTGGAGTACAATCCCTATATGCTTACGTAGTGTATAAACATCATAATCCAATATATTATGCCCGTCAATTTTTATCGCACCTTTTTCTATTTCATAAAGCCTGTTCAGTATGCTGATGATAGTAGTTTTGCCTGCACCTGTATGTCCTACTACCGCCATAGTTTTACCTGCTTCCAGCTTGAATGAGATGCCTTTTAGCACAGGCACACCCGGTTTATAACTAAGATATACATTGTCGAATTCTACAGCACCATTTATATGCTCAGGTTGATAAGTGCCATTATTATGTAAATATTCATCACTATCCAATACTGTAAATATGCGTTCCCCTGCTATCATACCCATTTGCAAGACATTGAATTTATCAGCCAGCATCCTCAACGGCCGGAACAATAAATTTAGATACATCACAAACGAGATTACAATGCCGGGAGTTACATCATAATGTATCATCCTTACAGCTCCCCACCAAACCAATAACCCAAGCGAGGTAGCAAGAATGATTTCAACTATTGGAAAAAATACGGAATAGGCAAATATCCCTTTAATGTTGGCATCCCTATGTTCTTTGTTTATTACTTTAAATTTTTCCATTTCCCGCTTCTCAGCTGCAAAGGCTTGCACTATATACATACCTGTTATATGTTCCTGTGCGAATGCGTTTAGTTGGGCTATTGCATTACGTACCCGCTGAAAGGATTTATTAACACTCTCCTTGAACCAGTATGTAGCAATGATCAATATTGGGAAAGTAGATAAAGAAACAAGCGTCAGGCGCCAATCGGTAGCTGTCATTACCGTTATAACAGCTATAATAGTAAGCACATCAGCTACTATGGAGATAATCCCTTCGGAAAAAATATCGTTTACTGATTCAATATCATTGATAGTGCGGGTGGTAAGTGTACCAATCGGGGTGCGGTCGTAATAAGCAATATTTTGAAATAATACCTTATTGAATACAGATTTGCGCATATCATTCACTACAGTCTGCCCCAGCCAGCTAGTTCGATATAAAAACCAAAAACGTAAAAAGCTTTCTATCATTAAAATTCCGAGCTGTATCACACTTATCCATATCAACCCTTGTAATAAATGACCATTAATGTATTTATCAACAGAAACCTGTATCAGGTAAGGACGTAACGGAGCAATAACTGCGAGTAGAACTGATAAAACAATTGCAGTGTATAAAGTTCTCTTATAAGGCTTGGTAAAAGCAAATATTCTCCGCAGCAAGCGAAGGTCAAAAATCTTTTTTATTGTATTTTCTTTAGCCAATCTTTATTGCTCTTCTTTTACACTCATTAAGTAAGCCTTTATAAAATCATCTATTTCTCCATCCATCACTGGCTGCACATTACCTACCTCATAATTAGTGCGATGGTCTTTTATCATTTTGTATGGATGAAAAACATAGGAACGTATCTGTGAGCCCCATTCTATCTTTTTCTTTGAAGCATTAGTTGCGTTTTTCAGCTCTTCGCGCCTACGCAATTCTTCTTCATAAAGCCTACTCTTCAGCATTTTCAGGGCTTTTTCTCTGTTTTCCCCCTGCGTACGTGCCTGTTGACATTCAACGATTATGCCGGATGGGATATGTTTTAAACGTACTGCTGTTTCCACTTTGTTTACGTTCTGACCACCCTTACCGCCGGACCGATAAAATTCCCATTCCAGGTCGGCCGGATTTACTTCTACTTCTATTGTATCGTCCACTAAAGGATATACAAAAACTGAAGCAAAGGATGTATGTCTTCTGGCATTTGAATCGAAGGGGGAAATACGAACCAGGCGATGTACCCCGCTTTCGGCTTTTAGTAAACCGTAAGCAAATTCACCATCAAATTCAAGAGTAGCTTGTTTGATACCTGCTCCATCACCATATTGTATATCTATTTCTGAAACTTTCCATCCCTGCTTTTCACCATACATACGGTACATGCGTAACAGCATTTCGGCCCAATCCTGGCTTTCTGTACCACCAGCTCCTGAATTTATTACCATAACGGCCTGCATTTCATCTTCCGGCTCGTTCAATGTGGATTTAAATTCAAGTTCGTCTATTTCTTTTAGTGCATTATCGTAGGTCTGTTTTACTTCATCTTCACTTGTTTCCCCTTCTTTCCAAAATTCATATAAAACAGCAAAGTCTTCAACTGAAGATTTTACCTTTTCATATAGGTCAATCCAGAATTTATTGATTTTTATCTCCTTTAGAATGCCGGTAGCACGGGCATTGTCATTCCAAAAGCCGGGAGCGAGAGTTAATTG
>Ga0134128_10001816_pt1 | contig 26949 bp, 20 predicted proteins | sample KB31754_FD_96462 | JGI IMG/M metagenome (GOLD analysis project Ga0134128, IMG submission 96462) | Terrestrial soil microbial communities with excess Nitrogen fertilizer from Kellogg Biological Station, Michigan, USA - KB3-175-4 | ecosystem: Environmental > Terrestrial > Soil > Unclassified ...
CGTTCTCCTCCGCCCAAAATCCGAAGTACAGGTTGTCGTCGTCCCACAGAATCGCCACTCGAGTATCGAACCATGCCGCCTCGCCCGTTACGATATCCACGAACGGAGTCGATTTCGGCGCCGCCAGCCACGAAGGTTCGTTCAATCGGCCGTCCACCGTAATGGGCCCCGCCGCACGATACGCCGTATACCGAGCCGGCTCGATCACAGCGACTCTCCCCTCACCAGATCGTCGAACGTCTCCCGCCGCCGGATCACGCGATACTTGCCGCCTTCCACCAGCACCTCCGCAGCGCGCGGCCGCGAATTGTAGTTCGACGATTGCGCGAATCCGTAAGCGCCCGCCGTGCACACCGCCAAAAAATCGCCCGGCATCGCGTTGGCCATCTTCCGGTCGCGCGCCAGAAAGTCGCCCGTCTCGCACACCGGACCCACCACGTCCGCGGTCACTTCCGGCAGCGCATTTCGCCGCACCGGAATAATGTCGTGATGCGCGCGATACAGCGACGGACGAATGAGGTCGTTCATCGCTGCATCCACAATAATGAACTCCTTGTCGCCATTCTTCTTGCGGTACAAGACGCGCGTCAGCAGCACGCCCGCCGGACCCACGATGCTCCGTCCCGGCTCCACCATCACCGCGAAGCCGCTCTTGCGGATGCGCTCCCGCAACTGCTCCACGAACGGCGGAATGCGGGGCGCTTCTTCTCCTTCGTGATACGCCACGCCCAGGCCGCCGCCCACATCCACATGCTTGATCGGGCTCCCCGCATTGCGCAGCCGCGCCGCCAGCGCCAGCACTTTATCCACCGCCTCCAGAATCGGACTCGGATCCAGAATCTGCGAGCCGATGTGGCAGCTCACGCCTCCTGCCGCCAGATGCCCGAACCGCCGCGCGCGCTCGTACACGCCCTCCGCTTCGCCGATATCGATGCCGAACTTGTGCTGGCTCAGCCCCGTCGAAATGTAAGGATGCGTCGAAGCGTCCACGTCCGGGTTCACGCGAATGGAAAAGCCCACCTTTACTCCGGCGCGCGCCGCCAGCGAATCGATCATCGCCAGTTCCGCCTCGCTTTCGCAATTGAAGCCATGGATGCCGTTCGCGATTGCATACTGCACTTCCGCGGCGGTTTTCCCGACACCGGAAAACACCACCCGCGCCGGGTCGCCGCCCGCCTGCAGCACGCGATACAATTCGCCGCCGGATACAATGTCGAACCCCGCGCCCTCATTCGCCAGCAGCCGCAAAATGGCCAGCGACGAGTTCGCCTTCACGGCGTAGCAGACCGTGTGCGGAACGTCGCCGAATGCCGCGTCATAAGCGCGATAATTCGTCAGAATCGTCTCGCTCGAATACACGTAAACAGGCGTGCCGCAGGCATGCGCAAGGTCGGCCAGCGGCACCTGTTCGCAGTAAAGGTCCCGATCGGAATAGGAAAACATTTGGAAACGTTTAGTATGACATGCAGCGTGATACGATCTCCCTCGATGCGCTATTTCCTCGCGTTCCTCATCGCCTGTTCGCTTGCGGCACAACAGCGGACTGTTGTGCTCCATGCCGACCGGCTCCTCGACGTGGAAACTGGCAAGCTCCTCACGCCCGGCGAGATCCTTGTGCGCGGCGACCGCATCGTCGAAGTGGGCATGCAGGTCTCGCATCCCGCCGGCGCCGAAATCCGCAACCTTGGCGACCGGACGCTCATGCCGGGCCTGATCGATGCTCACGTCCACCTCTTCCTGCATCCCGGCGCCGAAGACCTGCAGACGGTCGAGGAAAGCGTCCCCGAGCGCACGCTCATCGCCGTTTCGGCCGCCAAAGACGACCTCATGGCCGGCTTCACCGCCGAGCGCGACATGGGCACCGAGGGCGCCGGCTCCGCCGATTCCGCCGTCCGCAATGCCATTAATAAAGGCATGTTCCCCGGTCCGCGCCTCCGCGTTTCCGGCAACGCTATCGATATCCTGGGCGGCCACGAAGACGCCAACACCTTCAACCCGGAGCAGCACGTTCTTTCCAACGCCACTTACGCGAACGATGCCGCCGATCTGGTCCGTGTCATCCGCCAGGAGGTCAAAGAGGGCGCCGACTTCATCAAAATCTACGAAACCGGAAAAGACCGCTTCGCCAATGGCCAGTTCCACACTCCGTATCAATACACGGAAGAGGAACTCGCAGCCGCCGTCAAGGAAGCCGCGCGCACCGGTAAGAGAGTTGCCGTGCACGCAACCGGCGAGCCAGGCACGCTCTACGCCGCGCGGGCCGGGGTAGTTTCGATCGACCATGCCGACCAGCTCAGCGATGAGACCATGCGCCTCATGAAGCAGAAGGGAATTTTCGCGGTCCCTACCTTCGCCATCAGCGAGTACTTCGCGGACAAGGCGCCTACCGCGGCCCAGCAAGCTCTCGAGAAGCAGTTGGTCAGCTACCACGCCGAGCAGTTCAAGAAGCAGCTCGCCGCGGGAGTGCCGATGGCCGTGGGCAGCGACGTAGGCCCGTTCCCGCACGGAACACAAGCGCGCGAGTTCGAGTTATTAGTGAAATTCGGAATGACGCCCCTGGCGGCAATCCAAGCCGGAACCCTCAACGGAGCAAAGCTGCTCGGCTGGGAAGGCAGCATTGGAGCACTGAAGCCCGGGTATCTGGCCGACATCATAGCCGTGCAAGGAAACCCCCTGCAGGATATCTCCGCCCTAACGAAAGTAACTTACGTTATGAAAGGCGGAGTGACTTACAAGTAACTCAGGGCCAAAAGAATCGCGGGCGGCCTGACCCGGTCAAAGTCACGCCGCCCGCTTCCCTCCAGTCCTTCGCGAGCGGTTACAACGACCGGAGGAAATTCAATAAGTCCTGCTTCTGGCCCGCGCTCAGCCGCGAGTAATTCACAATCACCTGACGCGCCTCCGACCCTTGGCTATCGTGCAACGCAATCGCCTGAGCTAAGTCCTGAGTCCGCCCATCGTGCAGTAAAAAGATGCGGTCGCCGAGCCCCCACAACGGAGCCGTCCGCCACTGATCGCCCTGCGCCTGCCCCTGCGTGATGCCGTCGTTCAACGCTTGCCCCATACGATGCAGCGCCAGATCCGAATAGAGATTTACCGCCTGATTCCGCAGCGCCGCCGAAGCGACGTTACCCGTACGCAGCGCCGTTGTATGGCACAGCGCGCAGCCTACCGACGCAAACAGCGCCGCGCCGTTGGCGGTCGATTCCGTCGGCGTCGTTGGCTGCGGAGGCGCCAGATACCTCATGAAATCCGCGAACGCCAGTATGTCCGCCGGGCGACCCTGCGGCCCCGCGTGATCCTCCGGCAGCGGATTCGTCGCGCACGCCGGCGTTTCGTCGCGCTCCTGCGGGAATAACTCGTTCGTCACGCCCACTTCCACGTTGTACGCCTCCGCCGCAAACAGCAGCAGGCTCTTGTTCTGCGCCTTCCAACCATACCGCGTGATCGTCCCGTCATTGCCGTTCGTATTGAACGTGCCGCCGATTCCCATCGCCTGCCTCTGCTGCTGGGTCGCCGTCAGGTTCGCGCGCAGAGCCGAATCGGTGATCGATTCGATCAGTCCCAGCCCGAACGCCGGCGTCGGAATCCGGAACGCCAGATTATTGGTGTTCGAAAAATCCGGCTGCGCAATCTGACATTCCGGCGGCGCGTCCGTGCGCCCGCTGATCGTGAACAGGTTGTGTACCCCTCCGTCGGGCTGGCCGTTCGCCGTCCGCTTGAAGCGCACCGCGCGGACGGGCCCGTTCGCCTGTAAGAACGGCGGAACCTGATTCGCTGCCCCGTTCGCCGCCGCCACCGCGATCAGTGGATTCACCGCCGGACTGGTGCCGCCCACCGACGGATGTATGTGGCACGAGGCGCAGCTATTCGAATTGAAGCGCGGCCCCAGCCCCTGCGCCACATCCTCTACCTCCGTAAAGCTGTGCAGCCCGCCCTGAAATGCCTGCGCCTCCTGCGGAGCCAAATTGTCCAGCGGCCGCCCTGACAGGGCTGGTCCCGTGCGCGCCCCCGGGTCCGTCTGAGCGCTCAGTACCGCCGATACTGCAAGAACGAGACTGCATGCGATTGTGTTTTTCAAAGGTTTCCCTCCTTGCAGTCTCTATTTAGCGGCGTGAATGTTAAGTTCCGGTTTGCCGCTTCGCCAAAATTGTTAAGCCAAGGTAAAGTGCGGACACAATTGCGCCGGGAGTGGGTACAGTAGGAGAAATGCCAAGCGAAGCAGCGGCTCCGGCGCGTCTGTTGATCGTCGAAGACGACGTGCGCCTCTGCCGCCTTGTGAAGGAATACCTTGAGGGCATGGGTTACGCCGTCAGCATGGCCCACAGCGGCCCGGCCGGTCTTTCCGCCGCGCTCGCAGAAACCTTCCACGCCATCATTCTCGACGTCATGCTCCCCGGCATGGACGGCTTCGAAGTTTTGCGCCAGCTTCGCATTCACTCCAGCGTCCCGGTTCTCATGCTCACCGGGCGGGGCGAAGAGCCCGATCGCATTGTCGGCCTGGAGATGGGCGCTGACGATTATCTGCCGAAAACATTTTCCACGCGCGAGCTCTTGGCGCGCCTGCGCGCTGTCATCCGCCGTAGCCTCATCACCCATGCGCAGGTCGCGGACCGGAAAACGGCGCCGGTGATCGTCGGCGCACTCGTGATCCACCCCGCTTCCCACAGCGCCACGCTCGACGGGCAGGCGATGACGCTCACTCGCCAGGAGTTCGATCTGCTCCTGTCCCTCGCGCGCGCCGCCGGCCGCGTGAAGACCAGGGAAAGCCTGCTGCTCGAAGTTGCCGAGCGCGATTTCGAAGCCTTCGATCGCTCCATAGACGTCCACATCTCATCGCTTCGCAAGAAGCTCGGCGACGATGCAAAATCTCCGCGCTGGATCGAAACCATTCGCGGCGTCGGCTACCTCTTCAAGAGGCCGGAGCCCGGCGAATGAGACGCTGGCCGCTCTCGCGAAAGTTCCTCGGGCTCACCGCGCTCAACGTGGCGCTCGTCGTGCTCGTGCTGCTGGTCTTCGCGCGTTCGCAATTCCGCGTCGGTCGCGAGTCCCTGCTCATCGGCTCAGCGCGCGACCGCGTCACCGCGATCGCGGGCGCTTTCAGCATGGATTGCGAAGCTGCGCCCCGTGAGCAGTGGCCGCGCATTCTCGAAACCTACAGCCGCCGCTACGGCGCGGCCTTTTACCTTCTGTCGCCGCGCGGCGACGCGATCGCCGGAGCGCAGCCCGAGATCCCCGAGCCGGTGCAGGAGAAACTGCACGGCGATGGACGCCGGCCGCCTCCGCGCGACCAGGTCTTCGTCGCCGTCTCCGAACATCCGACCGTTTATTGGGCCGGCGCGCGCATGCCCACTCCGGACGGCGAGGGACGCCCCGCGCTGCTTCTGCTCCGCGCGTCCTCGATGTTCAATCCGAGCCTGTTTTTTGATTGGCGCCAGTGGCTGGCGCTCGCCGTCGCGATGGTTGCGGCATGCGTACTCTGCTGGCTTCCCTTCGTCCGCGGACTGACTCATTCGATCGCGGAGATGGATCGCGCCACGGCGCAGATCGCACAGGGCCGCTTCGATGTGCATGTCGATGCTGCGCGCGCCGATGAGCTTGGCCACCTCGGAGCGCAGATCAACGGCATGTCCGCGCAGCTCGAAAGCTTCGTGCGCAATCAGAAGCGCTTCCTCGGCGACATCGCGCACGAACTCTGCGCGCCCATCGCGAGAATTCAGTTCGCCCTTGCGATCCTGGAGCAGAAAGCGGAAGAGTCGGATCGTCCGCACGTCGCCGTTCTCGCCGAAGAGGTGCAGGAGATGTCCGCGCTCGTCAATGAGCTGCTCTCATTTTCGAAAGCCGGAATCCAAGGGACCGCGGTGCCGCTTTCCAAGGTGGATGTCGCGGCAGTGACGCAAAAGGCCGTCTCCCGCGAAGCTCTCGCGCAAGCGCAAATCGAAGTTGCGGTGCCCAAAGGACTGGCTGCCATTGCCAACGAAGCGTTTCTGCTGAGAGCAGTATCGAATGTTCTCCGAAACGCCATTCGATACGCCGGCGCCGCCGGACCCATCACCATCTCCGCCGAACGCGAAGGCCGTCACGTGGCCATTGCGGTTGCCGACTCGGGTCCCGGTCTCCCGGAAAACGAGCTCAGGGAAGTGTTCGCCCCGTTCTACCGCCCCGAGTCCGCGAGAACGAGGGAGACCGGAGGAGCAGGTCTAGGCTTAGCAATCGTAAAATCCTGCGTGGAAGTTTGCCGTGGGACTGTCGTCTGCAAAAACCGGGAGCCCAGAGGGCTTGAAGTAACGATCCGCCTCCCGGCAGGTTAATCGGACGTGACGACTGGAATCCTTCCTGTCGTGCCGCGCTCCGGCCCCACCAGATGTGAGCAAACACACGAAGGGGCAGGCGAGAAGCGCCTGCCCCACAATTCACGGACAATTACCGGCGATGTCCGCCGCGTTCGTGTCCGCCGCCTCGGAATTCGTGGCGTTCGAAATGGCCGCGGTCGCGGTCGTGGTCGTAATCGCGGTGGCCCCAGTGGCCCCAGTGGCCATAGTAGCCGCCGTAAACTCCGTAGGGCGCGACGTACTCAGGATACGTGTAGGGATAGGAATAGCTGTAGGCGTACGGGTCAACGTACGGTGTGGCCGGGTAAGCGTAGGGATAAGAATATGCGTAAGGAGCAACGGGGGCGGTATAAACAGGTCCGCCGATCGATATGCCGAAGTGCACTCGCGCGTCAGCCGGTTTCGGTGTCGCGAAAGACAACAGTGCGGCCAGCGCGACGATCGGAAATCCAAGTTTTTTGAACATCTGTTTCACCCTCCACTACATTGGACGAAACGCCGGCTCCGCGGACTGCAAATCTTCGTAAAGGCCGCAAGTACCAGAACGGCCAGTGCTTATACCCGCAAAAAGAAGATTTTTCTTGACTCTTTGGAGGGTAGGGCATAGAATCCCTCCAATATTCACTTTCCCTGCGTTCGGGTTAGATGTAGGGCTTCTTCTACGTAAATTTGGAGGGGATCAATGGGAGTGGTTAGTTTTTCCCGTAACGGTTGGACGTTATCCGGGTTGCTCGCGTTGCCGCTGGCCGCATTTTTGGCTCTCGGCGCAACCGCAGCCTGGGCACAAACATCGACAGTAGGCACCGTGTCCGGTCAGGTCACTGACGAACAGGGCGCCGTTATTCCGGGCACGGAAGTCCGCCTGGTCGACATCGGCACGAACGGCGCTATGACCGGTTTGACCAACGACGCCGGTCGCTATAGTTTCACCAGCGTTCCGCCGGGCAAGTACAACGTGACCTTCACGAAGCAGGGTTTCTCAACTTATCAGGTAAATTCGCAGGACGTGCAAGTCGGCCAGGTGCTCACGTTGAATGCCGTCATGAAGATCGGCACTACGTCCACGACGGTCGAAGTCACGGCCGCCGCGGGCGCTGAGTTGCAGACTATGAACGCAACCGTCGGCAACACGCTCGACAACAAAACCATGTTGTTGCTGCCGAACCTGGGCCGCGACGTCACAGCACTCGCCGTGCTGCAGCCGGCCACAACTCTGTCAGGCTTCACGGCCGGTTCGTACCAGGATGCGAACACTTACACGCTGGACGGCGGCAACATCACCGACGATATGGCCGGCAACACTACCGGCTACCAGCAGAACTACTCCGGTCTCGGCGGCAGCCAGGGCAACACGATTGCCTCCGGCGTCATTCCGACACCGTTAGAGAGCATCGAAGAATTCAAAGTCTCGGTCGCCAACCAGACCAGCGACTTCAGCAACAGTTCGGGCGCGCAGATCCAGATGGTGACCAAGCGCGGCCAGAACCAGTTCCACGGCGCGGGCTACTGGTATTACTTCGATACCAAGGTGGGTGCGGCGAATAGCTGGACGAACAACCACACGCCCTTCAATTTCGGCGCGACGCATCTGCCGTATACGCCGATCATTTCGAACCACCGCAACCGCTTCGGCGGCGCCCTTGGCGGCCCGCTTACTCCGAAGGATTTCCTCGGAAAGAAGTGGTATTTCTTCGTGAACTACGAAGGTATGCGGTTCCCGAACCAGAACCTGTTTACGAAGACGGTACCGAGCGACATGCTGCGCGCCGGCATCATCCAGGTTCCGGACACCAATGGCGTGTACCAGGCGTACAACATCAATCCGCAGCCGGTGACGGTTGGCGGCGTGACGTACCAGCCGGCTACATGCCCGGCCGGTCCAGGTAACTGCGATCCGCGGGGCATCGGAATCAACCCGATCGTCAACCAGATCTGGCAGAAGCAGATGCCGCACGCCAACAACCTGCTTGGCGGCGACACCTACAACACCCAGCAGTTCCTGGGCACTCTGAACACCCCGCAGACGACCAACAACTACGTCGCGCGTGTCGACCACGACTTCAGCGACAAGTGGCACTGGTATCTCACGTATCGCGACTATAAGCTCGTTTACGCCACCAGCAACCAGGTGGATGTCGGCGGCGTGCTCGGCGGACAGTTTGGCGTTCCGTACGCCGTTGCTCCGCGTCCGCAGCAGCCTTCCGTCTGGACCACCGGTATGACCACAAGCATCACTCCGAGCATGACCAACACCTTCGTCGCCAGCTATCTGCGGCAGTTCTGGCAGTGGGGCAGCCAGGGCGGTCCCGCGCAGTTGCCGGGCCTCGGCGGCGCGCTCGAAATCGGCGGCGAAAGCAGTTCGGCTCTGATTCCGTACAACGTCAACACGCAAAGCGTCCGGCAGCGCTTCTGGGACGGTCAGGACAAGAGCGTGAAGGATGACTTAACTCTCTTGCACGGCAACCATCTGTTCGGCTTCGGTGGGTCTTACCAGCGGAACTTCGATTACCACTCCCGCACCGACAACGGCGCTGGCGTCAATAACCAGATCAGCTACCTCTCGCAGAACTCCGGCTTCAGCAGCTCCGGCTTTACGCCGTACATACCCACCACGGTCGCCTCGAGTTCGGTTTCAAGCTATCAGACGTACTATGCGGAGCTGACCGGTATGATCAGTTCGACGCAGGTGATGTACACCCGCTCCGGACCGCAGCTCAATCTGCAGCCGCTGGGAGCTTCGGCGACAGACAAGAGTATCATCCCAAGCTACGCCGTCTATTTCTATGACACATGGCACGCCAAGCCGAGCCTGACGATTACTTACGGCCTCGGTTACAACCTGGAAATGCCGCCGTATGAACTCAACGGCAGCCAGGTGGAACTGGTGGATTCGAATAACCAGCCGATCGTCACCAAGGACTTCATCGCGCAACGCCAGATGGCGGCTTTGCAGGGCACCAGTTACACGCCGACGCTGGGCTTCACGCTGGTTCGCAACGTAGGCGCCGGCCTGAAGTACCCGTACAATCCGTATTATGGGGAGTTTGCTCCGCGCGCTTCGCTGGCGTGGAATCCGCGTTTCAGCGACGGCATTCTGGGTAAAGTCTTCGGCAATGGAAAGACGGTCATTCGCGGCGGCTACGGCCGCATCTACGGCCGCCTGAACGGCGTCGATCTGGTTCTGGTTCCGCTACTCGGACCCGGATTGCTCCAGGGCGTTGCCTGCATCAACCCGCTCAGCAACGGAAGCTGCGCCGGCAGCGGTGTGGCGGACCCGAAGACAGCCTTCCGCATCGGCACCGACGGCGGATCCGCTCCTTTGGCGACAGCCTCACAGACTTTGTCGCAGCCGTTCTACCCCGGCGTCAACGGCAATCCGCAGACCGTCGATCCGGACGCTCTGGACCCGAACTTCCGCCCGGACCGCACCGACAATTTCACATTGTCCATCCAGCGTGAAATCGGATCGCGCGTGCATCTGGAAGTCGGCTACATCGGCAAGATCCTGCGCAACGAATACTCGCTGGTCAATCTGGACAGCGTTCCGACTATGACCACGTTGGGCGGACAGCAGTTCTCGGCGGCGTTCGGACAACTCTGGCAGCAGATGGTGTTCAACGGCGTCGCTCCGGCGAACGTCTCCGCACAGCCGTTTATCGAAAACGCGCTCGGCGGACCGAACAACTCCTATTGCCAGGGCTTCTCGAGCTGCACAGCGGCGCTGGCCACCAAGAACACCTCAACAATCAGGAACACGGCCGTTACCGACCTGTGGAACGCAATGTCCAAGACCCCCGGTTGGGTTCTGGGCCGCACGATGTTCTCGCAGACGGGCGTCACCGGCCAGCCCTCAACCCTGGGCGCGCAGGCGACGTCGATCGGGATGAACACCAGCCTCGGATCGGGCAACTACAACGCGATGTTCGTTAGCGTTCGCATGACGGACTGGAAAGGTCTGACGGCCATCAGCAACTTCACTTATGGCCGTAGTCTCGGAACCAGCGAGCTGGGCCAGTACAACAGCTCCAGCACGCCGCTGGATCTGTGGAATTTCCAGGACAGCTACGGTCCGCAGAACTTCGACTACAAGTTCCTCTACAACCTGAGCATGTATTACCAGCCGCACGTGTTCCGCGGACAGAAGGGCATCCTCGGTCACATCCTGGGCGGTTGGAGCTTCTCGCCGTTGTTCTACGCGCAGAGCGGCGGCGGCACTGCGGTAGGCTATAGCGAAACAAGCTGCACGACTTGCGGTTTCGGCGAGGTCAATTCGGCGGGCAGCAACGTCACCTCCACCAGCGAAAACGCGGTTGGCTTTAAGCCGTACACCGGCACCACCAGCGCCAAGTACGGCGTCGGTTCTGCCACGGGCACGAACGTATGGCAGGGTACTCAGGTGGTCAACAGCCGCGTCAGCACGCCTTACCTTCAGATGTTCAGCGATCCGGCGCAGGTCTGGGGCGAGTTCCGTCCCTGCGTTCTCGGTTACGACACGAGCTGCGGCGGTTATTACAACCTCCGTGGGCTGCCGACCTGGAACGTCGATATGAACGTTGTCAAGGACATCGGCCTCCATCGGGAGCAGGTGGGTGCGACGTTCTACCTCGCGTTCACCAACATCCTGAATCACTTCCAGCCGAGCAATCCGAGCAGCCTGAGCTTGACGAGCCCGACGAGCTTCGGCCAGATCACCGGTCAGTCCAACACTCCGCGCAATATGGAGTTCGGACTTCGGATTCACTTCTAACCCGCAACTTGATCCAATTGACAGGGGTAGGCTTCCGGCCTGCCCCTATTTTTTTGCCTCGTCGGGGAAATTTGTGGGTAATTTGACTTGGTTCAGCGAGACCGATGGGCTGAAGAAGTGGTGAAGTTCCTTGCGGGTGGACTCGAAGGAGCGCTGCTGCTCCTCGTGGAGCTCCTCAGGCACCCCCACTCCTGTCGGCTTGCAATCCGGGTCCTCTCCAGTCGGTTCAGATGCTCGCCCCGAACCTGTGAAGAATTGTCGGGAAGTCCACCACCTATGGATTGCTTCCCAACTATCGCGTTGTCACAGGACGATTCGTTGGGGAGGAGCACCAGCGAAGCCGATCACACTCGCCCGCTCGGACCGCTATCCATCATCGCGGCGATTACCGTCCTGCTGCGTCGACTCGAATCCCGGCTGTGCTTCGTCGATGGAGCAACGAAAGTCCGCATAGTTTGTTCGCCTTCGCGGTAGTTGTGCGGCCGATGTCCTGTGTCGGCGATGTCCTGTTGACAGCCAACAGAATAGCTCTTATACTTGTTGACAGACAACAGGAGCAGGAGCGCATCGGTGAAAGCAATGAAATCCGAAGTTCCCTATGGAACACTCGATTTGATGATCCTGAAGACTCTGGCGAACATGGGCTCGCTGCATGGCTTCGGCATCGCGCGCCGGATTGAACAAGTCGCGGAGGGGTCGCTCGAGCTGAATCAGGGGACTATCTATCCCGCTTTGCTGCGGCTGGAGCAAAAGGGCTGGATCCGTTCGGATTGGGGTATCAGCGAGAACAACCGGAAGGCGCGATTCTACTCCGTAACGAAAGCGGGCAAGAAGCAACTGGTCGACGAAGAGGCAAAATGGCTGCAGACGGTGGCGGTGCTCGCGCGGCTGCTGGGGGCGCAATGAACGCGCGCATGTGGTTCGCGCGCATCGCCGGCCTGTTCCGCAAAGACCGTACCGGATATCTCGAAGAGGAAATTGCCACCCATACCGAGATGCTGGCCGCGGAGTATATGGCGCGCGGTATGACGGAACCGGATGCCCATGCCGCGGCGCGGCGCGATTTGGGCAACGTCACGTCGTTCCAGGAGCAGTACCGCGAGCAGAACGGCTTTCCGTTGCTCGAAAACGTCTGGCGGGATCTGAAATTCGCGACTCGCACGCTGCGGCGCAATCCGGCGTTCACGTTGTCGTGCACGGCGACGCTGGCCGTGGGGCTGGGCGCGATGACTACGGTGCTCTGCGTGGTCTCTGCTTTCCTCTGGAAGCCGCTTCCTTACCCGTCGCCGGAACATCTGGTCGCAATTAAGCAGGTGGACCCGCGGAACGGGCTGTGGCCGTTTTCCGAGCCTGCGTGGCTCGATCTACAGCAGCGCGCGAGGTCGCTGCAGACGGTCGCCGCCTACAGCAAGGTGCAACTGTCGTTGACTGGCACCGGAGACGCGGAGATGATCCAGGGGGCGGCGGTGACTCCGTCGTTCTTCCCCCTGTTCGGCGTGACGCCAATCGGCGGTCGCGCGTTCTCTGGCCAGCCGAAGGAAGCGGTGATCGGCCGCGCCCTGTGGGAACGAAAATGGCAGGGAAATCGCGCAGTGGTGGGGCGCGCGCTTGCGCTAGATGGCGAAAGCTACACCGTGGTGGGGATCGCCGACTTGCCGCACGATGTGCTGCCGGGGTCGGAAGTGCTGATTCCGTTGACGCCCAAGGCGACAGAGTCGCGTACCGCGCACGATATCGAGGCAGTGGGCCGCCTCGCTGCGGGCGTGAGCGCAGCACAGGCGGGGGCCGAACTCGCCGTGATCGGCGCGTCCATGGCGGGACAGAGTCCACAGAGCGACGGGGGGTGGGGTCTGCGATTGATTCCGCTTTCGGACGAAGTGGTCGGGCCGCGCACCAGTAATATGATCCGCATGATCTTTGGCGCGGTGACGTTCCTCTGGCTGCTGGCGTGCGCCAATGTGGCTGGATTGCAGTTGGCGAGGAATATTTCCAGGCGTCACGAAATGCAAACGCGCCAGGCGTTGGGCGCGAGCGCAGGCAGGCTTTTTGGGCAAACGCTGACCGAGAACTGCCTGCTGGCGCTGGCCGGCGCTCTGGGCGGCACGGTGCTGGCCCGATTCGCGCTGCAGGCGGTGCGAAGTTTCGCGGCGGATTCCTGGCCCCGGATGGCACAGGTGGAACTGACATTCCCGACGATGGGCGTCGCGCTTCTGATTCTGTTTGCGACGACGGTTCTCTTCGCGGCGTTTACCGGCCGTCCGGCCGGACTGCAGGGAAGCCGCGAGATCTCGCGACGGACCAGCGGGCGGGATGCGTTGATCGTGGCGCAGGTGGGAATCGCGACTGTCCTGGTGCTGTGTGCCGGCCTCCTCTGTCAGAGTTTTCTACGGCTGGAAGCGGTGGACCCGGGGTTCGATCCGGATCGCGTTTTGACGGTGCAGGTCAGTCTTCCCGGCCGGTCCTATAACGATCTCCGCCGCGTGGCGTTCTTCCGCGAAGCTGAGTCGCGACTGGCGCGCACGCCGGGAATCGTCTCGGCCGGCGCGACCAACATCGCCCCGTTCAGCGGCGACGGCACCGCCAACCGGTTCCGCCTGGAGAGTGACGTTGCTTCATCGGAATACCGTACGGCGGCATGGAGAGCAGTGACTCCCGACTTTTTTAAGACGCTTGGCATCCCGCTCAAGCGGGGTAGACTCTTTACGGAGCGCGACGCCAACGGTTCAGCCGAGGTCGTGATCGTCAGCGAGTCGATGGCCAGGAAGTTCTGGCCGAATCAGAATCCGATCGGCGAGCGATTGTTGTGGGGTCGGTCGGGGAGCCCCAAGACCATCGTGGGGATCGTGGGCGATTTGCGGGATTTAGTGGTGGACGCCCCACCGGTACCCACCATGTTCCGCCCGTACCCGCAGCTTTCCGATGCGCCCATGGCCCTGGTGATCCGCACCCAGGCCGACCCGCTGGCAGTCATCGGGGACGTCCGCAAGCAGATCGCGGGGATCGACCGGAACGCTGCGTTGACGTTTCAACCGTTGCGGCGCGAAATGTCGAAGACGATTCTGCGTCCGCGGGTGAGTCTGACGATTATGGCGGCGTTTGCCATCGTGGCGCTGATCACCGCGGCGTTCGGGCTGTACGGATTGATCAGTTATCGCGTCAACCAGCGGCAGCAGGAAATCGGCATGCGGCTGGCGCTGGGAGCGTCGCCGGGATCGGTAGGATGGGCCGTCCAGAAACGATGCCTGATGCTGGTATGCGCGGGCTTGGCAGCCGGCATGCCGGTGGCGTGTGGGCTGTCGATGCTGATGAAATCGCTACTCTACGAAACGCAGCCGACGCAGCCTGTGGCGTACGCGATGGTGTTGCTCGTTTTCGGAGGAGTTGCGCTTGCCGCGAGTTATGGCCCCGCCCGCCGCGCGTCGCGGATGGATCCGGCGGCAGCGATCCGGCATGACTAACGACCGGCTGATTCGTTTGGGCAATGTCTAACGATCTCTGCTGATCTTCGCCGCTGTGATAGAGAAGCGGCCCGCCGTATTCGATCATAGCGGAAAGTACCCTCTCCACAGGCTTCTTTCTCAGGGCTGGATTATCGTTGAGGTCGCAGATGAACTCTCCGCCGAGAGCCCACATATTGTCAACGTGCTTTTGAATCGCTGCCGGCGATAGATCCGACGCGGCCAGATGTTCGAGGAATGGGCGGAACAGGGTCACCAGTTCCTCGCCCGGCGGCAGATCTTTCTCCAGCCCCATCCACGAACGTGGCCAGCCGTTCAGATTCCGGCAGTAATGTTCCAGGTCGGGATGTGGCGCGGGTCGCCGCGGTTTACCTTCATAGTACTCGCCGTCGTCATCTTCCATTTCATGTTGCAACTCATCACGATTCTAAACAGCTGTCATCGCTTTCCGGGATTTGTTTACCACCAGGCCCGCTTCAGTTCCGATCACAAGAGCTCACGCTGCCACCAACCGGCGCCCGGCTATGACCAACTCCCCGAGCGCCGTTTCGAGTTCATTCCTTTTTGGGGTTATCTGGTATTTCTGCTTTACTCCATGCGCCGCGTCGATTGCAGGCGCTGCGGGGCGGTCGTGGTCGAGGAAGTTCCCTGGGGGGACGGAAAGCGTACGTTGACCAAAGCGTACCTGCTGTTTCTGGCCCGCTGGGCGCGCCGCCTTTCCTGGAAGGAAACCGCCGAGGCGTTCCGCACTTCATGGGAAAAGGTTTTCGATGCCGTAGAACACGTCGTCACTTTCGGGCTGGAGCATCGGGTACTGGGCCAGATCGACGCGATCGGAGTCGACGAAATCCAGTATGCCAAAGGGCACAAGTATCTCACGCTGGTTTACCAGATCGATCTCGACGTCACGCGCCTCCTCTGGGTGGGCCGAGAACGCACTATCGAATCCTTCCAGGGCTTCTTCACCGTCATCGGTGACCAAGTGGCCTCAAAATTGTCTTCGTCTGCTCCGATATGTGGGAGCCTTATCTGAAGGTCATCCGCGAGAAATGCTCTGAGGCTCTCCATATCCTAGACCGTTTCCATATCGTGGCGAAAATGAACAAGGCGCTAGACGAAATCCGCGCGGGAGAATCACGCCGCATGGCTAGCGAGGGCCTCACCCCCGTGCTGAAGAAGTCGCGCTGGCTGCTGCTGAAGCGTGAAGAGAATCTGAAAGCCGAGCAGTGCTTCCGGCTTCGCGATCTGCTCAGCTACAACCTGAAAACCGTGCGTGCTTACCTTCTTAAAGAAGCCTTTCAGCAACTCTGGGACTACGACTCGCCTGCCTGGGCAGGGAAGTTCCTCGATGAATGGTGCCGGCAGGTCATGCGCTCCCGCATAGGGCCCATGAAAAAGATCGTGCGCTCGCTACGCGAACACCGCGAGCTCATCCTTAACTATTTCCGCGCCCAAAAGCTGCTTTCCAGCGGCGTCGTGGAGGGGCTGAACAACAAAGCAAAAGTCACTATGAGAAAATCCTACGGCTTCCGCACCTTCCGTTGCCTTGAACGAGCGCTCTATCACTCGCTTGGCAAGCTGCCCGAGCCCGAATCTACCCACGATTTCTTCCGACGAACCATTTTTTGTCGCGGGCGAGTTGTAATCGCAGAGCTGCTGTCAGGCTTCCTTCAGAAGGTAAGCACGTACGGTCTTCAGGTTGTAATGGAGTAGATTCGCGCAACCGGAAGCGCCGTTCCATCTTCAGATTCTCTTCGCGTTTGAGCTGGAGCCCATCCTGAGCACCGGCACGCGGCTCTCGGTTGCCATGCGGCGCGCTTCTCCGGCACGGACTTCGTCCAGCGCCTTGTTCATTTCGCGACGATATGAAAAAGGTCGTGCCGACAATCTGCCCACGATTTGGGGGTCACTTTGCCAGCGGAACCCGCCGCCGCAGCTCGTCGAAAAAGTTCAGCAGCATTACGATCTCGTGATACTGCCTGGGCGCTCCGGGCGTTTCCGCGGGCGTCACCACTGCCACCCGTTTTCCATCCGGCGCCAAATCCCATGCCGTCCCGAATCCGGCACGGAAACCGTCGAGCTTCGCCAGCCAGATGCGAGGCTTCTCTGCCACGAACCTGTCCCCTTTCGCCGTGTAGGCCGCCGCCATAATCTGATCGCGGGATTGATACAAGAGATCGCGGCCGTTCGGCGACCACGCCGGAAACGCACCGCCCTTGTTGGAGATTTGCCACCGTCTACCGTTGTCGGGGAATGCCTGCACAAAGACCTCGTAGGTTCCGGTCACATTCGAGCAATACGCCAGCCACTTGCCATCGGGCGAGAAGGCGGCGCAAACTTCGGTGAATGGGCTCGTCACCACCTGCTCAGGCTTCCCGCTCTTCATCCGGCCGTTGGTCTCCTCAATCGGTACCGTCCAGATTTGAGCGCGCCCCGCATATTCGGAATAAGCCAACCGCTTACCGTCGGATGTGATCGACAATGGAGCCTGGTTGGACTGAGTTCCAGTGAGTGGCAGCGGGTCGCTTCCGCCGTCTGCCCGGGTCCAGAGGATGCCGCTTCTGACACTGCCGAACAATATGTAGCGGCTGTCGGGACTCCAAACCAGGCTGGTGGGACCCCCACCGGAATTCAGCCGCGTCATCGTGTCTCGCCGCAGATCGTAAACCAACAAATCCGTCGTCCCCTGTTCCATGACCATCATCGCCAACCGTGTACCGTCCGGCGAAAAACGCGGGGAAATATAGCCACCGGGTTTGGAGAGCAGCGGTTCCTTCTTGGCTGCACCATCGGTATTTGGGGTGAGCCACTGGATGGAGGCCGCAGCCTGTACTGAGCTGCCGCCTCCCTTCCGGTAGACGAGCGTGCCGCTGCGGGACACATCATACTGAGCGCCGCCGGACACCGCCGAATAAGCGACATCATCCAGCACCGGCACCGCCGTTCCTCGTGTCTGCAACCGTTGCAGGTCAAATGGAACGGCGAACAGCGTTTCCTTGTTGGTATAAACCAGATAGCCGGTCCCGTTCGCAGCCGGCAGGTAACGTGCGGACGTGCCCCCCGGAACCAGCGTCTTCCGGTGGCCGTCCGCCAAGGTAACTACTGCGACACTGGCCTTGTCGGCGGAGAGCGCGGCGTAGGAAACAAATAACACCGCTTTACCTCCCGGCAGGACTTGGGGGAACGCTGCGGCAAACTCTCCGTTCGCTAATTCCATCACCCTTGTAAGGACGCCGCCGCCCGGGGGCATGCGGGCCAAACCTGGTAAGCCGGCGGTGATGATGCTTCCGTCGTCGCTCCAACTTGCCCCGGCGAATGGCATGTCTGCCAGCGGCACGACCGCACCGCCTTGTACCGAAATCTTGTTGTATTTGCCGCCGGCAGAGAATCCGATCCACTGTCCGTCTGGCGAAAAGACCGGCTCATTCGCCCCGTTTGTGCCAGATAGTTCCACAGCCTTCGATTGGTCCAGCCGCCGTGTGAAGAGGCGTTGCGGGCCGTTGGAAGAGCTGGCCACATACGCGAGACGCGTCCCATCCGGAGAGAGAGCCACGGTGCTCAGAGGGCTGTTCTCGGGAGGAGGCAGGGAAATCTCCGAACCCAGGTCGACATCCAGCCGCACCAGCGGCCTCTCGATCGGCTCTTTCGAGCGCCACAGCTCCCGCAGCGATGCCACTGCAATCACAGCCAGCACCGCCACCGCGATCCAGCCGGCGATGCCGAAGCGCGGCCGAAAGGGAGCCGCCCCTGCCGGTTCTGGTTCAGCACCCTCCACGGCCTTGGCGATCGCGACACGCGCCTCCCCGATGGCTTGCAGTCGCATCTTCACGTCCCGGTCGAGACACCGCTTCAACAAGTGGCGGATCGTCACCGGCGTCACGGAGGGCAGCCTTCCATAATCCATATCGCCTTTGACGACCTCGGCCAATATGAGCGCGGCGGTCTCACCGCGGAACATGCGCTCCCCCGTCAACATCTCAAACAGAACCACGCCGAACGCCCAGATGTCCGCGCGCCGGTCCACCGGCTTGCCCGCGGCCTGTTCCGGGCTCATATAGCCTGCCGTGCCCATGATTGCACCCGCCTGCGTGGGTCCCAGCGTCAATGTTGGGGAATTAGCCGCATCCGTGGCGACGGTGGCGCCGGTAACGGCAGATTGTAAGATCGCCGCCAGTCCGAAGTCGAGTACCTTCACCGTGCCGTCCGGCTTGATCTTGATATTGGCGGGCTTCAGATCGCGATGGATGATGCCCTTCTCGTGAGCCGCTTCGAGCGCCTCGCTAAGCTGTCGCGCGATCTCGAGCGACTCCCCCGGAGGAATTGCACCTTGGTGGATGAGATCGCCGAGCGTGGGGCCGTCCACCAGTTCCAACACCAGCGCGCTTTCTTCGACTCCGAATATCTGTGCGATGTTGGGATGGTTCAAGGCCGCCAACACTTCGGCCTCGCGCTGAAAGCGAGCCACGCGCCCGCTGTCGCGCGCGAACTCCTCCGGCAAGACCTTTACCGCCACGTCGCGTTTCAGCCTGGTGTCTTTGGCGCGATATACCTCACCCATGCCCCCCGCACCGAGGGGCGCGAGGATCTCGTAGTGGCCGAGTTTGTCACCCACAGAGAGCGGCATACCTACGACTCCAGTCCAGTTTACCTAATCAAACAAAGGTCGAGCCTTATTGACACAGCAACCGGAGGGGGCAATCAACCTGACGGAAAACGCCCGTAGCTGACATTTGCATGGCACAGTGGGTCAGGTCCTCCCAGACGGCGTAGCGTTTCCGGACGCGCTCAAGACTGGCTCGAATGCCAAGTGACCAAAAAACCGGCCCCCCAGCGCCAGCGGGATTACCGGTCTACGCGAGCGGAACTTCCGCGCACCATTCGACGTGTCAGTAACCCGGGGATTCCTCTGACAACGCTATTTTTTTGTCCTTCGAAAGATTTCCGTGGGTTACACTTTCCCCATGACTCGTTGTTTGCGTGCGGCCGCCATGGCCGGTATCGGAGTGAGCCTGTTGTTGGCGCAGCCTCAAGGCGGGCGCGGCGGTCCGGGCAGCGAGACCGTCCGGCAGGCCAATCAGCTCGATCTCGATGGCAAGGGCGCGGAGGCCCGGACGCTGTTTCAGAAGGCCATCGACGAAGCTCCCAGCCCGCGCGCCAGGGCCGATGCGCAGCGTGCCATGGCGATGTCGTGGGCTTTTGAAGGGAACTGCGCGAAGACCGCAGAGTATGAGCAGAAGGTGATCGATTATTGGGTCACGCAGGAGAAAGAGGATCCCGCCAACGCGTTTTACCAGCAGGGTGAGATGGCCGACGAAGCGGCGCGCGTGTGCATCGACGCAGGCGACCTGAAAGCCGCCGCCGATTGGTACAGGAAGGGCCACGACCTGGGAATGAAAGAGCCCAACATTTCCACCGACCGCAAGGCGATTTGGGATTACCGTTTGGATCATGCGCTCGCCCGGCTTGCCGCGCGGCGCGGCGATAAGGCAGGCGCGGCAAAGTATGTCGCGTCCGCCAAAGCCGACCTGGAGAAGATGACGGCGCTCCGTCAGCAGCAGGAGGCGTTTCTTCCCTATCTCACCGGGTATGTAGCTTATTATCTGGGCGATTATCAGACCGCGCTGAATGACTTACAAAAAGCAAATCAGAACGATGCATTTATCCAGTGCCTGATCGGAATGACATACGAGAAGTTAGGTAAGAAGGACGAGGCTAAAGCGGCCTACCAGAAGGCGTATGCGGCGGCGCGCGCGCACAATCCGCCGGCGGCATTCGCCCGTCCGTTCGCACGAAAGAAGGTGGGAGCATGAAGACGTTCATCGCAGGCTTGGCGATCGCAGGCGGACTGGCGGCGCAGGGCTTCAGTCCGAAAATGCCCGATAGTGTGCCGCAGGTGACCGGACCGGTTGTGGAAGAAGCGTCGCTGCGGTATATCGACATCCAGGAGGGCACAGGCGAAACAGCGAAACCCGGCCAGGAATACACCGTCCATTACACCGGCTGGCTGCGAGACGGCAAGAAGTTCGATTCGAGCGTCGGAAAAGAGCCTCTGAAGTTCGTGCAGGGCCGCCGCCTGGTGATTTCGGGGTTCGATGTGGGCTTCGAAGGCATGAAGGTGGGCGGCAAGCGGCGGATCTTCATTCCGTACGAACTCGCGTACGGCGAACAGGGCAGGGGATCGATTCCTCCGAAAGCGGAACTGATCTTCGATGTCGAACTGGTGGGGGTGAAGAATGCTCCACCTGCTCCGCCCGCCGCGGCGGACCTGATCATGCCGCTCACCGAAACGCAGGAGCATACGATCGCGCTCGCAAAGGCCGTTCCGGCGGACAAGTATGAGTGGCGCCCGGGACCCGGAGTTCGCAGCTTCAAGGAAGTGTTTCTGCATATCGCCCTGGGCAATGAATTACTGTTGATGCTTTCGCGCGGCGCATCCGCTGATGAAGTGAAGGCGAAGATAGCGTCCAACACGGCGGAGGAGAAGACGGCTGCGACAAAGGATCACGTGGTGGAGAGACTCGAGGCAAGCTTCGCGGCCGTGCGTGCCGCCATGGACTCTGCCCGGGCGAACAATCTGGCGAAAGAGGTTCAGTTCCGCGGACAACCTTCTACCGCGAGGGCGGTTTTGGCATACCTCGATGTGCATGCGGGCGAGCACTTGGGGCAGGCGATTGCCTACGCGCGAGTCAACGGCATCGTACCTCCCTGGAGTAACTGACGGGTGTTGTTGGACAAGCTGAAGGGCGGCGACCGTCGCTCGATCGGTCGCGCCGATGAGGTCGCGGCAGAAGTACTCGCGCAGCCCGCGCTCTTTCCCTTCCTGATGGCCGGCATCCTGAATGACGATTCGCTGGTGCGCATGCGCTCGGCGGACGCAGTTGAAAAAGTGACTCGAGTGCGCCCCGGGTGGCTGCGGCCGTATCGCGCCAAACTGTTCGCGCTTGCCGAGGGAAGCAGCGAAAAAGAGGTGCGCTGGAACATCGTCCAAATCCTGTCGCGCGTTAAATGGAGGCGCGGCGATCAGCGCCGCCTGATGGATCTGCTCATCGGATTTCTGCAGGATGGCAGCAGCATCGTGAAGACCTGCAGCATGCAAGCTCTGGCGGATCTGGCGGGGCGCGACGAGACCATTCGCGAAGAGGTCGTGCGGATCATCGAAGGAGCAATGAAAACCGGCACTCCGGCGATGAAAGCCCGGGCGCGGAAGATTCTAAAACGGTGACGTCTCGCTTCATTCGTGGCCCAGCTTTTTTCGCCATTGAGCCTCATCGAACCCCAGGATGATTTCCTTCCCGTCTACAAGAATCGGCCGCCGGATCAGGTTCGGATTTTCCGACATCAGCTTGAGCGCCTCGGCTCTGCCAGGTGGATTCTTTTTCATGTTTCTTTCGCGGTACAGCTCATTACGGAAGTTTAGAAACTCGCGGTAGTCTCGCGTTCCTATGAGCGCATCGAGCTCTTGGACGGTGAGGCCTTTGTTGAGATCGATATCTTCCGTCTGCGTATCGGTTTCGCGAAGCAAACTCTTCGCTTTGCGGCAGCTTGTTCAGGTGGGCTTCAAATAAAGACGCATATTACAACCAGTTTAAGTCCGCGTATTTCTCGCCGGTGAGGTGCAGGAACAGCGGCTCCAGCGCCGTGAATCGCGCCCCTCCCACTTCCACCGCGCCATCGCGGCTGAATACCGTGATGTCGCCCTCCCACACCAGTTTGCCGGGCTTTGTAATGATCGCGACCTGATTGCACAACCGCTCCACCGTCTCCAAAACGTGGCTCGTGATGAAGACCGTGCGGCCCTGATCCGTAAACCGGCGCAGCCACTGCTTCATCAGAGCGACGCCGGCCGGGTCGATGGATTCGAACGGTTCGTCCAGAAACAGCACTTCCGGCGAATGAATCACGGCCGCGGCGAATGCCACGCGCTTCCGCATGCCCGTGGAATACTCGCCGATGGTCTTGGAGGAATCGGTGAGTTCGAGCGCCGTCAGCAACTCAGTCACACGCTGCCGCACCGTCGTCTCGTCCAGCCCGAACATGCGTCCCACAAACGCCAGGAATTCGTGCGCGTAAAGCGGGTCGAAGAGCCCGAGCGTTTCCGGCATCACGCCCATGCGTCGCTTCAGGGCAGCGCTTTCGCTTGTGAACCCCTGCCCGAGAATCTCCACCTGCCCCGCTGTGGGGTCGAGCAGGCCGGTGAGACAGCCGATGGTGGTGCTTTTTCCCGAGCCGTTTGGCCCCAGAAAGCCGAACATAGACCCGGCCGGCACCGTGAAGGAGAGATTGTCGACGGCCACGGTAGTGCCGTATTTCTTGACGAGTCCGGAAACTTGGATTGCGGTCACGATTGTCTTCCTTCGACGATTGCCATGAGGTGCTCGCGGCGCGAGACCAGCAGCGCGCTGACGGTCTTCAGCGAGAAGAGATAAATGCCGATACAGACGGCCGCGGCCACCAGGGTCCACCACCAATTTTCCGGCGCAAGCGCGGCGGGCAATAATTCTTTGAGAAGCGGCGGGGGCGCCATGAACAACAGCACTCCGCCGATTACCACCACGTTGCCGAAGGCCGACATATCATTTCCGAAGCTGGCGGTGTAATTGCCTTTTCGCGGGCCGAAGACCGTGGCCCAGAGTCCGGCCGCGTGCAGCAGGAACAATCCCGCAAGGCCCATCAACACCAGCATCAGCAGCCTTGATATCAGCAATGGCGGCGGCGAAAACAGGATCCATAGCAGTGCGCCGGCCGGAAGCATCAGCGACCCGAAGAGCAGATTGACGTAGCTGCCCACGCGCAGACTCGCCGCGGGGTCCGAGGGCAGCAACTGGTATCGCCTGAACGCTCCGCCGGCATACCCATATTGATTCACCGCGATGCGCGAGGTGCCGATGAAGGTGATCCACGGGAAGCAGCTCAGGGCGGCAGTGAACATACTCAATGCGAGGCCCGGACCCGAGTGTTTCCCGCCCATCTGGTATGTGATGAACCCGGCCAGCGGCAGCGAAAGCACGTATAGCACCCGGAAGCGGTTGTTGCGCAGGCAGAAGCGCAACCATTGCGCGGCGAGCGGCGCGTTGGCCGGTCCGAAAATGCGAGCTATGCGGTCGTACGGCGTCTCCCATTGGATCTTCGAGGTCGCAACCGTTTGGCGCTGCGGCGGGCGCTTTTCGAGCGCCACCAGCACGGCGGCGAGTCCGATGAGCCACCACACGATCACCCCAAGACCGCCCAGCGCGCGCAAAGGAGCTCCCGTCGTGAGTGCGGCGGCGCCGAAGGGCGGCGTGTACGCCAGCGCTTTTAGCAATGCCGCTCCCACTTGGGGATTGTGCTTCAGTGCGGGAATCGAGAGGCCGGGGACGAAGGCCAGCAGAATGACAAAGCCCATCAGGATGCCGGCTCCGCCTTTCCTGTTGACCAGGCGGTCAATGGCGAGTCCTATGACGCGTGCCAGCATATAATTGCTCACAATCAGCAGAAGCACGGCCAGCAAGCCCGCCCAAAACGATCCGCCGCCGAACGCGTACAGTCCCACTACAAGTCCCAACTCGAGGATGAGGAAGATGGCCCAGAACGGATCGAGTATGCCGATGAAGTGCCGCGCGAGCCGCCGATCCATCGCCGTCACAGGGTAGCGGCGCAGCTCATAGTCGCTGAACACCGCATTCATGCCGAACCCGAGCATCAGCGGCGCAATGATCGCTTCCATGAACAGGCCGCCGAAGACGATCTGTGCCACCTGCTCCGACCTGCCTTGCTGCACGGCTGTGATGCCCGCGCTCAAACCGCCGAGTCCCATCAGCGCCAGCAGCATTACCAACAGCAGATATCCGGCCAGGAAGAGCGCGATCTTCCCGTTGCGCGAGCGCGTCTTCGCCCACATCAGCTTGTAGCGCAGGCGAACCAGTTCGGCGATCAGTTTACGGTCCATGTCTGGTGTGTGAATTACATCTTACGCGGGCGGATGACTTCGGCGTTCATGTAGGGCCGCAGCGCTTCGGGAATGATCACGCTGCCGTCCTTCTGTTGATTATTTTCAATGATCGCGACCCAGGTGCGCCCGACCGCGAGGCCGCTGCCGTTCAGTGTGTGCGCATATTCGGACTTTTTCCCGCTGCGGAATCGAATGCCGGCGCGGCGCGCCTGGTATGCCTCGAAGTTCGAGCAGGAGGAGATTTCCTTGTAGGCGTTCTGTCCGGGCAGCCACACTTCGATATCGTACGTTTTGGAAGAGTTCGCGCCCATATCGCCGGTGCAAAGCACCACCGTGCGGAACGGCAGCCCCAGGCGGCGCAGAATATCCTCGGCATCGGCGGTGAGCTTGTCCAACTCCGCATAGCTTTGGTCGGGCGCCGTAAATTTTACGAGCTCCACTTTCTGAAATTGATGGACGCGGATGATGCCGCGCACGTCGCGGCCGTAGGATCCGGCCTCGGAGCGGAAGCACGGCGTGTAGGCGCAGAGCGAAATCGGAAGTTCACCGGCTTCGAGCGTCTCCGAACGGAAAATGTTGGTGACCGGAACTTCGGCTGTTGGAATGAGCCAGAAATCGTGGCCCTCGCACTTGAATAGATCCTCTTTAAATTTGGGAAGCTGGCCGGTGCCGAACAGACTCGCCGAGTTCACCATGGCGGGCGGCAGTACTTCGGTATAGCCGTGCTCGCGGGTGTGGGTGTCCAGCATGAAGTTCGCGAGCGCGCGCTCCAATTTGGCGCCCAGGTCCCAATACAGCGCGAAGCGTGCGCCGGTGATCTTCGCCGCGCGCTCCAGGTCCAGGATGCCGAGCTCGGGTCCGAGGTCCCAATGCGCTTTCGGCGCGAAGTCGAACTGAGGCGGCGTGCCTACACGGCGGACCTCCACGTTGTCCTCGGCGGAGCGGCCCACGGGCACCGATTCGTGCGGAATATTCGGCACGCCGGCGAGCAGAGCGCGGAACTCTTCGTCAACCGCCTTGACGCGCTCATCCAGGTCCGCCACCTCGGTCTTCATGGACCGGACCTGTTCCTGCAACTCGGTCGTATCCGTGCCTTCGCGCTTCAGTTGTCCGATCTGCGTGCTTTCGGAATTCAGCCGCGCCTTGAGAGTTTCGGACTGAGTGAGGATGGCGCGGCGGTTGCGGTCGAGCTCGCGGAACGCGTCGAGGTTCAGCTCCGTGCCGCGAGTTGCCAGGCGGCGCACCACGTCGTCGAAGTTGTTTCTGAAATAGGAGAGATCGAGCATGAAAATTCCATGGTCCCACACGTGCTTACTTCTCTGCTGAATATGTTTGGAATCAACGGTCTGCCGCGCGTATGCGGGTCGGCGGTACTCGCCTGTGTGGCGCTTTGCCTCGCCTGGCCCGAGGCGCTGCTCGCACGTTCGGGATTCGCCACCCTGCTCAGCGGAACGGGGCAGGATTTCGCCACTGCGGTGACGACTGACGGCCGCGGGAACGTTTATGCTGCCGGGCTGACTTATTCCGCCGACTTCGCCGTGACGGGCGGAGCGCAGCAGACCGTCTTCGGCCAGACTTGCGACGCGTTCATCGCCAAACTCTCGCCGGACGGGCAGCGCATCTGGGTGACGTACCTCGGCGGCATTCTCGACGATTGGGCTACGGGCGTGGCGCTGGATCGCGCGGGAAACGTCTGGGTAACCGGCTGGACCCGCAGCGGCGATTTTCCCTTGCTGCACCCGCTCAAATCGACGCTGGACGGCGCCAATAATGACGATTACGATGCCTTCGTGGCGAAATACGATTCCAGCGGCAAGCTGCTCTTCTCAACCTTTCTCGGCGGCAATTTGGATGACGGCGGCGCGGCCATTACCACCGATGCAGCGGGCAACGCGTATGTGGCGGTCAATTCGCAGCTGCAGAGCAGCATAGCCGTCTGGCTGTTCAAGCTGACTCCGGATGGCAAGGTGGCCAATAGCTATGTGCACGCGGGCGGCACGGCGTCCGGGATTGCCTTGGATGCCGCTGGGAACGTATTCGTGGCAGGCGCCGGTTACGCTTTCGGCGCGACGCCGAAGCAGCGCATCGGCGCACTGGGCACAACGTACGCGCTCCTGTTCAAGACGGCCCCGGATTTCAGCCTGCTCTGGGAAACGGCGTTCGGCGGCAGCGCGGATACCGGCGCAGCCGCACTTGCGCTGGATGCGGCGGGCAATATCGTCATCGCGGGCACTACCACGAGCGTGGATTTGCCGCTGGTGCGTCCTTTGCAGACATCGCCCGGCGCGCGCCCCATCTGGAAGAGCGGTAACGCGGGCGCTTCCTGGTCGCCGCTGAACGACCTTCCGTTCGCGGCGGCGGTGGCCTTGGTCTTCGACCCGCTGCACCCGCTCACGGTTTACGCCGCGAGTAAGGATACCGGTATCTGGAAGAGCCTCGACGGCGGCGCGACATGGTTCGCGGCAAACCAGGGAATCGGCAGTA
>Ga0134128_10001817_pt1 | contig 26945 bp, 29 predicted proteins | sample KB31754_FD_96462 | JGI IMG/M metagenome (GOLD analysis project Ga0134128, IMG submission 96462) | Terrestrial soil microbial communities with excess Nitrogen fertilizer from Kellogg Biological Station, Michigan, USA - KB3-175-4 | ecosystem: Environmental > Terrestrial > Soil > Unclassified ...
AGCGGAGCTTTTCTTTTAAAAATTCCAGAGACGAAAAGTTTACTCAATCGGCTTCGTCGTCGTCGAAGATAATTTGGCTTACCAAATTATCTTACGGAATTTTGATCATTTGACCCACGCGAAGTCGGTCAGAGGGTCTTAGGTTATTGACCTGCAAAATATCTTTCACAGCCACACCGTATTCGTGAGCAATACGAATTAACGTTTCGCCATGGCGAACTCGGTGAGTGGATTCATCATTGCCTTGCTCCACTGACTTTTTCTGTGAAGGATCAACGACCAAATCATTCGACGTCTGCTGATGAGAATCAGCGCCTGCTTTGAATTGAATCTCATTGCTGAGGGGCTGATCGTCAGATTCTTTCTTGCCCGGCTGAGTTTTCGCTGACTTCGCACTTTTCTCGTACTCTTGTTCGGCTTTTCGAAAGAGTTCGGGATTGGCTAATTCTTTTTGCACCAATTCTGATTTCTCTTTCGGAATTGAGATCACAACACCTTTGGGAATGGCCCGACCGTGAGCTCTCGCCACGCGAGTGATGTGCGGATTAAAGACTTGAGTTTTTAAATCATCGCCATCAAACCAGCGCAGCAGATCTTTGTACTTCACTGGCAATGTTGTTTTAACGTCTTCGGAATCCAAGGGCTGCGACAAAGTCACCGTGCCTAAATACTGAGGCGCTTTGCTGGTCACTTCAAGAACCGCTAGGAAGCTCGCATAAAAATTCCGTGAAGCAAATCCAAAGCGTTTTCGAAATGAGGCATTCTGAATCAGTTCGCCCAAATCTCGAGTTTTATATTTTTTTGTGAGACGCAAAACGCCCGACGGACCGTGATTATAACCCGTCATCGCCAGCGGCCAGCTTTGCAACATATTAAAATTAATCCGCATCAGTTTGGCAGCAAGTTTTGTTGCCTCGGCCGGATGATTGCGCAAATCAATCGCTGGATCGCGCTTCATGAAGCCCTTCATCGTGTAAGGCATGATCTGCCACAAACCGCTAGCTCCCACTTTCGAACGAGCCAAAACATTGAACGAACTTTCAACAAACGGAAGGCGCGCAAGCTCGATAGGCAATCCCGCATCTTTAAATATTTTTTCAAACTGATCGATATAACGTCCCGAGAAATAAATTCCCTGAACAATACGATCTTTTTGCCCTAATTGAAAACGCAAGCGAGTGCGGCCCGCCGCTTCGAGAAATTTCTTTTTATCGGTGTTATCGGCAAAAGCATTCCAGATTTTTTTCTCTTTTTCATTGAGTGTCGCTGGATCTTTGCAAGCTTGTAATTTTTTAAGTGTTTCGATCACTTGCTTTTTTGCTTCTTTGACTCGCTTGGTTTTCATATGATCTTTTTGCCAAGCATTGAGATCCGTGCGAGAGGAAATATCCGAAAAATCAACCACATCATAAATCAGATCAATCACTTCTGAATCATGAAGCACACCTTGATCCGTCGTGTACTTTGAATAAATATCAACCCAAAACTTCACCTGGCGCTCCATTCCTTTTGGAACGTCAAAAACTCCAGGCCCATATCCTAATGCTGTTTCTTGATGACTAAAATCCGGCGCTTTCCACGTGCGCGCCGCTGTCATATTTTTTTCACCCGCAATTTCATCGTGTGAAACAGGAGTGTCTTCATCCATCTCAGGAGTGAATTTTGAATCTTCGGTCTCTGCTGGTTGATGAGCATCCGCAGCGTTAGCATCCGCTAAATCCGATGCGGGACCGCGAGTCGGCAGATAATCCATCAATTCCATATTGTCAGCGCGACCATGACTCGATATTAAAAGTATCAATGTCGCTACGATGACCGGAGCCTTTAAATTCAATTTCATGTCAGGCAATATCCTTAACTTTAAACTTTATAAGACAAGGCTCTCAGCCAATTCATCAAAGACCTGGCGAACTTTCGCTGGGTCTCTACTTCCATTGTACATAAAGACAAAAGGAATGACAGCGCCATCTCCACGTCCAGCATATCCCGCCAAAGAAACAACCCCAGTCAAAAATCCAGTCTTGGCTCGCACCGTGCGCTCGGCGGGTGAATCTTTCATTCTCTTTTTCAAAGTGCCATCAATTCCGGCAATAGGAAGCGAGCTCAAAAATTCCGGTTGATATTGAAATTGAGAACGCAGATCGTTGAGAACTCGCCAAAGGGCCTGCGGAGTGATCTGATTTTTCCGAGTGAGACCTGAAGGATTATAAAGATCGAAATCTTTTTCACCAAGTCCCAAGCTTTTCAAATAATCTCGGATCACAACCATGCCCTTTTCAATCGTGCCTGGAGGGCTATTCAGAGCTCCCATATTTTTTGTCAGCATCTCTGCCACAAAATTATTCGAAAATTTATTCATGTCAGCGAGAATTTGCTCAATCGAATGTCCTTCGGATTCAGCCAGCAAGCGCGCCGCTTTCGGGACACCACCAGCACGAACTTTTCCTTTCACGATGATGCCTCGCTCAGCTAAGAAAGATTTTAAATTCTCTCCCGCCCACAAATCGGGATGCGTGATATTTTTGTAGATCACCATTTCCTTCGAATCCACAGCGATCCGTCCGCGCACGACCAAAAGATCGCCGTCTTTGCTCTCATCCCGATCGGCTTCGATACTGCTATTTTTTCCAGCTGCCACTGTTTCAACTTTGGCTTTTAGATGCGTGTAACCATTTTCAGGATCCAGAGTCACCATCGCGGGCTCTCCAGCTTTCGCTGCCGGACGAATAAAAATATTCACTGAATTCCAATTAAACGACATCGCTCCTGTCGGCGCATCATACGCCCGATCGACGCGTTCACTTTGGCGGCTTGGATCAAACCGCAAATCATCAAAGAGAGAATCATCGACGACAATATCTCCATCAATCGTTTTGATTCCACTGCGAGTAAAAACATTGACCAAGTACCACATATTTTCAGAGACAAACGATGGATCACCACCACCGCGCAAATACAAATCGCCCTTCAGCGTTGACCCCTCAGACGCCGCGGTTGCCAAGAGCTGGGTTTTCATTTTACTTCCCGGTGGAAAGTGGCGCAAAACGGCTCCTGAGGTCGCTAGCTTTGTCACTGAAGCTGGAATCATTTTTTTTGATGAATTCAAATCCAAGATGGTTGTTTTATCGCCTTCGCCATCAGCCACATAAATTCCCAAATCTGAATTTGGAATTCCTGATTTTTTAAGAATTTTTTCCATTTTTTGTTTTTGTTGCTCTGACCAAGGCGCGGTCAAAGCTTTTGCAGAAGTTGAAAACAAAAATGCAATGAGCAGTGGAATCATTTTGATTGTGTGCATAAACTTATCCTAGCGTTGCGACCAGCGCTTGCAAACCTCTTTCAACTTGTCAGACGTTCGATCCACGACTAAGGTAAAAGAGTGACTGAAAATCTTCTTCCATACCTTTTATTGGTTGATGATGATGCCTCGGTGCTGACGGCGCTAGAGCGTGTCTTGCGTGGTGATTTTCTCATCATCAAGACCAATGACCCTCTCGAAGCTCTGAAATTCCTCAAAGAAAAAAAACCGGCCGTTCTCCTGACCGATTTCCGCATGCCACAAATGTCGGGACTGGATTTTCTGAAATCGTGTCGAGAACTTTCTCCTCAAACGATTCGCGCTGTGATTTCAGGACACATGGATCTGCGCGAACTTGAATCTCTGATCAATCAGAATTTGATCCATCGTTTTTTCTTAAAACCATGGGAAAACGATGTCCTGCGCATGCAAATGCTTGAGTGCCTCTCGCATCATCAATTGCTGATGGAGCGCGACCTTCTCGAAAAATTATCCATCACGGACCCAGTCACTCACTTGCACAATCATCGCTACTTTCAAGACACCATCAAAATTGAAGTCGAACGTTGCAAACGTCACCAACGCCACCTCTCCATCATTATGGCCGATGTTGATAATTTTAAAAAATACAACGATCAGTGTGGCCACCCTCAAGGTGATCAATTATTAAAACTCGTCGCCAAAATTTTATTGTCAGGCTTGAGAAACGTCGATGCGATCTGTCGCTACGGCGGCGATGAATTTGCCATGATTCTTCCGGATACTTCTGTGGCAGACACTTTTGAAGTCGCTGAACGTCTGCGAAAAACTTTTGCCTCCCAAAGTCCAGGTGGCCTGACCCTCAGTCTAGGGATTTCAGGTTTCCCCGATCATGCTCAATCCGCACAAGACCTGATCGCCAAAGCCGACAAAGCCCTCTATGAGGCTAAAAACAAAGGTCGCAATCAATCCGTGATTGCTCGCTAAGCAAAGCCGCCGTTACACTAAGATCTCACAAGGACTGTCATGAAAAAACGCGAATGGTTGATTGTATTTGTTCCTCTGATTTTGACTTGGACTGTGGATTTTTTCTCGAAGCAATGGGCGAACAAACTTCAAGGAGTTCACTCCACCGGAATCCTGCATTTTATTTTGCATTATAATCCTGGCGCGATGTTGGGACTTTTTGCGGACCTCCCTCCCGTTCTACGAATCGTGTCGTTATCCACTGGCGGTGCTTTCCTAGTTTGCACTTACGCCATTTTGCAATACCTGTTGCCAGTAAAATCTCTCACTTTACGAATGGGACTTTCGATTTTGCTGGGCGGGATCTTAGGCAATGTCACAGATCGCATTTTTTATGGACACGTGATCGATTTTATCGTCATTGGTGTCCCGAGTTTTGCTTCACCAGCATTCAATCTTGCCGATGCTTTGCAGTGGTTGGGTTATGGCTTGATTGTTTTTGCGATCGTGCGCGAAGGAAAACATCTTTGGCCCGAAAACAATCTGCGCAAAATGGTGTGGATCAATCCCAAATTTCAGTTGAAATATTGCTTTTTGCTACTCAGCCTTGGCTTTGGTGTCGGCTTAATCTCTTGGGTTTTTTCCTACACTTATCTTCGCGTCACGATGTTGGAGTTGGTTGGCAACAATAAGATGGTCTTAGATAAGTTCCTGATTCCTTACGCGGTGACATTTGGCCTGATTACCGTGGGATTTTGTGCCGGTCTTTTTGTGATCGGGAAAATTATCTCTCACAAGATTGCCGGTCCACTTTATGCTTTCGAAAAATTCGTCAACGACACCATGGATGGTAAAAATCGTCCCTTTCGCTTGCGTTCAAAAGATGAATTCAAACATTTGGAAGATTTGGCCCTTCGAATTCAGAAATATATGATCGAAAATGGAGCACTCCCTGCCACTCAAAATGCCGTTGCCTTATCCATTGAAGAGGAAGAAGTTGCTGGCGCCATTGCCGTTGAAGAACAAGAAAACTCGGCTTCGTTAAAAAAAGTAAAAATATAAGCTTGCTCAAAATGAAAAAGTTAATGAAGATCTGAACATCAGTTCTTGATCTTACAGTCCAACGGACGGTCGATCGGGCCAAGGATGGCCATTTTTTTCAATCAATACGCAACAGTCGCATCTTTGATTTTCGAGAGATAAAAACGTTTTTGAGTGGCATCGCGATGGCACATGGCCATCACATAATCACCATCAGGATTTCGCACAATTCCAACCGGCGCAATACGACGAGTTTCACCTTTGGAGCTGCCACCTTCATACACGATATCCATCGCCAGCTTTTTGGTCGTGGCCTCGACAACTTTCTCGATCAAGGAATTGCCTGAGTGAATCACTCGATAATTTTCCCACTTCAAAGTTTTCCCCATTTTTTGCAAGGCCTGGGCAATCGTCGCCTTCTCACCCAAGCGACGAAAGCATTCCAGCCCCACCATCAAACAAGCTTGAGCATCATCAAACGCTCGATGAGCCGTCCCGCGTTCAATCCCCAATTCGCCAATCAAAGTTTGCAATTTATGATTCGGACTTTCAGGAATGACGGCGCGTGAAAGCAAACTGGTGCAAAGCACTTGTTCTTGCGGAAGCGCGATATTGTTTTTTTCAAAATCCACTGTCACAAAACCCATATCAAACGGCGCATGATGAGCCATCAGATAAGCTCCATCAAAAAATTTCCTGATCTCTGAAATTTTATCTTTAATCAAGGGCGCATCAGCCACCATTTCATTGGTGATGCCATGAATACCAATGATGAAATCGCTCATTTTTTCTCGGGGTTTCAAAAGAGTTTGATAAGTATCGATCACTTTGCCGTTTTTCCAGCGAACAGCGCCGAACTCGACGATTTCATTTCCAACGGGGTAAGCACCACTGGTTTCGGTGTCAAAGGCGACAAATTCAGTTTCCATCCAAGGCGTGTCGATTGAGATCATAGTTTTAAATATCATATCGTCCCGATAAAAGTCCAGGGCATGGCGAACTTGATTCAATGCCTTTGAATTTTAGTTATGATCTGAGGAGGAGAATCCTGTGAACCAAATCTTCAAATCGACTTTGCTTTTCATCACCTTGGTGCTCATCGGCCCAACTGTTTTGGCGCAACAAGGAGGCGGCTCAAGTCCTCGTCTGTATGGCGATATCAAACTGACTTCGAACTATATCGAAAAAGGTCTGACTCAGACCGATAAAAATCCAGCCGTGATTGCGGGATTCGGATATTGGTTTGGCCCGCAAGGACGCATCGGAGTTCAAGCTTCGAATGTGAAATATCAAGCTTATGATTCAACCATGCGAGCCGATGTTTTTGGCGAGTACAAATTCATCTTCACACCCAATGCCGACCTTAAATTAAAAACAAATTACAGCCAATATTCACCGGCCGCCGGTCGCAACAACTTGCTAACGGGGCTTGATCAAAATTTGTTCACTTATCATTTTCTCTTCGAGCATGATGATAACTTTGAAGGCACCAAAAGTCGCCGTGATTGGGTCGCCTTTCACAAAGATTGGAACTTGGCCACGAGCTATCTTTTCAGCGTCACCGTGGGCTATTCGATGTTGCAGCAATCAAGTCTTAATAACTATATCGATACGCGTGTGGGCCTGAGTTTTATTTCAAACAATTTTTTTGCCGGAATTTTTCATTGCTATAATTCTCAATCATCTCAGTTCGCCTATGGTCAAGGCGATATGGCTTTTCTTATCGAGGCCGGGGTCAAGTTTTGAAAATTTTGTATCTGGCTTTGGCTTTTTTATTTTTGTCTTTGTCTGCGCATGCGAGCGACACACCTGCTGAAACACCCACAGACGATGCGACCGCTCATGAAGCACCAGCCACTGAAGATTTGCGAAACCCTTTGCTGACCATGTCTGGTGTTTATATCGGCTATCGTTTCCAATATTTTGATTACCAAGAGCCTTCTCCCAACGTTCATCAATACGGCCCGCTCCATGGACTTGTGGTCGGCGTTGATGGACTGCTGCCAAGAACTGATTTTTTTTATAAAATCGAAGCCGAATACCTGACTGGTGTCCTCATTTACGACGGCTTCTATCAAAGTGGTGGTGCTCTTGAAGCCAACACCGAAGATCATACGGCTTCTCTCCGACTCCATTTTGGTTTTATCGATTATTTATCGTCAAACACGTCTTTGCAAATTTACTCGGGCCTCATGTATCGCTATCTCTACGATTATGTGCAAGCCTCTGGAGGATATCGCCGCGAAATTTCCCAGATCACGTTGCCTTTGGGAATCACACGTCGACAAGCGCTTCAAAATTGGGCTTATGGGCTCACTGCTGAGATTGATATTTTAGCTTCAGGAGCAGTAAAAAGTCACATGAGTGATGTGGGCCCGACTTACTCCGATATCGAGAATAAACAATCGCGCGGATACGGCGTTAAGCTTGGAGCCGACTTCGATCTTCCATTTCGTAAAATGGTTTTTATGATTCAGCCGACGTTTCAATATTGGTTGATGGACGATTCCGACATCGCCACCAATTCGCATGGCTCTTTCTTAGAGCCCTACAATATTTCTAAGATGTACAATCTCAGTCTTATTCTGAAATTTTAGATTTTTGCTCGTGCTTCTTTTTTTGCTCAGAAATTTGTTTTACGAAATTGTCATAAACTGACATGTCCGCACTTTTTGAGCCAAACACATTATCAAGTTTGCGAAATTTCGTGCCATTGGCTTTAAGTTCTTTTTGACGAATTTCTATTTTTATCAAACCGGTCGGACGTTGAGTTTGTCCTTCAACGAAACCTTTTTTGTCTTCGATTTTAATCCCGCCACCCAAATCCACCGTGTTGTTCTCAAGTGAAGCTTGAATTTTTGCTTTGACCAAGTCCAAACGCTCCGACGCCACTTTTTTTGCCAGCTCTGGAGAGCTACCTGTCACAGATTGATTAAAAAGAAGCGAGGAAATATTTATTTTTGAATCCGCCAACCCCGTCGTCAACCCTTTGAGTTTTTCCATCACTGTCACAAATTGCGGATTTGGCAGCGCCGTTCCTGGAATAAATAATTGCGTGTCAACGATCACAAATTCAAATCCATCGGGACTGATTTGCACATTGCGAGCCACATCTTGCATTTGATCCGCTAAAAATGCGGCCACAACTTTTTGCGAACCCATATCCAAAATATTTGGGCTCTTATCCATAGGTTCCATAAAAGACTGAATCGCCTTCATAGGTTCATTGACCAAATCTAAAAATAATTTTTCCAGAGTGATCTCAGCCCCAAAATTTTGAAATTCATATTCGATCAGGCTTGGTGTTGAAAAATAATCCGACACCGCTTTTTTGGTTTCTTCAGTCTGATTGACCAGCCACATCACAAGGAAGAAGCACATCAGAGCAGTCATGAAATCGGCAAGCGCAACCTTCCAAGAGCCACCATGGTGGCCGGCTTGGTTGTACACTTTTTTGATCACAATCGTGACGCCTTTTTTCTCTGCTGCCACTGTCTACTTCTTTCTTTTGCGAAGACCGTTCAATTTCAATCAAAAAAGCCTAAGCAGCGGCTTTTTTGATTTCTTTCGTTGCTTTATCCACTTGATCAAAACTTGGACGCTCTTCTGGCTGAATCGCCCGACGAGCATACTCGATACAGACAATCGGCGGAGCTCCTCGTTGCAAAGCCACCATCGCCGCTTTAATCACTTGCAAATAACGACCCTCAGCTTCAATGTCGGCCGCCACTTTTGTGGCATTAGGTCCAATCAAGCCATAGGCAAAAAACACCCCGATCATCGTACCGACGAGGGCGCCAGCAACGTGCTCACCAATCGCTTCGGTCCCTTGATTCAAAGCACCCATCGTGATCACGATCCCCAAAACCGCAGCCACGATCCCAAGACCCGGAACTCCATCAGCCACCATTTGAATCGCGTGCTGGGCCAAGTGTTCCTCCGCATGAATGGCTTTGATGTCACCATCTAAAAGATCGTCGACATCATAAGGAGAAAGATCCGCTGAAAGAGTGATCTTCATCGTGTCACACAAAAAAGCCACGGCATGATGATTGTGCATGAAGCTTGGATACGCATTGAAAATTTCTGACTTGTCCGGAGTCTCAATGTGTTTCTCAACAGCTTGAGGTCCATCTTTTCTGAACAATTGAAAAAGTTGAAAGAGCATTTGGCAAAGCTCAACGTAGTCCCTTTTTTGCGGACCTTTTGCAGTGAGGGCTTTAATTCCCATCTTGAAACCCATTTTGATAATCTTCGTCGGGTTGGCAATGATGTAACCACCAATTGCTGCGCCTAAAATAATCATCAATTCGAGTGGAGCAGAATGCAAAAGAACATGCATCTTCCCGCCCTCGCCCAAGAAGCCGCCGAACACCATTACAAATACGACTATAACTCCGACAAATCCCATGTTTGACCTCGTCATGTTCTTTATCGGAAAATCGCCATTCAAATTGAGATCTTGCCTTCAGTCCTCGACTGGAAATGTCGAAAAACTGGTTGTTGGCCGAGGCCAGTTGTGGATAAATGAAGAGAGAGCGGAGTTCACGTGCAACCACAGTCATTCAAATTTCTAAAATTTAATCTTGCGCTGATGATGTTTGTCAGTTTACTGCTGGGCTTGCTGGATGTTCGTCAAGCTTGGGCTGATGAAAAGCATCCACTGTCTGCCGTCGCCAAAGTGACTCCTTACACTTTAGAGCCCGAGCAGATTGCCGAATTACAAATTTCTGTTTTATTGCCGATCGAGTTTAAAGCTTACGAAGATCAGTTTCATATTCATGTCATCTCTCCTGATGGCGTGAAGATTTCAAAATTTTCAATCAGCCCACTCACTGAATTTTTTGATAAGTTCACGAAGAAAAAACGTCGTGGCGTGGTGGGCTCTGCGACTTTGATTGCACCTGTTGAACTTCCGAAGAACATTTCTTTGGGCGATCAAGAGCTGCAAGTGAAACTCACCTATCAGGCTTGCGCTGAAGCCTACTGCCTCTTTCCGCAGGATTTGATTTTGAAAGTTCCGATCAGCGTCAGCTCGGAAACTCATACGGTTCATCCGCACTCTTTTTTTGACATGAGTTTTAAAGAGATCGCTACGCATGGATTGTGGTGGAGTTTTCTTTTTGTTTTCCTCTTCGGGATTCTTTCAAGCTTCACTCCTTGTGTTTATCCGATGATTCCGATCACCATCGCAGTCCTTGGTCGCGAAGCCCATGCCCGCACTCGCTGGCAGAATCTGAAAGTATCATTGGTTTACGTTTTGGGAATTGCCGCCACTTATTCGGCCCTCGGAATTCTTGCGGCCTCAACAGGAATTCTCTTTGGTTCATTTATTTCCAATCCCATCGTTTTGGGATTTGTCGTCGTTGTGTTTTTGGCAATGGCCCTTTCAATGTTTGGAGTTTTTGAATTCGAAGCTCCGCAATTTTTGCGTGACGGAGTTCTCAGCCACTTGCATGTGCATGGTTATCTCGGCGCTTTTGTCTCGGGTCTTGTCGCTGGAATTGTTGCCAGTCCTTGTGTTGGCCCTGTGCTGGTCGGCATTCTTACTTTCGTGGCGCGCACTCAGAATCTGTGGCTGGGATTTTGGTTGTTGTTTGTTTATGCACTAGGCATGGGCATGTTGTTCATTGCCATCGGTGTCTTCAGTCATGCCACCAAATTTTTACCGAGATCTGGCGAGTGGATGTCACGAGTAAAAATATTTTTCGGCCTCATCATGGTCGGCATGGCTATTTATTATCTGAATATGATTTTTCCGGTGACTCACCTTTTCGATAAATCACGTTGGATCTCAGACAGCCCGGCGATTTCAAGCAAGGCAATGAGTCGCTGGAATAACTACAGCGATGATTTACTCAATCAAGCAAAAGCCGAAGGCCGTCCTGTCATTATCGATTTCCGCGCCGACTGGTGCGCGGCTTGTAAAGAACTAGAACAGTTCACATTCTCGAATACAAAATTCCAAAAAGCGTCCGAGGACTTTGTCCTCTTGAAGTTCGATGCCACCAACGACACTCCGGCTTTAGAAAAAATGAAAGACAAATATCATATCGTAGGTTTACCTTGGGTAGTCTTCATTTCAAAAACAGGACAATGGCAAGCAGACCTAACTTTGACCGCTTATGAAGACGCCGACCCATTTATCAAGCGCATGGAAAAAGTGAAGATTGCACCTTAGCTTAGCACATCACTCAGCTCAGTAAAGCTAGCTTGCTGAATTTTTTTTGGCTTTTGTTTAACTCGTTTGGTGGCTTCATAAATATCAACGGCTTGCTGTGCGTTCAGCCAAAATTGAATCGTTGTATTGAGAGCATAGGAAAACCTGACTGCCATTTCCGCAGTCAAAGCACTTTTCCCATTCACAACTCGATTAATTACTTTGATATCACAACCCACATGATGAGCAAACTCTCTCTGAGTCATTTTCATTGGTTTCAAAAACTCTTCATTCAGGAGTTCGCCGGGTGTCGTTGGCTTTCTTTGCATATTCATACTTATACCTTAAGTAGGTATACCACGTAAAGGTATATATTTTACCTAAAAACTGTCCTGATTATCCTGTATCTATTGCAGTTCCTTTAGAGCTACCAAACCTCGATTTCCTTTCTTTATATTTAATAAGCCCAAGCACCTCGTTGACGTTTTGGATGATATATTTTTTCACCCCTTGGTATTCACGCCCCCATGTCACAATTCGCGTGTACAATAGCAAGCTCCAGAACTTCCTTTGGTTTTTTGGATGCAACGTCCCCCTTGAAACTTTTTGAGGGGCACCGCCCCGTTCAACTCTCTCAAACGGCTGTAGAGGATATTTCCGCAATATTTCCTGAGCGATATGTCCCGCAAGAACACGAAAGAAATTCTGTAAGTCTTCCCTGGCTTGCCCCTTCACCAACAAATGCAAATGATTCCCACAAATGGCTTTTTCATAAATACGAACGCGAAAGCGTTTCGAAGCTTTAAGTAAAACCTTTTCAACAATCAATCGATGGCTCATCAAAGATCGACGACCTTTCGCCAAATCTGACCGCAAGGTTAAATGCAGTGGGTTTTTTATATTCAATGGTCTTCGCGATCGTCTTTTGCCGACCGCGAGAATCCCACCATGTTCACGTCTTTGTTTGGGTAGAAATGATGTTTGCTTCATGACTCAACATGATTGCAAACTTCATTCGCGGGCGGTGCCCGACGAGGGGTAGAGAAGAGGACCAATGTATCCGGAAAGCGGCCTCAGAACCGCTCGCGGTTACATGCGTTTCAGGCGAGAGATTTCCATTTTTGTTTCGTTCATGAAGGCTTGGGCCTCGACGAGATCGGCTTCGCGTTCGGCGATCAGTTTTTGCAACTGACTCATGCGCACTTCGTAGCTGCGCAGAACCTGTTGATGACGATCCACCATGGTTTGCACTTTGCCTTCAAGACTTTTGTTTTCGGTGAGTCTTGCGTGCATCATCCCTAACTTCTGCGCGGTTTCCATGGTCGTTTCATTTTGCATTTGTTCCTGGCGCTGAATCATCTGCTGCAATTTTTCAAATTTGGTTTGCGACATGCGAATGAATTCATTCACCTGAGTCACAACATGAGCCAATTGCTCCGACAGTTGCCCAACTTGCACGCGTACCTCTGTCAGTTTTTGCTCCAGCATTTGAGTTTTTGGCGCTATCACCGGTGTCATCGCTGAACTTGAAGTCTGACGAGTCGCGCTCGCCGCACCAAAAAGCTCGGAATTAAGCTGCTTTTGCATGATTTTTCTCCCCGATGTCCATGGACACGCGAAACAGTTTGACTGAATCATCCGCGAGTCCTTATCGTTGAATTATGCTAAAGGTCGGGGACTTTTTAAAGTATTTAATCGCGTCAGAGGTCGATTCGACTTATCTGCGCACCTTTATTCTCTATTTTCAGCATAGCTTTCAAGCTGACGAGCTGCTTGGCGCCGATATGATCAATCATTTCGTCAGACAAACACTGCATTACACTCATTGGCAACAGCAGCGTTCACAAATGACCGCCGAGCTTCAAGAATGGCTGACTCCGCTTTGGAATGAAGAATTGATCAGCTTTTCACCCACCGATATTCAATGGCCAAGCGAAGTTCAAATTCTGGAAATCGAAAACACAGCTGAGTGGATCGAAGCGCTGCAAAAGCATATCAAAAAAATCGCCGCCAGCGGTGCCACGACAAAAATTCTTCAAGACACGGAGGGCACCGCCCTCGGATTCATCTTGCAGGCCAATGGCGAACTTGAAGTTCATCAATGGCATCGTCAAATGACGATTCGTCGAGGACTCCTTGAGCCTTTGCGCAAAGATTTGATTCTTCATTACACTTCAGATCTTGAGCTCAGTGGCCTTCACCAACAGCGCTGGGAAATTGCTCCCTACTCGGTAGCCAGCTTCACGCTGCAAACTAGCGGCTTGGCGGGTGTCGTTTTCCGTGGTCACAGTTTTCAACTCCAGCACTCGTTCGTGGAGACATCTGCTTTGCAGATCCCAAGCTTGTTTTGGGCTTTGAAGCGAGTGGAGCAGCACTTTGTCAGCCGTGAATCAGATCCTTTTTACCAAAACCTTTTGGACTCGATCGAGTCCGCGATCCTCTCCATTCGAATTGGTGAGGCCACCAGCCAAGAAAAAGCCATGGATGCCATGGCTCAGGCTCAAAATGCTCTGGAATCTGTCTTTGTCGGTGACAAACTTTTAGCTCTTTTGATAAGAGACCTCCAACATACTTTGGAGCTTCATCAGCCAGATGTGAGATCTCGCCGAGAAGCCACCCAGCGAGTTTCTGTGAACCGGGCTCGGGATTCTTTCCCGTCGCAAGACGAAAAAGAATCAGCACCGATCATCCACAGAGACCGTCAGCCGGAGTCAGAACTTTAATTCTGACTTAAAAGCTAAAGCTTACTGAGCATTGCTCAAAAAGAAGGATCGAAAATGAAATTCAACAAGCGAAGCGCTTGGGATGCTGCAAAGCCCGAGACGCCTTCAAAAACAGACTCATTAGTACGTCTCAACAAACTCATCGCCGATAGCGGACTTGCTTCGCGCAGAGCGGCCGATCGCATGATCGCTGACGGACTCGTCACCGTGAACGGCAAAAAAGTGTACGAGTTAGGCGTGAAGGTCGATGCCAGCAAAGATAAAGTTTTTGTCGACGGCGCTCCTGTTCGTAAGAAATTTGAAAACATGTACATCATGTTTCATAAACCTCGCGGTGTTCTGACCACCATGTTCGATCCGGAAGGACGCCCAACGATCAAAGATTTTTTGGATAGCGTTCCAGCCCGCGTGTTTCCTGTCGGTCGTTTAGATTGGGACTCAGAAGGTCTTATCATTCTCACCAATGACGGCGATTTTTCAAATCGCATTACTCACCCCAAAGAAGAAGTGACCAAAACTTACCTGGTCAAAGTCGATGGCCATCCTACCGATGAAGACATCACGAAACTCAAACGTGGAGTTTCGATCATCGGCGGCAAAGCCTCGGCGAAACACGTTGAGAGAGTCAAACGTGGCAAAGAAAAATATGCTTGGTTGAAAGTCATTATCTCCGAAGGTCGCAATCGTCAGATTCGTAAGATGTTTGAAAAAATCGGCTTTGACGTTTTGAAACTGCAACGTGTGGCTGTCGGAACTTTACGTCTGGGAAATTTAGAACGCGGCCAATTGGTCTTTATGAATGAAGAAATGGCCGCCAAAGTTTTTACCTCAGATGACCCTGCTGCTCTTGAGAAAAAATTGGGTGAAAAGAAACTGGTCACCCACAGCAAGAGTGCAAAAAGAACGGGCCTTAAAGGTAAACCACGGTCAGCAAAACGTGATCAGCAGAAAACCACATTGGATCTCAACGCTCTTTAAGACGATCCTTCAATGACAAAAAGTTTACGCTACATCAGTGGATTGATTTCGGTCCTGCTCGCCGGAGCAGGATTTGGATTTATCGGCGTCTTCAGTCGAATTTGCTTTCGAAATGGCCTCAGCGTTGGCGAAGTTCTCTCTTGGCGTTTTATTCTTGCTGCCGCGATTCTCTGGGCCGCCCTCATTCTCTTCAAACCAAAACTGATTCAGCTTTCTCTCGGGCAAATTTTTATCTCCATTGCTCTTGGAGTTTTTGGTTACGCGGTTTTCTCTACTTTTTATTTCAAAGCCATTGAAGGCTTGTCGGTGCCATTGGCAGTTCTACTGCTTTATACATTTCCAATTCTGGTAAATATCGGCGCCCATTTTTTCTTGCATCAAAAAATGGCGCGAGGGCAAATGCTAAGCTTGCTCTTGGCTTGTGCGGGATTAGCAATATTACTGTGGGGTCCGCTGGAAATTCATAAATTCTCTGCAGTGCTTTTTGGCTTTGGTTCTGGTCTAACTTACGCGATTTATGTTTTGGTTCAGGGTGAAGTCCAAAGAAATGTTCCACCACTCTCTTCAAGTCTTTATGTGATCGCGAGTGCCGCCGTGACTTTGGTGTTTTTCCATCATCCGCATTTGATTGGTGTGTTTTCAAAACCCCATATCGTGCTTTGGTGTTTATTGGGGCTGGCAACAGTTTCGACGATCATGCCACTCACTTTATTTCTCACAGGCCTTCAAAGAATTCCAAGTGGGCAAGCCTCAATCTTCGTCATGATCGAACCTGTCGTGGCAACGATTGCCGCTGGATTTTTTTTGCACGAGAGCCTCTCGGCCCATCAAAGCATCGGAGCTCTTCTGATTTTAGCTGCTTTGATTATTAATGCAGTCGCCAAGAAGTAATTTCCCGTCGAGAAAATAAAATAGACCCAGCCGACGGAGATCGACTGGGTCCAAAGGAATGAGTAATGCGAACTAGCCAATCAATTTCAGCGCGAGCTGAGTTGATTGATTTGCTTGAGCAAGAGTTGCAGTACCTGCTTGCAGCAAAATATTATTACGAGTCATTTCTGAAGAAGCTTGTGCGACATCAGTATCACGGATACGTGAATTTGCCGCTGACATATTTTCTTCCAAAACTCCTAAGTTGTCGACTGTTGAAGTCAGACGATTTTGGAGAGCACCCAAACTTGAACGCATGCCGTTCACATTATTTTGAGCATCATCAAGTTTACTCAAAGCTGATTGAGCGCCTTCTTTCGAAGTGTAATCCAGATCTGCTAAACCCAATGAATCCAACTGAGCGTTGTTTTCAGAAGCATTGAATGAAATTCGGTCTTCACCTTCTTTATTGTACAGACCGATTTGGAAATCAAATTTAGGAGTTGATCCATCCAAGAGGTTTGTTGAACCCCATTTTGTAGAAAGAGAGATACGTTGAATCTCTGATTTCAATTGTTGAACCTCTTTATCTACGAATCCGCGCTCGACCTGTCCAACAGTGTCTGAAGAAGCTTGGATACCCAACTCACGAAGACGAGTGACGATGTTGCCGATTTCGTTCAGTCCGCCTTCAGCAGTTTGAACCATCGAGATACCATCGTTACCATTGCGACTGGCTTGTCGCGCTGATCGGATGCCAGCTTTGAATTTTTCTGAAATCGCCAAGCCTGCAGCATCATCTGCCGCGACATTGATACGACTTCCAGATGACAATTGTGCCATCGAATGATTGATGGCGCGTTGGCTACCAACCAAATTTCTTTGGGCGTTAATTGCAGCCATGTTTGTCGATACTCTCATTCCCATTGTTTTCCTACCTTTTCTGCTTTCGCATCTTGTAAAAAAACTTCCCTGTTTTTGTTTTTAACGTTGGCCCGCCGACATCATCATCAGCTGGCAACACACTGATCGGGAGTCGGGTCAAATTTTCAACGCGACTTCAGTCGCGAAAGAGTTAAGATCAGCCGAAGCTTTTACGGCGAATGACGGATGAGGATCTTAACTCGTTGATCCCTGGTGTTTTTGCTCTGAAAAACAGCATCAAAAATTTGACAACTGGACCTTTTTTTTGAATTAACATTTGTTAAGCACCTCCATCGAAAGTCCAGAGTGTTTCATTATCATAAAGTTCTGTCTCAGAATGGCCGAGTCATTGCTTGAGCCAGGATGGCTCGAACAAACGATGCACACGGATGGGCATGAACATGAGCGAGGGATTGTCATGTCGTTAATCAAAAGTTCTATGGGTCGATGGTTGATCGTCTCTGGGTTAATTCTCCTAGCTGTTCTTTTTTCTTGGGAGGTTTTCGCAGCCGACGTCAATGTGGTGGATGTTCACAGAAATATTCCACTCTCCGATGAAGCTCCTATCTATAAAGATTTCTACCTCAACGGTGGAGACAGCGCGGGTCTGAAAAAGAACATGGTTGTCACTGTCTTCCGTAAGCTCTCTGTGAGAGATGCCTCGGGAACAACAACCTTTGGTGATCTTGAAATTCCAGTGGGACAGCTGAAAGTCATCATGAGCACTGGCCGAGTCGCTGTGGCTCGTGAATTCAAACTGATTTCACGCGACGAGGAGCCCATGCTGGAGCAAACTGGCATTATGATTGGCGACCGAGTCGATTTTCAAGGCTCCTTCATTGACAAAAAATAGGTGTCTTAATAGTAATCCCTTATAAGGATTACTTTGATGAACAACTACATTCGAATTCGCCTGACCTCTGTGCCCGAATCTATGGAAGACATTGTGACCGGGCATTGTTTCGAGTGTGGTGCCACCGGCGTCACCGAGGCTTTGGCCTTCACTCAACCTGATCTCACTTATGATCCCGATATTTTGCATGTCAAAGCTCATGACCTTGATGTTTATTTCACCGAACGCCCGGGCTGTGAATTTTTCGACAAGCTGACCGAGTGGATTCCAAAAATCAAATGGGATATCCGCGAAGAAGAAAACAAAGACTGGCTGGCCGAGTGGAAAAAAGGCTTCGTGCCTTTTCAGCTTGTCGGCCCTTACTGGGTCGTTCCCTCGTGGCATGAGGCACCGCCCGAAGCTGAAAAACCTTTGAAGATCGATCCCGGAATGGCCTTCGGCACGGGCACTCACGCGACAACGAAAATGGCCGCGTACTTTGTGCACAAGTTGGGATCTTCGCTGAAAAAAGATCAGCACTATTCTTTGATTGATGTTGGCACCGGCACTGGAATTCTCGCGATGCTGGCGCGCCAAGAAGGGATCAAAACTGTGCTCGGAGTTGAAATTGATCCTGAGGCTCGTCGTGTGGCCAATGAAAATATCAAACTCAATGGGCTTGAAGATATCAAAATTTCTGAAGGCACGCTTGAGCAAGTCACGGGACAATTTGATTTCGTCGTCGCCAACATCATTGATGGCGTATTGATCAAAATCAAAAATGAATTACTACGAGTCCTCAAGCCCGGCGGACAAATTTTTCTCACCGGCATTCTCACCGAACGTGACAATGATTTCTTCGCTGACTTTATTGAAACCACAAGTCATCTCAAAGTGGTTCGTCGGATCGAAAAAGATGAGTGGGTCGGCTACTGGCTGAGGTCACAGGAAGAAGGCTGACAATGCGCAGGTACTGGATGCCGGCTGAAGCTTTTCTCGCGGGCCAAGAAATTCAATTTCACGGCGATCTTTTTCATCACATCTTCGATGTCTGTCGCCAAGAAGTGGGCTCGCATTTTGAAGTGCTGGGCGATAAAGACAAAGCTCATTTGGTTGAAGTGATCTCGGTCACAAAAAAATCAGCAACGGCAAAAATAATTGAAACACGCACTCTACCGACTTTGCCAAAACCTCGGTTGGTGTTAGCACTTTCGCTGTCACGATATCCGACCATGGATGCCGTGGTGGAAAAAGCTGTGGAAATGGGTGTAACCAAGCTGCAACCTTTCTATTCTGACTTCAGTTTTATCCGTAAAAAAGATTCTTTGCCGGCGAACAAGCAAGAGCGCTGGAACAAAATTGTGATCTCGGCGACTCAACAATCCGGCCGCGGTGACTTGATGAAGATTGAAGACCCCATTGATCTGAAAGATTTGAAGTCTCAAGTTAACCAAAATCCCCGCGCCAAGGGTCTCTTTGCATATGAGGGCGAAGCTACGCTCGGAATCAAAGATTACTTAAAATCGATTTCGTCTGCTCAGGCCGAAAATGCGAAAAATTTCGAAGAGTTCTGGGTCTTTGTCGGCAGCGAAGGTGGTTTTTCCCCGACCGAAGTCCAGCTTTTTAAGGATTGGGGACTTGAACCCACCACTTTGGGTGACCAGGTGCTACGAGTGGAAACGGCTTGCATCGCTCTTTTGGCCGTCCTAAAGTACGAATTTGGACACATGTCAGCAAAGGTTTGAGGAGACTCTATGAATCACAATCTCGAAGACGATGACTTTCAATTTCGTCCTTTGACTGAAGGTTTAGGCTTTCAAAGTAAAAAAGCAGCAACAACCGCCGAGCCAAAATTTACTGGCTTTCAAATCTCGGCTGCGGCCACAAGCTCTGCCCAAAAAGCCACGATTCCAACCAATTCTCCAGCTGAAATGACTTCACCACTTCCACGCAAAGGTTATTCAACTCCGACGACGGTAAGAACTCCTGCTCCCTCGCCTTCGGCCCCCACAGCAAATACAGTGGATGAAATTTTAAAAACTTTGAACGACAAACGTCGTTATGATTTTTCCGATAAAAAACGCGCGCGCCTCACTGACAATCAAGCCCCAGAAATTCTTTATCAAAACTCGACTTGGGAATTTGCTGCCTCGATGTTGGATCTAATGCTGGTCACGGCTGGTACTTTGCTTTGCTTGATCGTGCTTTTGGTTCTGACCAAAGTGGATTTGTATGGGAATCTGGCGCGCCCGGATTCTGCCGGCATGGTTTACCTCAGCATTCTTGCTTTGGTCGCTAGTGTGTCGTGGATTTATCTCGTCACTCATCGCGTGTTTATGGGATTTACTCCAGGTGAGTGGGTTTTTGATCAACGCTTGGGACGTCCTGAAGAACACACGCACGCCATCTATGCCGTAAAAGTTGTGGCTCGAGCGACCTTGATCATTGCGACAGGTTTTATTTTCTTCCCCATTCTGTCGATGATTTTTAGAAAAGATGTTCTGGGCAGCTTGCTTGGTCTTGAACTTGTTCGCAAAGTTTAAATGAGTCAAATCATGGGCCAAGTTCTCAAATGGAGCGACATCGAATCAACGCTAGCTCCACTTAAAAATAAAAAAATTGTTTTCACCAACGGCTGCTTTGATCTTTTGCATGTCGGACACATCCGCTATTTACAAGAAGCTCGTAAGCTTGGTGATATTTTGGTCGTTGGAGTCAACGCCGACGCCAGCGTTCGCCGACTGAAGGGCCCGACTCGTCCCGTACAAAATGAAAATGACCGCGCTGAAATTTTAGCCGCACTTGGAGCTGTGAATTACACCGTGATTTTTCCAGAAGACACGCCACTCGAGCTGATTCAAAAAGTAAAGCCCGCTATTTTAGTCAAAGGTGGCGACTGGAAGCCCGAGCAAATTGTCGGTGCTGACTTTGTGATTTCTTTGGGTGGCAAAGTGATGTCTTTGCAATTTGTTGAAGGTCGTTCGACCACCAAGCTCATCGAAAAAGCGAAGACTTAATTTTCAATTAAAAACGACAACCCAACTTTGCCGCATAGTTGGCATCCGTGTAGCGATCAAGCTCGAGAGCAAAAAATAACCGCGAGTATTGAACATTCATGCCCGCCAAATAATGAAGGCTGCTGACATCTTCTTGACTGGTCGTCCCGTCATCAGTGACTCCGCCCGCTCCGCCCATAAAATTTCCGATGCTGCGAACCCAACCAAACCCCGTGTACAAAGTCACATCTTGTACTGTAAAACCCGCAACCAGATCGGCGCCTTGAGAATTAAAAGTCACAAGGTTTTGAAAGTTGGTGCTATTGCCGTAAAGAATCAAACTTAAATGTGCTGGCAAATATTCGGCTTGATAAAATCCCCAGCGCAATTGACCACCGTAACCGGTCACATTTGAACTTTGCGAAAAAGGTGTGAATTCCAAATACAGATCGACGTTGTTATACAAACCTTTTCCCAGCGTCAGCTGATTCAATCCGACCTCTGATGTCTCCGAAGATTTATTTCCTAAACGTGAAATTTCACTGGTCGAAATCACCTGAGTTTCATATCCCACTTCGATGCCCGCATAACCACCCAAGGGATATGGATTTCCCAAAATTTTTGAGCTTGTGGATAAACCCAAAAGCTCAGTCATCCGACGACGGTCATCCACCGAGAGATTTTTAGGGATTTGGAAGCTCGCCCAAACCCACGCCGGCATCAATAAAAAAAGAACGAGGAGTATTTTCACAGCTGACAGAATGGGATTATTTTGCAGAAAAATCCAGCGCAAAAGTACCGCTTTTAGCAGTCGCTCAAGCGTGAGCTGAGCTTGATGACATCGATTGAATACTGCTCAAAAGTGCTTGAGCTTGACTTGCCACTGAAGGATCTGAAGAACTCGCCAATTGACGAAGCCCAGGAATAAAGATTTGAAATTGTTGAGTTGTGGCGCCGCTGCCAGATGATCCACCTTGGCCTTGCGTACTTTCTGCTGACGACAAAGCAGTTCCAATCAATTGAGTCGCCGTACTGACAACTTGAGCATCTTTCACATACAGAGCTTGCGCGAGCACATAAAATTGAGCGGGCTTCGCATAAGCAGCAATCGCTGAGGTTGCTTGCGTCTTCAATGTTGGATCTTGAATTTGCGCCTCTTCATCCACCAAGATCGTCAATGAATTCACCGAAGGAGTTTGCTGCAGAAGACTGAGCCACAATGTCTCACGATCTTTCGCCGTGTCAGTCAAAAGCACTTTCGCGATTTGATAAAAACTTGCTGAATCAATCGTGTTTGCTTTTAATGCCGCCACAAATAAAGCCCCATTGGCTGCTGTGGGTTGAGCCATCAACAACGAAGCCCACTGCGAAGATGACATTTTGACGGTATCATTATTATTATTTGCCGGAGGAGTCGTAGCCCCAGCCTGATTGGCATTGGGATCATATCCACCACCGCCACCACCTACAGAGCCTGTTGGCGCCGAGTTATTGCTCAAGTCAGCAGAGCGACTAAAAGTCGATCCATCGCGACCGTCAGCAATTCTCACTGAAGACTGAGCTCGACGAGCAAGATCAGCTTTTTTCTGAGCCTCGGCTTTATTTTTAGCATCCGCTGTTTTTTGAGCTGGAGTTGCCGCTGGATTTGGTGGTGTTTTCAAAGCAGGAACCGCAGGATTTGGTGGCACTCCACCGACAGTTTGGATTTTGCGAATAATCGGACGACCTGAAATATCAAAATCTGCCGAGTAAGAAGTCGGACGAGGCATTTCATAAGAGAACGCAACAGCCTCGGGCTGAAGGGCTTCTGCAGATCCACTTTTCTTCAGCCAATAGCATGACAGTGCGACCAATCCGATCGCGATGTAAATGCCCCAGGTCTGTAGTTTTGAATCTGACATAACTTCTCCTGCTATCTTCTATAGCGAAGAACATGCCAAGCCAGATGAAATCAGTGAGCTTTTAGCTGATGGAAACGACTGAAGATTTAGTGACTGTCAAAGAAGTTGTCGACAGCGTCTTTACTGAAACGCTGTCTCAAAGTGAGATTTCTTTCAGAAATCTCACTTTCTCGTCGAAGGACAATAGCTGGGACGCGGTCCAATCTCAGGAAATTGTCGACAAGTGCCGGGACGTTTTTCGTAAACCGTGCAAAGCCGAGTGATCGGATGCAGATATCGGCAATCGCCATTCGGTCGTTGTACCAACATAAAAAGCCCCGTGGAATCTCGGTAAGAACTAATGATGCCTTCTTTGATCAAACGTTTTGCTAATTTTTTACGCGATCCAAATGAAATTTCATCTTCGGTGGCGACTTCCAAGCGCACCAAATCTTCAGCATGAATTTCAACAGGCATTGTACAACAATCACCATAGCAGCCATCGCAAAGTCCTTTGCGATACTTCATCCACGTCCACGGTTTATCTTTATCCGGTTTCATCAACATCCTTTAACCTCGACGAAAGGCCATGAGTCAACTTTCCAGTGCCCATAGACCATGGTCGCGGCTAATATTTCCCAGATGGAACACACTGAGCACGAACGACTTTTTGATGAGATCCGCGGTAAAATCAATGCCCTCGAAAAACCTTCAGAAAGGCTCGAAAAAATGCAATTTCAACTGAAGAGATCCCAAGAAGAACTGTTCACCACTCGCCATGAGATGGAAGAGAAAATTAAAGCTCTCGATAACTTGAGCTGCACCAACAGTGATCTCAGTCGGGAAATGAAACGTCAGAGCGATCAATTGGAACAAGAACGGATCATGAATTCCAAACTCAGCTCTGACTTGGCAAAATCCCTCGAAATGAATTTAAAACTACAATATGAGATCGAAGAAATTCGCACGCGAGCTCAGGCCGCGATAAACGACGAGAAAAAACACAACACTTACTGGCAAGACAAAACAAAAAATCTCAGCCACGAGCTCGAACTCGCGCAAGCTTTGAATAATGAAATCCGTTTGGAACTCAGCAAAGCCACCGAAGAAATCCAAAATCTCACCGAGTCTCTGACCGAGCTTGAAGACCACGCGCAAAAGCAAAGTGATATGATAAAAAATCTCTCGGAAGTGGCTGAGAAAAAAATCATCGAGCTCAAAATGGCTCTCGATAAAAAATCGGCGGAAAGCCAAGACTCATTTGGTCAGTTGCAACAATCTTTCTCGCAAATCCAAGTTCTCCGTCAGGAAAACTCGGCACTCAGAGAATACATCAACAAAATGAGTTCACTTATAAACAATGGTGGACGAACATCTTAAGATAAAAACCTTCGTTGAATGACAGCAGCACGGGATGGTCTGAAGAATGTCCTCCGTGCATGATGCAGCGACCTTGCAGCTCACCTCGTTGCAAACTTTTACGAAGCACGTCCATCATTTCAGCTTCTTCAAAAAGACCCGAGCACGAACAAGAGACAACCAAACCTCCTCGGCGCACCAACTTAAAAGCCGAAGTGTTGAGTTTTAAATACGCATGCTTTCCGGTCGGCACATCTTTCTTCGCTTTGATAAAAGCCGGAGGATCGGCAATCACGATGTCATAATGTCGATCCGGCAGTGCTCCTAAATCTTTCAACACATCAAGCTCGCGAATATTTACGACAGCACCTTGGCGCTCGATATTTTTCTTTGCAAAAGCCAAAGCCGGAGCGGACACATCGACCGCCGTCACTTCGACTTTGAGGCCCCGCTGATTCAAAGTCTCAGCGATTTTTGTCGACCATTGACCGACATAGCAACACAGATCAAGAATGCGAACCGTGTCGCCTTGAAATTCATAATGTTTCAATTGATCGCAAAGCAAACCAATATTGTAAGCTTGATCTAAAAAGAATCCGGTCTTTTGACCTTCAATCAAATCAGCACTCATGCGAATCGGAATTTCAGAACCACTTCCTGAGGCGAGCAAAATCTCAACGTCATTGAGATTCCAACCTTCAAGATTTTTGATAACGCGAGAATCTTCAACCTCAAGGCCTTCAAGTCTTCGCACGTTCACATCGTTACGTAAGACGACGGCGGTTTGATCCCAACCGTGGGAAGAAAGGCCTTTGGCTTTAGCTTCTTCAACAAAATTTTTCATGAAAGTTTCAACGTCTTTCAAAATTTCAGACATTCCGTAGGTCAGAATCTGCATGGCAAAAAGTTGTCCCACTTCGCCATCTTGCTCGATCAAATAGCGATCAATCACCAGACCTGGCAAAAAATCGCCTTCGCCGTAACACAAACGAAAGCTTTCATGAAAACCCAGCTGTCGCCGTTGCCAAAGCACTTTCAACAATTGCTCTTTCACCCACTCAGGATCACAGACATTTGCGGATTGTTCACGAAAGCTGAGGGCTCGAAATGAAATCAAAGAATTGGGATTGCCATAACCGCTGGCCAAAAATCCACCACGAGCATCAACGATTTGAATCGGAGTTCCGGGCTTCAAACCCTTCGGACTTGCCGCCAGCTCATTCGAGAAAACCCACGGATGACCCGCACGTAAGCGTTTATCGGCCCCTGGCCTCAGACTCCAAATAGTGTACTTCACGCGACCTTACTCCTTGATTGAGAGCATGAGAAATTGCGTGCGAAGATTTCTCATAAAATTGTCATCACTGACAAGGAGAACAGTTCTTTGTCCATCAGATAAGGTCGGACCCAAGGCGATTCCTTCAAAATTTTCAATGGGGCCGATCTTTTTGCGCAGACTTGAAAGCTTCAGAACCAATTTCTTACTCACCATCTTGGTGGAATCGATCGGCGTCGGTAAGAGGGGCAGGCTTTCATGAAGGCTTACGTCCGTTGCTGACCCCAAATCACACTCAAAGATCTCCACCTGAAATTCAGGCCCTGCCGGAGTGATCACGATCACTCTCTCTAACGACAAAAACTTGGTGGGGCCGATAAAGACAATATCCGAAATGCCACGAGGAAAATCGATGCTGCCAGAGTTCCGAGTCTCAATCGGATAAATATATTGCTCTTTGGGCTCGAGCTTCCACGCTGCCGATGAGTGATAGACCACCAAGCGTCGAATACCTGGATGATCTTGCACCAAAGCCCCTTCGGCAGCGACCAGCCAAGTTTTCCCATCAGGAAACGCCGCGATCCCCTCAAAGGTCAAATGGCCTTTGAGCCCTTTGGTTTGTTTCACGGCTTTGTCTGGCAAAAAAACCGCAGGCACCGTGAATTCGCGAACAATAGTTCCGTCTTTTTTGACATCTAAAATTTGTGGAAGCACCCAAGGTTTGCGATTGAGATCGCCTGTGTTGCTGACCAGAAAATCTCCCCAAGGCAGCAGCGAAATTGCTTTAAGATCAATCACTGGCGAAAAGACTTCTGGTTTTGATTTCGTACTTTGGTGAGCACTTTCACTTTGATTCACTGACAGAGTCACCACTTGCAAAGGCTTCATGACAAAGGGCTGTTTTTTACTTTTCGGCTGCATTTGCAATTTGTATTCGTAAATCCGAGGCTCGCCGAATTTGCTGCGATCACCACTGACCACCCAAAATTTTTTGCCATTGTCTTCAGAAACCAAGCCCGACAAAGCACCAATGGTGGTGCTTTTGAATTCCTGTTGTATCGGCACATTGAAATGCCCGACATACTCAAGCTCCATCGCCAAAGCGGAAGAAGCCAACGCCAGAAGCCCTAAAAATAAAATTCGACTCAACTGCGCCAACGAAGTTCTGTCTCTTTCACGGGATTGGCAAAAGGACGAGCCTCTTTTTGACTCTCATCCCACTCTTTTTTTAGACCGAAATACCATTTAGCCTGAGTGTCAGCGTCTTTGATCAGCATCAAAGTGGGATCATACTTCAACCCATCTTGCTGCTTAGTCACCGCATCTTTGTCTTGATACAGAAAAACTTTTGTAAAGCGCCAGATCAATGGCTTTGCCAGCGTCAACCAACCAATATCCCAGTAAGCCAATTGCGTGACTCGAGTGTCTTTTTCATTGATCGGCGTTAATGCCGTCAGTGAACAAAACGATTTCGCACCGACACGCACATGCTCAATACGAACACTGGGCAAGGTAAAAGTAATTTCTGTGGTGGGAGCTCCACCCAAAAATTTATAGGCCTTCGAATTTTTTGAAGGCTGGTGCTGCACCATTTGAAAACCAAAATTCACCGGAGCAAATTTTTTACGTTTTTCATGAATCGATTTTTGCGAACGCCAAAACC
>Ga0134128_10001818_pt1 | contig 26943 bp, 28 predicted proteins | sample KB31754_FD_96462 | JGI IMG/M metagenome (GOLD analysis project Ga0134128, IMG submission 96462) | Terrestrial soil microbial communities with excess Nitrogen fertilizer from Kellogg Biological Station, Michigan, USA - KB3-175-4 | ecosystem: Environmental > Terrestrial > Soil > Unclassified ...
CACGGGCTTGGTCCTGGCCGCCTGCTCCAGGGCCACCCGCGTCTTCTCGAGCCGCTTGTCCGAATGCTGCACCTGCAGCGCGGCCGTGGGGGTCGACGGGGAATCGGCGGCGGAAACCTCGGGCAGCTTGGGCAGCCGGCGGGCCGGGCGCATGGGCTCCGGGGCGCTGCCGTCCGCGGGTTCGTCCAGCTTGATCCTGGCCTCGGGCTTTACCGGCACCGAGGACGACGCCGTTCCACCGGCAGGTGCCGCACCTCCAGCAGGTGCCGGGGAAGCAGGGGCGCCGGGCGCCGCTCCGGCAGAAGGAGCAGCAGCAGGGGCAGCAGCAGGGGCAACGGCAGGCACCGCGGGCACGCCAGCACCAGCAGGGGCAGGGGCGGCAGCACCGGGAGCAGAGGCAGGAGCAGGAGCACCAGCAGCGGGCGCGCCAGCCTTCGCCACGACAGGCATTTGCGAAGTGGGCTTTTCCGGGGTTGGGTTCTGTGTCACACCGTGAAGACTACCCGTGAGCGGCTCCCCCGAGACGCTGCCACCCCGGCGCTTGGCCAAACTGACACCACTTTCACAGCAAACTCCACGGCAAAGGGAAAACCACGGCGAAGCCCTCCCAACCCAAGCCGGGCGGAAGGCAAGGGTCAGGCGGAGATGGCGGCAGCCCCGGCGTCGTCCGCGGAAAGGTCACCTGTCTCCCCGGCCAGCCAGGCGCGGCGGCCCAGCACCAGGGTGTAGCTCCAGTACCCGGCCAGCACCAGCGCGCCAATGGTGATCTTGGCCCACACGGGCAGGGGGCTGGGGGTGACGAAGGCCTCGACCAGGCCGGAGACGAAGAGGACAAAGACCAGACCGATGGCGGTGGTCATGAGGGCGCGGCCTTCGCGGGCCAGGGAGTCGAGCCGGCTGCGGGGGCCCGGGCTCACCCAGGACCAGAAGATGCGCAGGCCCGCGGCGCCGGCGATGAAGATGCTGGTCAGTTCCATGAGGCCGTGGGGAAGGATGTAGCTGAAGAAGGTGTCGCCGCGGCCGTAGGCAAACATCACGCCGGCGGTCATGCCCACACCTTGGGCGTTCATGAACAGGGAGTACGGCACAAACACGCCCGTGATGCCCAGGGCCACGCATTGGGCGGCGATCCAGGCGTTGTTGGTCCACACGGAGCCGGCGAAGGAGGCGGCGGGGTTCTCGGAGTAGTAGTCGACGAAGTCGTGGTTGACCAACTGCTGGAGGCGGGAGTCGGAACCCAGGGCGGCCATGACGCCCGGGTTGCCGGCGGTCCACACGCCGAAGAGCACGCCCACCACCACAAACGCGGCGCCCACGGCCAGGGTGAGCCAGCGCAGGCGGTAGAACGCCACGGGCAGGGAAATCACAAAGAAGCGGGCCACGTCCACGAAGAAGTTGGACTTTGCGCCCGTGAACCGCGTCCGTGCGGTGGCCAGGATCGCGGAAAGGGAGGCGGAGAGGGCGCTTTCGGCGGCCACCGAGCGGATCAGGGAGAGCTGGGCGGAGACGCTTTGGTACAGCTCCAGGAGCTCGTCCGCCTCGGCGCCCGTGAGCCGGCGCTTGCGGGCAAGCACCTTCAGCCGCTCCCACTGCGGGCGGTGCACTGCGGTAAAGGCGTCCAGGTCCACAGGGCAAGCCTATAGGGAGCGGGCATCGAGAATAAGAACCTTAATGGTTTCAGGAGCCTTCGATATTTGGACACCTGAGCAAGTCCCCCCACGAATGCCCGGTTGTGGCAGCCAATGAACGGACTCCTGCGGGGATTCCAAGACGTCGTAGGACGCCAGCATCTCTGTCCCGTGTCCATGTTGACGCCTAACCTCTGACGGTTGCGCTTGTCTGCGTTGCTAGCGCTGTTGGTAGCTGTATTCTGCCGACCGGCTAACGCCGGCTTTGTATGGGTAAATATGAATACTGACCATCAGAATTGAGTTTCTGCTTAGATCGAGCAGACTTGCGTCTGGCCGATTTGTCGCCGCAGGTGCCGCGCGCAGGCGCGGACTATCCCACTGCGTTCGGGCCGTTTCAGAACTGGCTCAGCACCGATGATGTTTGTCTGGAATATCTGACCAAGCTCTACGGGCCGGATGGTTTCGACCGCCCCGAATGCCTCGGGACGGCCACTGGCGCACACGCGCCGGGCCGTGAATGTGCCGAGCGTTTTCGCGTCGGACGTCCGTGACGGCCGGGACCATCTACGATCGGACCCGAACCCCGCTGCGCGCCTATTTCGCTGCGGTCTGGTTCGTCGCCTCACCGAAGAACGGCATCTCCGCGCTCGGCCTGCAGCCCATTCGGAGACTGTGCTCCTCTGAGACCGCGTGGATGTAAAAGCTCTGCCGGGCCATGGTCCGGCCCGACCGCGAGATGCTCTCCGGGCTGGTCAAGACTGGCGTGAGCCTCATCGGCAGGGTCCACCCCCGCACCTCAACCAGCCGCGGGCTGCTCTTCTACCGGATCCTCCAACTGGGCACGAACACCGACCCCGTGCCACTTACGGACCTCGTTATCCCGCACGATGCCGATGCGAGCCCAGCCCCCAAGTGAATTGCACACTCATCCGTCGCTGATCCACGCGTTTCCACACCACGCCATCAGCCCGCGGTGCTGTCTGTAACCTGCTCAAACATTCCGGTGGCCACAATGTTGGGCCCTTCCAGAACGATGACCTGCGCCCCAGAGCGGACGTATGGTCTGGCGAGGTCGGGAACGAGGAAGTCGACGTTATACCGACGCTCGTAACTGTCTCCAACGACCTCGATCTCCTCGAGCAAGATGCTCAACTGGTCCTCCGAAGTCAATGGCCATCCCGGGTGCACCTCGTCCTCGCCTCCAAGAGGGAAGACGCAGGTCGACACGTACACCGGCGCCAAAGGGGGTCCGGATCGCCGCCCGCCTTCCTCAAACTTTCGCCACCTCAGGACAACCGTGGCCATTGGGTCCGAGATTCTGTCGATCATGGCTTGATCTTAATGCCGTCCGACCTGCGTGCGTCCTCCCTACCACCGAAGAACCAGACCTGTCCCGCAGTCGCAGAGTGACTTCAGCCAAGCAGATACCCAATTCATGAGTTCTAAGTGCAGTTTTGGTGCCGGGATTGTCCCCAAGATCCGGCGGTCATGAGTGCTTCGTGGTTGCGCCGGCGGCGCATGCCGACTTCGCCGAGGTGGTAGGTGCGGCTTTGTTGGGGAGCTGGCCGCCATGGAGTCTGAGGCCACCGGCGGGCATTGCTTTGGTATTCGCCGCCGTAGAAGACAGAGAACCCCGAAGACCCAACCAGCACTAGAAAAAACCCAGAAACCTGCTAGCGACGTCTCACCTGCGCGCCGGTGCCCCCGCAGGACTTACCGGGCTCACTAGACTGGTGGCATGTCCGCGATTATCACCGGCGAGGCCGTAGTCCTGGAACTGCGGCCGGCCTCCTTTGCCGCGAGGTCGCTGGGCGCCGCGATCGACGTCCTGGTCACCATTGTGCTGGTGATCGGCGCCGTCTGGGCCTTCGCCACCATCCCATTCATGATCGACGCCGCCGCCGCCAAGGCCATATTCCTGGTGCTGCTGGTGGGGATCCTGGTGGGCGTACCGGTGTCGGTGGAGACCATGACCCGGGGCAGGTCCCTGGGCAAGCTCGCCCTGGGCTTGAGGATAGTGAGGGACGACGGCGGCTCCATCCGGTTCCGCCACGCCCTGATCCGTGGCCTTTTGGGCGTCTTTGAGATCTACATGACCCTGGGCTCGGTGGCCTTTCTGGTCTCCCTGTTCAATGAGAAGTCGAAGAGGCTGGGCGACATGGTGGCCGGCACGTATGCCATCCGGGACCGGGCGCCGCAGCCCAAGCCACTGCAGGTGTTTGTGGTGCCTGCCTTGCAGCCGTGGGCCAAGCTGGCGGACATCGGCCGGCTGCCGGATTCCCTGGCCCGGCGGATTTCGATCTTCCTGCGCCAGGGTGCGCAGATGTCGCCGGAGTCGAGGTTCGCCATGGCTGCGTCGCTTGCGGAGGAGGCCAGCCCGCACGTGGCGCCGCTGCCCCCGGCCGGCACTCCCCCGGAAGTGTTCCTGTCCGCGTTGATTTCGGAGCGGCGTGACAGGGAATTCGCGCGGCTTTCTGCGGCGGCGGTGCAGGCGGAAAAGGTGCGTGTGCGATTGGCGGCGCACGGGGTTGGCGGGCGTTCTGCAAATTAGACACGTAGACACCGGCCAACGGCCGACAGAAAATAGAGTGGTCACCACTCTATTTTTGGCACTCAACTAGGTGTTGTGTATTAGACACTAGGGCTGACTGCGGGGTGGCCACCATTCAACGCTCGGGGAAGCGTAGGAACGGAAGGCGAGCGTCATGCTCATTTTTTGCGTGTTCGTGTCCACCCGCTCTGCCGCCCTATTGAACCGCCTCAGGTTGAACCGAGGCAATTTCGACCAGCGCGGAGCCACAGCGACTGAATACGCTATCCTTGTCGGTTTCATCGCCGTTGTCATTGCTGGCGGGGTGGGAGTCTTTGGGACTTCCCTGGGCGACTATTTCGTCACCTTGACCGCTGACGTGGCCGCCGCCCTAAAACCGTAGGCACTTGGTCGCCTGCAATATTTTGAATTCGTCTCCACTGCCATGCCCTGGGGACGGCCACCTACAGCCTCAGCCTTGACGCATCGACGCCCACAACGAATTGTGTCGAGCCGGCCATCCAGCATACCCAAAAACCGTCCGGATTGGTAACGGAATGGTTACAACCGCACCCAAGTAGTCCACGCACCGGGTGGTCGTTTTCTGTCGCGTCCACTCGCTTTACGAGTGGAAATGCTGTTCCGCCCTTATTTCATGCGGGACTGGGCACCCTCAGGAGATCTCTAAAAAATAGAGTGCTGACCACTCTAGAGAGTGCCACCTGCCTGGCGTTTAGTTGTTGTCAGCCGGGGGAAGTTTTACCGGGCGCCACACCGAGGTTCACAAGTTGGCTCACATTGTTATCTCAGGCCAAAACTGGGTATTTCGGATCCTGAATCACCTTTTATGAAAGTGGGAAAAACAAATGTTGAAGATGTACGTAACCCTGCAGACCATGTTCGTTGCCGGCGTTGACCGGTTCAAGAGCGAAGAGCGTGGAGCGACCGCAACCGAGTACGCGCTGCTCGTTGCATTCATCGCTCTCGCCATCGTCGGTGCCGTCACGATCTTCGGCGGTCAGCTGAGTGACTTCTTCACCGGGCTGGGCACCAAGGTCGGACTCCTCAAGTGAGCTGATCACGTTTTATTGCTTAATCGATTTCCCTGGCTGGCGTGTCGAGTTCGGCACGCCAGCCAGCAAGCAAGAACAGCAATCTTAGATTTTTACTTTTCAAGTCATTTGATCAATTGTGGCAAATTCTAGCATTGGGTCTCGAAGCCGACAGCTCAGCGGTAATGAACTTAGGTCGGCGGCAGGGACAAACAACTTCTGGGGTGGAATGATGAAGAACCAGCGATCAGAAAAGGGCGCAGCCGCTGTCGAGTTCGCGCTGGTAGTTCCGCTGCTGATGGCCCTGATATTTGGCATCGTCCTTATGGGTGCGGCCTATAACGCGCAAATCACGCTTACGCAAATCGCGCGGGCCGGCGCCCGAAGCATGGTAATAAATAGCAACCAAGCAACCGCCCGCACAGACGCGATGGTCAACGTGGTGGGCCTTTCCAGCTTCAATCCGGGCACCAATATTCAGTTCTCCTCCACGACTTGCCCTAAAGACGGTGTCATGACGGTGACGGCAACATACCAGGTTCCGGTTCCCTTCAGCCCACCGGGATCCAAATTCTTAGGTAGCACCCCCATCACCCTCACTGGAAAAGCGAGCATGCTATGTGGTGGTTAGTAATCCTGCGGGTGAAGAAACCCCGCAAGAACCAAAACGAGCGCGGCGCCATTACTGTCCTGACGGCGGTTTGCCTGGTGGCATTGCTGTTTGTAGTTGCCCTGGTCGTCAATGTGGGTATTTCATACGCGGAGAAATCCCAGCTTCAAAATGGGGCTGATGCAGCCGCATTGGCCGTTGCCAATAAGTGTGCCGAAAGGGCAACCACAACTCCTTGTCAAGCTGGCACCATCCCAGCTGACCTCCAGGTACTTGCTAACAGCCTGGTCGACAGCAACTCGAACGATGGCAGCAGTTCAGTTCTTCTCGAGATGGGTACTGGTGTGGTCACTGCCACCACCTCAACGGTCAGCAGCGACGGCGCCAAGATCATCCTGCCAATTTCCGGCGTCAACGCCACCGTGCGTGCGGTAGCCGCGGCCAGCTGGGGCGGGCCTTCGGGCGGACCGGCTGCCTTTCCCATCACATTTTCCGATTGTCAGTTCAATCTGAGCGGCGCCGTGCAGCTGCTTCAAATCCACATGACTGACGCTGCGCATGAGTGCGGTCGAGGGCCCTCGGGTCTTATCATCCCGGGTGGATTTGGCTGGTTGAACCAAGACCCCGGGCAGTGCCAGGCCACCATAAACTTGAACGCTGGCGGCGGCATGGTGGGTGGCGACACTGGTAATAACGCGCCAAAAAACTGTGACGCAGTGCTCAATGGTTGGATCGCCAAGATCAACGCCGGGAAGCAAGTCATCGTGCTACTGCCTGTCTACGACGGTGCCACCGGCAACGGCGCAAACACCATCTTCCACATCCGAGGCTTCGCGGCGTTCCAGGTACTGGGATGGCGATTTCCTGGCAGCAGTCCGAATTCATTCAACAACACCGGAAATTCACCTTCTTCCCTGAATTGTTCGGGCAACTGTTCCGGCATCATCGGCAAATTCATTGAGTTCACCACCGTGGACAGCGCATTCCCCCCCGGGGGTCAGGATTTGGGTGCGCATGTCATCGGACTAACAAGATAACGAGGAGTTCAAAGTGAAAACACGCCTTCTGGGGGGCATCGCAGCTATTATATTAGCCATTCTTGGCACTGTGATGCTGGTCAACTACGTGAGTGGGGCCGATAGCAGGGCACTCGCGGGAACTGCAACGACAAATGTGGTTGTTGTTCAAAAAGAGATCGCTGCCGGCACAGCCGTCTCGAGCTTCGGGGATGCCGTTGAAGTTAAAACCATCCCCAAGAATATGGTTGCCGCGGGTGCCTTCGCGGACCTCAAGTCCGTCCAGGACAAAGTCGCCGCCATGAAACTCCTACCCGGCGATCAAGTATCCACGGTCCGGCTTTCGGACGCCTCCACATACAAGGGCAGTAATCCTGCGAACGTTCCGGAGACCATGCAGGAGTTGAGCTTTTCGGTCAGCACCGACCGCGTCGTCGGTGGGCAACTCCAACCAGGAGACTACGCCGCACTCTACCTTTCATACAACCAGGGTGTTACACCGGGCACTGGAGACATTCCGGCAACGAAGAACTCCTTGCGCAAGGTACTTGTTGTCTCCATGCAAGGGGCAGTGCAAGGTTCGTCAAGTTCACCGGCCCCCACCAGCTCACCCGCTCCTACAAGTGCACCATCGACGGTGGGTCCACCAAGCTACGTTGTAACTGTGGCGCTGGCACCAGCGGATGCGATTAAGTTGGTCCACGCTGCCGAGTTTGGGCACATCTGGGTGGCCAAGGAAGTATCCGGTCCGGTCGGCACTTCCCCGGCTCCGCTCCTCAAAGGGGATGTATTCAAGTGAGCCGCTTCAACGTCATCACGACTGTCCCGGAGTTTGAGCGCCGGGTGCGGTCAGCAGCCAGTGGTTCACTCAGCGGCACGGTCCAGTCCATCCCAAGCGTGCCCTTCCCCGCGGGTCCGGAGGAAATTCTGGAACGACAAACCGGAGAGCCGCTTGAAGTTATCGTGGTGGGCCCCGGAGTTCCCCTGGATAGGGCCATCAAGCTGGCTTCCGTGTTCGACCTCATGTACCCGGAAATCACCGTCCTCTTGGTACACGAAACTACGGAGGCCATTGCCTTACAGGCGATGCGCAGTGGCGTTCGCGACCTGCTCAGTCCCGATGCCGACATCGACACCATCCGCGTGATGCTGGAACGTGCAAGCCTGGCAGCGGCCAGCCGCAGGCGTGGACTCACACCGGCGCACGAGCCAGAACGCCAGCAGGGCCGTGTCATCGCCGTCATGTCCCCCAAGGGCGGGGTTGGCAAAACAACCGTTTCCACAAACCTCGCTATCGGCCTGGCCAAGCTGGCGCCGATGTCCGTGGTCCTGGTCGACTTTGATGTTCAATTTGGCGACGTTGCCTCAGGTCTCCAACTTAGCCCGGAACACACTCTGTCGGACGCTGTTAAGGGTGCTGCCGCCAATGACTCCATGGTGCTCAAGGCCTATTTGACGGTCCACCCGGCCGGCGTTTATGTTCTTGCCGCCCCAACCAGTCCAACTGAATCGGAACATATCACGGGTGAGCAAGTGGGCAGGGTTCTGGCCCAATTGGCGTCCGAGTTTGCCTTCGTTGTGGTTGATTCATCACCAGGCCTGGGTGAACACGTGATTGCCACACTGGAGCAGGCCACCGATGCTGTGTGGGTGTGTGGAATGGACATCCCCAGCATCAAGGGCCTCCGTGCCGGTCTTGGCGTACTTCACGAGATCAACCTGGTACCGCCCGGGCGGCATGTGGTGCTCAACTTTGCCGATAAATTCAGCGGGCTCAGGGTACAGGACGTAGAGGAAACTCTAGGAATCCCCGTGGACGTTGTGTTGCCCCGATCCAAGAGCATACCGCTTTCCACCAACCGGGGGGTTCCGTTGTTGCAGGAGAATGTCCGCGATGCGGCCGCCAAGGGCCTGCGCAAACTCGTGGCACGTTTTGATCCCAAGGTTTTGGCACAGCCGCAGAAGAAGGCACACAGGAGGGTAGTCATCTCATGAATCTCTCAGAACGTCTGGCCGCCGTACGCGGCGAGTCACCCAAGGTTGAGCAACTGGCGCCAGAACCCGCGGCCCAGGCGGCCGCGAGTTACTCGCACCCTGGTCTGTATCTGCCGCCCAACCCCAATAATCCGGACCAAGCGGGCCCCATCCAAGATCCCGCGATTCGGCAGCCGCAGACAGACGGGCTGGCAGGCCTTAAGGCCAGAGCCACCGAAACCCTCTTCGAGCGGCTCGGAGCGCGTTTGAGCGACCCCACCATGGTCGAGGACGAACTCAACAAGCTTGCGGCCTCCGAGCTCGCTGTAATCATCGCCGAAGAGCAAGCAGCGCTTTCGGGAGACGAACGCCGGCGCTTGATCAAGGAAGTATCAAACGATGTCCTCGGTTATGGGCCGCTGCAAGAATTGCTCGACGACCCGACCATTACCGAGATCATGGTCAATAACACAGATGCCATCTACATTGAACGGCTCGGACAAATCGTTAGGACATCCCACCGTTTCGGCTCGGAGGCGCAACTGCGCCGAGTCATTGACAAGATCGTTTCCCGAGTTGGCCGCCGAATTGACGAATCGTCGCCCTTGGTGGATGCCCGGTTGGAAGATGGGTCCCGAGTCAACGTCATCATCCCGCCGCTGGCGGTCAATGGCCCAACCATGACCATAAGAAAGTTCAGCCACGTCCCCCTTACGGTGCAAAACCTCATCGATTTTGGAACTCTTTCCGTGGAGATGGCCGAATTACTGAACGCGTGTGTTTGGGCGCGTATGAACATCCTGGTGTCTGGCGGAACCGGCACAGGCAAGACAACGCTGCTCAATGTGTTGTCGTCCTTCATTCCCCCCGGCGACCGCATCATCACCATTGAAGACGCCGTAGAACTGCAACTACAGCAGGACCACGTGATCCGGCTGGAAAGCCGACCACCCAACATTGAGGGCAAAGGCGAGGTCGCCATTCGTGAGCTAGTCAGGAACTCCCTGCGCATGCGTCCGGACCGCATTGTAGTCGGCGAGGTCCGTGGCGGTGAGAGCCTCGATATGCTCCAGGCAATGAACACCGGCCACGACGGATCACTCTCCACGGTCCACGCCAATTCGCCACGGGACTGTATTGCCCGCCTGGAGACATTGGTTATGATGGCCGGAATTGAACTTCCCCTCCGGGCGATCCGGGAACAGGTATCTTCCGCCGTGGACTTGATAGTCCAGATCACCAGATTGCGCGACGGCACCCGCCGGGTCACCCATGTGACTGAGGTCCAAGGCATGGAGGGGGACATGGTCACCCTGCAGGACGCATTCCTCTTTGACTACTCCGCTGGGGTGGACGCCAATGGACGGTTCCTTGGCAAACCCGTCGCAACCGGTATCCGGCCGCGCTTCGTTGAGCGATTTGCCGACTTGGGAATCCAAGTCTCACCACACATCTTTGACGCTCCGGTCCAGGGAGGAAGACGATGAGCCCGACCATGGTCCTGGTGGGGGTCCTTCTCTGTCTAGCGGCCATGCTCCTCGCGTTGTTTGTTGTTTTCAAGCCCAAACATGGCAGGGTATCCAAAGACCGGTTGGGCTCCGGCCAACCAGGCGCAAAAGCTGGACGTGCGGACAAGAAATTGGGTCAGGTCACCGAATCCACTGTCGAAGCCATCAATGGGTTCCTGGACCGCCGCGGCGTTCGATACACTAGCGGCACCGCACTTGAATTGGCCGGAATCAAGACCCGGCCTGCGGACTTCATCATCTGGGTGGCTGCTGCCACGGTGGTTTCCGCGTTGGTCTTCTTCTTGCTTGAGATTCCGGTGTTGAGTTTTTTCATGCTTCCGTTGGTTCCATTGCTTTCCTGGGCACTGGTCAGGATCAAGACCGACCGCCGCAGGTCCGCCTTTAATGACCAGCTTGGCGATACGCTCCAACTTCTCACCGGCGGACTGCGAGCAGGTCACAGCATGATGCATGCCATTGACGCCGCCGCGACAGACTCGGACGCCCCCATGTCGGAGGAACTCGCCCGGGTCGTCAACGAGACGCGCCTGGGCCGGGACACTGGTGAGTCACTACTATCAACCGCGACACGGATGCATAGCGAAGACTTCAGCTGGGTGGCACAAGCCATTGAAATTAATCGCGAGGCTGGCGGTGATTTGGCAGATGTCCTGGACCACGTGGGTGACACCATCCGGGACCGCGGCCAAATCCGGCGTCAGGTTGAAGCGCTCAGCGCGGAAGGACGCATGTCTGCACTGGTGCTCTTCTGCCTGCCGTTTGGTGTTGGCACCATCATGTTTTTCATGAATCCAACGTACTTTTCTGTGCTCTTCGAATCGTTCCTGGGCATCGCCTTGATAATCGCCAGTGCCGTTCTGCTCGGTGTCGGCGGCCTGTGGCTCCGGGTCGTCGTCAAGATCAAGTTCTAGGGGGAAATGACATGTCACCAATAGCCTTGGCGGCGATCCTGCTGATCACGTTGCCAATCGGACTGTTGCTTTTCCAAGCACTGGCGGCCGATACCGGAATCCGCAAGACGGTTCGGCAAAACCTTATAGCAGGACCCGTCCCAGCCAAGTCCCAAAAGGCCAAGACACCCAACGAAAATCTCAACGAGATCGCCGGACGATTGGCACCAAAATCGTACGTGGCCTGGCTGAACAAGTTGCTCAACCGGGCCGGGCGGCCAGCGGAAATGCCGCTCCAGCGCCTCCTCGTCATTAAGCCACTGCTAGCGTTGGCCACCTTTCTGGTCGGGTTCCTGTTCTTTTCTAAGGATCCTGCAAAACTTGGCCTATTGTTGTTAATCGCTGCCACAGTCCTGGCCTATTTCACGCCCGATGTCTTGTTGGATTCACGGGCCAAGTCGCGGCAGGAAGAAATCACTCTGGAACTTCCCAATACCTTGGACCAAATGCTTATCGCTGTGGAAGCCGGCCTTGGCTTTGAATCGGCCATGAGCCGAGCGGCTTCCACAGGCAAAGGACCACTTGCACTTGAACTCAAGCGCACCATGCAGGACATCCAAATGGGGCGAAACCGAGCCGAATCCTACCTGGCCTTGGTCGAGCGGACACAGGTCAAGGACCTTAAGTCCTTTGTGCGGGCAGTCATTCAGGCTGACAAATATGGAATTGCAATTGGCAAAGTACTGCGAACCCAGGCAGACGAGCTGCGAACCAAGCGCCGCCAGCGGGCCGAGGAAAAGGCCATGAAGGTACCGGTGAAAATCCTGTTCCCACTGATCTTTACCATTCTGCCCGTGCTGTTCATAGTGATGCTGAGCCCAGCAATCGTCGGCATCGTGAATCTTTTCGGCAAAGGTGGTTTATAACTCAAATATCCATGTATCCGGCAGGCCCGCAGCCCCAATGGGTAGCGGGCCTGCCTTCGCGCCTGCGCATCAATAAATCGCTCCAGTCGCGGGCTTGCTAAGTAAACACCAGCATCCCCAGCGCCCCCACAAGCATGAACGGGCCGAAGGGGATCTGGGTCTTGCCGCTGCCGCGTCGCAGGGCCATGAGCACCAGTCCCCACACGGCGGCCAGGACGAACGCCAGAAACGTCCCCCACAGCACGGCTGACCAGCTGACGAAGCCCAGGTACAACCCCAGGACGAACGCTAGTTTCACGTCGCCGTAGCCCATGCCGGCCGGGTATACGAGCCGCAGGACCACGTACACGGCCCAGAGGACCACTCCGCCGAGGACGGTACGCATGGCCGCGCCGCCGTCGAGCATGAACAGGCTGGCCGAAAGCAGCAGCACGCCGGCAATGCCGGCGGAGGGGAACACAATCCGGTTGGGCAGCAACTGGTGCTGGATGTCGATCACGGTGAGCCTGGCGGCCATGACCAGGTAGTACAGCCCGGCCAGCAGCACCAGCCAGAACGCCACCGGGTAATGGCCCCACAATCGCGAAAGTTCAGTGATCATAGGGCTGAGCCTACGTCATGGACTCCGCGGTCCGGGGGAACGTTACCGGTGTGCGTACTGGTTGAAGGGGATGTTCCAGTCGCCGAAGCCGTCGGTGGGGGCGATGGTTTCATTGGGGCTGCCCACCACCTTGACGAGGTCGCCGGTGGTCATGTTGTTGAACACCCAGCCGGCGCCTTCGTGCGACATGCCGATGCAGCCGTGGGAGATGTTTCCGGTGCCCAGGTAGGACAGCGCGTTGTCCGTGGCCTGGTGGATGAACTCGCCGCTGGGCGTGAGGCGGGTGGCGTACTGGACGTCCACCTTGCCGTAGTCCGCCGGGTCGCCGGGCTTGAGGCCGATGGTGGAGGCCACGAAGGTTGCGTAGCGCTGCTTGTCCGCCAGGATAACGAGGTAGCCGGAGGCGGAGGGGAAGCGCTCGTCGCCCATGGTCACCGGGTACTGCTTGACCAGCGTGCCGTTGATGTAAATGCTGGCCTGGTGGTTGACGGCGTCCGCCACCATCTCCACCTTGTTGCCGATCTGGACCACGTTGGTCTTGTTGAAGTTGCCGATCTGGCCATTGCCGAAGTCAACGCCGAAGAGCTTCATGTCCACCTTGATGGTGCTGTTGGCGGCCCAGAAGTCCGCGGCGCGGTAACGCAGCAGGGTGTCCGAGTACCAGCGGAAGGCGCCCTTTTGGCCGGAGGATGCGGTGATGGAGATTGCCTTCTCCACGGCTTCCTTGTTGGTGACCGGCTCGCTGAAGGTGAACTGGATGGGCTGGGCGACTCCCACCTTGGACCCGCCCTGCGGGAACATGACCAGGTCTGCCTCGTTCGACGGCGGCACCGTGGTGAAGGTGCTCACCGTGGTGGTCATTTTGCCGTCGGCGTCCTTGGTGGTGACGTCGAAGGTGTAGTTGGTGTTGAAGTTCAGGGGCGCGGTGCTGGTCCACTTGGTGTCACCTGCGGACAGCTCGCCGTCCGTGGTGGCACCGGTGTCCGTTTCCTTCAGGATGGCGCTGTAGACAGTGCCGTTCTGCGCTGTTGCCGTGACAGGGACCGCCGGGTTGTAGAACGTGGCGCCGGTCTTGGGAGACACGGCGAGGCTGACTGGCAGTGCCGTGGGAGTGGGGGTGGCGCTTGCCGTTGCCGTGGGCTGCTGCTGCGTGGGCTGGTTCTTGGCTGCCGCCGTGGGCATCCAGTCCTTGGCGGTGGCAGCACCGACGCCGCCGCCGGCAATGGCCAGGGCAATGACGGCGACCAAAGTGACCTTCAAGGCCCTGCGGGGCTTCTTGGGCTGGTCCAGACTAGGCATGCATGCTCCCAATTCGGTGGAGTAATTCCACGGTGACGGCGCGTGTCAGGCACGGCTTAGTCCACAATTTTACGGCATGCCCTGCGCGGTCCGTGTCAGGATGCCGCAACGACACCGTCACGGTTGGGTAAAGGGGTGGGTTTGCCTTGCACGGCTCGCAAACCTCAGGGCATCACAATGGCCCAACTTTCACAACGTGCGGGTATCAGCGAACAAACGCTGCGGACTCTCGAACACGGCCGCGGGGGGACATCACTCGAGGTGTTCCTCCGGGTCGCGAGAATTCTGGGAATGTTGGAAGTGATAGAAAACGCCGCGGACTACACGAAGACCGACGTCGGGTTTATGCGACTTCTGAACGGCGTCCCTCAAAGGGTCAGGACAAAAACAGATGTATGAGCGGATAAATGTCGGCGCTCAGTGAGGCCATTGACGCGCAGATCAGCCGCATGCCCTGACATGTCACACCGTTCCTCATCGCAGGGGAAACGATCTGGCCGAGTTGGCGGTAGTCGTCACGGCTGACCATTCAGAGAAGCTACCGCAACGGCTCGACGTTCAAGACGAGCTCTTGCATTTCACCCACACCGGGGCTGACAGCGGTCAAATAGTAGACGTATTTGCCATCGTTCCCCGTGCCTGTACACAAGGTAGCGTCGCCGCTGACGTTGGCCTGTCGCTGGCAGACCTTGTCAACTTTCAAAGTGATGCCGGCAGGCGACGCAATGGCGAGCAAGTCAGCCGGGGTGAACTCAATGTCCGTGCTCCACCGGCGGCTCATGTTGGGACAGGGGTTGGTGGAAAGGCATGGGAATTGTTCCCTGCGGACGATGTCGGATAGTTGCGTCCAGTCAGCGGGAATCGCAAACCGGTTGGCGCGTGCGACAAAGTCGTCGGTCACCCTGTTCTCGGCAGACCAGACGGCCATTACCGACGCGACACCGGCCCCGAAGACTACGATGACGGCGACCAGAACGGGGCCCACTAACTTCTTCACAATGCCCCTCTATGCACCCGCGCCATTTGTAACAGGAGGTTCAGGCCCCGTACTTGGCACAACCGTCATCGTCGCATCCACATGGTCGGCGTGGACAACAGCGAGAACTTTTTCACCAAGGTTCACCAGTCGATAGTCGGTTGTTCCCAACGCATGCAGAAGCACCAACTGAAGGTAGGGAAATCCCGCTTCCTCCTTCGAAAAGCCCTCAATGGAATCCTTGAGGGCGGTGCCGATGAAGCTGAGTTTCTTGCCTTCAGATCGACCCGCAATGACCGCCCGCCCCAGGTCGCCGTCAGCGAAGAACCCACGAACTGCCGCCAGGTATTCATCGCGGGATGAAACACGGACAAGCTGTGGCGGTGCCGCTGTGCGCACCGTCTTGGGGATGGGCACAACTTCTGGCTTCTTCTTCTTTTTCCCCTGCTGTGGCTTGTGGGCTGCATAACCGCAGTGGGCTTTGACGAAGGAGCCCAGATTCTTGGAGCCATACATCTTGACATCCAGAGCTGGCCACCGATTCCGAAGCAGGGGGCTCAGCGCCGCGGTGTCGACCTTGCCGTCAATCAGCAGTTGGGGTTCTTCCTCGAGCAGTGCCAGTATGCCCATTTTCAAATGTTTCAGGTGCGGCTCGCCCTTCCCCAGCGGTTGAACCTGCTTCTTCGCCGGCTGGGGTTTCTTGGCGGCCACGGGGCTTTTCGCCGTCGTGCTCTTCGCCGTCGTGCTTGTTGCAGGTGTCGGCGGTACCGGCGAAACCGCAACGACGAGCCCGGTGATGGGGATCTGGTGGTACTCGTCGGCCACCGACTTGAGAAGGGCGTTGACGATTCCGGCGCCAGGGAGATTGGTCGACGCCACGATGACATATTTGTTGAGGTGCTGGAGACGCCTGATGAGCGGAACAAAGCCGCCGTCGCCGCTGGCGATGACGAACACCTCGATCCACGGCGAGTCATGCGCCACTGCCAGGACGTCGACGCAGAGTTCGATGTCCGCGGCATTTTTGATGTTCTTGTCAAAGGAGAATATCTGGACGGGCTCGATGCCGTGCTCCAGCAATTCATGGCTGTAGGCCTGCATTTCAGGCCTGCCCCAGTTCGCGTAGGCCCGAACAAGTGCCGTCTTTGACCCCAGGCCACCAACGCGGACGGCCTGCTCAATTCCGCGGACGAACTCGCCGATGTGGACACCGGCCACATTGCCGGGAACACCGCCCCGCAGGTTCTCCATGTCCAAAAATATCGCCACATTTCTCTGCGGCGGCGCGTTCGTTCCCAAAGCTTTTCCCCAATCGTCCCGCCAACAGGCGACATGTCTGGTTCTCAGGGTATCCCCCGGGCCGTGGGCGGGGCCATGGACTGTTCAGGATTGACTACGCGAAACTTGCTTCATAATTCGGTACCGCCTCGGTATCGTCAAGTATGGACATGAACCTGAGGATCCCGGACGAGATCGACCGGCAGCTTGACGCCCTGGCAGCCGAACAGCACATCACCAAGTCGGCCTTGCTGCTGCGGGGCGCTGAACTGGTATTGAGAAGGGCCGGGCGAAAGCAGGACATCCATGACGCGTTCGACTTTGTGTTGGCCCACGACGCAGGGCTGATGAAGCGCCTGGAGGATGCATGACCGCTTACAGCTATTCGAGGAATTTTTGCCAATGAGCAGGCTGCTGATCGGTGTCTTCGTTGTCCTGGCCGGATGGTCCATTGCCTACTGGGGGAGGTACAGGGCTCCGCTGAAACGAAACTCAAGGACGGACAACGTGCTCGGAATCATCAATGTCATCTGCATTGCCTTGCTTTGCCTCATCGCGGCCACGCTTCCCCTATCCACGGGATTCGTGGGAATTCCTGTGTTGGGGTTCGCCGCGGCAGCACTATTTCTAGCGTCGCTCTTCCTCTACCGGATTCGAGCGGCAGATTTGCGGATGGTACGGGCTAGCGGCCGCGGACGCCGCGGACTTCCAGTCAGTCAGAGGGAAATGACGAGGTGGCCCTACACGCTTGTTTATATGATCGGCTACGTCCTACTTGCGGCCTACATCGCAACGATTCTTGGCCATCTATAGCGGTGCTGGTGGCCTTGCACCGGTTACGGTACGTTCCGAATCATCGACCGCTGGCCCTGGTATAAATTGCTGGTCCAGCCGCCGACTGATCAAGAAGAAGTCATTTCATGAGTCACCGCAGGCAAATTCAGGCTTTGAAGCAGCCCAGTGATTCATAGGGTATCGCAAGGCGGAGTCGAACAGCGCCCCCTGCAAACCCCGCCTCCATACCGTGAAGCCAATTCCGCGGATGCCCTCCACCTTAGTGGATTGCGGATAGCGGATCGTTTGATCACTCAGGCCGTAGAACTCTCCGCGCTTGCCACAACTGGCGATTACGCGATGAATTAGGGTGGAGAAGGTGGAATCGATTCGTAAAATACCCCGTGCCGAGTGGGGCAGTCAACCAATCCAGCCCACCGCGGGATCCTATTGGCTCAAATGCAATCGGATCATCAAGGTCATCCTCATCTTGTTGGCGGTTGTGGTGGTGTTTGCCATTGTTGGCCGGAATACTCATCCGCGCTCAGCCTGGATGCTCTGGGTTCCGCTTTCTGCCTTCATTGCATCATGCATCTCCCTCATGATCGTGGGCAGCTTCGCTTTGTGCCCCTTTAAGGCTGAACGCCGTTTGGGTTACACGACATGGCCATCAAGGTCCGAAACTTCAACACCCAAGGACCGTGAAAACAGGCGATAGTGGACGCCTTCGAGAAACGTCTATCCAGTCTCAACAAGGGTGGCAAGCCTCGTCACTGACCCAGACATCATCGATCATGTTGCCGGCGTCAACGTAGGCTACTTCACGACTGAAGGGAATTCCTCCCTGATCGCCAGCTACAGGGCGCTGCGGTTGTCGCGGTGCGATCAGCTTAAATGAGCCTTTTCCGGACAGAGAATCAGAGAAATACTCCGCAGCGGGGAGATCTCCCCTGATTCCGGGACGACGAATGAGCACCGCGACACCAGCCCGGCACATGGAACAACCGCCATCGTTGGATCCTCGCGGCCAGTGCGGACAATAGCGAGAATTTTTCTCCAAGGATCTTCACCCGGAAGTCGGCGGCCGTCACAATGCCGAAGGGCAAATCCAATATCGAGACCGCCTGATCAGCCGGCGGAGTAGGATGCTGAAAATGAACACGGTCCGGGTGGTCCCGCCGACGGAATGGGCCAGGCAACCTGTGCAGCCCAGCGCGGGATCCTATAGGGGAAAAATCAATCGCGCAGTAAAGGCGATAATTGTCGCATTCGTCGTGAGCCTGATTTTCGCAATTATCACGCGTGGGATTCACCCAACCCCTTGGTGGTTGCTGTGGATACCGATGTCCGTCTTTATAGCCATCGGCGTCTATGGCGTGGCGGTCTGTGCTGTCGCCTACCGCCCCTACAAGGCTGAGCGGCGCCTCGGCTACACAACGTGGCCATCCGGATCGGAAATCCAGTGAAGGCTTGCGATTCAGCCCCGCAAATACTCCAGCTGCGCCTGGACGGACAGTTCTGCGGCGCCGAGCACGTTGGCCGGGACGTCGCCGTAGACCACGGCCACAATGTCCGCCGCTGACGGCTCGGCGCCTCTTTCCGAACGCAAGGTAGCCAGGGCGCCGCGCACCTGCTCCAGCCGCTCCATCCGGTGGGCCTGGTACGCCGACGCCGCGGCGGCCAGATCCGGAAGCACCGGGCCGTGGCCGGGCAGCACCGTGACCGGACCGCCCGCTGAGCCCAGCACCCGCAGCTGCTCCAGCGACCCGAGGTAGTCCCCCAGCCGGCCGTCCGGGTAGTCAAGCACCGTGGTCCCCCGGCCCAAGACCGAGTCTCCTGTCAAGACCGAGCCGTGGGCGCCGTCGTTCTTCAGGAAAAAGCACACCGAGTCCGAGGTGTGGCCGGGGGTGGCCAGCACCTCAATGTCCATGCCCGCGGCCCGGATCAGCTCGCCGCCGCGCAGGGGCTCCCCCGCGTGGCAGTGCTCGGGGCGGACGGCGCGGACCGGCGCGCCCGTGAGCTCATAGAGCCGCGCGCTGCCTTCCGTGTGGTCGGCGTGGTGGTGCGTGATGAGGACCAGCTCCACCCGGCCCGCCGCGGCCAGCGCCGACAGGTGACCCTCCAGCTGCGGGCCCGGATCAACCACCACGACGCCGGCCCCCGGGGCACCGAGCACGTAGCTGTTGGTGCCATCCAGGGTCATGGGGCCGGGATTGTCCGCGCGCAGGGTGCGGCTGAGCGGGCCGGTTTCCTGCCAGTCCGCCATGGCCTAGTACCGGTAGTGGCCGGGCTTGTACGGGCCGGCCGGGTCCAGGTCCAGGTACGCGGCCTGCTCCGCCGTGAGCTCGGTCAGCTCCACGCCGAGGGCGGCCAGGTGCAGGCGCGCCACCTTCTCATCCAGGATCTTCGGCAGCACGTACACCTGCTTTTGGTATTCATCCGTGCCCAGCTTGGAGAATATCTCGATCTGCGCAATGACCTGGTTGGTGAAGGAGTTGCTCATGACGAACGACGGGTGGCCGGTGGCATTGCCCAGGTTCAGCAGGCGCCCCTCGGACAGGACAATGATGGAGCGCTCCTTCGCTGTGCCCTTGTCGAAGACCCACTCGTGCACCTGCGGCTTGATCTCCACCTTTTCGACGCCGTCGATCTTGGCCAGGCCGGCCATGTCGATCTCGTTGTCGAAGTGGCCCACGTTGCCCACAATGGCCTTGTTCTTCATCTTCAGCATGTCCGCCGCGGAGATGATCCCCAGGCCGCCGGTGGTGGTGACGAAGATGTCGCCCTGTTCAATGACCGATTCCAGCCGGGCCACCTGGTAGCCGTCCATGGCAGCCTGCAGCGCGCAGATGGGATCGATCTCGGTGACAATCACGCGCGATCCCTGCCCCCGCAGCGCCTCAGCCGCGCCCTTGCCGACGTCGCCATAGCCACAGACGACGGCGACCTTTCCTCCCAGGAGAACATCCGTGGCGCGCATCAGGCCGTCGGGCAGGGAGTGGCGGATGCCGTACTTGTTGTCGAACTTGGACTTCGTGACGGAGTCGTTGACGTTAATGGCCGGGAACAGCAGCTTGCCCTCGGCGGCCAGCTGGTACAGGCGGTGCACGCCCGTGGTGGTTTCCTCCGTGACGCCGTGGATCTGCGCGGCGATCCGCGTCCACTTCTGCTTGTCCGCCTTCAGTGACTTGCGCAGGGCCTCGAGGAATATCCTGCCCTCTTCGGAGTCCGCGTCCGTGGCGTCCGGGACTGCCCCCGCGGCTTCAAACTCGGCGCCCTTGTGGACCAGCATGGTGGCGTCGCCGCCGTCGTCCAGGATCATGTTGGCGCCCTTTTTGGGGTTCTTCGCGGCGCCGGGCCAGGTGAGAATCTGCTGGGCAGTCCACCAGTACTCCTCCAGGGACTCGCCCTTCCAGGCGAAAACGGGCACGCCCTGCGGGTTCTCCGGGGTGCCGTTGCCGACCACGATGGCCGCTGCCGCCTCATCCTGCGTGGAGAAGATGTTGCACGAAGCCCAGCGGACCTCCGCGCCCAGCGCCGTGAGCGTCTCGATGAGGACGGCCGTTTGCACTGTCATGTGAAGGGAGCCGGCAATGCGGGCGCCCTTGAGCGGCTGGCTGTCCCTGTATTCCTCGCGCAGGCTCATCAGGCCCGGCATTTCAAACTCGGCCAGGCGGATCTGGTGCCGGCCGGCCGCGGCCAGGGTGATGTCAGCGACCTTGTAGTCTGCCGGGCTGAGGGTGGAGGCGGTGCTCATGGCGGGTCCTTACTGTGCTGGACTGTGCTGGCTGGCGTGGTGGTTTTAGGCCGGTGGCTGCCGGCGTGGCTGCCGGCTAGGCGAGCTGCTCGGGGCGCAGCAGCAGGGGGATGCCCTCCTCGATGCTGTAGCGCAGCGGCTTCCCGTCGGGGCCGGGCTGCGTGCTGACCAGCTCCGCGCCCTCCTGGACCAGGGTGGAGCCCGTCACGGGGCAGCGCAGCACTGACAGGAGTTCGTCGCTGATTTTCGCCATCGTCATCTCTTCTCGTCGAGGGGGTGGTTCCGGGAGGTTGTCCGCTTGCCGAGCGTTGCCGAAGCTATTGCGGGCTAGTCCCGGAGGATGTGGAGGTGTCCGCGGCGCCCGCTGCTTTGGCGGGAGCCGCCGGGGTCTGCGGTGGGGCGCTCCAGCAAACCGCGGGGTTCGCGCTGGGCCTGGGGACCGTCGTCGTCCGGTTCAGCGGCGGCCTCACGGACGGCATCGGCCAGGGCCAGGAGGTCGTCGGGACCGGGGCCGGGAGGGGTGTCCGAGCGCGCCAGGCGGATCACTTCCCAGCCCAGCGGGACGGTGAGGCGGGCGGAGTGCTTGGAGCAGAGGTCGTAGCAGTGGGGCTCGGCGAAGGTGGCCAGGGGGCCCAGGACTGCGGTGGAATCGGCATACACGTACGTCAGGGTGGCCACGGCCGACTCGCGGCAGGCTGATCGGGTGCATTGACGAAGGGTTCCCACGATTCCCAAGATTACCCGCCTTTTGGCCGGTTTGCCCCCAACGGCTCACGCGGCCGGAGTGAACTAGAGTGAAATGATGCAGCACAACACGCCGGAACCCGGTTTTAGCGTTACGTTCCACGACGGCGACGCGCTGCCCGTGCGGCCGTTTGCCCAGCGCCGGCGCAACCGCCACGGGCGCGGATTGCGCGGCTCCATCATGCTGCCTGGGCTGCCCGGATCGCGGACGCGCGCGGAAAAGTTTGAGGACCTGGTGGTGGATTCCGCGGAGCGGCTCCGGGAGCTGTGGAGCGCGCAGCTGGCGGACGTGGAGTATCTGGTGGAAGAGGTGCCGGACAAGCTGGAGGAATTGGTTGCCTCCCGTTCGCAGGCGCCGCTGGGCAAGTACACGCCTTCATCTTCATTGGTGGGGCATGCGGTGATCGTCATTTACCGGCACCCCGTGGAGGCCCTGTGCGACACCCCCGCGCAGGTCCGCGAGCTGGTGCACGAGGTGCTCATTGAGCAGGTGGCGGGGCTGCTGAACATTGACCCGGACACCGTGGACCCGATGTTTGGGCGGTTCCGGCGGGGGTAGGCGTTGGGCGGGCTTTCATGCAGGGCCTTCATGGGGGGCTTGGCGCCTGTGGTTCCGCCGTGCGGATTCGCCACGTCACGGCGTGCAGCCCACCACGTGGGCCGTCCCCGCTTTCCGTGGGGGCAAAACCCGCGCCCACTTTCGCCCCCGGTGCACCGGGGGCAAAACTCAGCCCGAGTTGTGCCCCACAGGAAAGCCCGCACCTCAAATCTGGAACGGCTCAAGTACCCCCGCGTTGGTGAGGTGCGCGCGTTGGCGAGCGACGGCGTCGTCCGTCTGGGGATTCAATGCCCCGGGCGGTGGATGGGGGTGATCGTCATGTCGTCCAGCTTGGGGAGGGCGTGGGCGAGGCTGTGCCGGGCGGCGTGGACGGTTTCCTGGACGGCGGACAGGGGTGCGTCGGGGACGACGACGGTGGCCTCGCCCTGGAGCCGGTGGCCCACCCAGCGCAGTTGCAGGCGGTCCACGGCCAGGATTCCCGGCGTGCCTTCGATGGCCTGCTCGGCGCGGGCGATGAGCTCCGGTTCGATGCCGTCCATGAGCCGGCGGCCGATGCTTTTCACCGTGCCCCAGAGCAGGACAATGATGGCGGCGGAGATGAGCAGGCCCACGATGGGGTCGGCGAGCGGGAAGCCGAGCATGACGCCGCCCGCGCCCAGGACCACGGCCAGCGAGGTGAAACCGTCGATGCGGGCGTGCACGCCGTCCGCGACCAGGGCAGCCGAGCCGATTTGCCGGCCCACGCGGATGCGGTAGACGGCCACGGCCTCGTTTCCCGCGAAGCCGATCAGCCCCGCGGCCAGCACCCACCAGAGGTTGTGCAGTTGCTGCGGGTGGAACAGCCTGTCGATGGACTGCCAGGCAGCTACGACGGCGGAAAGCGCCACGACGGCGACAATGAACAGGCCGGCCAGATCCTCCGCGCGGCCGTATCCGTAGGTGAAGCGGCGGTTCGCTGCCCGGCGGCCCAGGATGAAGGCGATCCACAGCGGCACGGCGGTCAGGGCGTCGGAGAAGTTGTGGATGGTGTCCGCCAGCAGTGCCACGGAGCCGCTGATGAGGACAACGAGGAATTGCAGGACGGTGGTGCCCAGGAGCAGGAACAGGCTGATCTTCAGTGCCCGGACGCCCTGGACGCTGGATTCGAGGGCGTCGTCGATGGAGTCCGCGGAGTCGTGGGTGTGCGGGACGAACAGCTCGAACAGCCAGCCCTTGAGGCCGGTGTGGTGGGCGTGGGCGTGGTCGTCGTGGTGGGCGTGGCCGTGGCCAGCGTCGTGGTGGTGGCCGTGGCCGTCATGGCCGTGGGTGTGGGCATGGCCGTGGTGGCCGCCGTCGTGCTGGTCAGTGTGGCTGGTGGCATTCACGGGGCAAGCTGCTCGCTGCGGTGGTGGGCCGGGGTGCCGCCCAGGGCGTGTTCGGCCTGGTAGATGGCGTCGGCCACCAGCTGGCGGGCGTGCTCGTTCTCCAGCCGGTACATGACCCTGGTGCCGTCCTGGCGGGTGGAGACCATCCGGGCGAGGCGCATCTTGGCCAGGTGCTGCGAAACGGAGGCGGGCGACTTGCCGACGGCCTCGGCCAGCGCACCCACGGCCATTTCGCCCCCGCGCAGGGCCAGGATGATCCTGACCCGGGTGGCGTCGGCCAGCATCGCGAAGACCTCAACCGCCAGCTCCACGTACTGGCTGTCGACGTCCAGGGAGCAAGCTTTCCTATCTGCATTCATACGCACATAATGTCATAACGGCAAGGTGTTTGTCGCCTTGGGGCGGCTACCACAACAGTTCGATTTTCCGAATGCGGGGCGAACCCGCACGTGCGGTGTATCCTGTCGGGGCGTTCGCGTGCTGGCGCCTGTTTCGCGAAATCGCCTTCAGGGTTTCACTGCTCTCCCGGCCTGACCCGTTCTCGAGACTGCTGGGGGCGCGCCCAGCGGTCTCCGCGCTCGACCACTGGGCCGGGCCCTTGGTCTCACAGGGCTCGCAGGGCTCGCTACTCGGCCAACGGGGTGCGGGCCGCTGGAGCCCTGACCGACCATCCGGCTAGAAGCGCGTGGTGATTCCCAGCTGCTGGGCCTCGGCGGCGGTTGCAGCGATGGGCAGCACGGCAATGTTCGCCGAGCCCTTGGCCCCCAGCAACTGCGTGCCGTACACCGCCTCGCCGGAGGCGGACACCAGCACGGCAACTGTGCCGGAGCCCAGCAGCGCGGCGGGATCCACCGTGGTGGTCTGCCCGGACTGCAGCGTCACCGTCTTCTGCGCACCCAGGGCGCCGGAGGCGGAAATGGGCACCAGGTCCACCGATCCAGTCCCCGTCGGGGCTGCCAGCACCAGGGTGGAGCTCAGCCCCGCCGGCAGGGACAGCAGCTGGTTGTTGCCCAGCCGCGCGGCAGTCGGTGCAAAAGCCATGTCCGTTGCGGCGCCGGGCTTGGTCGAGTTGACCAGCCGCGCGCCCGCCACCACCGAGGCATTGGAGCTGACCGTCAGCGTGTACGTCCCCTCCGCCAGGCCAGACAGTGACAGCTGGCTGACCTTGCCGGCGGTGGCCGTAAACACGCCGCCTCCTGGCAGCGGAACCTGCCCGGTGGGGCCGTACGCCTTGACCTCCACAATGGCGTCCGCCGCGCCGGGCACGGTGACCATCAGCGCCGTGGATGCATCCGAATAGCCGGACTGGGCGGCGATCTTGGCCGCGGCCGCAGGCGCCTGGACGCGCACGCCGGGAATGGCCTGCGAGGTGCCGGGCGCCTGCACGGGCTGGATGAAGTCCACGCCGCCGGGTGTCAGTCCGCGGAGCACTGACTGCTGGATGAATGCGGAAACCGGCCCGCCGGAACTCTTCACGTGCACGCTCAGCAGTTCCTGGTCAGGCGCCAATCCCGACAGCATCACCGAACGGGACGCGCCGGGCGCCACCACCAGGCCCTTGCCGCCGGGCGCCTGGACGGGGCCGCCGGCCCCCACCAGGTCCAGCGACACCGTGGCCGGGCTCTTGGACGAGTTCGCCAGCTTCAGCACGGCCGTGCGGCCCACCGTGGTGCTGGCGCCGGCCAGCCAAAAGTCGTTCGACGCCGGTTGGCACGTTGCGGCGGAGAGTCCCTTCAGGTCGCCGTCGGCCGAGTCAACCACCACGGCGCCGGCTGACAGCGGTCCCAGCCCGGCCAGAGGAACGGCCCGCAGCACCGAGGCCGCGGATACATCCTGGTTTTGGAGCAGCGCGGCCTTGCCCTTCGCCGCCCCCGTCACGGGAGCCAGGGTGGCCGGCGCCGTGGTGGCCGGGGCCGCAGCCTGGGCTGGCGCCTTGGACAAGGTGAAGAGCGGGGTCCCCTTGGCATCCAGCGACTCCACCCCCGCCCCCGGGAGGGTTCCGTCCGGATTGCTAAGCACGACGGCGGACAGCTGGCTTTTGGTGGACGATGAACCGGGTGCGAACTGGGGATCCGTGCCAGCGGCGGCACCTTCCACCAACTGGGTGGGGCCCACGCAGTTGGACAGGGAGTCTCCCACCGGAAGGACCTGGTTCTGCAGGGCCAGCTGTGCCGTGGCGTTGCTGCCGGGGACCAGCGTGCCTGCGGCCACCATACCCACTGCCAGCAGGGCCGTGGCCGAGCCGGCCAGGACCAGCGGCCACTTTCGCGGAACTGCGCTGGGCTTGCGACGTTCCGCACGCCGCGGCTTGGCGGCGCGAGACTCGGCCGCCACCTTGGGCACACGCTTGGGCCGGGCGCTGCGCTTCAGTTTGGTGGCCGGGGACGCGTCAGCCTTCTTGGCCGCGGACACCGGCTTGGCAGGATCGACGCCGGAAGGTGAGGGAGCGTCGCCCGAAACCACCCCGGAAAGTGAGGGAGCGTCGCCCGAAACCACGCCGGAAGGTGAGGGAGCGTCGCCCGAAACCACGCCGGAAGGTGAGGGAGCGTCGCCCGAAACCACGCCAGAAGGTGAGGGAGCGTCGCCCGAAACCACGCCAGAAGGTGAGGGAGCGTCGCTTGGAACCACCCCGAAAGGTGAGGGAGCGTTATTGGGGTTGCGGTCCTCAGACACCTCTACCTACCTTGTGCAATGAAGCCTCGTCCCGGTACGCGCCGGTGCGGCCGCGCCGGGCCCGGACCGGGATGGCCAGCAGCACTGTCAGGCCCAAAAGGACCAACTGTGCCAGGCTCATCAGCGCGTTCCACGGCTGTACGTAATGAATTTCCAAATGCCCGCCGGCGGCCGGAAGCTCGAAGGCCTGCGACCAGCCGTCCTGCACCGGAGCCAGGGCCGTGCCGTCCAGGGTGGCCTGCCAACCGGAGTCGAACCGTTCAGCCAACACCACGCGGCGACCGGCCGGACCCGCGGCAACGGCCGTGTCCACGCCCACGCCCTTGGACTCCACGGGCGCCAGGGCGGCACCCTTGGCGTCCACCACGCGCACCCGGTTCACCACTTCCGTGGGCCCGGCCTTTTGGTACGTGGGGTTGACGCGCCACAGCCAGCCGGAATCGGTGGGGCCCACGGCGTCCAGCCCCGGCACGGCGTCCAGTTCACTGGCCACCAGCTGTGCCGCGGTGTCGCCGTTTTGCAGCACCACAAACCCCACGCCCATCGACATCAGCTCGGGGCGGGGGTCCACGCCGGAGCGGGCCATCAGGACGGCCACCGTTTCGCGCAGCACGGACGTGGCGGCATCCGGGCCCGCCACCTTTTCACGGCCGGGCTCCCCGGAAATGTTGCGGGCCGCAGCGATGGTGGACAGCGAGTCCAGGGTGGTGCCTGCACCCTGCATGAGCGTGGCCTGCACACTGCCGGACGGGTCCGTGCG
>Ga0134128_10001819_pt1 | contig 26941 bp, 23 predicted proteins | sample KB31754_FD_96462 | JGI IMG/M metagenome (GOLD analysis project Ga0134128, IMG submission 96462) | Terrestrial soil microbial communities with excess Nitrogen fertilizer from Kellogg Biological Station, Michigan, USA - KB3-175-4 | ecosystem: Environmental > Terrestrial > Soil > Unclassified ...
AACCCAGCCACAATCAGCTCAATCTATTCAATCAACCCAGCCACAATCAGCTCAATCTATTCAATCAACCCAGCCACAATCAGCTCAATCTATTCAATCAACCCAGCCACAATCAGCTCAATCTATTCAATCAACCCAGCCACAATCAGCTCAACAGACAATTATTCCACCACATGAAGCTACAAAGAGCTTTAGAATGAATGGGAATATTGATTCTGTTATTTATACCACCTCGGGAAGCAAATGGAACACAGTAGGGTCTTGGATATTAACAGTAGATAACGGTAAAGTAGCACTTTTTAATATAAATACGACATGGCAAAATGCCACTAATTCGCATACTCATGAATTTATGAATTTAAAATCAAAAACCAAAAGCATAACATTAAAACCAAGTAACGATTTATCCATAAAAGGAACTATAGACATCGGAACAAATAACCAGATATCTTGGACCAATGTTCCTACTACAATCGATATAGCTTCAGGAAAGACTATAACTATATCAGTTGATGATGCAAAAACTGATCACCATTTTGCAGGTCAATCAATCCACGGAACTGTTAACAATTTAGTATTATGTTCCAATACACCTGTTTCAAATATGCAAGTTTTACCAAGATGTACTTGATTTTTAGTATGGAGCCCAATCAAATCTAACTAGATCTTTTACAATTTAATTATTAAGTTAGAAAATAAGAGCAAAATGAAATTCCAAAACTGCATCATTTCCATGAAATAGAAAAGACGTAAGTATCATAATCAAACAATAAATTTTCTTCTTTTTCCAATAACAAAATTATTACTCAATTTTAGAGTAGTAATAGCATACAAATAATTTCAAGTTCGGTAAAACCAATTAGCAAAACAATAAAAAAACAAAATGAAAAATTAGTTTATAATGAATTATTAAAATGATTTTTTTATAAATATCTTTGAATTATAAATAAACAATATATATTTAGATATAAAACTATAAGGCTCTGTTAACTTAAAGAAAATCTTTTATTTTAACCATCTTATTGTAATGATTAGATATTGGTTTATTCAATTTTTATACGAATTTAAGTTCAATTTAACAAAAATTATTGAAATTTTTTGAGAAAACATATTTGATAAATTGAAAAATAGTTTTATAAAACTCAAGTGAACGGCGCCAACTATAAACAATAAACACTAAAATATTATTATGAGAATTACTTCATAAAGATATTTTAAAAAGACTTTTTGCATTTTTGAACATTAAAAGATCAAAAGACTTTTCATCAAATTCAAGTTTTTGGACAAAATCAATATATGATTTCATGTTGGAAATAGGCCAATCGCTTCCATATAATAAACGATGAGGATCATCTACATAGTTTAGAATTTCTTTTATCTTATTTGCATAATGCGTTCTACCTGATATTGTAAAATCTCCAACAATTAAACCTGAAATATCTGCATATACATTTTTATTTTTATACAATATTTCTTGGCAATCAGTTATCCATGGATTTCCAATATGGCACATAACTATTTTTAATTCAGGGTTATCTACAGCTATATCATCTATATTCAATGGATGAGAATATTTTACCTTGGCTCTTTGCGAAAACACATCCCCAGTATGGATCATAATAGGGCAACCAAATTCAATACACATATCATATACTACTTGATATCTTTCATCAGATGGATAGTAATGCTCATATCCACAATAAAGTTTAATTCCTTTAATAATGTCGTCTTTTAACCACTGTCTATAATTTTTTAAATCCTCATAGGTATGATTATCAATTGTAAATCCTGCCACTACACCAATCTTATCAATATAATGATTTTCTTTTACAATATCGATAAGTTGAGATGTTGATGGTCTATTTTCGTCGACCTTGTAAGATGATAGTAAAATAGAATAAAAAATATTATTGTTGTTCATATTTTCAAGTAAAGCATCAAGTCTTTCTTGTAATGATAAGACTTTATTTTCGGTTTTATTAAGCCCATCATAGTTATTTAGATGAACATGACAATCTATAATCGATGACATTTTCTATCGATCACGTTAAAGTTCTGTAATTTGGATTTAACCATTCTACAAAACTAGCATAATTTAAAGATTTTTTATCGTGAAGGTAATTTGAAAGTATTTTAATGAATTTAAATCCATTTTTTAATTGAAAAGATAAAACTGGATCTTTAAGTTCACCTTTTACTACTTTTTTTGCATATTCATCTGCTGACATCATATTTGCATATTTATAATAATTAAACAATCGTCCACCTGCAATTATCCTTCGTAAATTCAGTTTAATAGCTAAATCTCTTCTTGCATCATATAACATTGTAGCAACACCCTTATTGCGATAATCTGGATGTACAGATATATCTGCACCATATAAACTATCACCGTTAGGATTATGGTTCGAAAACGATCCTAAAGATGTAATTTCACCCCACGTGTGATCTTCGTATTCTGTTTTTAATGTAACAATTAAACTGCTACATGAACCAACTATATGTCCATCAGATTCAGCATAAAGCTGACCTTGTGGAAATATACGAATATGATTTTTAAGAGAAGTGGCAGACCAGTTTACGCTATAGACAGCCATATCTGCAAAGGAATGTTTTTGTAAATTTACTATTTCAAATACTTTATCATCAGTTAAATTTTTTATTGTTATTTTGGTGATAATATTTTTTGATTTGAATATATATATATCTTATTTCATTTGAAAATGATAATTGTTTTGCTTATTTTTAATAGCAAAACATGAAACTTTATCAAATGAGCAATTTAATATGAATATTTTACTAAAGGTATTATTTTAAAATCACTGAATTCATTAGATCCCTTGCATAATTAGAAACAATCTATACCTTCAGGCATAATATTTGCTAAGATTCTACTGAATTTGATTTATTATCCTATAGTTTACCAAACATGACACTATATTCGATGCCTTGGTATGCTTTTTTAATCTATTTCTAAATATATCTGCAAGTATCCTGTATTTTTTCAATCTGCATATAGTATGTTCTATTGTTATCCTTTGTTTAGAATGACTTTTGTTGTTTTCTATTTCTTCTTGCAACAGTTCCATAATTCTCTTTTTTCTATGCGGTAATGAAGATAGTTGATCTGGAAAATCTTTCTCTACACCAAGGTATCCTATATTGATCAAAGACATTAACAACTTGTTTTGGAGTTATAGCATGATTTTCTTTATAAATGTCATATTCATGTCTCTTCTTCCTTTTTTATGATTTGTTTTGTGAATGATAAAGCCACGGTTATTGATCATAGCCTGTGTCTTTATAGTATGTCTTTTCTTCTTGCCTGAATAGTATGCTTTCCTTTTCCTTTTATCCACAGGCCTTGGAATTTCCTGCGCTGTAGAATCTATGAAAGCAATAAAACCAGAAAAATATTGTTCAATTTCCTCTGGTGTTCGAAGCCTATTTTTTGTTATTTTGTAGAACTTCTTAGGTATTGGTAAGCATTCTTTTATCAGAGTTTCAATCTTTTGGATGTCTCTACTGCAAAAGTTACTTTAATCCAAATCAAACAAAAAACCCCTAGCTAGAGTGTAGGTTATATAAAGACGATAGTAAATTAAAAGCATCAGAAATCTATCCTTTACATCTAACTTGAAAGGTCGTCCAGCTCTTATTTCTCTTTCTCTAACCCTTTTTCTTTTGGCTGTTGATAAACGTTGTATTTCATATTTGTCGTATTTTATTGTTATCTCTTTATCGTAAATGTTATCAAACGCTTGAACTGAAAGTCCGGTAAATTATTTAAAGAGCAATTGCTTTTGGGATAGTCTGTCATATGAAATCAATTAAAGAACAAATTGATGAACAACCAAAGATCATAAAGCTGTTTTCAATTAATTATGCAAAAGATCTATTATCTAAAAGCAATTAATCAATACAATGTGCTTTGTTGCATAACTAAACCTATTTAGCTAGGAATAAACCAATCAATCAGTTGTGATCCATCATTGGCCTTCTTATAACCAGTCTCTTGTAAGACATGGTGAGATACTTTTTTCCTATGATTTCCTTGACATATGGGATGTTGACCTTGCCAGCATGAATGAAAATAAAAACGGCAAAAAGTATCGATTTCCGTATTCTTTTATTCTTATTGTTGGTCACATGAGTATACTTTCATTTGCCTTATAGGCAAACAGAGGGCATAATCAAGGCCACAGGAAAAAGCTTGCCAGATCATCCAAGTTATTCACAGATTTGTAGAAGAGTAAACAAATTGGATATATCAACCAAGAGATCAGATGATCATGAAGATAGCATTGTAATTGCAATATACAATACTGGTATAAAGGTAACGAATAGAAGTCAATGGATGCAAGAGAAGTGGCATATTAAAAAGAAGAAGAAAGGCGATCTAAAAATCCACATTGCTGTAAATACAAAAACCAAAGAAATACTCGCTTTAGAAGTTACTGATGGGAAAGTACATGATGGGAAAGTTATGCCAAGGTTGATTGAGCATGTCTTGAAAAGAAAAGACAATAAAGATATTAAAATCAAATCAGTATTAGGTGATGGCTCTTATGATAGTAATGAGAATTTCAAAGATCTACAAACGAAAAGGATTATGCCAGGTATCAAGGTAAGAAATAACTCGATCAAATCTACTAAAAACAACAAGATAAGAAATAGAGAAGTGGGGATTCAAACAAAAGAGATCTCTTCAAATGGAAAAAGAAAAAAGATATGGACGGAGATGGATTGCTGAAACTGTTTTCTCTTCTATAAAGCGGATGTTTGGTGAATACACATTAGCAACCAGGTTTCAAAACATGGTAAAAAAGATGATTTTAAAAGTGTCTTTGTACAACTTATTTAGAATATTGGCTTAACAAGAGTAGATATGATCTAAGAACAACTAGTTATGCAACAGAGCAAATACAATGCAAAATAATTACTAACTATTTTCATCTTCTTTTCATAGCATAATGTATTTTTATTATTGATAGTATCAAAAACATTGAAGGATCGTTAGAATCAACATAAAATGATATAGCGCATTAAAATAATCCAAATGCTGAATGGATCACATTTTCCTCAACATAGAGAATTTCAATCTTTTTTCAGAAACTTCATATAAGTGATTTAATGACTGGTAGTATGCCTTCAAATATGGGTTATTAAATATCTGAGGCTTGGTCATAATTCGAGGTCCCTCCTCGTTATTTAAAACTCTCTCTTACCAAGTTCCAAGCATGTGCATTTTATCTATTTTGGATTTATTTTCTCCGTTTTATAGTTATAGTATATCCCATTATCTGATAGAGCAAGACTGATAATAATGCAATTGCAGATACAGGCTGAAATCCACTTACTGACAATGGATCCATTCTAAACACCGATTGGATATGTTCTATTAATGATTCTATGGATATCCTTTTCTGGCTGTAGATGGCCTGTCCCAATGCCGATTGATAAAAGCATACAAGCTTTAGTCTCTTTTTGGGAAGTACTTTCATATCCTTCAATAGGACAAACCAGATCTATTCTCAATCCTTTGCTATACTCTCATATAGTTCCTGAGCATCGTATCCGAGATCAGTAACAACAACAATATACCGTAAGGAGGATAAAGGGAATACTGAAGAAGAAGAAGAAGAAGTCAACAAAGGAACATACATTTTATTGTCTGGAATATTATCCGTAGTAGTTACATCGGCTGTCAATGGTACTACAATATCTCCTATTTTGCTGTTGATGATGTAAGATGTAATTTGTATCCGAAAACCCATCCTTTTTTGTATGGCTACATCTCCACCGTGCATCTGTGTCAATGCCAGAACAAGGTACTACTCCTTTTTTTCATATAGGATGACTTATGCCATACACAACCCTTTGCTTTTAGCATAGTACTGTCTATTGCTGTTATAGAATGCTCAACAACCAAACGCTCTGTAGCAAACAGATATCCCATTGTTGATATCCTTTCTTTTATATCTGTATATATGGTCTTCTTCGATCTCCTGTCAAAAGTACGTCTGCGAGGTATTGTTAAAGACTACAGGTTATTGCTAGTTTGTGGTTATATTGACAGTCGGTATCAAGAAAAGTATGTAAGGCATTATTGGAATCCAATCGAAACCATATCCTTACAATAAAACATCGCAAAATTACGGTTTAAGAATTTATACATACGGTCTGCCGCGTTTCATCCTTGGTATAGTGGGCCATGGTATATAATCTATCAGATACAGAGAATGTTAAAAAGATGGATTCCTATAATCTAGCAAGAGCTAATCTTTGGGACAGTGTTTCTCAAAATCATATTTCAAAGGTTAGCTTTAAGCTGTTGTATAATATATCAGAAGATAATTTGAATTATGACCAAGTCTCAGATAAGTAATAACCTAATCACCATTTGAAATAAATTCTATCAATTAAAGACATACTCACAATACTTAATATGTTACAATACTTAATATATTAAATAGCAATTTTCAAATATATTATATAATAAATAGATAATTTATAACTCCACACTTAAAAATAACAAAAAGAAAGGTCACAATAATAATGTCGATTATTATATTCTATAAGTTTAATTTGACCATTCAATACTTTAGGTTGATTTAATAATGATTCATTGAACATTTTAAACAAATAACTTTATAGATTAATAGCCATATAACGTATTAATTATTTGTTTTGTTTATCATTTTCTCTTATATTTTGAAGTTCATCCATAATATCGTCAATATATAATTTAATATTTTCAGGAGAAGTAGTTCCAATGGAAGGTGTTATTTCAGGTATATTTTGATGTACTAATTTACCTATTATTTTTTCCATTTCATCATCTACTTGTGCAGAGCCTATTTTGCGCAGGAAATAAAGTTCATTTAATGCAGATGTAAGAATAAATTTGCGAACTTTAATTTCTTGTGAAATAGTAACTGCTGAATAATACAGCCCTATCAATATCAAATAAGACGATAATCCCAAAGTTGCCACAGATATAAGTCCAAATGGAGGATAAGGAAAAGAGATCAGAGATACAGCTTGCTCGGAAACAAATAATAATACAAAGCCAATAGCAACGATAATCAAAAAATTCCTTAATAATATAAATCTCTTTGTTTGTCTAACCATAACCCAAAATGCAATACCAAATTGTATACCACCAACGACCTTACTGATAGAAAATATTATGTAATAAAGTGTCATATATAAGAATAAATCTTCTTTTAGAATAACATAAAAAAAATTCGAAAATAATGAAAAAAACTGGCTTAAAAAGTATACTAAAGGTAGACTTATTAGAATCCAATATTTGAGATTACCAATTTTATTGGAATAAACATGTAGTATTATAGCAGTTGCAATCCAAGTTGCAATAAATGATATTGTGGAGGTGATTAAATAACCATTATAAATGATATATTCAAAGGAACCTGGATCACTATAGTAAAGTGTAATATGACCATGGAGTTGTATTACATCCCCTATCTGGGGTATTATATCAATTATGAAAATCATCACGAACAGGCTGCTAATAACAAACAAGGATAAAGATAAACAATAGATTAAAATATTATAAGATCCTTTAGATCGAAACCACAAAAAAAAGCGCACTGATAACAATCCTAATGAAATACAACATAATCCATAACTAAAAAGAGCAATAATTAATAAGAGCAATGTATTATAATACGAGTTAAAAAATATATCCAAAATTATAAGTATTAAAAATAAAGATATTATATATTGTGAAACAATTACAATTTTATGTAAAGTATTAATCAGCATATTAGTTGATTCAATTTTCTTAATGCGGTCTCTAACAACTGCTAAAATAAAATATTGAGATATTGTAAATGCAAATACAATTAAAATAAAAATAAAGTATTGATGACCAGGATTTAAGATGCTATTTAATAAGGAATAAATTTTAAGTAGAGAACTATCAAGAATCAGTGTAGAAAAGAGAAGACCAAAAAAAATATAAATTATTTTGTTAGAACTTATTGAAGGATTTAATAGATATTTCAGATTAGTCAAAACGTAATTTTTATCTATCATTTATATATCATCAAATAGATAATTTTTAATGAATTCAAATGGGTAAACCTTGTAATTTAACATTACTGATATATATATCCATTTTGAATTTCTATTTCAAAAATAGAAATATAATCAATATACAAAAGCATATCAAACTTAATTTTATTTTTGGAATAAAAGTTTTTAAACCCTAATACAAATGATTTATATGGGTTTTTCTAACAGATATTTGTTTTCAATTTTTTTGAGTTTGACATCAACATTTTTATTGATATTTTTGACAACACTTTGGATAAATTCATCTTATGCATCGAGTAATTTAACTTTAATTTCCAAATATTCCAATCCTTTTGGAAAATCCTACTCTGCATGGACTCAAGAGTGGTGGAAGTGGTTTATCGGGATCCCATATGATAGTAATCACCCATTCTTAGATAAGGTTGGAACAAGTTGCAATAGAAATCAATCTGGTCCTGTTTGGTTCTTATCAGGAAGTGAAAAAATTCCCGTAGAAAAAACTTGCGTTATTCCAAAAGGTAAAGCTATCTTAGTTCCAATATTAAATTTCGAATGTTCTTATTTTGAAGATAAGACATTAAAGACAATTCAAGATCTTATCAATTGTGCTACAAATGGAGCAAATAATCAGGAAAAATTAGAGTTTAAATATAATGAAAAAGTTATTCCGCAAGATCAAATTAAAAAAGAATTTCGTATAGCAACTCCCCCCATTATTATAAATTTCCCTACCAAAAATTTATTTACCACAGAATCTGGACCTAGTACTATTGCTGGAGATGGCCACTGGGCAATGTTTGAAGCCCCACCTCCTGGAAACTACGACATTAAGTTTAAAGGTTGTGGTTTTTGTGATCCACCACTAAATCCAAACTTTTATCAACAAGATGTAACGTATCACTTAAAAGTATTGCCCTAATATGTTTAAGCTATTTTCTTTTTTATACTGAAAAAAAATTTATAAAAAAAACAATAGAAACAAAATGTCCTACAAATTTAATATTATCACATCGACACTATTATTTAACTATTATATTATCAAGTGTTTAAAATAAGCAGATAATTATTAAGACAAATTCTTGGATTATATATGAAATATGATTAAGCAATTAAAAAGAAATTATCTTTTGGTATTTGATTTTGGCCCCCTAAAATTAAGCTGAATTTGAGTATCTATAGAGTAAGTAGGGCTGTAACCTTTAATGGTTAAAATGTGTAGGCCTGGATCAATTGGATTTAAAAAACATCCATATCCATCAGCAACTATTTGTATTCTATTATTACCATCTTCCATTTCGCTTCGTCTAATACCTAAAATATTTCTTTCATGAGGAATTGTGGCAAAAGCATTATCATTTGCAGTTATTGGTACTCTACAACATTCTAAACTTAAACCATCTAGCAATACTTCTAATTTATAAACTGAATCAACTTGACGTTTTGCCATGCTAAATAGTCGATCATTATCTAAGCTAGGATATTCTTGAACAGAATTAAATATTACATAAGGAGATAAAAAGAGATGCCATTCACCAGGAGGAACAATTACAAAGTCGTTATTGTATGTATTGCTACTTGATCCATAAGCAGGAACAGCTATAAATAATACACCTTTATCATCACCTTCCATAGGTTGTAAACCATCATAACTCTTATCGAAGGGATTTCCTTGTCTGAATACTATTGGAGTATCATCATAAGGAATTTCAAGTAACCACTTTATCCACTCTATCATCCATGCTTTACAATCCTTATCAAAAACTTTTTCAGAATGTCCATGTTGTAACTTCTTGTGAGGATGTGTATCCCCAAGGAAATACCCATGATCAGTACTCATATCTTGATCATCATGCATTATATTTCAAAATATCTATAATAATTAGCATTATTTAAGATATTCTACAAAAGTTCTCTTATACTATAAAAATCAAGTATTTTAATTTTTTTATTCAAATTATTATAGCCATAATGAAATATAAAATTATTTTAAAAAAATAATTATTAGTAACACTTTTAAAATTATATTTTAACATAGTAAATAAATTAAATAATCTAAAATCTTTTACGGAGTTTAAAATATACAAAGTAACTCGAGAATTTATTAATTGAATCCTAAATAGTTTTAAATTTATTTAAAAATAAATAGCCATTATAATCACCATCATGGATAAAAAGGTATTCAAATTATTATAAAATAGCATAACTAATTAATTAAAATGAAACAAAGATCACTAATTCTTTGACAAAAAATTAATTGAATTTATAATCAATAATACTATGAGATTGATCTAATAAAATTTTGAATTTCAACAGAAATATAAAGCAATGCAGGATAAGTTGCAATAAAAGACCAAAAAAATGAATTGAAACGCATAAAAATAGATATAGATAAATGAAATAATATCCCTAAAATAATTAAAAAAAATGTAGTTTGTAATCCAGTAAAAATAAGCACAGGAAATGAGCACTCAAAGATAATAACACACCAACAGACTAATTTTGATATAAATGGTTTATCAATCAATATTTTGGCAAATGATTTATTTCCAAAGCTTTCAGTATTCATTATATCTTTAATTGCAGTACCATTTTTCCATGCAGATGAAGACAATTTAGCAAGACCTGCCATAAAATAAGAAAGAAGAGATTGAAAACATATAAAAAAAATTGCCGTTTTTTGAACTATTGGATTAGAAGGAGATAAATAGAATACCAATAAGCCTGCAAAAATAATTACCTGCATTTGATCAGAACCTGACATACCAAGATGATTTCTTATATGCGAAAGAAGAAGTATTATAAAGATAAATAGTATAAGAAACATTGAAATATTTATGAAAATTTGAGAAATCACTAAGACTCCGATTACTAGTTGCAAAATTATAAGCAAAATATAATTAGGATAACCAAACAAAAAATTAAAAAAAAGATCTAAATATCTATTGAGCATCCATTTCTTGTACATTCTGATGATTTCTAAACTGAAAATTCCTCTTGAAGTATATTGGTATCTTTCAATTAATACTTCAATGCAATCAATAATAACAGCTATAGAAGCAATGGTTTGGATCAAATCAACTACTAAATTGATATCAAAAAAATATGAGAACATCAATCAGAAGGTAATTTATGAAAGCAAGAAGTAAATAAGACTTCAGACTTTTTTGAAGTCATATAGCCAAATGTTCGCATAATTGAAAACTGCCTATATTTGCATAGCGAATCTTTTGGCATAGTCATTATATAGTTCAAGAGAACAATATAAGAGGAAGATAACAAAATTGCTTTATTTTCTGGATCGTTACTTTCAATTTGTAGAATAGAGATACAACAATCTCTGATAGCTTTTCTTCTACGTTTATCAGGATTTAATATAGAATGAAAGATAGAATTATTGCGGTAAAAAATTATTTTCCATTTAGTATAGTGACCATCAGAGATATCCCTATATAGGATTTGATAATCAACAACTCCGGGATTAGGTGCAAAGAAAGTCCATGAAGGGATTAATGAAAAAGGATCTTTATTATTTATCCAATTTATTAACTTAATACTCCTGAACTGAGCAACAATTGATAGGAACATCCATATTCCCAGAATAACAATGAAAAAAGAATTAAAGGTTAAAATCATTTTATATTATTGATGTAACTTATACAATTAAAGCAATTCTACTATATATTTATATAATAGATCAGAATTGATCATATATGGCAAAATTAATATCAATGTTAAAAGCATTATCTCAACGTCAAATTAGAATAAATATTGGAAGTCCCAATGAATCAGCAAATGGTCAATGAAAAATAGTTTTAATATTTATTTAAGCACTACATAGTTTTCTATCTAGCATATAATTTTAGTTAGCAATTTTTTCAAATTAAAAATCACAATAAAGAAAACATTCCAGGAATATTATATATTTCTTCTTCCAATAAATGGATAATTTAATTCAATATACATATTATATAAATCAATTAAACTAATGTATAAATATTATTATAGTCAAGCAGATAAAAACATCTCAAATGTAATCTAGAAATAATTTAGTATATAGAATAAATGTAATATAGAAATAAATAATTGCCAATTAATAGTATTGTGATTAAATTACAATTAATAAAGCTTTTATACAAAAGCATAGTTTTAACCAATAATAAATATTTTATTTATTTTTAATTTTGCAAAAAAATGATTAAACTAACTTGCAACAAAAAACAATGAAGAAATATCTAATCATCTATTGTATAACTCCAATAATAATAATTGATAATCTTCATCAATTAAGTAATCTAGTCAAAATGATACTTTCTTTTATCCAACAATTGAATTATTTTACTTTCGGGGATCTGACGAAAATCCTCATAATACTCTTCAACCGATCTGAATTTCCTAGGCTTTATGATATATTCTATTTTATCTACATATCCTGACAGTAAATGTAAAGCGTATTTAGAAATGACAGGTAATGCTGCTATTATCTTATAAGGTTTATGAGATCTTAACCATTTGCTTGTCACCATCATTGTTGAGCCAGTATAACATCCATCATCGATCAAAACTATTGTTTTATTCTTAAAGTTATACATTTCGTCACAAACCCTAAATAAAGAAATTTGTTTTTCTAATTCTTTTCTTTGTCTATTTATTTCCATTTGTATATACTCACAAGAAAAATTTTTAGATTCAGGTATTAGATAGACAGAGCCATCTTGAAAAATAGATCCAATAGTATTTTCAAAGTTAAAAGGATTTCTTAACCTTTTTGATAATACAATATTAAAACTTTGCAAAGACAACTTTCTAGCAATAACATCAGCAATTATTACTCCACCTCGAGGTATTCCTACAACTACAATGTTGTTTTTATTTTTGTATTTATTTAACATGTTTGCCAGAATATGACCAGCAGAATTTCTATCCGTAAATTTTATTTGAAATTTTAATTTAAAATTAAAATAAGGATTGAAAAATGATAAGATTGTTTTAGTAGGTTTTATTTTAAAATTATTTACAAACGGTTTTTCATTTTCTAAAAGATGAAACGTAAACCACTCGATAGCAATTCTTGATACCTCTTCCATTTTTCCCGGTTCTTCAAAAAAATGAGAGGCCTTGGGTATAATTGATATTTCTTTTGAATTTGTACCAGTAAGTTCGGTATATGTTCGCTTTGTAAATTTAATAACCAAGTCATCTTTTTCCCCAATTAAAAATAATGAAGGAGTTACAATTTTATGTAAAATACTTTCTTCTATTAAATCTGTTCGACCACCCCTCGAAACTATTGCCTTGACTTCATTTAACTCAAGTGAAGCATTCAAAGCAGCTGCAGTTCCAGTGCTAGAGCTAAAGTATCCAACTAAGAGATGTTTTGTTAATTGGTTATTTAAGACCCATCTTGTGATTGAAACTAGTCTTTGTGTTAGTAATTCAATATTAAATCTAATATGTTTTGATACGGCATCGCCTTCTTTTTCTTTATCTGTAAGAAGATCTATTAATAAAGTCGCAAAGCCATGTTCATTGAATTGGTTTGAAAGAAAATTATTTCTGGTACTAAATCTATTGCTTCCACTACCATGTACAAAAATAATAATAGCTTTTGAATTAGAAGGAATAAATAAACTTCCTTTGATATGTATATTAGGTATTACAATATTATCATTGTACATAATAATAACAATTATTGTATTATATGTTTTTTTAATATTTTTCTTAATATAAAGACAAATTAATTATATGAATAAGCATAATAAATTAATATTCAAAATGCAAATTTTTACTAAAAGCATACATACAATTTTTAATTAAGTTTACTGCTCATTATTTTCATTATTTATAAATAGTCATAAATTATTTGATTTTTATCAAAAGAGATATCAATACAAAAAGCAAACGTATCTTTCATTTGCCATCTTTCAATATCCCTTGATATCATAGTAGTATTATATTTTGACAAAAAAATTATGGGCATTAGCAGAATTAGCTTATTTCTCGAAATAAAAAATATAAAAAGAAACTTTTTTTAGAAATCAAAATCAAAGAAAGTAACACAAAAAAATAACATATCACAAGTTAATATAACTTAGGATGTATAAAGTTGAAGATAGCGTTTTTTAATAATTATCATAGAACCGTTGTTTAATACATTTACAATTATTAAGGCAATAAAGTGATTTCAATAGAACTATCTACCTAGTCTTTCAGAGTGGTTTTAGAAAACAAAGTATATTAAAATATACATCAAGAAAACTTCGCCTTTATAGAATTTCGATTTAATAATTTAACTTATCTCATAATCGTTCTCTAATATCAGATTTTTTATATCAAACTTCATATGCTAAATAGGAGAAAATCATTACTTTATCTGGGGAGAATATGCACACGTATGTGAAAGATATTATTAAAAAAAACAATCTTAGTTCAGAGTATGTGTTTATTTTAGATGAACAATCTATATGGTTAGTTGATTATAGGTTAGGGGTCGCATTTCCAACCCCCATAGATTTTACAAGCAAACAGAATGGGCTATATGAATCAGGTTTATCATACAAACAGTTTCCTGATTATTTAGATTTCCAAAACTATTTAGAAGAAATAACCGGGGGTCAAGAAGTGTCTCTAGAAATAAAGGTAAATCCAGATACAAATATTCAAACAAATAGTATTGGTAGAGGCAGTACAGTTGAAAGCAATGGAAGCAATAGCGACGGAGGTATCATAAAATGGATACCAGGTAAAGGCTATGTATAAACACCTCAAGAATTCTCAATCAACTTCACCAAATTTACTATTTAGATTTAATTAGAACGAAAGCAGCCATTATCTTGGTAATATATGAAGGAGATATGTCATGATAGTTTATCCATTTAAATTTTAATGGAATATTATAATTGTTAGCAGAATAATAGTAATGAAAATTAAAACCAAAGTATTTAGCAGGTGTTGGAATATCTAATTTGATGACATGGAGTAAAAATATGTGCGATAATGATATTAATAAATCCAGTTTTTACATCAAACATAATACCCATTCTGTAATTATATGAGGATAATTTAAAATGAAAAAAAATATACAATCGTTAGAATTGTTATTACCAAACCTTATCTTTGAAGAAAAAAAGAAAGTTAGTAAGTTCCAAAATATTTTTGACTTGCTTTTAATTAATGATAAAGCAAGTCAAAATCAAATATCCACCTTTGCTTTTAATATTAATAATATAGAGGAAGACACTTATCAACCATTACAACCATTAAAGTATCAATTTACTAATTCAGATAATACTAATGAATCATCCATATCTATTGATGATCTTCGTAATAACGATAAGAAAATTCTAGTATTACTTGGTGAAGAAGTTTGGTCGACATATTCCTTTAAAGCATTAGAAAGAAAACTGGATATTCATCAGCAGAGCCTTTCAAGGGCATTAAAAAGATTAGAATATTTAAATCTGATTGAAAAAACTCCATATGGTTACAAATTAAAAGGAAAAAACATTTTTACATTAACTTCAATTATACAAAATAACCAACAAGAAGAAGAAGAATCATTATCATTTAAAACAAAAACAAAAACAAAAAAGAGATTCAATCAATTAATTCAAATACGCATCCCAATAAAGAGCAATATAGATACAATAGTAAATCATCTGGTTGGAAAATGGTTTGGTAATTTAAGATGGTTTGGTTTGATAAAAAAAGAAACAGGTTTTACTCTTCAATGGACAGCAATTAACAAATACATTAGTAGTAGTAGCAACAATAATAATAATAATAATCTATTTCAAATTAATCTTAACATAGTATCAGAATATATTGTTATAGAGACTAATGCAACATCAGATAAAGAAAAGATTGATGCAATGTCATATTCAAATAGGCTTGTTGAAGAGATAACAAAAGTTTTACAAAGCAATTTAAAAGAAAAAGAAGAAACAGAAGAATATGAAATACCAGAAGAATTTACAACTCCAAAAAAATATTCTTCGACCTGTATAAATAAAGTCAAATACAAATCAAATAAAATAAAGGAATAAATAAAGAACTTGATATCAAAACTGACTATTTTTTTAAATATCTCCTGTATATAGTGTATATTCTAAATGATAAAATTTAAATTCATTATTACAATCACTTCATTATAATCATCACCACCTTTAAATAAATTGCAAAATAGCATATTATTTGAAATCCACTAAAAATTACTAGTTTTCAATAAAAAAAGTATGTGTGTATATTAGATTGATAATAACAATAGTAAAACAAATCAATATTTTACTATTTTAAAACCATCTTTTGTCGTAACTATACCTGATTCTACTACAGATTTCTCACCAACTGCTTTTTCTATTACGCTATTAGATAATTCCAATGCTTGTTCAACGGTCATGTTTTTGCTATATCCCTTTTGAATTTCTTCTAAAGCAGTATCGGATGCGTTGCCTATAGCAAATCCAGAGCCTTTTAGATAAGTTCCACTTGGATCAACCTGATACAGTTGAAGTCCACTTTCATCTGCACCTGCAATTATTATTGAAGCAGCCTGCGGCCTTACTGCATATATTGTATAATTATGCAGATAGGTACTAAGATGTTTTGCAAGCGATTTTACATCTATTGGGCTTTCGTATGAAAGTCTATGTTTTTGTGCCTGTAACCTAATTTCTTCAATCAATTGTTCAATATCTGCTATGTATCCTGCCCCTGTTGCTCCTATATGCTTATCAATAGTGAATACTTTTTCATTAGGATCAACTAATGGCAAGGTGGGTTTAATATGGCTTGAAATCAGCGCAAATTCGGACGTCTTTATGCCAATTGTTGTAGATCCTTTGTTTACAGCCTCAAGTGCGTTATCTACTAATACAAGCCTTCCGCCTTTCCCATAATAATAGGGGTATCTACTATTAGCATTTCCAAAACCATATTGAGATCCATTAGTATCTTCTGACATTTTTTCTCTCATTCTCCTCCTCTTTTTTTTCGTTTCTTTCCTATTCTATTTTCCTCATTTAATTTGAGGTACAGCCAACAGATTTGGTATAATCAATATGTCAACTCCATTTCCAGAACCAGGATCTCGCTCCATTGCAGCTAAAATGGCTTTTTTTGCAACCTCTTTTGCATCCTCATTTGTCATGTCCTTACCATACAAACTTTCAAGGACACCGTATGCTATAGGAGCTCCAGAGCCTGATGCAGCAAAATCTTCATTAGTTATTGCACCACTCATATCTGCAACATTTACATGTGCACCTTTAGAGTCGACTCCTGCAACTAATAGTTCAACATAATATGGCTGATAGTTCTTAAGACCAGAATATGCCAAATTTGCAATTAATCTGGAAGATTCTTTTACACTCAATGGAAAACCTCGTCTAAGCTCAATCAATTTTCTTTCAGCAGTTGCAACTTTGATCAAATGTTCTGCATCAGATAATTGACCAGCAATTGCAATTGCCAATGTATCATCTATTTTGGATATTTTTTGCACTATTTTGGAGCCAATAAAAAATCCTTTACTTGCTCTTTTATCTGAAGCAAGTACAACACCTTCTTTTGTTTTAATACCTACTATTGTAGTCATACTTTTTCTTTCACTATATATATGAAATACTCAAATTAATTGACCATCATTTTATAAATCAAGTCACACTTTGATAATAATCAAATTATTAAATATTATATTAAATTTATTTTAAAAATATATTATAAATTAAAAAAACCATATTTTATCAAACAGAAATAAAACTTTTTTTATCTATTTGAAAACGAGGTTTTGTGTAAACAAGAATAAAATCAACTTACCATTATTATTGCTCTTAATAATTAGTTCAATACATTTTTTCTTCTTATATTCTTTAACAAACAAGAAAATAAAATACATTTAAGGTTTATCCCCATATTTTTTCTTTAAATGTAAGTTTTTTGTTTAAAACAAAGTTACTAACAGATGCTGCAATAACCGCCAAGAGCAATGATAATTCATAAGATACCTTGGATTCTACAAGCAAATACACCAATCCCAACTGCAACGATGCACCTAAAGAACAAATAATCAAAAAAAGAAGATATTGCTTTATAGTATGCTTTGGAGAAAAATCCCGGTCTCCAAAAGTCCATATTTTATTTAAAATAAAATTAGAAGTAATAGAAATAATTATACCAATAGAAGTGGATTCTATATACCAAAGTTTAGCTAATAAACCACTAGATAAAAGAACTGAAACCAGATAGTTTATCAAAAGCCCACTTGCACCTACGGTAAAAAATCTTCCTGCCTTTGAAAAGAATTTAATAGAGTTCTTCTCCTTTTCCTGAGAATTTAAATTTGCATTCTTACCATGTCTATAAAGTTTCCATATAGACTGAAGATAATGCAAAGCAGTCATGTAATCCATTTTACTTTTGCCTGTTTTTCTATCGGTAAATACATATGGAATCTCTATGACTTTGTTTTTTCTATCTTTAACTAAAAGCTCAAGCAATATCTTGTAACCTTTGGTATTAAATTGAATATTTTTTATAGAGTTTTTACGAAATGCAAAAAATCCAGACATTGGGTCTTTGATATTGCCTATATTCAAGCTCAATCTTGCTATACTATTTGCACCCAAGCTTAGCAGACGCCTTTTTAATGTCCAGCCCTCAATGGATGAGCCTTTTATATAACGAGAAGCAACAATAATGCAGTTATCATTTTTTTGCAATTTTTCAATTATTTTTGGTATTGTTTCTGGAGGATGTGAAAAATCTGCATCCATTACTAGTACATGTTCACCAAAAGAAAATTCGATACCCTGCAGTACAGCCTGAATTAAACCCTCTTTTTGCTTTCTATGTATTGTCCTTACTGAAACTAAAGTAGAACCATTTAAATTATTGCTTACATTTTTTTTTATATAGCTATCAACTAGCTTTCCTGTTCCATCAGGAGAGTTATCATCAACTACGATTATTTCAGCAAGTACAGAATTACCAATATTTTTTTTTATTGATTCTAATAGGTCAATTATATTCTCAGCTTCGTTATAAGTAGGAATAACAATAGACAATTGAAGAGTGGATCTAGAACCAAATAACTTTACATTATCAGGCTGCTGCAATGTTGATGATCATATATAGATAGACTTATAACATTATATGCGTTTTCAAATGATCTTAAAGACCTTTATAAAAACCAAAGGACAAAAAAACAACAACTATAGAAAAGGAATCATAAACTATAAAAACACACAATAATAATTTAGTAATATTCAAAGAATCCACATATAGATACTTATTTCCATCAATACATGTTTTTTCAATTTGTTTTACAGCCTTTATAAAATAATGAAAGATATTTCCTTTAGAAATCTTGAAAAAAAAATATAATTGTAATACAAAAACAGATTATATAAAATATCAAAGATATAATGAGTTATACCCAAAAAGTTGGTTACAATCATAAAATCATCTTTTAATCTAAAGATAAAATGAGGGCACTTCATTGCTTTCCTCCTACATCATCTCTTTTCTTCCTTTAGAAGAAAAACAACATCTCATAGTCTTATTTGGAATTAAAAGCATATATAGATACATCATAATTACCGGTGCCATTTCCTCCAAATGTTGCAATCTTATTTTTGCCATATAGTTTGTAGTTTTCAACCATGCGAAAATCCATCATATTATGTTTAGCTCTATATTCCCATTGAGAATCAAGCAGCATTACAACCTTATTAGATTTAACAGAAACTCCATCATAGTAATCGACATAGTAGACATTTTTTAAATCAAATACAAAGCGAGGTATCCAAGAATAAAATGGATTTGATATTAGAACAAATTGACCATTAGTTTTATCTATTCCACTAACAGTATTATTATATAGATATTTATCTATAAACGCTATAGCTTTAAAGTTATAAGTATTATCTGTTCCACTAAAGCTATTATTATGCACCATAGCTTGAGTATATCCATATAAAGAATAAACGGAGATTCCTAAAATTACTGCAAGTGGTAAAACTTTTTGGATATTGTCTTTTTTTATTAACAAAGACAATTCGTAAATAAACCTAGCACCGGCAATACAAAATAAAGGAAACAGGGGAATAATATGCCAGAATGAAACAAATCCCACACCGTATAAAAAGATAAGAAAGGGCACGGCCCACAGTAAAATAAACAAATCCCTTTTTATTATAGAGAAAACAATACCAATTGTACCTAAAGATAACAAGATTGGGTCATACTGAAAGTTATATTTTATAACTTCAAACAGAGTTTGAGCACCTCTATGGGTTTGAAAATATAGTCCATTAAACCATAGATTTAGCTGATTTTTATAAAACGCATATGCAGGCCAAAACAAAGGAATTATAATAACCGGCATAAACCATACAAGGAACATTTTTTTAATTTTAGTATTCCTATAAATGATATATCCAACAAGTGGTATCATTGTAAAAATTGGAATCTTTGTAAAAATAGCAAGGCCAAGGAAAGACCCAGACAATAAAATAAAAGAGATAATTGTTTTCTTGTTATCATTTTTATTTGGTTCTGTACTTGCGGTCATCTTCATAGTCGTTGTCGTAGTCTTTATTTTTGTAATAAGTATTGCAAATAGTATTGATAACAGAAAAAAAGGCAGTTGAATAGGCTCCAGTAATACCCTTCTAATATTATCTGTAAAAGGAAGCACAGCAAAAAGAGATGAAGCAATAAATCCAATAGTTCTATTATTATACCAATATCTTGATATCAAATATACAAGAGCAGTATCAGCTACTGCAATTATTGCCATAATCAATCGTGGAACAAGAAAAAATAGTCTAATAGAATCAACACTATCAATAGAAGGATGTAGAAAATGAGGATAATTAATCAGGGAAAACACACTTGCTAAAAAGATTTGAGAAAAAAAAGGATGGTCATACAATAAAGATTCCTGAGGCCCATAACCAGATAAAACACTAAATGCCCTCCTGATATAGATACCCTCGTCGTTAGATGGACCAGATGGATAATCTGCACTGTTCCAAAAGTGAGTAAAAGCACACAATATTAATGGCAAAACAAAGTAAAAAACGCCGCCGCCGCCGCCTATTATCCTTCCACGAGGAAATTTCATGTAAAAAAATAAAATTGACCCATAAAAGAGAGTTTGTATTTTAACTCCTATCCTTGCTCTTTTTCGCCTCACCAATCTTTCTTCTACAGCATATAGATAGTGAAAAACGAGCAGTTGCGATCCATATATTCACCATCATTACCACTACAATGGCATTATCATTTGTCCATTACTACAGTATCCAAAAACGTTTCATATTGTCTTTATTCATTCAATGAATCCCTAGAACCAAATTCATTTTTTAAACCATATACACTTGCAATTCTTTTAACATCAGCATTAGTAATCTTACATGATTTATGGGCTAATTTTAAACAATAAGGATATCCATTTATACTATGATATAAGAGTCGATCCATTATTTTTTTAACTTCATCCACAGATAAAAGCAAATTATCATGAATTATCTCTAATTTAATTAATGGAACACATGGCGATAATCTAGCGTAAATTTCTATTACATCAAGAAAACCATAGATATGTGAATTTTTATTGCTATTTGGTAGGCTAAATCCTGGCTCAAAACCCAATTTGTTAAAGTAATATATATCAGCAGCTTTTGCTCCAAACTTTTTGAATTGATTTTTTGTATTAGAATTTTTTGACACAAACAACATCAAAGTATCTGAAGCATTATTACTGTTCTTTTTTACCAAACTTTTAACCTTATCAAAATACCTAGAGCTTTTATTATGGATTATATTCGATATAATGGAACCATCGATGCAAATTACTTCTGGTTTTTTTTCCATATCCAAAACCAAATTTGCCAAATCAATCTCCATAATCATTGCTTCAGCACTAAGTGAATCTCCACCTATAATATTAACGCCATAATTCCAACGAGTTGAAAGAATTTGATTAAAAGAAGTAACGGCAATACAATCAATTACAAAAAGGTCAACACCCTGATAAGACTTTTTATTCCAACTACTATCAATACCAATAGAATATGTTTCTCTTTTTTTTGGAATGTAATTGATCCATCTGCCAGAAGCTGCTTTTAAAATATCAGGAAAAGAAGCATCATGTATCAATGATAATTTTTTCTCTTTGTTCTTAATTGCATCAAGATAAAGGTCAGATAGCAATAGCAAATAGATGATATTTTGAACTTATTTAATTTTTATAAAAAACAACAACAACAACAAAAAAAAAGAAAAATGAGATAAAATTAAGTTTATTAGCCAACTTGCGTCAAAAATAAAAAATTTGTTTTTTTTAAATATTCAATATGTCAAGAAATTGTGCTCTGCACAAAATAGAAAAAATAAGATATAAAAAAGAGAGCCTATTTTATAGGAAATTGTAGATTAAATGGAGTTTCAGACGACTGAGATTGAGTTCCCCTTGTTAAAGTTGTAGAAAAAGTGCCATTTACAATATAGGAAATTGATGATGGATGTTGAGGTTTAGAAGCATTTGATTTAGAACCATTAATTAAAACACCATTTGAGTTAAATAAAGAATTGCCCTCTGGAGTTAAGGGCTGTTTATCTTTTAGAGTTATTGTTTGATTTCCAATTATTGGATAAACAGAACTTAGCGAATCAATAAATCCCTGTGGCTTGGTTCCAAAATCTGCAGAAGCAAGTCTAGTATTATTAAGGTAAACATTATAACTTAAAGTTTCTAAAATTGCCGAACCTATATTTGGATTATGTACATTTAATGCTATCTGTAAAGATTTAGCATTATTTTCAGGGACAACACCTACAGATTTTACAGATACTGTCAAATTTTCATAATTGGTAGAAGGGGTTTTTTTATTAGTAGATTGTGCAGATACAATTGGTATAGACGAAAATGACGATGATGATTGAGGCTGTTTTAATTTTGGAACATATACAACTAGTTGTTTACCAAAATCTTCAATATTTAAAGGAGATAATGATTCAAACGATTGATAAGAAGTGGGCTTCACAACAGTTTTGCCAATAGCAGTAGTAGTAGTATTATTATTATTTACAAAAGTAGAAGAAGAAGTCATAGCTGGGTCAATATTAGTATAAGAAGAGGGAGGAGGAGGAGGTTTTTCATAAGTAAAAAATCCAGAATCAATAAAATAAAATATTATTCCGATCATTAATAGGGCTATCCCTGCAGCATAGACAACCTTAGTATTCATAAATATCTATCAATAGCCCAAGAGCATATAAAATGGTTTAGAATAAACATGTATATAGAAATAAATAAAAACATAATGACATAGATGTAAAAAGAAAATATATTTTTAAAATAGTATTAGCATTTGAATTTAACGGAAGTAAAATTAAATAAAAAATTGTTTTATTTTTCAAATTGGCAATACACAGTATTTTAAATTATTAAGATATTCTAATTTTGGCAAATCTAAAACAATCAGTAGATATTAATTTGATTAGTAAAAAAATAACTTGATATTCATTGATTCTGAGAAATATTACAAAAGTTCAAAAACAAAATATTTCAAAATTAAAATCAAATTTAGAATTGGACAATATTATTCTGAAGATGTTTTCTTACAGGAGAAATGATTTTATCAAGATATCTAGAAGTTGTCAGCTTTAAATCTTTTGGATGGATTTTCTTTTGTTCATAATCAAGTTTAATTTGATCAATGGAACTATAAGAAATATTACCACCATATTTTGATGGTCGTTCTATAATGATTTCATTATATTGATGAAAAATTATATATTCCATTATTTCCAATATAGGGTTATCTTTTGAGACTCCTAAAGGACAGTATGCTTTATTGATTTTATAAGATATTTCTTGTTCACTATCATGAATCAAAATGCTGCTTAAAGGATTACTCTTGCTCATCTTATTAAAAATTCTATAATCATCAAAATTATTATTATTATTATTTATATTCAACGATTCAGAAGCTGATAATAATTCATTAGTTATGGTAGAAGTAGAAATAGCACCATCAGAAGAGGATGCAGTCATGGATGAAATATCAGAGTGGGTTCCACTCAAGGAAACATTGCTAGTATTATTAGTAGTATTACCAGTAGAATACGAACTGTTAATTAAAGTCGGCTCTGAAAGTCCTGGAAGTATATGATGATGGATAGAAACAGGAACTTTCCAATTGAGTTTTGGAAATACCTCTCTAACTAACATGTGTATTTTTCTTTGATCTGTGCCTGCATGAACGATATCTAAATCTAAAGCTTTGATATCTACAGACTGCATTGAAGGATAAAGAAGTTGAGAAAAATCCAAGGTATCTTTTTCAGTCCTTCCCATAATAGTAAGAGATCGTAGAGTTCTTGCAAGAGTAATCTGTTTTGAAAAAATTATAAAATTTTTCCAGTAATCATCTGTTTCTTTATAAAGATCTGAACCAAAGATTATGTTCACACCAGGGCAAAAGAATTTAAATGCCTTTTCGTAATATTGTGAAATTTTCTCGATAAGAGTCCAATCGTTATTTAATTTATTATTTATATATGTATGCCAGTCAGCTAAAAAAACATTTGATTGAATCCCAGCCTTTATAAAATCATTTATCTTAAATCCAGGAATTATCAAACTTCCTAAATGTAATTTTCCTGAAATTTCTAATCCAATATAATGCTTAGGAGAGGCTCGAGTCTCAAACAAAGTTCTTAATTCATTTAAAGTAACTATTTCTTCTGTTGGAGGCCTTTGAACAAGAGCAATCTTTTCCTCAATATCCATTATAACTTCCTAAATGCGATTGTTATTATAAATTATTAATTTAGTTAAAAATTTTAGTAAATTAATATGTTAATTAATTTTATTTAATTTTGATATGTTAATCTTTAAAGGAAAATCTTCTCTATATTGTGGTGGTAAAACTTTTTGAGCAGGAATCGAACGAATTTCTGCTCTAAAAAGAGGTCTATTATAATTGGAATGAATGATAGAAGTCAAATCAGCATAATTTGATTCAATGAATTTTTTTTTCAGACGATATTTCTTATCCATATTCAAATAAAGATAATTTTCCAAAATGCCTTCTCTAAGTCCAGATGGACATACCATAACCTTATCAAAACCTAATTTTTCCATCAAAACTTTAATTATAAAACTTCCAGTAGTAATAGTTTTAGATCGCTGCGGATCGATTAGCTTTAAAGATAATAATTCTTGCATAGATAGGCCCTTGAAGAAACTATTTGAAATATCTACCAGTTTTTTTGTCAGGATAATATGGTTATATGAAAAGGACGATGAAATCTTAAATATTCCAAATATGAATTTATAAAGTGTTCTAATGGTACCTCCTATGCCTACAAGTTTATTATTAAGAGAAAGATCTAGATCTAATTGTTCGAATGTTGGAATATTTTTATAAATATATTCTCTTAATTGTTGATAATCGGATTCTTCTTCTAGTTTTTCATTGAATTTAACAAAATCATCATTCAATCTTAATGTACCAAGGTTAAGGCAAATAATTTTTTTTATTCTAAAATTTTCTACATGAATTAATTCAATACTACCACCGCCTAAATCAAAAAAAATTCCATTTGGAACATGCATTACAGATTGAGCACCCAAATATGAAAAAAATCCTTCTTCAAAGCCAGACAATACATTGAATTCAAATCCGGTGCTTTTTTTTATTTTTTTAACTGCTTCTTTACCATTAATGGCATCCCTTATTGCACTTGTGGCAATTGGAATAACTGTTTCAATTTTCATTTGTCTTGACTCGTCTTTAAATTTATTAAGAAATTTTACAACTTTTGTAATATTTTGAGATTCTATAATATTATTATTCTTTGCTAAATTATGACCAATCTGTATGTATTCTTGTTGTTGATTTCTTTTTGAATAATGACCATTTTTATATACATAGTATAATGAAATTTTGATCGAGTTATAACCAAGGTCTATAATAGAAATCTGTTCTTTTTTCTTTTTTTCTCCTTTTAAATCAGGATTTTTATACAATTAATAATATATTTAAAAAATTAGTTGTTATTTATTCATTTATTATCTTCTATAATAAATTTAATTAAATCTGAATATTTAATAAGTAAAATTAGAGAAGGAGGGAAGAAATGAAATTTAGCGGTATTGTGAGAGAGTCACTTTTTCACCGGGTTTCATTTCTCTTTGAGTCTTTATCTTTTTAACAGCATCTTCAAAATGCTTCATTGTGACATGTGCCTCTGAAGCATGCTTAGTAGCCTCTTCAGGTGTACTATACTTTTGGAGATATTCATGCAAAACCAAAGAAATAGCAGTATTAGAAACTGCAGACATATCTGCACCGCTAAATCCGTCAGTAAGTTCTGCAATTCTATGAAGATTAACATCCGTGGTAATAGGTTTTTCTTTTGCATAAATTTCCAATATTTTTAGTCTTGTACTAAGATCAGGTTTAGGCACAAAGACTATTTTATCAAATCGTCCAGGCCTCAATAAAGCAGTATCTATCATATCCAATCTATTAGTAGCAGCAATAATAACAACGCCAGATAATTCCTGAATACCATCCATTTCTGTTAACAATTGTGAAACCATCCTTTCGGTCCCTGCATTAACTCCTTCCATTCCTCTTATTGGTGCGATAGAATCAACTTCATCAAAGAAGACAACACAAGGAGCTGCTTGTCTTGCACGTCTAAATATTTCTCTAACACCACGTTCAGATTCTCCAATCCATTTGGAAAGGAGTTCAGGTCCTTTTACACTGATAAAATTGGCTTCGGATTCTGTTGCAACTGCTTTAGCAAGCATAGTTTTTCCTGTGCCTGATGGCCCATGCATAAGAATTCCTTTTGG
>Ga0134128_10001820_pt1 | contig 26941 bp, 19 predicted proteins | sample KB31754_FD_96462 | JGI IMG/M metagenome (GOLD analysis project Ga0134128, IMG submission 96462) | Terrestrial soil microbial communities with excess Nitrogen fertilizer from Kellogg Biological Station, Michigan, USA - KB3-175-4 | ecosystem: Environmental > Terrestrial > Soil > Unclassified ...
ACCTTGGCGGGTCGGGGGGGTGGAGGCTGCCATCCGCTCGTCCATAGAAAGTCTTGATCTTACGCCCGCGGGCCGCCTATCGGGATGCCCGCCGGTAAGCGCGCTTGCCGCCTGACTTCGCGAGCAGGCGGACGCGTGAGATCTCGATGTCGTGCGAGAGCGCCTTGCACATGTCATAGATGGTGAGTGCCGCGACCGTCGCACCGGTCAGCGCTTCCATCTCCACACCCGTGCGGTGGTGGACGGCAACCCGGCACCGCACCACGACCTTACCGCCGGGCCGGTCCTCGATCTCCACCGAGCAGTGCTCGAGTCCGAGCGGATGGCAGAAGGGAATGAGCTCGTGCGTGCGCTTCGCGGCCATGACTCCGGAGACGATCGCCGTATCGAACACCGGACCCTTCCGGGTCCGATGTCCGGTTTTGCGCAGCGCCGCGGCGACGTTGCGCGGCAGGCGCACGATCGCCTCCGCGACCGCTTCGCGGTGCGTGATCTCCTTGCTGCCGACATCCACCATCGTCGGGCGATTGCGGCTGTCGAGATGAGAGAGTCCGGAGCGCCCCATCAGCCACCGATGTAGAACATCTCGACCTTGCGGGCGCCATCGGCCGATTCGCGTTGCGCCTGGCGCTGCTCGCTGTAGTTATCGCCGCGCTGCACCCAGACGCGGCGCAGCACTTCCAGCAGCTCATCATCGCTGGCGCCGCTGCGCAGCGCGTCACGCAGGCTGGTTCCCCGCGTGGCGAAGAGACAGGTGTAGAGGACGCCGTCGGACGACAGGCGTGCCCGCGAGCAGTCGCCGCAGAAGGGCTGAGTCACCGAGGAGATGAAGCCCACCTCGCCGCCGCCGTCGGCGAAGGCATAGCGCTCCGCCACTTCGCCCCGGTACTCGCGCCCGCGGGGCTCGAGCGGCCAGCGCTCGCCGATGCGCGCCAACAGCTCCCTCGAGGGCACCACGAGCTGCGGGCGCCAGTCGTTGCGGTTGCCGACATCCATGTACTCGATGAAGCGGACGATCACGCCGGTGCCGCGGAAGCGCTGCAGCAGATCGAGGACCGTGTGATCGTTGACGCCGCGCTGGACGACCGCGTTGATCTTGATCGGCTCCAGACCTGCGCGCTGCGCGTGCTCGATCCCTGACAACACGTCCTCCAGCCCGTCGAAGCCGCCGCTCATGCGGCGGAAAACCTCCGGATCGGGGCTGTCGAGGCTGACCGTGATGCGGCGCAGTCCCGCAGCGCGCAGCTCGAAGGCGTACTTGGCGAGGAGGACGCCGTTGGTCGTCAGGGCGATGTCGTCGACTCCGTCGATGGCCGTCAGGTCGCCAATCAGGTCCGTCAGGTTCGGGCGCAGCAGCGGCTCGCCGCCGGTGAGGCGGAGCTTGCGCACGCCGAGGCGAACGAAGAGCCGCGCCAGGCGCACGATCTCATCGAACGACAGCCGCTCGTGCGTGCCGAGGAAGCGGTAGCGGTCATGGAAGGTCTCCCGCGGCATGCAATAGGGACAGCGGAAGTTGCAGCGGTCCATGACCGAGATCCTGAGGTCACGCAGCGGCCGGCCGCGCCGGTCGCGCGGTCCTGCGGATCCCGGCAGGGGGACGATCACGTCGGAGGAGGCCATGGATTCAGCCTACCACCGGTGGATCCGGGTCACGAATCCCTTCGGGTAGGTATTGGGGCCGGGGGGCAGCTCGACGAAGCCGTCCGTCCCGGCGAGCGCCGTGAAATCGCCCGAGCCGTTCGTGGGGGCCGGCATGGCCCAGCTTCGCCCCCAATCGTCGCCCTCGATGCGGACGGGCATGAAGAGCGTCAGCGGCGGATCGACCGTGACGGGCGCCCCCAGGGCCATCCGTTCCGGCCGGGAGGCGGTCTGGCCCTGGCTCGCGGCCAGGGCGGGCAGGACGTAGCGGGAGACGCAAACGGCCGTCGATACGGGGTTCCCCGGGAGACCGAGGACCGCGGCGCCGGAGCTCGCGATGCCGAACCAGAGGGGCTTGCCGGGGCGCTGAGCCACTTTGTGGAACACGCAACGGACGCCGAGCTCTTCGAGGGCCTGCGGCACCAGGTCGAGCTTGCCCATCGAGACGCCGCCGCTCAGCACCAGCACATCGTGCGTCTCGAGGTGGAATTTCAGCCGGCGCCGGAGCTCGGCCGCATCGTCCGCGATGTGATCGTCCGCCACCCGCTGGAAGCCATGCATCCGCAGGGCCGCCGCGATGGCATAGGCATTCGAGCGGCGGACCTGGTGCGACAGGATGGGCTCGCCGGGCTCGATGAGCTCGTTCCCGGTGGAGATGACTGCCAGCATCGGCTGGCTGCTCACCCGGATCCGCGCCATCCCGGCGCCGGCGGCAATGGCGATTTCCGGCGGACCGAGCCGCGTGCCGACCCCGAGCAGCAGGTTCCCCTGGCGTGTGTCGGTACCGCGGCGGTGGACGTTCTGGTCCGGCTCCACCGCCACGTCGTGCGCGAGCTCCGCTTGCCCGTCACGGACCGTGATTCGCTCCACCGGTACCACCGCGTCGCATCCCGCGGGCAGCGGCGTGCCGGTCATGACTTCTATGCAGTGGTCGCGTCCCGTGAGCACGAGCGGGACGTCCCCGGCGGCCTGCATCGCCTGGATCCGCAGGCGGCGCGTACCTTCGCGCACGGCCTGGCTGTCGAGCGCGATTCCGTCCATGGTGACGCGATCGAAAGGCGGCTGGTCGCGCTCGGCGTAGATGTTCTCCCGCAGCACCGCCCCCGCGCATTGGGCCAGAGGCAGGGACTCGATCGGCAGACACGTCAGGTGCTGCGCGATGAGCTCATCCGCCTGCGAGGGACTGATCACGACTCAGTTGGAATCGGAGCTCTTGCCCCTGGCCTTGAATATCTTGACCTGCGCGTTGAACTGGTTGGCGACGGTCTGGAGCTGATCGATGGCGGCGTTGTGCTTCTGGTTTTCGATGGCCTCGAGCTCCTGCTTCTGCTGCTTGGTGAGCGTGGCGCCGGCCGCGGCGACGCGGCTGTCGCGCTCGAGCTGGATGCAGGAGAGATACGCCGTCATCTCCTCGTTGTAGCTCTTCACCACCTGCATGGCGGCGATCATCTCCTTGAGTGTCGCGGTGGTGCCGTCCGGGATGTGGCCCGGCGCCTGCGGATAAGTGCAATCGGCGTAGGCCGCCGGTGCGAGAACGGCGGCAACGACGAGTGCCGCTGGAAGCAATTTCATGAAGCAATCCCCTGGTTGATCGGTCGACTATCTTAAGAGCGCGAAGCGTTGCGGGCCACCCGGGCTGCCGCGGGCCGGCTCTGGTAGAGGTAGCATCCCGCGGTGTGATCGTTGACGACACCCACGGCCTGCAGGTACGCATAGACGATCGTCGAGCCCACGAAACGGAAGCCGCGCTTTTTGAGGTCGCGGGAGATGCGGTCGCTGAGCTCACTGGTGGCGGGCACCTGGCTGCGCATTCGCCAGCCGTTGCGGACGGGGCGGCCGCCGACCCAATCCCAGAGATAGCGACTGAAGGAGCCGAATTCCCGCTGCACCGCGAGGAAAGCCTGCGCATTGGTGACGGTGGAATCGACCTTGAGCCGATTGCGCACGATGCCGGGGTCCTGCAGCAGCGCCGCGCGGCGGCGCGCATCGAAGCGCGCCACCTTGGCCGGATCGAATGCGGCAAAGGCCTTTCGATAGGCGGCGCGCTTGCGCAGGATGGTGGACCACGAGAGACCCGCCTGCGCGCCTTCGAGTGTCAGCATCTCGAAAAGGCGCGGGTCGTCCCGTACCGGCCGGCCCCACTCCTCGTCGTGGTAGCGGGCATATTCCGTATCCCCTGCCGGAACCCAGCCGCAGCGGGTCTTCTCTTCTATGGACGGTGCCGGGCGGGCGGCGCGCTTGGAAGCCACGAGTCTCTCATGATGAAGCAACCGATCGATATCCGGAATACGGCGCCCGCAGTCTCCAGCGGCAAGCTCATGGGCCCGGCCCCGGCTCCAGGTCGTCAGATTAGCATGGGGATGCGATGAGACCCGGCTGGGTGCCGGGCATGCTGCTGGCTCTCCTCGGCGCGGTGGCTGCCGGGAGCCCGGTCGCTGCCCGCGATTGGGCGGCGGGGCCGGCGGGCGTTCGTGGCCTGATTCTCTATGACGCCTCGCCTTTCTTCTTTGCGCGCGGGGGACGCAATGGGCTCGTCGCCATCCAGGCGCACCTTCCGGCCGTCGCGGCGCTCGGCGCCAACGCGATCCTGCTCTCGCCGCTGACCGCGGCGTCCCGCGGCGATTTCGGTTACGCGGTGACGGATGAATTGCGCTTGCGCCCGCGGTTCGGCTCGCCGGCGCAGCTGCGGGCGCTAGTGCGCGCCGCGCACGCGAGGGGGCTGCGCGTGCTGCTCGACATGGCCGCCAATCATCTCTCGGATCAATCTCCGTACTTTCGGGATGCAGAGCGGCGCGGCCGCAAGTCACCCTACTACGACTGGTTCGAGCGCGAGGCTTCCGGAAAGCCGGTGCACTACTTCGACTGGACGAATCTCGAGAATCTCAACTATGGCAATCCGGCGGTGCGCCGCTACGTGCTCTCGGCGTTCGCGCATTGGCTGCGGGACTATCACGTCGACGGCTTTCGCCTCGATGCGGCCTGGGCCATCCGCCAGCGCGATCCCCGCTTCTGGCCGAGGCTGCGCGCGCATCTTGCGCGCATCGATGCCCACGTCGTCCTCATTGCGGAGGCTTCGGGCGTCGACGGGTACTACGTTACGCACGGATTCGATGCCGCCTACGACTGGTCCTCGCGGCTCGGACAATGGGCCTGGCACGACGTGTTCGCTCCGGCCGGCGGCCTGCCGGATCTCGCGCGGCTGCGCGCCGCCCTGACCAACGGCGGCAAGGGCTACCCCGAGCACACGCTGCTGCTGCGATTCCTCGACAACAACGACACCGGGCCGCGCTTCATCACGCGCTACAGTGTTGGCGAGACCCGCGCTGCCATCGAGATGCTGTTCACGCTGCCCGGTATTCCGCTGATCTACGATGGCGATGAGGTCGGGGCCGCCTTCCAGCCCTATGACGAGGGACCCCCCATCGTCTGGCGGGATCCGGATCACCTGACGCCTCTTTACGCGCGAATGTCGCGGGAGCGCGGTGAGGTGCGCGCACTGACCTCGCCGCGGCTCGTGCTGCTGGCGACGGACCATGACCGGAAGGTGCTCGCGTACCTGCGGCCGGGCTGCAATGGCGGGCCGGATGCGCTCGTGGCACTCAATTTTTCCGGCTCGCCGGTCCCGGTCCGGCTGCTCGGCGCTGCCTCCCTCGAAGGCTTCGCGACGGCGAGCGCTCAGGATCTCGCGACCGGCAGGCGATGGCCGGTGAGCCTGCCTGCCGGACCCTTGGACCTGCCTGCCTACGGCGGCCTCATCGTGCTCTCCCATTGACCTGACCACCGCAGAGAGGCATGGTGCGAGCTCAATTTTCGTACCCAGGCACAGGATGTGCCCCGCCGACGAAGGCGGCGGACGTTGGGAAAAAAACCGCGCTTTTTTGCTCAACGCGCGCTGGGCGGGGCAGGATGCCCCGATCCAGCGCTTCAAACGAGGGTCTGCATGTCGCAAGCCGAGTCGCACCTGTCGCGCAATCTGCGCAACCGCCACATTCAGCTCATCGCCCTGGGCGGGACGATCGGGGTGGGGCTCTTCCTCGGCTCCGCGCAGGCGATCCACAATGCCGGTCCCGGCCTGCTGCTCACCTATGTAGTGGGCGGCATCGCGATTTTCTTCATCATGCGCGCCCTGGGGGAGCTCCTGACCTACCGGCCGGTCGCGGGCTCCTTCGCCACGTACGCCGATGAGTTCTGCGGCCCGTTCGCCGGTTTCGTCACCGGCTGGTCGTACTGGTTCATGTGGATCGCGACGGTGATGGCGGAGATCACCGCCATTGGAGTGTACGTGCGCTTCTGGCTTCCCTGGATGCCGCAATGGGTGCCGCCGCTCGCCGCACTCATTGTGCTGTATGGCGCCAACCTCCTCGCCGTGCGGGTGTTCGGGGAGCTCGAGTTCTGGTTCGCGCTCATCAAGATCGTGACCATCCTGGCACTCATCGTGGCGGGGCTCGGCGTGATCCTCTTCCATGTCGGGGATTTCGGCTCGCAGGCGAGCTTCACCAACCTCTGGTCCCATGGGGGCTTCCTGCCGTTCGGCATTCTCGGCGTGCTGCTGACGCTGCAGATCGTGATGTTCGCCTATTCCGGCGTGGAGCTGATCGGTGTCACCGCGGGCGAGGCGGAAAATCCCGCCGTGGTGTTGCCGCGGGCGACCAACGGTATCATCTTTCGCATTTTGCTCTTCTACATCGGCGCGCTCATCGTCATCATGGCGCTCGTGCCCTGGAACCAGTTGAGCCCTGACACGAGCCCATTCGTGTTCGTGTTCCAGAAGCTCGGCATTCCCGGCGCGGCCAGCATCATCAACATCGTCGTCATCACCGCGGCGACTTCCTCGTGCAACAGCGGCATCTTCAGCACCGGCCGCATGCTCTACTCGTTGGCGTGCCGCGGCCAGGGTCCACGGGCTTTCGCGACCTTGAGCCGCCGGAACGTGCCGGCAGCGGGCATCCACGTCTCGGCGGCGGTCATGCTGATAGGGGTTTTCCTCAACTACGCCGTGCCCCAGCACGTCTTCATCTGGGTGACCAGCGTGGCGCTGGTGGGGACGCTCTGGACCTGGGGCATCATCATGGTGGCGCACTTGGGGTACCGGCGCGCGGTGCGCGAGGGGCGGGTCGCGGCGGCGAGCTTCCGCATGCCGGGGGCGCCGGTGGTGAACTGGCTGGTGGTCGCCTTCCTGCTCTTCGTCACCGCCATGCTCTCGCTGCAACCGGATACCCGGGTGGCGCTCTACGTCGCGCCGGTGTGGTTCGGCCTGCTGGCGGTGGGCTACTTCGGCGCCAAACCCCAGCCGGCGCGCGTCTCCTGATAGAATGTCCGCGCCGCGCCCGTAGCTCAGTTGGATAGAGTACCTGGCTTCGAACCAGGTGGTCGGGGGTTCGACAAAATCGCCTGGAGCGATTTTGGACGGCGCGCAGCGCCGGGCCTGTAGGGCCGAGGCCCAGGATGGGCCGAGCAATCCCTCCGGGCGGACCCGGATGTTATAAGATGGCGGACACAGCCGCGCGCCCGTAGCTCAGTTGGATAGAGTACCTGGCTTCGAACCAGGTGGTCGGGGGTTCGAATCCCTCCGGGCGCGCCAACTTACAACTTTGTCAGCCGTCATCGGTCGTTCTCCGTCAACGTCTGCCGCACCCGATCGTCTGGAGGCGCGAGCAGCGCGTACCGCCGTCCGTGCGGCAACTCATAGCGCTGAATGACAAAGGCTACACCCTCGGCGGCAAGTTGCCCGGCGATGCCGTCGCCGGGCGGATGATAGAGGTGGGCGCCTTGCAGCAGCGGTGTCAGCTCGCCCGAGGCATGCCCGGGCAGCAGCACGAGCACGCGCGCGCGATTGCCGCGAGCGGCAAACCAGGCGCTCACGACTTTCTCCGGACGGCCCGCATCGGTGGTGAGTACCGTGAATGAAGTCCGCCACCGGCGGTCGAGCATCGCGATAGTCGTCTCGTCGGGATTCAACAGGGCGAGGCTCGCGTGCTCATTGTCGAAGTGAATCCGACCGGCCAGCCGGGGAAGATCCTGCCAGCGGTCGATCGTCGGCAACGCGACGAGTGAAGTGATGCAGAAGGCCGCGGCGTAGGCGGCGTACGTCCATTGGAAGCTGCGCAACGTTCCGCCTCGGCGCTGCGCTGCTTCCGCGCGCCGCAAGGTCGCCCATGTCAGCACGAGCATCGCGGCCACGGCGCCCGAATATTCCACGATGCCGGCACCAGGCTCGGCATGGATGTGGATCGCGTGGATGACGCGGGCGCTACCGAGCACAACGAGCGCGGCCGCGAACAGGCAAGAGATCGTGGCGACCAGGCTTCGTGTCCACGACAGAGCGTCGCGGGGCCGCCGGCACGCGAGCCGCCGCGGGTCACTGAGTCGCTGCGCCTCGGTGACCTGCTGCGCCTCACTGAGGTGAAGCGCGACCAGCAGGCTCACGCCGAGGAGCGCCGGCACCGCATAGATGTCGCGCGCCGTGGCAGCGAGCGACAACAGCAGCAGGAGAGGCAGAGAGGCGGCGACGGCGAATCTCCAGCGGGTACCGTCGGTTCCCGCGAGGCGCACTGCGTTCCGTGCCCGCCACGCCGCCCCCGCGGCCAGCGCGGTCCACGGCAGCAGGTACACGGGCAGCTCGATGAAGTACTTGCCGAATGAGTTGCGGTGCCCGGTGCTGTAGCGGTACGCGGCTGGGGCGGGAATGTGGGTGAATCGTCCGGCAAGGTTGTACCAGAAGAGGATGCGCAGCGATTCCCCACCGTGAGCGGTCCGCGCCACGGCATAGATCCACGGGCCGATGACGACCGCCTGCAGGAGGAGGCCCACATAGAGCTCCGGCCGCCGCAGCTCCGCCCAGCGCCGCTCCCAGACGATCAACGTGAGGAGCGCCAGACCGGGTACCAGCCATCCGACGCCACTTTTCGCCATGAAACCGACCGCCGCGCCGGCGTGCATCAGGAGATAGCCGCGGAGCTTCCTGCGTCCTGGCGGGGCGGTGTAGCCGAGATATGCGCCGAGGAGCGAGATGGCGCAGCCGGCGAGAAGACAGGCGTCGGGGGCGAGCCACATCGTCACCCGGAACGCCGTGAGCGCCGAGCCTGCCACCAAAGCGGCGACGATCGCCGCAGCCCTGCCGGCCATCGCGAATCCGAGAGCACCCACCGCGACCGCGGCGATCGCGGCATAGAGGAGGTTGGGTACGCGCGCCGCGCGGACGCTCGGCCCGAAGAGGCGCATGGCTCCGGCGGACGTCCAGTACGACAGCGGCGGCTTCTCGAGGAAGGGACGACCGGCGAGTTGCGGCAGCACCCACTGACTCTGCGCGCTCATGCGCCAGGCGATATCCGCTTCCCGCGGCTCATCGGGCGTCCACGCCCCCCGGTCGAGCGTACCGACCAGCCACATCGGCGCCAGGGCGAGAAGAACGGGAAGGACCCAGCGGCTGGGGCCGGTTGCGGCGAGCGGGCGCATGCGCCCGACATTATGCCCTGGACTATGTCGACCGCGTCTCGGGCGCCCGCGCGCGTAAGATTACGGGAGCGCCCGGCGCGGGGTCGGCGAAACTCGACCCGTTCCCTGCCAGCCACGACTGCAGCCGTCCGATTCCGCCAGTCCCAACACGCAGCCCGAGCCGCGTCCGCCGCCAGAGAATATCTTCCGCGGTCCGGGCCAACTCCACGCCGCAGAGGTACTCGGCTTCCCGCTCGTAGAGCTGGGGCAGCAGCTCCTCGCCGAGGTCCGCCAGGGAGCGGGCGCCGCGCAGGACTTGCGTCACGCGGGTGCCATAGGCGTGGGCATATCGGTAAGTCAGTGGCGGCGGAAGCCAGGGATAGGCGCGCTCGAGGCCACGCAGGAACCCTGCATAGCTGCCGCGCGGCAGATCCCCTCCGGGGAGCAATGCCCTGGCGGTCCAGGCGCCAGAGGGTGAGCCGAGCTCTCGCGACAGCACGTCGCCGGCGCCCTCGGCGAGCTTGCGATAGGTCGTGATCTTCCCGCCGAAGACGCTGAGGAGCGGGGCGGGATGCCGGTCGAGCTCCAGAGCATAGTCGCGCGTGACGCTCGCCGGATTCGCGGCCTCATCCTCCAAGAGCGGCCGCACGCCGCTGTAGCTCCACACCACCTGCTCGGGCAGCACGGGCGTGGCGAAGTAGCGGCTGACGGACGCACAGAGGTAGCTGATCTCCTCCGGGACGATGCGCACCTCTCCCGGGTCGCCCGCGTACTCGACATCGGTCGTGCCGATGAGCGTGAAATCGCGCTCGTATGGAATGGCGAACACGATCCGCCGGTCCTCGTTCTGGAACAGGTAGGCGAAGCGATGGGCGTAGAGCCGCGGCACCACGATGTGGCTGCCCTTCACCAGCCTGACGGAGTGGCTGGCGCTCACCGGTGAGGCCTCGCGCACGAAGTGGCTCACCCAGGGTCCGGTGGCGTTGACTACCGCTCTCGCCGGGACCGTCTGCCTCCCCGATGCCGTCGCGAGCGTGGCGACCCATCGTCCGCGGTCTGCTTCCAACTTCTCACACCGGGTCCGTGTCAGGATGACCGCGCCGCGCTCCCGCGCGTCCACCGCGTTCAACACGACGAGGCGCGCGTCATCCGTCCAGCCATCCGAGTAGACGAATCCCCGCACATAACGAGGCTTCAGCGCCGTGCCCGCCACGTGGCGCCGCAAGTCGATACGCGCGGAGCCCGCCAGGCGCCGCCGCCGGGCCAGATGGTCATAGAGAAAGAGCCCGGCGCCGATCATCCACGCCGGCCGCAGGTGCGCATCGTGGGGCAGGATGAAACGCAGTGGCCGCATGAGGTGCGGCGCCGATCCCAGGAGGATCTCGCGCTCGATGAGCGCCTTGCGCACGAGCGACAGTTGCAGGTGCTCGAGGTACCGCAACCCGCCGTGGATGAGCTTCGTGCTCGCGGAGGAGGTGTGGGCGGCAAGGTCGTCCTGCTCGCAGAGCAGGACCGAGAGCCCGCGGCCCGCGGCATCGCGCGCGATGCCGGCACCGTTGATGCCGCCACCGACGACGAGGACATCGTATGTGCCAGAATGCCGCATGGCGAGATCATATCGGGATTCATACGTCGAGGCGCATCTCGAGGAGGTTCGCCTCGAGCGCAACGGACGGAAGGTGCTCGAGGAGGTGAGCTGGACCATCCGCCCCGGCGAGAGGTGGGTGTTGGCCGGCGCGAATGGCGCCGGCAAGACTCAGCTCCTCAAGCTCGTTGCCGGATCCGTGTGGCCGACGCCGACCGGGCATGAGGCGCGCCACTACCGCTGGAAGGGAGAGTCCTGGCGGACCCCGAATGAGGTACAGGACGAGATCGGATACGTCGGCCCGGAGCGTCAGGACAAATACACCCGTTACGGCTGGAATCACACCGTCGAGCAGGTCGTGGCTACGGGTGTCCACCGTACCGACATCCCCCTGCATGCCGCGACGGAGGCGGACCGCAGACAGGTGACGGTGGCGCTGCGGCGGCTACGGATCGAGGCGCTGAGGCGGCGGCGTTTCCTCACTCTCTCCTACGGCGAGCGGCGGCTCGTCCTGCTCGCTCGCGCGCTCGCTTCCCGGCCGGGAATGCTGCTGCTCGACGAGCTGCTGAACGGGTTGGATCAAGCGAACCACGGGCGTGCGTTGCGCTGGCTCGAGGGCACCGCGCGGGCGCGCCTGCCGTGGGTGTTGTCGACTCATCGCATCGAGGACGTTCCGGCGAGCGCCACGCACGCTCTGGTGCTGGAGCAGGGTCGCGTCGTGTACCGGGGCTCCATCCGGCGCGCGCCGTTGGCTCGTTGGCTGCAGCGGCAGGCGAAAACCTCCGGGCGCGAGCGGCCATGCGGCAGGGGGTCCGGGTTCTCCCGCCGCATGTTGGTGCAGTTGATTGAAGCCGACGTGCATCTGGACGATCACGTAGCGTTGAAGGACGTATCGCTGATCATCCACGCGGGCGATTGCTGGGTGGTCCACGGACACAACGGCTCCGGGAAAACTACCCTGCTGCGCACCCTTTACGGCGATCACGGTGTGGCGGTTGGCGGGCGCATCGAGCGCAACGGCGTGAAGCCCGGTGTCCCGTTGCAGACGTTCAAGGAGCGCGTGGGGCTGGTAGCGCCACATCTGCAAGCGGACCATCCTCACGACCTCACTGCCGCCATGGTCGTGCAGTCGGGCCGGCATGCAAGCGTTGGGCTGAACGATGAGCCGACGGGCGCCGACCGGGCGGCGGCCCGGTGCGCGCTGCGCGCATTCGGCCTGAGCGCGCTCGCTTCCCGTCCCCTGCGGGAGCTTTCCTACGGCCAGTTGCGACGTGTCCTCTTTGCGCGCGCATGGGTGAGGAATCCGGCGCTGCTGCTGCTCGACGAGCCGTTCTCCGGCGTGGATGAGCCGACGCGGCGCGATCTCACCGAGCGCATCGAGGCGAGGGTTGCGGCGGGCACGGCGGTCGTCATGACGACACACCGTCGCGCGGAATGGCCCGCCTGCACCAGCCACGAGCTCGAGCTCGCGCGCGGGGAGGTGCGCTACGCGGGCCCGCTCAGAGAGCGATCTCGGTCTCGAACACGGAGACCGCCTGCCCGACGATCCACACTCCGGCGACGCTCCCCTCGGTGAAATCCAGCTCCACCTCAACCCGTCCCGGGCGGTGGAGGTACTGGCCCTGCACCCCCCGGAAGGAGGCGCGCCGCAGATCGCGAGTCAGAAAGCCGTAGTGCGCGAGGTAGGCCCCGAGCAGCCCATGGGCATTACCGCTCACCGGATCCTCGCCGATGCCCAGGGCCGGGCAGAACATGCGCGACTCCGTGAGGTGGTCCTCGCTGTCCGGCGTCAGGGCGAAGACGAAGTAACCGGCCGCTCCGATCTGCGCCGACAGGGTCGTCAGGCGAGTCATGTCGGGCTTGAGGTGCTTGAGCGGCTCCGTGCCGCGCACGCCGATCAGCAGCCGCGTGCTGCTCGAGCCGGCGATGCGCAACGGGCAGCGGGTGTCGAGGTCGTCCGTGGCCAGCGCCAGCGCGTCCAGCACCGCGAGCCGCTCGCGGTCGTTGAGCTCCCGCCCCAGGGGTGGCGTGCTCTGGCGGACTGCGATCTTGCGATCCTCGCCGCTGCCGCGGATCTCGACGTCGACGATACCGGCCTTCGACTTCTGGCGCAGCCGCCGGGGCGCGTCATGCCTGCGGGAGAGAACGTAATGCGCGGCGACCGTCGCATGGCCGACGAAGCCGGCCTCAGTGCGGGGCGTGAAGAACCGCGCCCGCAGGTCGTGGCCCTCGCCTTCCGGCGCGAGAATGAATGCTGTGTCGGCGTTGTTGAGCTCCCGCGCGATGGCGAGCATCTGCGCGTCCGTCAACCCGTCCGCGTTGAGCACCACACCCGCGGGGTTACCGGTGAAGCGCTCGGCCGTGAAAGCATCCACCTGATGTACTTGGATTTTATGAGTCATCGCTCCCGTTCCCCGTCCATGGGCGGACGGTCGGCGGCCGCCATTCTAGCCCATCAATTACAATGCTCCCATGGAGATCGGCGTCGAGATCAGCCTGTACCCGCTCGCGGACCGGTTCGCTCCGGAGATCCACGATTTCATCGCCAGGCTCGCGGCGGCGGAGGGTCTGAAGGTGGTGAGCAGCAGCCTCAGCACCCAGATCTTCGGGGACTACGAGCGCGTCTTCGAGACCCTTCACCGGGAGCTGCGCGCGACTTTCGAGAGCCGGGGCGGCCAGGGCGGCAAGGGCGCGGTCGTCCTGAAGGTGCTGGGTCCGCTCTGATAAAATAATAGGCTTGGTCTTGGCGTCCGCCGGGGCCCGATATTGCGAATCGAGGTAGTGAATGGCGTTGCTGCGTGTGATCGATCGCGACGGTCAAGAGCATGAGGTCGAGGCGAAGGCCGGCCTCAAGGTCATGGAGACCTTGCGGGAGCTGGACTACGGCGTCGCGGCGATCTGCGGTGGAATGTGCTCCTGCGCCACCTGCCATGTTTACGTCGATCCGCAGTGGCAGTCCCGCTTGCCGGCGCCGATGTCGGACGAGCGGGAGCTGCTGACGGAGCTCGCGCATACGCAGGACAATTCGCGCCTCTCCTGTCAGATCGAATTCACCCCGGAGCTCGCCGGCCTGCGCATCACCATCGCCCCGGATGAGTAGGGCGGGAGTCCTGCCATTAGCACCCTCTGGCTGATCATCATCGTCGCCGCGGTGGGCCTGTTCGTCGTGGCGCGCCTCTATTTCACGTTGCGCAAGATGCGTCCGGCGCACCAGGAGAGCTGGGACGAGAAGATGGTCGAGCGTCTTCGGTCCCAGGGATACGCCCCGTTCAACCAGTACCCGATCGATTTCTTCCTCGCGCTGCCGGACGAGGCGACCTGCATCGCCGTGCGCGCGCGCCTGGAGCCGGATGGCTTCACCGTGGACACCCGGCCGATCGAGGACGAGAGCACCCTGCCCATGAGCCTGCACGCCACCAAGGCGATGCGCCTGATCCTGGCCGACATGGTGGAGCAGAGCCGGCGTTTCAGCGCGATCGCGGCCGAATTTCACGGCCGCTATGACGGTTGGGCGGCATAGTTCATTGGCGTAGCCCGGCGGGCCCGTAGGGCCGGGGCGCATGGATGCGCCGAGTAAAGTCGGTATCCTGCCGCTTTGAGCGAGCGCGGCCCCGTGACCGCATTCGACCCCGCTTAATGCGTGATTAGCGCTTTTTCTCGGTTTGGCGGCGCACTGCCTCGGCGGCCGCGGCTGCCGCGGCGGGATCGCCCAGGTAGCGACTCGTTATCGGTTTCAACTGCGGGTCGAGCTCGTAGAGCAGCGGGATGCCCGTCGGGATGTTGAGCTCGACGATCTCGCTCTCCGACACGTCGTCCAGCATCTTCACCATCGCGCGCAGGCTGTTGCCGTGTGCCGCCACGAGGACGTTGCGGCCGCGGCGCAGCTCCGGCGCGATGCGGCTGTTCCAGAAGGGCAGCACTCGCGCGAGAGTATCCTTGAGCGACTCGGCCGACGGCAGCTCCACGGCCGGCGCATCCGCGTAGCGTGGGTCGAATCTCGGGTGACGCGCGTCGTCGGCGGGCAGCGGCGGCGGCGGGATGTCATAGCTGCGGCGCCAGATCTTCACCTGCGCCTCGCCGTGGCGCTCGACGGTCTGTGCCTTGTCGAGACCCTGCAGCGCGCCGTAGTGGCGCTCGTTGAGGCGCCAGGAGCGCTCGACCGGAATCCACATCCGGTCCATCCCGTCGAGGATGATCCAGAGCGTGCGGATCGCGCGCTTCAACACCGAGGTGAATGCGACATCCGGCAGCAGCTTCTCCTCGAGGAGCTGCCGACCGGCGCGCGCGGCCTCCTCGCGGCCCTGCTCCGCCAGGTCGATGTCGGTCCAGCCCGTGAAGAGGTTCTCCAGGTTCCAGAGGCTCTGTCCGTGACGGACCAGTATCAGTTTTCCAGTGGTGCTCATGAAGATGGGTTCCGGGTTTATTCCGCGAGCTTGCGCAATGACTCTACGCCCACGGTCAGCGTCGCGAAGTCGGCGGCGCCGGCCGCCCGCATGTCCGCGAGGGTACGCTGCCAATGTGTCAGTTCCTTGCCGGCCGATTCCTGCCATGCGGCCACGCGCTCTTCCGCGCTGGCGCCGCGGCCGCAGCTCAACACGCGCTCGGCCAGCCGGCGATGCAGCCGCAGGGCCGCATCACGCAGACCCGTGCGCGCCGTGGCCTGCCACGGCCCCTCGACCGGCAGACGGTCGATCTGCTGCCTGACCCAATCGAGGCCCGTGCGCGCGCCGGCCTCGAAGTAGACGCGCGCGGCGTCGGTCATGGGAATCCGCTGCGCGGCGGCGAGCTCCACGATGTCGAGCGATGCATTGTTCGCCTCGAGACTCGCCACGCGGGTGGCGAGCTCCGGCGGCAGGCCGGCCTCGATGTGCTGCGCGCGCACCTGCTCGAACTGCTCGCGCCAGGAGCCGGTGAGCACCTGTCCGAGCCGTGACTGCAGCTCATGCACGCCGGCGCCGAATTCGGCCACCGCGGTATCGACCTTGAGCGCCCGCCGGCGCGCGAGCAGCCAGTAGGTGGCATGGCGCAGCAGCCGGCTGGTCTCGAATGCCGCCGCGTACTGCACTTTCGCAGGTACGCGGTTGTCGAGCTCCTCGATCCGCTCCCACACCGTGCGCATCGCGAAGATCTCCCGCGCCGCGGTATAGGCGCGCGCGATCTGCGCGGGGTCGGCGCCGGTATCCTCCTGGGCGCGCGGCACGAAAGTCGGGCCCATCCGGTTGACCAGGCTGTTGGTGGTCGCGGTCGCGATGATCTCGCGCCGCAGCCGATGGCGGGAGATGGCGCGGGCGAAGCGCCGGCGCACCGGGCCCGGGAAGTAGCGCTCGAGCTCCGAGGAGAGGTAGGGATCCTCCGGCACGTCGGAGTCGAGGAGGTGGCTGTTGAGCCAGATCTTGCTGTAGGCGAGCAGGATCGCGAGCTCCGGGCGTGTGAGGCCGGCGCCCGCCTTGCGCCGGTCCGCCAGCTCGTCGTCGGCCGGCAGGAACTCGAGCGCGCGGTTGAGCTCCCCGGAGCGCTCGAGCGAGCGGATCAGGTGCTGGAACTCCGACATGCGCGCGCGCGCCTGCAGCTCGAGCGTGCTGATCGCCTGGCTCTGCAGGTAGTTGTTGCGCAGCACGAGCGCGCAGACCTCGCCCGACATGCCGGCAAGGAGGCGATTGCGCTCCCCCGTGGCCAGGCCGCCCGCCTGCACGATGGGGTTCAGCAAAATCTTGAGGTTCACCTCGACGTCGGAGGTGTTGACTCCGGCGGAATTGTCGATGAAATCGGTATTGAGCCGGCCGCCGGCGAGGGCGTACTCGATGCGCCCGCGCTGCGTGAAGCCGAGGTTGCCGCCCTCGCCGACCACCCTGGCCTTCAGCTCCCGGCCGTTGATCCGCAGTCCGTCGTTGGCGCGATCGCCGACCTCGGCGTTGGATTCCCGCGTCGCCTTGACGTACGTGCCGATGCCGCCGTTCCACAGCAGGTCCACCGGCAGGCGCAGGATCGCGCGCAGGATCTCCGTCGGGGTGTTCGTGGCCGATTCCAGGCCGAGGAGGGCGCGCGCCTCCGACGACAGGGTGATCGATTTCGCGGTGCGCGCGAACACGCCACCGCCCTTGGAGAGGCGCTTGCGGTCGTAGTCGTCCCAGCTCGAGCGCGGCAGATCGAACAGACGCTGGCGCTCGGCGAAGCTCACCCCCGTGTCGGGGTTGGGATCGAGGAAGATGTGCCGGTGATCGAACGCGGCGTGCAGGCGGATGTGCCGCGATAGCAGCATGCCGTTGCCGAAGACATCACCCGACATGTCACCGATGCCGATCGCCGTGAAATCCGTCTTCTGAATGTCGATGCCGAGCTCGCGGAAATGCCGCTTCACGCATTCCCAGCCGCCGCGGGCGGTGATGCCGAGCTTCTTGTGGTCGTAGCCGGCGGAGCCGCCCGAGGCGAAGGCATCGCCCAGCCAGAAGCCGTACTCGGCGGAGATGGAGTTGGCGATGTCGGAAAACGTCGCGGTGCCCTTGTCGGCGGCGACCACGAGGTAGGCGTCGTCGCCGTCGCGGCGCACCACCTGAGGCGGCGGCGCCAGGCGGCCGCCGACGATGTTGTCGGTCAGATCGAGGAGACCGCGGATGAAGGTGCGATAGCAGGCGATGACCTCGGCCTGCACTTCCTCGCGGCTGCCCGCCGGCAGGCGCTTGGGGACGAACCCGCCCTTGGCGCCGACCGGCACGATCAGCGTGTTCTTCACGTTCTGCGCCTTCATCAGGCCGAGGACCTCGGTGCGGAAATCCTCGCGCCGGTCGGACCAGCGGATGCCGCCACGCGCCACGTAGCCCATGCGCAGATGCACGCCCTCGACCCGCGGGCTGTAGACGAAGATCTCGAACTTCGGGCGCGGCAGCGGCAGCTCCGGAATCGCCCCGGGATCGAGCTTCAGCGAGAGATACGGCAGCGCGCGGTCGTCGGCGCCCCGGCGATAGAAGTTGGTCCGCAGCGTCGCCTGCACGAGGCCGAGATACGCGCGCAGGATGCGGTCCTCGTCGAGACTCGCGACCGAGTCGAGACTGGCGCGGATCTGGGCGGCGATCTCCTCGGACGAGTCGCCGCCGGTACCCTGCCTCGCGGGGCGGGCGCGGCCGCGGCCCGTTGCGGGCTGCCGCGCGGGATCGAGACGCGCCTCGAAGAGGCGCACCAGGCCGGCGGCGATCGCCGGGTTGACGGCGAGCGCGCGCTCCATGTACGCCTGGCTGAAGGGCACGCCCGTCTGCAACAGGTAGCGGCAATACGCGCGCAACACGACGATCTCGCGCGCCGTGAGATCGGCGCCGAGCAGCAGCCGGTTGAAGCCGTCATTCTCCGTGTCGCCGCTCCAGGTCATCGTGAGCGCTTCCTTGAAGCGCTCCTCGATGCGGGCGATGTCGATCGGGAGCCCGTCGCGGTGCTCGAGCTCGAAGTCCTGGATCCAGGCCGAGCCTCCTTCGGGCCAGCCGAGCTCGTACGGGCGCTCCGCGATGACCCGCAGCCCGAAGTTCTCGAGAATCGGCAGCAGATCGGAGATCGGCACCGGCTCCCCGAGCCGCACGATCTTCAGGTGCATCCGCGAGGGCTTCTGCTGCAACGGCCGGTGGAGGCTGAGGCGCCGCCCGTCCGGGGCGCCGCGCAGGCGCTCGAGGTCGGCGATGTCGGCCGGCGCATCCGCGGGCGCGACATCCTCCTCGTAGGCGAGCGGGAAGGCGCGCCGGTAGCGGGTCGCGAGCGCGATGCCGGCGGCCTCGCCCTCGTGTGCCACCAGCACTTCCCGCAGGCGATCCGTCCAGGTGAGCGCCGCCTCGGTGATGCGCTGCTCGATCGCCGCGAGGTCGACCTTGCGCGGTCCGGGCGGCTCCGTGCGCACCACCACGTGCACGCGCGCATGGCTCGAGCCGGAGATCTGCACCTGACTCTCCACCGAACGGCCGCAGAAGCCTTCGAGGATGATCTGCTCGATGCGCTGGCGCACCTCGGTGTTATAACGGTCGCGCGGCACGTAGACGAGGCAGGAGTAGAAGCGGTGATACGGATCGCGCCTCGCCAGCAGGCGCACCGTGCGCCGCTCGTAGAGATTCACGATGCCGCGTGCGATCCGGATCAGGTCCTCGACGCTCGCCTGGAAGAGCTCATCGCGCGGATAGGTCTCCAGCACGTTGAGCACGGCTTTGCCGTCATGGCCGTGCGGATCGAGCCCGAAATACTGAATGACGCGATCGACCTTGCGCCGCAGCACGGGAATGTCGCGCGGACTGCGGTGATAGGCGGTCGAGGTCCAGAGGCCGAGGAACCGGTGCTCGCCGATGACCCTGCCGCGGGCATCGAACACCTTGACGCCCGCATAGTCGAGATACTCCGCCCGATGCACCGTGGAGACGGAGTTGGCCTTGGTCAGGACCAGAAGCTCCCGGTCGCGGGCGCGGGCGCGGACATCGCCCGTCAGCACGGTCGGCGCGAGTTTGCCGCCGCCCTCGCGCGCTCGCAGGATGCCGAGTCCGCTGCGGGTGTCCGCGACCAGGCGATCCTCGCGCGCGCCGCGCTCGAGCCGGTAGTAACGATAGCCGAGAAAGACGAAATGGCGCTCCTCCATCCATTCGAGGAGCTGGCGGGCCTCCGTGACCTCCTCGGCAGGCAGGGAAGGCGGGTTGCGCTCGAGGTCGGCGACCAGGGCGCGCACACGCTCACGCATGGCCGGCCAGTCCTCCACGGCGAGCGTGACGTCCGCCAGCGTCGATCCGATGTCGAGCCGCAGGCGCTCGATCGCCGCCGGGTCGCTCAGGCGGTCGATCTCGTACAGCTCCCAGGATTCCGCCTGCTGCGGCTCGCCGCCGTTCGCGCCCCAGCCGGTGAGACGGCCGCGCCGGTCGCGGCGGACCTCGAGCACCGGGTGGACGATCAGGTGCATCGCCAACCCGGCGCGGGCGAAGGCGATACCGATGGAGTCCACCAGGAACGGACGGTCCTCGGTGACGATCTGCACCAGCGTGTGCGGCGACTCGAAGCCGTCGCGCTCCCGATCGGGATTGAAGATCCGGACCAGGGACTGCCCCGGCGCCCGCCGCCAGCCGAGCTGCAGGTGCGAGCGGGCTGCGCCCGCGAGGGCCGAAGGCGCGCGCTCCGCCAGGTCTTCCTCGCCTACGCCGCGGAAATACGCCCGCAGGAATCGCTGCTGTATTTCACGATAGAGCGCAGCGTCCGATGCGGCGGGCGGGCCATTGCGCGGGGAGGGGCGTGTGCGCGCGATGCGATCGATCAGCGCGAGACGGGTGGGAGGAATGCTGCGCAGCAGACGACTGTCGTCTGACGAAGGGTCGGATGCATGCATGGTGGGTTGCGATTATAGGGCATGGGCAGTCCCGGCAGTGGGGCGGTATAATAGTTGCATGCGCAACCATGGCGACGGAGAGGCATCATGAGCCAGCCCCAAGACAATCCGATGGGCACGGACGGCTTCGAGTTCGTCGAGTACACCGCGCCGGACCCACAGCTGCTGCGGACGCTATTTGAGCGAATGGGTTTTCCGGTCAAAGCGCGCCATCGCTCCAAGAACGTGACGCTGCATGGCCAGGGAGCCATCAACTTCATCATCAACGCGGAGCCGGAATCGTTTGCGCAACACTTTGCCCGCCAGCACGGTCCGTCAGCCTGCGCGATGGCGTTCCGTGTCGCGGATGCGGCATACGCCTATCGCCGCGCGCTCGAGCTCGGCGCCAGGCCGGGGCCGCAGAGCGCGGGTCCGATGGAGCTCAACATCCCCTGTATCGAGGGCATCGGCGGCTCCCTCATCTATCTGGTCGACCGGTACGGCGACCGCTCCATCTACGACGTCGATTTTCGGGCTGTCGCCGCGGAACCGGTCCCGGACGCCGGCTTGAGATGCATCGATCACCTCACCCACAACGTGCATCGCGGCCACATGGACCTGTGGAAAGGGTTCTACGAGAGACTGTTCAACTTCCGCGAGATCCGTTACTTCGACATCGAAGGCAAGCAGACGGGCCTGTTCTCGCGCGCCCTGACCAGTCCCTGCGGCAAGATCCGCATTCCCATCAACGAGTCGCAGGACGACAAGAGCCAGATCGAAGAGTACCTGCGCGAGTACCATGGCGAGGGCATTCAGCACATCGCGCTTGCCAGCGAGGATATCTACCGCACGGTCGACGTGCTGCGCAGCCGCGGCCTCGCGTTCCAGGACTCGCCCGACACCTATTACGAAGCCGTCGACGGGCGCGTCAAGGGACATCGGGAGCCGCTCGAGGAGCTGCGCCGCCGGCGCATCCTGATCGACGGCAATCCCGAGCGCGGTGAGGGGCTGCTGCTGCAGATCTTCACCTGCAACGTGATCGGACCCATCTTCTTCGAGATCATCCAGCGCAAGGGCAACGAAGGCTTCGGCGAAGGCAACTTCCGCGCGCTCTTCGAGTCGATCGAGCAGGACCAGATCCGCCGCGGCGTCATATAGTTTGATGGGCCACCTGCGGCGGCCGGGCACGTTCCTGTGCCTATGCTTCATGCGGCGCTGAATTACACTTCAGCCATGGAGGTTTCTGCTCGCGGCGGGCTACGGCCCGCGCTGCCGATACGGCTCGAGTACGACCCGGCGCTGCCGATCACGGCGCACCGCGAGGAGATCATTGCGGCGCTCGCGCTCCACCCGGCGATCATCGTCTGCGGCGCCACGGGCTCGGGCAAGTCGACGCAGTTGCCGAAGCTCTGTCTGGAGGCAGGGCGCGGCACATCGGGTCTCATCGGGCATACCCAGCCGCGGCGCATTGCGGCGCGTGCTCTCGCGACGCGCCTGGCGGAGGAGCTTGGGACCACGGTCGGCGGCGCAGTCGGGTACCAGGTGCGGTTCGCGGACCATACGGGCCCGCAAGGCCGTGTGAAGCTGATGACGGACGGCATCCTGCTGCAGGAGCTGGAGAGCGACCCGCAGCTTCGCCGCTATGACACGCTGATCCTCGATGAGGCGCACGAGCGCAGCCTCAACATCGACCTGCTGTTGGGCGTGTTGCAACGACTGCTGCCGATGCGCGCGGACCTGAGACTCATCGTGACCTCCGCGACGATCGATCCGGGCAGGCTCTCGAGCTTTTTCGGCGGCGCGCCGGTCATCGAGGTGTCGGGCCGCAGTTATCCGGTGGAGGTCCGCTATCGGCCGCTGGCCGCCGAAGACGAGGACGCCGCCGAGCTCTCGCTGCCCGAGGGTATCGTCGAAGCGGTTCGCGAGCTCGACTCCGGCGGTGCCGCCCGTTCGCGCGCCGATACGCTCGTCTTTCTTCCGGGGGAGAAGCACATCCGGGAAGCGGCCGACGCGCTCGCCAAAGCGCGCCTGGCCGATACGGAGGTGTTGCCCCTCTACGCGCGGCTCTCCGCCGCCGATCAGGTGCGGATCTTCCAGAGACACGCGCAGCGCCGGGTGATTCTCGCCACCAACGTCGCGGAGACCTCACTCACCGTGCCCGGCGTCCGTTACGTGATCGACTCGGGCCTCGCGCGCATCAGCCGCTACAGTCCGCGCGGCAAAGTGCAGCGGCTGCACGTCGAGCGCATCTCCCGGGCCAGCGCCGATCAGCGCAAGGGTCGCTGCGGCCGCGAGGCGGAGGGGATCTGCATCCGCCTCTACTCCGAGGAGGACTTTACCGCCCGCGAGGCATTCACGCCGCCCGAGATCCTGCGCACGAATCTCGCCAGTGTCATCCTGCGCATGGCGGTGCTGGGTCTCGGCGACCCGGAGCGCTTCCCTTTCCTCGATCCGCCCGATACACGGCTGATCAACGATGGGGTGCGGCTCCTCGGGGAGCTGCAAGCGATGGACCCGGAGCGCCGTGTGACGCGCCTCGGACGGCAGATCGCGGGGCTCCCGGTGGATCCGCGGCTCGGGCGGATGCTGCTGGCGGCGGCCCGGCAGCGCTGCCTCGCGGAGATGCTGGTGATCGCCTCGTTCCTGGAAACCCAGGACCCCCGTGAGCGTCCCGCTGAGATGCAACAGCAGGCGGACGAGAAGCATGCGCTCTTCGCCGACGGCCGCTCCGATTTCATCACCGTGCTGAACCTCTGGCACGCCTTCGGCGAGCAGGCGGCGGCGCTTTCCGGCAACCAACTGCGCAGGTGGTGCCGCGAGCACTTCCTCTCCTTCCTGCGCATGCGCGAGTGGCAGGACTTGCACCAGCAGCTCTCACGCAGCGTCCGCGAGCTCGACCTGCGGCCCAATCACGAGCCCGCCGGTTACCCGGAGCTGCATCAGGCCATTCTCACCGGCTTCCTCGGCTCCGTGGGCGCGCTCGATCGCATGCGCGAGTACGACGGGCCGCGCGGCATGCATTTCGTCATCGCGCCCGGTACTGCGCTCGCCTCCAGGCCGCCGAAATGGATCGTCGCCGGCAGTCTCCTCGAGACCACCCGCCTCTATGCCCGCATGGTGGCCTCGGTGAATCCCGCGTGGATCGAGCGTGCCGGCGCGCATCTCGTCAAGCGCACCTACAGCGAGCCGCATTGGGTCGCAGGCGGCGGGTTCGTCGCCGCGTACGAGTCGGTGTCGCTGTATGGCCTGTCCCTCGCGACCCGCCGCCGTGTCAACTACGGACCGATCGCGCCCGAGGAGGCGCGCGACATCTTCATTCGCGAGGCGCTGTTGGAGCGCACGGCGGAGCTGGCACGCGCGGTCGTGCGTGGAGCGTTCATCGAAGCCAATCGCGCCCTGCGGCGGGAGCTCGAGGAACTGGAGGCGAAAATCCGACGGCGGGACATCCTCGCAGGCGAGGAGCGGCAGGCCGCGTTCTATGCGGGCCGCATCCCCGCCTCGGTCAGCTCCGTCGCCGGGTTCGAGCAGTGGCGCGCGCAGGCGGAGCGCCGCGATCCGCGCCTGCTCCACATGTCGCGCGCGGACCTGATGCTGCGGGAGGTTTCCGAGGTTGACGATGAACGGTTCCCCGGGACGCTCGAAGCCGGCGCCAACCGCCTGCCGCTGCGGTATCGGTTCGAGCCCGGAGAAATCGATGATGGCGTGACCCTCGTCGTGCCCGATGTGCTGCTCGATGTGTTGCAGGCGGACCGCATTGCCTGGCTGGTACCCGGCTGGCGGCTGGAGAAGATCATCGCCGTGCTGCGCGAGCTGCCGAAGGCGCAGCGCAAGCGGCTGGTGCCGGTGCCGGAGCATGCGCGCCAGGCGCTCGAGGAGCTGACCGGCGCAGGTCGGGCCATCGAAGGGGGATCGGGATCTCTGCCCGGGTTCCATGCGGGGCTCGCGGCGTGGGTGTCGGAGAGGATCGGCGAGTCCGTGACGGCGGCGCAGCTCGCTGTCCTGCCGCTGCCTGACTGGCTGCGGATGAATCTGCGCGTCGTGGATGCGCAGGATCGCGTGTTGGCGGAGGGGCGCGATCTCGCGGCGCTGCGGCGCAAGGTGCTCGGGCCGGTGGACGGCGGCCGTCCGGGGCCGGAGGCAGGCGCGCCGCTGCATCGGCAGTGGGACGTCGGCGAGCTGCCTGAAAGCCGCGGCGTCGAGCGCAACGGGTTGCAGCTCACGGTCTTCCCAGCGCTCGAGGATCGCGGGAGCGGAGTTGCGCTGGCGGAGGCCCGCAACCCCCTCATCGCCGAGGAGCTCTCGAGGCGAGGCGTCAGGCGGCTCGCCATGTTGGCGCTGCCCCAACAGGTCCGCTACTGGCAAAAGCGGGTTGCCGAGGACACGGAACTCGTGCTGCAGAGCCGCGGCCTCGAGCTGGCGCAGCCGCTCGCCGAGGCGATTGCGCAGCGGATCTTCCTCGACAGCTTCCTGCCGGCGGAAGTGCCGTTGCCGCGCAGCCGCGAGGCTTTCAGCGCCTGCCTGGAACGAGGGCGGGCGAGGCTCGAGGAGACGGGCACCCAATTGCTCGACACCGTGAGGAGCGTTTTGCGCGAATGGCGCGGCGTGCGCGGCGCCATCGACGCGCTGCGCAATCCGGCGGCCGCCAACGCGGTGGCCGATGCCAACAGCCAACTCGCGATGCTGCTGTCGCCCGATTTCATCGAGTCGATACCCCATCCCTGGCTCGGCCATCTGCCGCGATACCTGAAGGCCATGGCGCGGCGGCTCGGCCGCCTGCCGGCCGAAGCGCGCCGCGATGAGGAGCTGGCGGCGCGCGTCCGACCGCTCGTCGGCGCGTTGTTGAGCCTGCGGGCGCAGTCGGCCGGGAATGGGCCGCGGCCCGAGCTCGCGCAGCTGCGCTGGATGCTCGAGGAATTCCGGGTATCGCTCTTCGCTCAGGATCTCAAGACGACGATAAGGGTCTCCGAGCAGCGGCTCGCCGAGCAGCTCGAGCGGGCGAAGGTCGAAGCGCGGGGCTGAAGGATTTATGGAACGACGATCGGCCAGGGTCGTCGGGCGGCGGCGGCCGGGAGATGAATTTAATCTCGTAAAGTTCGCGTCGATGCTGTGGCTATAACGGCCGAGGAGGAAACGATGGTGCCGGCGGTGGCGCGGGTCCAATTGGGGAAGTAGAAGACGGAGTAAAAGAAGGTGTAGAGGCCCAAGATCCCCAGGATCGGCACCTCTAACCCCTGTGCTGGCGGGCGAGGTATTCCTCGCTCTGCATCTCCGTGAGGCGGCTTGCGGTGCGCTGGAACTCGAGGCGCAGGCGCTCGCCGCGATAGAGCTGCGCGGGCGGTGCGGCGGCGGAGATCACGAGCTTCACACAGCGATCGTAGAGCTCATCGACGAGGGCGATGAAGCGGCGTGCCGCATCTTCCTGCAGCGTGCCCATCACCGGCACATTGCCAACGAGGACGGACTGGTAGTTGCGTGCGATTTCGATGTAGTCGTCCTGACTGCGCGGGCCGACGCAGAGCGCCTCGAACTCGAACCACACCGCGGTCTCGCTCTGCCGCACGACCGGGATCGGTCGGTCTTCGATCTGCACCGTGCCGTCCGAGGCGACCGCGTGGTCCGACAGCTCCGCGAAGAGCGCGCGCAGCCTCGCGTCCGTGTTGATGTCGCCCGATGGCAGATAAGTGCCCGCCTGGGTGAGCTGCCGCAAACGGTAATCGCGGTCGCCCCGGGCGCTGATGACCTCCACGTGGCGCTCGATGAGCTCGATGGCGGGCAGGAAGCGCTGGCGCTGCAGGCCATCACGGTACAGGTCCTGAGGGGCGACGTTGGAAGTTGCCACGAGGGTCACGCCGCGGCGGAAGAGTCCGTCGAAGAGGCCGCCCAGGATCATCGCATCGGCGATGTCGGTCACGAAGAGCTCATCGAAACACAGTACCCGCACCTCGGCCGCCAGGCGCTCCGCCACGATCTCGAGCGGGGCCTCGACTTCCGGCAGGCTCTTGAGCTCCGCATGCACGTCGTACATGAAGCGGTGGAAATGGCGGCGGCGCCGCTCCGGGAAGGGCAGGCTCTGGAAGAAGAGGTCCATCAGCCAGGTCTTGCCCCGGCCCACCGGTCCCCACAGATAAAGGCCCCGCTCCACCGCCGGGGCGTTCCGCCGGCCGATGGCGCGCAGCAGCCGCCCACGCAGCGAGCCGCTCGAGCGGCGGGCGGCGATCAGCCGCGAGCGCAACGCCTCCAGGCGGCTCACGATCGCGAGCTGCGCCGGATCGGCCCGAAAGCCGCGCTCCTCGACCTGACGCTGGTAGAGATCGCGCAGGGTCCTCGCGCCTACATCATTCACCGCGATCAGTCCGTGCCGAGCTCGGAGAGATTGCGGAAGTGCTCCAGTGCCTGCGGGTTGGCGAGCGCATCCACGTTCTTGACGGGACGGCCGTGGATCACGTTGCGGACGGCGAGCTCGGTGAGCTTGCCGGAGAGGGTCCGCGGGATATCGGGCACCGACACGATCTTGGCCGGCACGTGGCGCGGCGTCGTGTGGGCGCGGATGACCTCGCGGATCCTTTTGCGCAACGGCTCATCGAGCTCCGTCCCAGCCCGCAGCCGCACGAACAGAACGACGCGCACGTCGTCCCGCCAGTCCTGTCCCACCGCGATCGCCTCGACGACCTCCTGCAGGCTCTCGACCGCGGAGTAGATTTCCGCGGTGCCGATGCGCACGCCCCCCGGATTCAACACCGCGTCGGAGCGGCCGTAGATCACGATACCGCCGTGCTCCGTGAGCGCGGCATAGTCGCCGTGATGCCACACTCCCGGGAAACGCTCGAAATACGCCGCGCGATAGCGAGCGCCGTCCGGGTCGTTCCAGAATCCAACAGGCATCGACGGGAAGGGCGCCGTGCACACGAGCTCACCGCGCTCGCCGCGCACCGGCTTGCCGTCGTCATCGAAGATGTCGACGGCCATGCCGA
>Ga0134128_10001822_pt1 | contig 26932 bp, 62 predicted proteins | sample KB31754_FD_96462 | JGI IMG/M metagenome (GOLD analysis project Ga0134128, IMG submission 96462) | Terrestrial soil microbial communities with excess Nitrogen fertilizer from Kellogg Biological Station, Michigan, USA - KB3-175-4 | ecosystem: Environmental > Terrestrial > Soil > Unclassified ...
AGTATGGCTACACCGTTCGTAGCAGGCGCTCTAGCCGATCTGATGAGCCTAGGATTGAACACCGCACAAGCTAAGACAGCTTTGTTGACTGGCGCTAGGCGTGAAAAAGGTTGGAATTCAACATATTATGGTAATGGTATTTTAGATTTACGTGGATCAATAGGTTATGCTAAAAAAATGCATTGGATTAATTAGTGGAAAGTTTTTATAAAACTATTAAACCAGGAACTTGGAAATGTAAATGGTGTGATCTCCCTGTGTGTAATGCAGGAAGCGCTATACATTATCGAGAATGTTATGGTCATTGGATGGATTGTGCTTTTGACCCTGAAGGTTACTGGCTTAATCCTATTCGGTTAAATACATATCAAGCTAGTAACTTATTACGATGTTTAGAAACCAATCCCCAGCTTAGTACTGGGGATTGGTGGGGCGAATTAATTATTTTATTAAGAAATAATGGGATCACATATGATTAATGTTAATTTTGAAATAAAATTTATCATGATTACTGAGTATACAGGTGATTGGTTTATTGATGGGTTATATCATTTTGTTCCTCTAGACTACTTAGATAAATATGGAGATCCCATTCCGTGGGATGTAACAATTCTAGATATAACAAGAGATGAATTGGAATGTTTAGATCCGAAATATACATATTGGGTGTGGGGAATGCAGTATAGAGAGATGGAACATCGTGTACCTGTACAATCAATTCCCGGCGCTGCCCAAGAGATAATTATAGGTGGTAGATTAAGTAGTGGAGAATAAAATATGAAAACACAGATATATCACGGAGGTTGGGAAAATTCCGGTAGGACAGGTATGATGGATGATTTCAATATTGATGAATGGTCCGTAAAGGATTGTACAATCCTTTACGCTTATTACAATAATGAGGATTATGAGGGATACGCTACAGTTATATTTGAACGCTTTGGGCAGTTGTATGAAGTGAATGGGAATCATTGTTCCTGTTTCGGATTAGAAGATCAATGGAAGCCGGAGGAAACATCTTTAGCATCCTTACAGAGTGAACAGAATTGGCATTTACACGATGCTCCAGATATAAAACTATTTGTATCTAATTTGTTAGAGGAAAGAAAAGCTTAATGAATTTATTAGAACAGCTTTGGAACCTTATTCCTGAAACTATTAAGAATGAAAATACCTTCCTACGAGTTATCGTAGGAAGTTCAGGGCCGGAGGATATTGCTTATCAAGAATCCGCTGCTCATGCATTTATCTGGTATGCACGTAAAGAATTTGAATTAAATGAAATGGGTGTTCATAGTGAAGTGAACACTTTCCCTACTTATTCAGGAGAAGCTAGAACTGAATCGTGGAAAAAGCAATATGGATTTGTACTTGAAATTAATGTGCGCCCCTTGGTAGGGTTCTCAAACGAAGGGTTGGAAAAAGTAGATTATTATCCACCTGATTGGGAAGAAGAGGTAACGAATGAGTGAAAGATCTCCTGATGGATTTGTAGAGGAAGAGGTTGATGAAATTATAGCAGATCTTCCTGATTTTATTCCTTGCAGTTGGTGTAAGATAGACGTAACCAGCAATCTTATGCATAACGCTCATGCGTGGATGCTTAATAATCATCCACACCCGTATAATGGAAAAACAGGTAGGCATATCAGTTTATTGTTGTGCGCCGAATGTGCTGAGAAATTATATGAATATATGGACCCTGACGATGATTATGAGCGAAGACTGTCTTGGAGTTGTATTGAAGATTATTTTGAAAGGTTGCATAGATACTAATGAGTGATCGATTTCCTACTCAACAACACTACGATGCATTCATAGAGTATTGGGGCAAAGATTACATGCAAGCCTATAAAGAAGTATGGATAAGATATTATGAATTACCAAATAATTATCCTCCTAACTTACTTGAAAGGGCTAGAGTTCGTGAATGGAATCTTAATATGTGGTGCGAACACGCCTCAGCTATAGGCATAGAAGATTGTATGTTTGATGCGTTTGATGCGGAGAATGAAGAGCGGTTAAGAAAAATGGCAAGGAGATGGCCTAAGCCAGAGCGGGAACCTAAGTCAAAATATACAATTGAGGAGTGGATTGAAGTATGGAAGAATAAAATGAAAAATAAAGGAATAGTACATGACTGAATCAGATGAATGGGTAGCCCCTGAAGGGTTTTATAATACATACACTCTAAAGACTCCTATTTGTGATTGGTGTGAAAAATCAGCCCCACTTGATTCCTCAGGATATGTAAGTTTATTTATATTTCCTTCAAATATAGAAACAATACACACCGATGGGCGACTCTGCCTTAATTGTTCTATGGATCTTAAAAGGGTTATACGATCAAAAACTTTTAGAGATCATATAAATTCTTGTATAGGATTAGCTTTTGCACATGGAGTGAAATATAATAGCGATGAAGACTTTAGCTGAGTTAACCGATCAACAAATGGGTATTCTTGTACGAGATGTAGAGCAATTGCTTCGCGCTTTAGTACGAGAATCTATCTCGCTTGGACAGCAATTAACAGAAATAGCTACGCTGTCACCAGGACAAATGCCTTTATGGTTACAATCTATAATTGATGAAATGGTTGAAGGTAAGGCAGAGCAGCTACTTACTGTAGTTGAATTTAATATATTAGGATCTGTTTCTAGATTGAGTGATCCTAAGGAGTAAATAAAATGAATATAGCTTTTGATTTAGATGAGACTTTGGTTAGTGGAAAGACTCATGCACCTAACTATGATTTGATTCAGGTGTTACGTTGGTTTTACTCTAATGGAGATGATATCTATGTATGGTCAGCAGGGGGAATAGAGTATGTAGAGCGAATTATAGAAAAGTTAGGGCTTAGCTTATTTGTAATGGTTGTTGCTAAAGGTTCAAGCTATCCAACACCGCATATGGATCTAACTTTTGACGATCAAATTATTACACTGGGTAGAACAAATATAAAAGTTCTTCCTTGGAATTAAGCTGTGCCTAAGGGTGTTCCATACATAGAGCAAATAGGTCAAGGATATATAGGATTCTACACAACTACCAGGCATACATACGGAGATAAATCTTTTATAGTGCTGTGGCATCATATGAAGGATACAAGGAATAGATCGTTTAGTATAGAGGGCAAGTTGAATCATATGGATATGAACTTGACTATCTGTATAGATCAAGACTCCGATGGTAAAATTACCATAGAAGCTTGGAACAATGATAAAGTATATAAAACAATACCTTGCTCTACTTCAAACATGCTTGAGGCAAAGCATCAAGCTGTAGCAGATTTAGAGGAAGTATATTTTGCTATCCAAGCAGACATGGTGCAGGGGTTGACTTTTTAAGGCAAATCTGTATATAGTATATATACCCCGGTTGAGGGGCCTTGATTGAAAGGAAATATACAAATGGAACAAGAAACAACACAATCTTCTCTAGATAAATTAGGTAAGTTGGCTGAATATAAATATCTTACCTCTCGCGTAGACGGTAAAGATACTAAAGAGGAAAGTTCTAGACGATTTAAAGAGGCAGCCTTTGTGGTTGCCGATGAAGTTCTTAGTAATCCAGGTAAATGGGTGACACTCTTAGGACTTCCTTCGATTATGAGTAAATCACAAGATTCGGAAATAAATGTAAATAGTATACAAGACAAAAGATTAAAAGAGATTCATGAGGAATTTACAGAATATGGTGCGGTTCATATAACTAATTCCTCTTTAGATGTATGGCTTCAACCTGAAGCATTTAAAAATGTTTATTTAGGTAATCAACGTGTACCATATCTTAAAGCTGATATAACTTTACAAGAAGGTTTACCTGCTTTATATACACTTCATGTGGGTAATTTAGGAATAAGTGTACCTGTAGAGGATATGCCTCATACTGTATGGTTAATAGCGAATGCGATGGCTATAGCAGCCGGGTATACCAGTTTTGGAGAGTATTCACAAAATTATAACCCCTACAAAAAACCCAAGTATTAAAGGATATTATGTTAAACCAAAATAAATGGATCTCATTCGGACCTTTAAAGTATTGTTCTTTTGATTTTCGACCTGAGTATAATCAATGGGAAACTAATTATCAGCTTGGACAGCTTTCAGTAAGAATAGGAAGACATCAGTTTGCAATCTTTTGGGGGTTTAATACAATAGTTAATTTTATTGGTAAGAATTTTCCTACGGTTAAAGTAAGGGTATAGTAGTATACACAAAACCTGTATACGGTAGTACTTGACTACCGTATACAGGTATGGTATGATCATAGGGTAGTCAAGCGGAATCAGTGAAAAGATTCTGACTACACTTAAAGTCCCATGACTGTAATTGGATAACAGACAGGTGTTACATACCTGGCATGTCGGATCATACCCGGCTGGGACTACGGATACGGTTGATTCTGGCGTATTCAAATATTAGAATCAAATTTGCCTCTATGGCTTAACGGTTAAAGCGATAGTTTTGTAAACTATTGATCCGGGTTCAATTCCTGGTGGAGGCTCTATAAATTATGTAAATAATTTATTTTATGGATCGTAGCAAAGCGTAGTGCATTGGACGTGAAACTCCAAAGAGGGGTCGTTGAATTCGGCCCCGATCCACTCATGAATCATAGCTCAAACGGATCGGCCCGAAGGCGATAAAGAGCACTGTTGAGGTAAAACTATACAGAGATGTGCGGATCATTCCCGCACTGATTCACCGGAGCCTTAAAACTCTAAGTAGTACTGATCCCTTTTATTCTTTGTAGTTCAATAGCCGATGCGCTTTGAGTAGAACAGAGGATCGATAATATTTAAGATCCTTAGGTTGAGGGTTCAAAACCCTTCCAGAGAATACTATATCTTTATTATTTGCTTATTGGTGTAATGGATGAAGTAAAACTTCTTAGCATGATAGCGTCCTGAGCTATTAGGAAACCGTTCGATTCGGTTGTAAGCGACTAAGCTTCAATAGATTATCTGGTAAATCGACTCCCCGGTACGGAGTTGTGGGCCGTTCAAGTCGGCCTTGAAGCTCTACGCGGTAGTAATTTAGTGGAAAAATATGTGGTTGCCAACCACAATTCGAGGTTTCGATTACCTCTTACCGCACTATTAATAGGAGGTTTATGGGAAAATACGATAATGAAATAATTAAGCGCCTTCATGAAGGCGCTTCGGTTAGATCTATAGTACAAGAATTAGGTTGTTCTCCTTGTTTAGTTTCTAAACAAAGAAAAATTATTTTACCTGAAAAATATCTAGAAGCAGTAGCGTTACAAAATAAAAATGGTAAATCCTCTGCATCAAAAGGGAATAAACCTAGTTGCATAATATGTGGAACGATGTGCAAAAGAAACGCCTATTTTTATTGTAGCGTAAGTTGCAGTAATAAATCTAGAATAGGTATTTCAATAAATAATCCTAAACATAAAGATAAAATAATAAAATTATTATTGGAAGGGAGAAATACAAATTATCTTATTAAAGAATTAAAATGTTCCAAAGGTACTATTTCAAAATATAGGAAGCAAGTAATGCCTGAAGAACATGCAGCATTTGTAAAAACGCAAACCAAAAATGGTAATTCAAGTGGAAAAAAAGTTACTTCGTTATGTGTACGATGTGGAACCTTATGTAAGCGAAATGCAAACAAATATTGCAGTGTTGAATGCAGAATCTCTCATAAAAGAGAATTATTTATTAATAGATTAGAGGCGGGGCTGTTAACAGGTGTAACAAAATCTGATAGTCCAAGTAGCTATATTAAAAATTTTTTAATTGAAAAACGGGGAGAGAAGTGCGAACTATGTGGATGGAGTTCACGAAATATTAAGACAGATAAAATTCCTATACAATGCCATCATATAGATGGGGATTATTCTAATAATGCATTAAATAATTTACAGTTACTTTGTCCTAATTGTCATAGTTTAACCCCTACATACGGTGGCTCAAATAGGGGGAACGGAAGAAAAAATAGATATAAGGAAGCGTTGTCACTGGTACGATAAGCCCACTGCTAATGGGTGGCCCCTTTATTGGGGTTGTAGGTTCAATTCCTTCCGCTTCCGCTCCGGGTTGCTGTAAAAAATGAATAACCGTTATTGGGTTGACTTTGTAAAGTTGGCCTTATAACGGTTATTCTGTATTATAAGGATAAAAAATGTATACACCAAAACTAATGCAACCTCCTATTTATATTATGGATGATGAAGAATTAGAACAAATTATATTTAACCGTTTTGGGGTTGAATATGAAATAGTTCAAGAGATGTTTCTTCATAATGATACACATTTAGTTTATGATTTAAATGGAGAATTATACGATATTACTGGAAATGAAATAGGTGAAATAGATGAATGGTTAAGCGGAGAAGATAATACCGTAAGCCTAAAAACTCTTATGGAAGATTTAGTTATTCATAACGAGCTACCTCCTGGTATCTATGTAATAGATTGTTCATGGTAGGAACAGTAATAGTAATTGTATTGCTATATTTAGCTTTGAAATACATATGGATACCGGCTATTATAAGGGTATGGAGGAAATTACGTGATGGAAGATAAAATGTGTACAGCTATCCAGGCAATTAATAAACGAATTGATAGCTTCCTATTAAGTCCTATAGTTGCCAGTATAATGAGGCGTATACCTTACAAGCATTTACATCCAACTATTCTTATGGTGTGGTTATTACTATTTGGTTTGCTGTGTGGCGCAGAGTATATACCTGGACCTATAGGGAGTGTTGTTGTACTGTTCGTTATATTTTTTGATATGTATATATTTGCATATATATTTTGTGGCGCTGAAAAAATAATTGAGATTTGGAATACGTGGCATGAAACACCTTACAATTAATCATTTAAGATATATAGGTATATATTCATTTATTATTATAATCTGGTATAAAATTTTAGGATTTCCTGATGGAAACCAAATTACCCCTGCGTTAATGACTACATTATGTTTTATATTTGTAATGATATTCTTTAATTTAAAGTTCTTTACAAAACTATGGGAAAAATGGCATGAATAAAACAGGTTCAGAAGAATTCGGTTACATGTATAATGGCCCGTATGATATTGATTTAGCAGATGAATATTGGCTCACGGCAATTAACTATAATCATCCTATGAGTGAGTGGCAAGAGACATTCAATAATGATGGAACACTCAGATGTAACACATCTGAGTGTACTAAATGTGGAGCAGTAATATATCTTTTTGAGCCATATGAACTTACTGAAATTCAAAAAGAGTTTGGATGCACCTCACAAGATCCAAATAAGCAGCTATCTTTATACGCAGATTTGCTTGAACCTTGTAAGGGTATTTATATTGGAGAAGAGGTAGCAATGATGAGAATTAGTCCTGGACCTTTTATGGAAGAATAATAAATGAGAGTATATTATGATACTGAATTCATAGAGAGTGGAAAAAGCTTACAGTTTGTAAGTCTTGGTGCTCAGGATGAAAATGGAAGAATATTCTATGCTGAATCTAACGAATTTGATTCTTCTCTTGCTGTACCTTGGGTGAAAAACAACGTTTTAAACCAATTGGGAACTATCCAAAGTAGTAGTAATGCTGAGATTGCCTCAAACTTTGAAAACTGGATAAATGAAACCAGACATGATCGATTGGAGCTATGGAGCTATTTTGGTGCCTGGGATCTATGTGTTTTATTTAGTTTATATGGAGGATTTCTAAATATTCCTTCTGGATGGCCTCAAAATAATTTTGATATTGTACAGGAATCTATTCGTCTAGGGATAAGAATTCCTGCCCAAAAAACAAAGAGGCATCGTGCAGATGTTGATGCTGTTTGGACTCGTGAATCACACATATTTCTTATGGAGTATGAAGAGAGTTTATATCGACAGAATAGATTCAGGGTCAACGGAAGAACAGTCCAAATTAACGGCGGTGAGGTTGAAAGGGTAGACATACTACCCCGATAGGAGAAAATCACAATGGCTGTCCAAGCAATGAGGTTTTGGGGAGATCCAGCGCTGCATCAACCTACAACAGAAATCAAGCGGGTTGATCGTAAAATACGAAAACTCGCTATTGACATGGTAGATACTATGCATCATTATAAAGGTCAAGGTCTTGCATCTAATCAAATAGGATCTACTGAATCAATAATAGTGGTGGATCTATCTGGTAAGATTTACAAAATATTAAATCCAATGATGACTTGGTATTCAGAAGAAACTGTAACAAGTGAAGAGGGGTGCTTAAGTATTCCTGGCTATACTGGACAGGTGAAAAGATACAAATCAATCCTCCTTCAATATAAAAATATTGAAGGAGGTCAGTCCAAATTACGTGCCGATGATCTATTATCAATAATACTTCAACATGAATTAGATCATTTGTTGGGAATACTTTTGGTACATAGAGCAATTCCCGGTACATTAAAACTATACAATTTACGATAAGGATAAAGCATGTATTCTGGAGAACAAAATGATTCCAAGAATAGTAAATCAATATTATTATATTTACTTTTAGTGGCCTGGGATAGGCAGCAAAAAAGATTAGATGCTGCTGATTTACAACTAAAAGAGGCGCGTAATAATTATAATGAAATATGGGATGAATATAAAGAAGTAACTACACGAACAAAAATTCTTATGGAAGATCCTGATGTTGGATTTACTTCTATTGAGGATCTTGAGAATAATCTTAAAGAAATGAATTATTTTAAATTAATTCATCCAAGAAGCTTTGCATATCCGATATTTCCTCGTATAGAGAAGTCGGATACAGTAGACTAGTTGAACTTTGATTTTATATATATAGTATATGGAGAGGATATTTGGGCCTATACCATAGGAGCACATGAAATTATACTATACCCTCCCTTTGGACAGCCGTTTGAAAGATCGCGCCTAGAAATGATTGCTCTAGGCGCGAAAGAAAAGGAGTGGAATAGCGTGAAAATGATACGCAAATACATTATTAAAACACATGTAGTAGGAAGGGTAAGCTAAATGAAGAAACTACTTGCGTCTGTTGGTGTGATGGGATTATTGTTGGCCCCTTTATCAAATATGAATAATGCTCACGCTTATTCATCTTGTCACGCCCCTGTAATTATGTGGGCCACTGGCTATAGTATATACGGATATACCGCTAGTGGGGCTTATGTACATCCCGGAACGATAGCGGTTGATCCTACAGTTATCCCTTTGGGCAGCACTGTATGGGTTTCCGGTATTCGTTATATTACTGGAAAGAAAAAATATCTTGCCGAAGATACCGGTAGCGATATCCAGGGGTATAGAGTAGATGTTTGGGTTCCTTATACATATTTAGCATATAAGATTACAGGGTGGAGATCTATAAGATGGTGTACATATTAGCATTATGAATATAGGGAAATTAAAAGGAAAGCTTATAAGAGAAGGTTTATTAGAATATAAATGCTATGAATGTGGAATATTTGAATGGCGATATAAAAAATTAATTTTACAGCTTCATCATAAAAATGGTAATAGTATAGATAATGATATAGGTAATTTATGTCTTCTATGCCCTAATTGCCATTCTCAAACAGATAATTATGCGGGAAGAAATAATAAATCACTTACAAAAAATAAATCTAAAATCGAATGGCCCGACGATCAAGAGCTACAACAAATGGTATGGAATAAATCTATTAAGGATATTGCTAAAGAATTAAATATTTATAGCGAAACCTTAATAAAAAGATGTTCAGATCGTAAAATATCAAGACGACCTAAAGGCCACTGGAATAGAGTTTATAAATTTAATAGAACTAAATTTGTATGGCCCATTAAAGAAGATTTAGAAAAATTAGTGTGGGATAAAAACCTTAGCTCCATTGCGAAAAGTATAGGATGCTCTAGTGCTACTGTCTCTCAAAAATGCAGAAGTTTGAATATTGAACTCCCTCCAAACGGATATTGGTGCAAAGGCAGGCCAAAATCACTTAAGGCAAAAAACTAACTAATAAATAGTTCCATTAGATTTACTTTTAAAGTAAAAGGTGTTATAGTATATCTGAAAACAGGTGAGTAAGATGGATAAAAAATGGCCCACAACCCTTACAAGGGAACAATTTATCAATGCTCTTGAGCAGTTCCTTGGATGGCTTGAGGATAGTGATATTGCAAATGTTACAAGTTTTGAACCTAATGAAAATATAGCTCGTGAGTGGGTGGATATGATGGATGAAATTCAGCCTTGCTGGTCTGCTTAGGATGGTGTATAATGGAAGTATATGAATTGTTCATGGAAGGTCAAAGAGTAATATTCAAGGATATTAGCATGGCTCTAGATGATATTAGAGCATGGGCTGAAGAAGGGGATAATGTATATCCTGGCCCATCCTTGCGACGTTTATACATGAGTGAATCTGATTTAGAACAGCTTAAAGAACACGAAGGATATTAATAATCATGCCTCAATAGCTCAGTGGACTAGAGCATACGATTGCGGATCGTAAGGCCGCGTGTTCAAATCACGCTTGAGGTACTTTGTTCCCGTATTTTAACAGGATAGAAAATAGGGCTTCGACCCCTAGAATCTCAGTTCAAATCTGAGCGGGAATTCTAATAATAAAAAAAATTAATATGGATAATATTATTGCAAATCGACTCTGCCTTAACAAATTGAGGGATAATATATGAATGTAGCATGTGGAAGAGTTACATATAAAAATTGGTGCGCTGCCTATTACTGTCCAAATATATTATGTAAAGCCGCTCTTAATGTATATGTAGACGATTTTATAGGAACAAAATCAAAAGTATCTGATACATTCGCAGCAATAAAATGCTGCGAATGTGGGAGAAAGGGATGGATTGAAATATTCGATTATGCTATGTGGAGATATATTAAATATCGTACACGATTTACTTGGTTTGGCTTACGAAAAAATACACTTGAAAGTATAAATCATGAGGATTGTAAAGACTAAAGAACAAATAAGCGCGGAGCAATACGAACGTGCTCTGCCTTGGCATAGGAATGAAAGGTGTATTAAATGTAAAACTCTGCTAGAAGTAACTCTAGATGACTACATTAGTGTTGAATATTGGTTTCCTCTTGCATCTTTTAGATGCCCCGCTTGTAAAAAAAGACAACAAGGATTGATAAGCAATGATGTACACGCTGTGCTTGTAGATAAATTCTTTAAAAGCACATTTAGTTGGAAAAAATTATTTCGTAAAATAATGGGATTGAGAGTATTGCGATAAATGGCATGGAATCTATTTGTTATTGATCCTCCTGGTGAAGATCAAAGTTATTGGGATCTCCCTACAGGTGCCTGTTGGTATGGAGATAAAAGTTATGGTTGTTTAGGAGATGATTATAATATATAATGAAAATATATACTATAGAAGGATACAATAGTGAGCACTATTCTCACGGATATTGGACAAAACATGCAGGGTGAATTAATAGTTTGTCTAAGGTGTCATAAAGAAAAACCGACTATAGAGTTTTATAAACGTAAGAGCAGGGCAAATGGATTAACTGCTTGGTGCAAAGTTTGTAGTAATGAGAACAGTCGAGAAAGAAAAACTAAAGAAACCCCTCTCCAAAAGGAGAAAAAGCGAAATCTCAATAAGCAGTGGAGGCTAAAACATCCAAGGGAAAAAGATAAACATTATTATTTTGAAGTTAAAACGTGGCTCGAATTTTATAAATTAAAATGCGGTTGTATCGATTGTGGATATAATAAATCCCCCTATGCTTTAGATTTTGATCATGTTAGTGGTGAGAAAATTATGGATGTGAGTAGAATAAGAAATCTTGATAAAGCTAAAGAAGAAGTACAAAAATGTGAAGTACGTTGTGCTAATTGTCACAGAATTAAACACCACACAAAAGTTATTCTAGCAGACTGTAATTAATAAGGAGTGGTTTAATGAGTTTAACAACAGATAGAAATGATTCGTGCTTATATGAGAAAGATGAATCAAGTGGTCAGAATAAGTGTTATTTAGTTCTGTCCCAAGAAGAATTAGATAAAGGATATGTACGGCCTTTAAGGCGTACATATAAGCATACTGTTTGTGGGAAACCTACCTCAATGGACGCAACTATATCTGCCACTTATGCTAGGCAACCTTCGTTCTATACTCACACATTCTGTTATACGTGCGGGGCACATCTGCCTGTACAAGAATTCGTTTGGGTAGCTGATGGAGAAACTGTAGGATCTTAAGCTTAGTTAATAAAGGAATATAATAAATGAAGATAATTTTACCTGTTGTAATTGCATTATTATTGATGATTAGTTTTTTGCCTGCATCGATAGCACATGTAAGTGCTTCGGCCAATCCACCTATCCAAGGTGCAACTATTACACCTAGACTTGTACATCCACATGCAATTGATAACAGTCAACATGTAGTGGAAAAATTACCGAATAGACATTCTTCATCCCATAGTCAAAATAATAAATTACTTGTCACTGCTCCAAGTATCCCCTCTGCCTTACAAGATCCTACACTTCCCATTCCTGGATATTCTTGGAATGCGACTAGTTTTAGTTTAGCTACTCCCACTGATGGAGGAATCGCGGTAGGGCCTAATAATGTTGTGGATATTTATAATCAAGCCTATCAAGTCTTTACAAAGACTGGAGTGGGATCAGGTCAAGTACCTTTAGGGATTCTCTTTAATGCACCACTATCCAACGGGCCGTGTGGGTCAATAGAGTTTGATCCAGATGCAATATATGATAAAACATCGGGACGATTTATTTTAGAAACATATGGTACGGATTCCCTTGGCTTTGATGGTAACTTAGATGGAGCTATTTGTATTGCAGTTAGTGCTACTTCAGATCCTAATGGTGCTTGCAATACCTACGTATTTCCCAATACTGTTGCCTGCGATCTTTTGGACTTCCCTCATATAGCTGTTACATCTGATGCCCTATTTTTAGAAAATAATATATTTGATAATTGTGGTACTGGTTTATATACTGCTACTGGAGGATTTAAGAATGCGCGAGTGTATGCTTTTGATAAAACATCAATGGTAGCTGGTCTTCCCTCTCATTATGTATTTTATAATTTAACTAATGATGCAGCGGGATCGGATCAAATTGCCAGCAGCCTTTGGCCGGTACAACAAGTGCCTACTCCAAGCACCGGCTATTTTATAGCTACAAATGAATGTGATTCCAGCCCTACATGCCCATCGAATTTAAGTGTGTGGAAATGGACAGATCCGTTTGGTGCGTCTAATTTTTCTTTAGTGGGTGGAGTAAATGTTGATCCCTATCATAGCTCAGACTATCCAAACGGGGGGTTAGAGCCTAATAACCCGTTAAATCCTGGTCAGAAGCTTGCAGTATACAGTCCTGACCTATTAGGAGCATCGTTCTATAACAATACTATTTATGCTGTAGGAAGTACGGGTTGTAATCCTGATAATACAGGAGAAACTACCTGTTTGAATTGGTATCAAATTGGTAACATTGATTCTGCTCCAACAATTCTACAAAGCGGACTTGACGGCGCTGACCAACAGAGTTTGTTCTACCCTAATCTAGCCGTAGATCAAAATGGAGATGTGGGAATAGGGTATGGGTACTCTTCTCCTACGGATTATTTCAGCCTTGGATTCACAGGCAGAGCAGCATCCGATCCTATCAATACGCTTGAGACTCCACAAACTATTGTACATGGAACAGGTAATTGGAATGGTCGTATTGGAGACTACGCAGGAACAGCATTAGATCCAGATGGTTGTACCATCTGGCATTTTGAAGAATGGATGAGTGGAAATCCTACAGCACAATTCGGTAATGAATCGCTTTGGATAGCTTCATTTAGATTTCCAAGTTGTACACCAAACGTACCAACTCCCACACCAACTAATACCAGTACAAATACTGTAACAAATACTCCCACTAATACAGCGACAGTAACCGCAACATTCACGAACACTTCTACAGTAACCAATACAAGTACGCCAACAAACACTGTTACGAGTACAGCCACTCCAACGTCTACAACTACAAGCACTTTTACTGCAACAAAGACAAATACACCAACTCCATCATTTACAACAACGAATACAGCAACGCCGACTATAACAAGCACAGCAACTATTACACCAACGGTCACAGTTACACCTTGTCAACACGCTCATAAAGGTTGCTTCACTATGGTTAAGAGGTAATATATAAATCTATATGGATAGGGACTTTTTTAGTCCCTATCCATAACATAACAAAGGAATAATAATTATATGAATTGGGATACAATAAGATTAGTAATTCCTCAAGCTGATCACACTTATCTTTTTGAAGAGGAAAGAACAGAGTTTGACGCGGCAGATGTAAAATATAGACATTATGGTTTATATCGCTGCCCAAAGTGTAAAGCTACAGTTGGTGGCCCTTCCCTTATAGGAACAAAAAATGCAAAAACAACGGTAACTCTTCCTAGAGAAGGCTGCCCAACGGAGTGGGAATGGAATCTAGAAAATAATAAATGGATAAAAAAGCCCGATCCTCTAGAAGTAGCATTAAGAAATTTTTATGGTCCAGATTTCCATACTTCAGCTATAAAAAATAATAATGGCACGTATACGGTAAGTATAACTATACCTAAGTTTGAAAGTAGTTATCTTTATCGGTTAGATTCAGTACGAACTGAATATCTTCATGATTATAAACTAAAAATTCTTTCCATAAAATGGAAAGAAAATATTATAGAAGATTTTGATTTAACTAGGATAAAATTTCCAGTATTAGAAATAATACTTGGCCCTACTGAGCCTACTGAGGATAAAGAGTAATGTATGGACTGTGGTTAATAGATATGCGACTCGGCATAGAAATGCCGGTAGCATTTGAAAAAGATCCTTGGGATTTAACATGGCTTATGGATACTGAACAAGTTGAGCCTTACCAAGATGAGGGATATATAAAATATTATCAAAAAGGAGGGCCATTAGAATGGTATGCTGCACCTAACTTCCCTCCTGGATGTATTCAGAAAAGTGAAGGTGATGAAGATGGGGAGAAAATACTTATTTCATGATTACAGAATGTATACTTTGGGAGATAGATCGAAGTAATCACACAAAGCTAATATTACATAAAAGCACTGACTATGATGAATTACAAAATCTTATTAACCTTAATCCTAATACTCGGCTCTATTGGCTAGGTATGCGTGGAGAATATCACATCAATTATAAACCATTGACTTGGTATATATCGTGTGGTGAAGACGATGAATTAAAACATTACAAGGGATACACACTTATATCATGATTATGTATAGATCCTCAGGTAATATCTTGGACAGCACTTGTAGATGGATTACCATTCCTGTAAATTGTGTAGGAACAATGGGAGCAGGGCTAGCCAAAGGGGCTGCTAAAAAATTTCCTCAACAGGAAAAGGCATATAAACAATACTGTACTTCGAAAGAGTTGCGTATTGGAGTTATTAAAATATGCTCCCCTTTAATATTTTTCCCCACCAAAGATAATTGGCGTAATCCTAGTGAATTGGTCTTTATTAGTAATGGTTTAGATGCCCTTAGACGCCTCTACAGCGCGTCTAAGGGCAGGTTGGGCAGTATAGCTATTCCAGCATTAGGGTGCGGCTTAGGAGGCTTAGAATGGTCTTTAGTGAAACCATTAATAGAGAAATATTTAGGTGATTTGGATATATATGTGGAGGTTTATGTACCGCAATGAAATTAGACCCTAATGATATTAATCCAGTAAATGGATATTACGATAATCATTTCACCAACCACAAAGCTTGGACAGCATTTGGTAAATGGTGGAAGGGTTTTTGGTGGTCTATTGTATTATTAAGTGCGTTTGTTAGCATTTGTGTAATTATATATGTTACATGGGGCTTACCAAACGGGTGGGATAGAAATTCAATACAAGGCCCCATTGTTTCTAGAATTAATGCAACTATAATAAATTCCAATTATTGTAGTGATTGTGGATTTAACGGTGGGCAGACTCATGACTCTTTTGCAGGCATTCCAAATGGTAGATATATGGGTAACACCAATCATCAGCAAAGAATTGTTGAAAAGGGGGATAAAGTTATTTTGAATCTAAATCAAAATGGTGATATATTGAGTTTTGTTGATATTACGGCAGGACATCGATATTGTATGGATGATGCTGATTGTGAATACTAATGAAATCTAAGTCCCAATGGTTTAATGATCCAGTTTTGATTAGTATGGCTACCGCCTTTATAATTGGTATAGTGTTTATACTGATAATGGCTATTCTTATGACAGCCGGTGTTCAATATCCTGGCCCAGTTACAACACGAGTTGAAGCAGTTATTTATGGGATACGCAATGATCGATCCGACATGTATCCACAATTTGCCGCTGTCAATGGAAAGCGTTACAGTACTGATTTAGATGGAAATAATACAATTAATGAAACAATAAGAATTGGAGATAAGGTTCAATTGGATCTTAATTCAGACAATTATGTGATTACATTTATTGATGAGACTGAACAGACAAGTATATGTGCATATGCAGCAAAGTGTGAATATTAGTGAATGAAGATGATTTCCTATTTATAGGACCAATAGTATTTTCTGTATTAGTAGTTATTATAATAATGGTCATAGCTTTAACACATATGCCCTCTACTCCTACAGTAAAATATTATAGTGGAACTATAATAGCTATAGGGGATTCAAGTACTCGATACTCAGATTATATTTACCCTGTACTTAAACTTACCAACGATAAAAGATATACAGTAGAGTTAGATGGTACGAATACGGATTATAGAACAATGGTCATTGGTGATAGAGTTACCGTTGGTATTGCGTCAGATAATACTGTTGACAGTATACAGGATACTACTCCTAAGAATTCTATCTCAATATGCATTGAGCAATATGCATGTTCTAATAAATAAACTGGAGGAAAATAATGACAGTAAATGAATTAATTGAGTTTTTACAAACAGTACCGGGATGGTACGATATAGTTATGTCCTGTGATGGGGAAGGAAATAATTTCTCAATACTTTCGGATAGTGCTATATGTGAATATATACCTGAAACTAAATGGTATGGAGAAATTCGTGATGAAGATTGGTACGAAGATATAGATGATGGGGATCTAGAGGAAGAATACGAACCAAACGCAGTAGTACTCTGGCCGGTAGGTTAATGACACTAGGAGAATTTAGAAAGGCAACGGAAGGAATGGATGATAACCTTCCGTTGGTTTGCAAATATGAAGGCGTTGAAATTTGGTGCGGCTATGTCGGAGAAGAATCTGCTAAAGTTGCTTTTGAATCAATATATGCAACAGATGAATATATAAACGGACATTGGGAGCATGTCTCTGTGACAGCAGTTATTATTAGCACAATAACTGCTGAGGAAGAAAAACTTATTAATAGAACATGGGATGAAATAGTTAATAAAAAATGAAAGTACATTTTATCACCACCGAATCTGGCGATTGGGTTACTATGTATATAGATGGGGAATATATTACTGGAGGTCACTCCATTCCTATTACTGATGTAGCCGCAGCAATCCTTGGACCGGGAAATGTAACAGATGAAGAATGGCCTGGTGATACTCCATTAAGTACATGGAATGAGGATTTATATATTGAATTAAGCGGAGGTATGGAAAATTTAGAGTATATTGATTCACATATTCGTCCTAGAATAAAAGATGAATGGGATGATTATTGTGATTGTGGCGAAGAAAATTGTTCGATATGTTATAGAGAGGATTAAGAATATGATTAATGACGAAGAATTATTGATTGTAAATCAAGACGAAGATCAGGATGGTTGTGGTGATCATTCATGTCCTATTTGCCATCCAGAGGATGACGATGATGAGGAATATGATTCTGATTGGGATTCATGGGATGAAGATGATTGTGACTGTGATTTTTGTTTAGGATTAATTGATGAAGACGAAGAATCGGATATAGAATTTTAATGAGAATAATTATAGTAGCAGCTATCCTACTAGCCATTGGGCTAGTAGGATATGCAATTAAGAATGTGAAACTGAGTCTTGACTAAAATACATATAGATTTTCACGATGAAACATATCCCGGCTGGGCGTGTCTTTATATAGATAAAGTTTTAGTTTATGAAAATGATGTACATGATTTATTGGGTTTTGTTCAAGCAATAGCCGGTAGCGAAAACGTAAGCTATCGTGAAAACGTAAGTGAAGAGGATGATTATCCTAATTTTGAAGAAGAGGAAGCAGTAGCAAAGCTACGTGCTTCTACGGCAAAAATGTATGAGCAACCTTTAACTTCTGAACAAAAAGAAGAACTCAAAGGGTGGGAAAGACTTCAAACAAAGGCATTCGATGAATTATGGGATCAACAAATACAAGTTGGAGAAGTTTATCAATCGGGTGATTGGGATATTCATACTAATAAGGATTGTAATAATGACCACTAATTATACGTTAGCTATTTGTAACGCTATGGGGATTTACGCTAAACCTTTCCAAGAGGAAATAAATAGTGTGGATGAGGAAGATATTCGTCATTGGATCTGGGTTGCAATGTGTGATCGTCCAAAGCTTTGGACAGGCCAACAAGAATATTGGGATGAAATGTTTAAGAATTATAGAACAACTAATCCTTGGTATAACGCACTAATGGCTGCAAGGATTATAGACGTTATGCATAAAATGCAAAATGAAGGTGAATTATTGTTTTACGCAAATGGTATCAGACTTTTGAATGATCCTAATGCTAAGTTTTGGAGAAATAAACCCACTTCCTTCCTTGGTAGGCTTCATGATTGGGTTGTAGGTTGTTAAAGATAGAATGGAGATAGTTTAATTATGTGTTGTGGTACGTGTGAAGATTCAATAGCATATATGGAAGAATGGCACAAAACGCACGACGGTTCGTGCGTTTGTGGGGCGGGGTGTTGCTGTATTGATGGATGTGTAGGTGCCTGCCAGGGGCACAATATTTTAGAGCCTGTACTTGAAAAACAATTCAACAGTGAATCATATGGTAAAAGATTTACTGAATTTGAATTAAGCTTGAGAAATATTATTAATTTCTCAAGCCTTGAGCAATATTCCGATACACCTGATTTTATATTAGCTACATATTTAGTGTCTTGTTTAGAAGCATATAATGATGCTGTCCGACATAGGGAAGCTTGGTTTGGTAGACCTATAGGAACTAAATAATGTGTCTCACTGATGAATGGTTAAGTAGAGCGCCAAAAACTTATAAGAATAATCATAGGTACTTTTATGTAAAAACTTCAGCATTTACCCCTTGTTGGGGGTGTGATGAAGTTGAGAGTGAGATTGGTCAATTTACTCGAACATTTAAATCTGGATCACATGGGGGAGTAGGTGAGCACACATACAGGAGAATAATCAGACTTGATCATAGTTTTGAGGGACATTGGGCTGATCGTGGAGGCGTTTGGGAAACACATAGTAAGCTCGTAACCCATCTTGGACAGTGCCCTAATTGTACATATGAGAAAATATGTGATGATTTAATGCAGATTGCTAGTTTATGGATTCATGAAGAAGAGGGTTTTGATGAAAGTTCTTAAAAAGGGTGTTACCCATAAAACCTGGACAGCAAAAATAGATTGTATTGAATGTAAGGCCCAACTTGAAGTAAATTCAAATGATATTTATAGAACTAAAGATGAACCTTGGGATCGTTTTTACTTTCCTACATATTTTATAATATGTCCTGAATGTGAAGAAGAATCATATGTTGATGTTCCTGAGTATGTGGAGAAAGTAGCAACGGAAAGGCGTTAATGAAAAATAATTGTAGAGGCTGGGCCGACGCAACTCCTGATTCACCTTTTCATCCATATAATTGGAGTGTACGAACATATCACTATATTTATAAGGATAATAAATTAAATACTCTTAGAATACACGGAATTATAGCAACTGAAGTTGATGGGTATGGTGACTACACTATTTATGGATACCCACAACTAGAAGTATTAGAACTTACTAAAGAATATGATCAATATGAAGTATGGAAAGTACATAATAAAGTTATCGATCATTTAATACATTGTTTAATTTGTACTGATAAAGCTTTATGTGATAGGTTTTATGAAGACTTTAACTTCCCTAAACACATAGATGACCACGATCCTAGTGAGGATTGGGATATTCCATTTTAAATGGTAAACTATTTAACACTCCGTCAGTATATCAGTATACTGACGGAGGCTATCCAAAGTGGTATACTGAGAGAGTTGAAAGGGTCTTTACAAGCAAGTAAAGACCTGATATACTGAAGGTATATTGTCTGGTAGCTAAATGGTACGGCAGCCGCCTGTTAAGCGGAAGATTTATAGGTCCGAGTCCTATCCAGACAGCTAATAACAGTTGATTAATAAAGGAATAATATAAGGAGAAATATAATGGCAGAAACAATTGTAGCCCAACCTTGGCCTAATGTTGGAGATGTAATTCCTCAAGCTGTCCAAGACACAGACGGTAAAGTATATATCTATCCATTCCGATGGCAATTTGGAGATCGTCAGGTTGAGGGAATGGGTACTGCTGAATATGCAATTCGACAGCAATTTATTGCAGGTGCTCTTACTGAGCAAGAAGCTGAAGGTGCGGCAAATAATAATGGTGTAGCTAATTTCAGCGTAGTGCGAATCGGATAAAGACAAGAGGGCTTAGAGAATTAAACCTACTAGCCCAATTATTCCAGAGTGTTGTAAAGGTAGCAAAATCAGCCCTGACCTGATTAGTGAGAATTCGAGTTTTTCCTCTGGAGCTTACTAGGGAATGTTGTAATCAGTAGCAAAACAGTCCTTGAAATTGTTAGTAGTGGAGCAAAGCCACTTTCCCTAGCTATATATTTTTTCTTACCTATTAATTAATATTTAGATTGTTAATATGGCAAAAAAACATAAGCATCCATACAAAATAAAGAAACATAAAATATTAATGACCGAGTATTCGGTCATTAATACTAATACGAAAGAAATTATGTTTGTTAGTAGGAGTGAACATTTGGCTAAAGTAGAACTTGATATGCTGACCAACAGGGCTTTAGTTAAAGCTGCTAAAACAAGCAAAGCTCCTTGTTGTAAACATCACAACTATCTAGTAATTAAATATCAAGATACTGGTCCAACATGGGGATGTTCTATATGTGGGTATCAATACATTACTAACAGATATGGGTTGATGGAGGAAGTAAACATAATATAGTTAAGCCAATATAGTGTAGAGGCCCAGCACAACATTTTCGTAAAATGTAACCCGCCGTTCAAATCGGCGTATTGGCTCCATCAGGGCAAGACTTATCCCTGAGCGCAAGCTAGCTTGCGTAGTCTCTCTTTCTACAGTTTAGAGGCTAAATAAAGCTGTACATTAGGAAGTCTAGCAGTACTTCCCCGGATAAACTGTTTGTCTGATCTTACGCCGGATTCACAGAAATAACAAAGAATTCGGCAAGCTTGCCCTATTAGCTTAACTGGACAAAGCAAGATTTTCCTAAAATCTTAGATGCAAGTTCAAATCTTGTGTAGGGTACAACTTGAAGAAGTATAAACTTATGCCATGCCGCTATAGTGTAGCAGACAGCACAAAAATCTTCTAAATTTTTAGCCACGGCGCAAATCCGTGTAGCGGTACTAAAGTATCCCAGTAATTTAATTACTGGGATACTATTAATAATAGAGAGGTAAATAATGTCACTTTTTACATGGAAACAAGCTTATCCTGAATCAGAACTGTATTGGGGAAACAGTGATTCAGGATTTCTAGATTGGTTAATTCTCGGTGTTGATACAGAAAGTATTGATAAAGGAATGTATGAAGTATTTGTAATTGATAGTGAGTGCAATTATATTACCAATAAAAAATCTATAAAATGTTCATCTTTGGATGAAGCAAAGCTAGAATCAATAAAAATGTTAAAAGATCTATTATACGGAGCACATAATTTAGTTGATTTTGAAATCAATTCAACAGAGGTATCATAATGGAAGGTCAGCCATTGACGAAGCAAGCTAATTCGAAATTAGTTATACGTACCAACGTATTAGGAGTTTGATTCCCCTACCTTCCGCTATCTTAATGGCTATCCAAAATGTATTCCTTGTGCTAAAATTGATTTATGATCCAATTATAGAAAGGAATATATTATGAGTGACCCAATAGACAACACAGCAACAATAGCACAGTTACGACAAGAAATAGCAGACGCAGCAGCCCTTTTGGATGGCCCTAATTACCCTTCAGTGGGCGGCGGTGCCCTCATGGCAGCCACAGCGGCACAGTGCGACCAACTAGCCGCCCTTGTGCCTCATACGCTCCCACACAAATGGTTTATATTGGGTATGGGATTTACATATTGTATGCTTTGTGGAATTCAACAACCGGCAGGATACATAGAAACACCATTTACCATTACTGCTCATTATGGGATAAATCAAACAGAGATACAAATTGATGGACAAGTTTCAACTGCATGCACAAGTATTTCTGAAATATATTATAGTTTGCATGTTCCATCCAGTGCCAATGTAGAGAAAACTTCTTTTGAAGTAGCAAGTACTTCAAAAGTACGGGTAGAGTTAATTGCTGACCAAGCAGATGGTAGTTGCTTTATTTCATTAAATGTAACTACTGGAGCATCAGCTAATCAGGTTGATGTGGGAGTTACCGTAAGCGGATCATCAACAAGTACATTTAGCGGTGTAACCGGAACACCTATGACAATAACACTATAAAGAATTGTAAAGCAGTATACAAAGCCTTTGTACACTTTAGTACAAAGGCTTGTGTCTCTAGACTGGGTATGCTATACTAAAAGAGTAGAGATCATATTATTTAGGCACTTCTAGCATAAATGGAAAATGCCTTCGGCTCTTACCCGAAAGGATCTCAGATCGTACCTGAGGAAGTGTACAATAGCACATACATATTTATGTATGTGCTATATTTATCTCAGTTGCGACTCTGCCTTATAAGAAAGTAGAACAATGGCAAAGATAGTAAAGCCTGGTAAAAATGTTACTCTTTATAAAGCCCCATTCAATGTAGAAATTACATGTAATAAATGTGGGTGTAAATTTATAGAGGAAGGCTGGAACGGACTCCTTTATCCAGTATTCAAATGGTCTTTCTGGATGAATTCTGAACTCCCGACAGATCGCTGGAAAGCAAATTGTCCAAATTGTCATATGGAGGTAGTTGTTAAAGGAATTCCTTACAAAGCACACATCTAAAATTTAACCCTCACAAATGAAATAAGGAAAATAATGTACAGAATTATGTCGGATGATTTATTTGGTCCATTAATAGCGCTTATTTTACTAATGCTCAGTTGTGCTTTTATACTTGCATTTGTAACATGGCCCACCCCTAGTAACCATTACAGCAATATTATTTCCACCCATACTGTAACAGTAACGGATACACGATGATTGAATTTATTGAGAGGCATGATTTAGAGGAACTTGTTGCGTATGCGTGTATATTCACCTTTATTATTATACCCGGACTTCTTGCCTTTATATTGGGTATAATATTCTCAGTAGCTTGGGTGTTTACAGGGAGATAGATATGGAATACAGTAAAGATTTCGTTTTTACTCATGATGGGTATAGATCCACAAAGAAAGGAAAACGATTATTTAGACATCGACTAGGAAGGTTTATACTAACCGATGAAGGTGGAGGAACAATGCTTGTCATTGTTCTATTATTATGTATTCTTATGCCGGTAGGCTATTATGCAATAGATAAAAGCTATTTCAGTAGCTATTCTCGTGACTACCCCCTTAAAGATACAGCGTTAGTTGTATCAAAGGATGTTATTCCGGCAACATCAAATACAGGAAATAAAGTACAAGTTGCTGTCCAGGATAGGGACAACGGAAATCGCTACGTACTTACCTTGGACAGCACTACGTTTTGGGCTTCACTCGCTATAGATGATACAGTGAAGCTTGGATTTAATTCATCGGGCGATGTGGAAAACATCGGATTCAGAAACACGAATGATTGTTTAGGTTGCCAAGGCAACAGTTGGTCTTAGAGGGTAGTTACACATGTCGGAAAAAACACGATCAGAAGGTAATCTTTGGGGAGCAGTAATTTCGACAGCCTTTTCCTGTTCTTTATTCTTTTTTATAATAGGCTCTGTCACAGCAAGAGATTCCGCAGGTACGCATAATACTCAAGCACGTATTGTACAAATGATCTCCGACAATCAAGTTAATGGTCCTGAAACTATCTTTCAGGATAAGAAAGGTTTATATATTTCTCACATTTATGATGCAATGTTTAAAGTTGGTGATGTAGTGAATCTCAAATTAGCTACTAACAATAATGTAACGGCAATTACCTCTCTGTCAAATTCAAGTAAATTTATCTGTATGGACTGGTGCTAAAAATGAACGATAGTGGGATGGGATGCTTTTCATTTATAGCAATGATACTTGTAGTAGTTATTATTGCTTCGATTGGCTTAACTTGGGCTGTCCAAGATTCTAGTCAGATTGGGAGAGTAGCACAGATAGATCCTCCTGGTTTAATTGGTCCTGATACACTTATTCAAGCGTATTCAAACGGTAGCAGGTATAGTCCTCAATCATGGAAGTTAAATCATGTATATCCAGGATTAAAGATTGGCGATCAAGTAATGGTTTGGATCTCGTGGCGAGGTTTTGGGAGTCTTGATAAAGTTGAATCCAATAATCAAATTATCTGTAATGGGAATTGTTAAATAATATGGATGCTGAAGATCTAATATTTGGAACATTTATAATTGGGGCTATAGTTTTTGTAATTGCGTTATTTATATGGATATTAGCTTTCCAAATTCCAAGTGAACAACGGGCAGCAAGTGATATTCATGTAGTTGTTGTGCAAGAATATTCGATTAATTCACCCTTCGGCCCTGAAGTTGATTTCCGTAACGTTAACAACGGTACAATCTATAAGGCGCACATCATACTTCCAGATGTGCAGATTGGTCAATCAGTTATTCTGGATACTGATTATAGAAATCAAAGTGTGAACAAGATTATTGTTCCTCATAAATATGAAATCTGTATGGACAACTGTTAAATGTCAACAACAAAAGAGGATTTGAGTAGATGGTTTGATAATGGGTTGCTTGTACAAGCAACCCATATGATCATTGTATGCGATACATATGACTATGAGGATTTTCCTGTGTATGTGTATGCTACCCAAGATGTTAAGGCAGAGCAAGCCCACCAAGCAAATAAGCCCATGCAAAAAATCATGGAAATATATAATTTATCTTTAAATAAAGAGGTTCAGCTTAATGAGCCAAGATCGTATAATATTTGATGGATTTCCTCGATTGTGGCTTAGGCTTGTTTACACGATTACTTATCGTCTGCTTCTTGGCAGGCGTTGCTTTCTGTGCTATACTTGTAGGAATAGTTTGGATAATTTTACACTTCCTATAAGGAAGAAAGGGAATAAATGACAAGTACACTAATTTTTAACGATTACGCCGCTGACTGGTGCCGCCCATGTAAAGACATGGAGCCAATTCTTTACGAGTTGAAAGATATATACGGATTCACCTTGAATAAAATCAATGTGGATGATGATACAAAAGCTGCCCAAGACAATGGAATTATGAGCATACCTACTCTTATTGTAACTACCCAAGATGGGGTTACAGTGGAAAGAATGGTTGGATTTCAAACTAAGGCAAAGCTGGAAGCACTTATTAAAAAGTATCTAGTGGGGAAAAATGGATAGCGAACGATTTACAGTTTATAATGATAACTTTGCTTTACTGTTAAAAGAGTTTATACAGTATGTAAAGATTGCCGCACAACACCCTGAATGGGTGTTGTCGGCAGTACCGGGAAGTGTCTACATAATCTCTCCTGACCGCCCATTAGTTGATGGAGATGTGTATTATGAATTAGCAAGGAAAACAGTTCATATTACGGATCAGGGAACAAGAGTAGATCGTTACTCTTTGGATTGGGATTTAGATCCTGAGTAACTAGATATTTTTTCGATTCCAATATCCTGGTGGTGGAACATCGATATTCCATTCTTGACATTTTTGTGTCACATTAATGCCGGAAGTTCCTAAATCTTTTGCTATTTTTTCTCTTGACTTTTCCCATATAAGTTTATTAAGATCTTCTTTCACCGGCCAGAGTGTTTTGTTTGCCCTATTCCAATACCCTCTTTCAGGTAGCGGTATATTTAATTTTTTACACCTTTCTCCTACAGTATGATTATCTACACCTAATTGCTCTGCAACCCTGATTAGAGATTTCTCCCAAACAAGTTTTGTTAATTCCTCTTTAGAGGGCCATATAATTTTAGTAGTTGAAACCATATTCAAATGTTTATTTAATTTTTTTTCTGATTGTCTTCTATTTTTTCCACAATAATTAGGCGTTAAAGCATGGCAATTAGAGCACAATAACTTTAAGTTGGTAATAGTATTATCTATATTATTACCATTTATGTGATGTAGTTCTAGAGGTATTGGCACATTTATATTATCTTTTTTCCATACGCTTCTGTTACATTCATAACACATATGTATAAATATACCCTCATTAATTAATCGTAATTTTAATTGAGTGCCGTCCACGGGGTATTTATTTAATAAATAATCTTTTAAAGGTTTTTTGTTAGATTTATTTAGATATCTATTAAAGTGTGATATATTAATATCGTTTGATGAAATGTAATTCTTAACAGCAGTAGCGTCTTTGCCCCTGAAAGGAACATTTAAAGTTTTGCATACATCTCGTATGCAAAATGATACTTTACAGGCATCTACTACTTGCTGATACGAATATGTATGATCTTTCTTTGCCATAGTGGTATTTTCCTTCAATTTAATATACAAACAACCCTACAATAGATTATAAAGTATATTGACAAATTTGTCAATAT
>Ga0134128_10001824_pt1 | contig 26895 bp, 36 predicted proteins | sample KB31754_FD_96462 | JGI IMG/M metagenome (GOLD analysis project Ga0134128, IMG submission 96462) | Terrestrial soil microbial communities with excess Nitrogen fertilizer from Kellogg Biological Station, Michigan, USA - KB3-175-4 | ecosystem: Environmental > Terrestrial > Soil > Unclassified ...
TATCTTTCGTTGGGTTCAAACCTTGGCGATCGTGCCGCCCATTTGAAAGGGGCCATCAAACGTATGGACACCCTGGGCAAAATAATGGCGGTTTCATCGTTCTACGAAACTGAACCGGTAGAACTCACAGCCCAGCCCTGGTTTCTTAATTGCGCCGTCGAACTGGACACCGAAAAGATGCCAAAACAACTGCTGACGTCGATTTTCGACATCGAAGAGGAAATGGGACGGCGCCGCGTTCAGAAAAAAGGCCCGCGCACCGTCGACATTGACATACTGCTGTTTGGGAATTCGATCATCAAGGCCAAGGGGCTGACCATCCCGCATCCCGCCATGCACGACCGCCGCTTCGTGCTCGAACCCCTGGCGGAAATTGCGCCGGAGATTCGGCACCCGATATTCAAGCGCACCATACGCGAATTGAGAGACGCGTTGCCGCCGGGACAAGAGGTAAAGCGGGCGTAGGACGTCAGACCTCGAAGGTCACATCAACAAATAGAAAAACTTCAAGTTTAGTTATGACGCCCGACGTCCGACGTCTGAGGTCGAAGTTACGGCGTAATGAGTCGGCTGCCCACGTCTTCCGGCGCGGCAATCCCGGAGGGCTTTTCCGGAAATTGGGCCAGCAGAAAGTCGACGAATGCTCGGGATTTCGGCCTTCCTGAGGTACGGCCGTGGGCCATGCGTACCAGGAAAACCAGGGCGCGCAGCACTTCCGAATCGCGCAGCTGCACATATCCCACGTGCTTTTGTTCGGCCTCGCGATATTCCTTCACCATGTCTTGCACTTCGGCCACGACTGCGTGTTGAGCCGGGCTGGCAATGGGATTCTCGTAGTGCAATCCCGAATTGACCAGCGTCTCCCAGGTTTTTGTCAGGGCGGTGAGGGCTGCGATCAGGTCCGGGTCGTTCAAGCTGCGGTCGGCGCGAACGCTCTTGGACAAAGCAAAAGTCAAGCCCATGAGCAGATGCTCGTGCTGATAAAGAAACTGGTCTTCGACCTCCACTTGCACAAACAGATCGGCGGGGTTCATGTCCCCTATGCTGCGCTGCTTCTCATGCTCGCGCGCCTGCTGGAGATAGACGCAGCCACTCGGGCAATCGAGCGTCACCTCGCGCTGCTCGCCACAGCATTGCGGGCAGATGCGTCCATGGATGGCCGGGCAGAAGCGTTTTTCCTTACGTTTTTTGCAAATCGCACAGCTCACGAGTTGGGTCTCCCGAAATCATTATGACATCAGCCAATAAAGGCGCGAGCGTCCTCGCTCGTGCTCGGCGTCCTCGTATTGTCGGTCGACCATCGGTCGTTGCCGCTGCCGCACGAGCGCGACGCTCGCGCCTACACTGGCGGAATCAGCTGTTTTGGGACCGCCGACACCCGCGGGAATGCGATTTTTGCGGTCTTTTGAGGGTTCCATCTCAAGAAATCCGCATAAAATGCGGCTAAAACGTCGCTTTTCCACAGAACGCTGGTATAAGATAGGCGCACATCGCAGGAAAATTTCAGCGAATTTAGAGGAGGCTTCATGGCTTCAGGTTTGACCAAGACACAGCTCGTCCGCCATCTGGCGGAGAAGCTCGAGACCAACAACAAGACTGCAGCAGCGTTTCTCGAACAGCTTACCGACGTCGCCGTTAAAGAGACCAAGAAAAACGGCATCTTTGTGATCCCCGGACTCGGCCGCCTGGTGAAGGCCCATCGCAAGGCCCGCCTGGGACGCAATCCTCAGACTGGTGAACCCATCCAGATCAAAGCTAAGACGGTCGTGAAATTCCGCGTCGCCAAAGCAGCCAAGGACGCCATCGCCCCCAAGAAGTAGTTTTCTTTCCGAGTTCTGTGTAAAGGCCGGCTGAGAAGCCGGCCTTTGGTGTCATGGGAAGAGTTCCTCAATGCGGGTGCCCTACTATTTAGCGTACTCGTTCTTCACGACTTCTCCGCCCTTCATCACAAACTTCACCCGTTCGAGCGTGGTAACGTCCTGCAGCGGATCGCCGTCCACGGCGATGATGTCCGCCCACTTGCCGGGCTCGACTGCGCCGATCTTGTCCGACCAGCCCAGCAGGTCGGCAGCGTTGATCGTCGCCGACTGAATGGATTGCAGCGGACTCAATCCCAATTTCACCATCACAGCAAATTCATGTGCGTTCAGCCCGTGGGGATAGACCGCCGCATCTGTACCAAACGCTACTTTGACTCCACTGGCGAAGGCGCGGGCCACGTTTTTGCGGGCCGCCGGCATCACTTCACGGCCCTTCGCAACCATCTCCGGTGGAACGTGCAAGCGCTCCGCGTTGTCCAGAAACCAGTCGGCGAGATACAGCGTCGGCACCAGGTAGGTGCCGTTCTTCTTCATCTCGGCAATCGCGGCATCGTCAATATAGGAACCGTGCTCGATGGAATCCACGCCGGCCTGGGAGGCCCAGAGAATACCCTGCGCCCCATGCGCATGTGCCGCGACCTTGCGTCCCAGGCGATGGGCGTCAGCCACGATGGCCTTCATCTCCTCCAGCGTGTACTGCGAAGCCTGGGGATTGTCACCGTGCGAAAGCACGCCTCCGGTGGCGCATATCTTGATCAGGTCGGCGCCGTATTTGATGACCTGGCGAACCTTGTGCTGCACCCCTTCCACCCCGTCGGCCACGCCCCCGGCAGTGGCGTGGTATTCGTCAGGCAGCAGGTTCTCGTCGCAGTGCCCACCGGTAATACCGAGAGGCGGCCCGCTCACCAGCATGTGCGGTCCGGGAACATCGCCCGCGTTGATGGCATCGCGCAGCGCGACGTCGCTATAGCCCTCGGCTCCGACGTTGCGCACGGTGGTGAAACCGGCCTCGAGAGTGAGACGCGCATTACGCGCTCCAATCAGGGTTGCCCGCGGAATCGAGATACCCAGTCCTTCATACCCGACATCTTGCGGGTCGCCGGTCATATGGGTGTGCGCGTCGGTTAAGCCCGGCAGAACGGTGGCGTTCCCCAGATCGATTAAGCGGTCGCCCGGCGAGCGGGTGGCCTGCGCGAATGGGCCCACGCTGACGATCTTGCCACCGTCGATCACGATGGCCTGGTCGGTGAGAGTCTTACCGCTGCGGACATCCAGCAATTTGCCGCCGTGAAGAATGACTCTGCCCGCGGCTTTGGGTTGTTGGGCGGTTGCAAAAACACCAAAGAAAAATAATGAAAGTGCGATTGCGGAAGAAATTTTTCTGGCTGCTTTCTTCATTCATTCCTCGTTGATTTTTTTGCTTTCTTTCGCTCCTTCGGAGCTTGGTCAATGATTGCAACGTACCCCGGTCTCGGGCCCGGGGCTCCGCTCTTGCGCCGCTTCGCGCTCTGGGCCATGCCAATCTCGGTCATTCCTATCTTTTTTGGGCAGGTTGGCGCCGTCCGTCCAGGCCCCACTCCTGGCCGGCATCGGCCACGAAGAAGATTACAAACAGAAACAGCAGCGGCAGGTGGTCGAGTTCGGCGCCGAAGTAGTGCCACACTGAAATTCCCTGTCCCGGCTCCCACCAGGTGGCAAGTGTGAGGCTCAGCATGTGCAATGCGCCCAATGCCGATGCCGGCCGTACCCAGATTCCCAGCAGCAGGCACACTCCAATAAAGAGTTCGACGACTCCCACCAGATACCCAAAGAAAACCGCGTGCGGCAGCACCAGGTTCACCAGAATTGGCTTATAGAAGCTCACTGCGCCGTTCTGGATGAAGCCCTGGAGGTTCTCCTGGAACCCTCCATGAGTGAACTCGGGGCCAAAGATCTTGTACTGACCGAAAAGCAGGAAGAACACAGACGTGGCCATGCGAACGACCGCAATAGTCTTGGGAAGGGCACCAGAAATTTTGCGCATCAGAGTCTGTATTTTATCCGGACGCCGGACTCAAGCGGGATTCAAGCCCGAACCTCTGCCGGAATCGGGGCCGGAGGCTTGGCTGCGACAACCCATGCGTCTAGCCACCCGGCCCGTCATTGGTGACGTACTGCTCGAGCGAATCCAGTTCGTGGCTGAGATCGTCGATGCGCTGCTCCAGCAGGTTGCGGATGGAAAGCATGCCCAGCAGTTTGCCTGAATTGTCCACTACCGGCAGATGGCGAAAGTGCCGCTCCAGCATGATGGCCAGCGCCTCGCCCGGCCGCGTGGATATCGTCGCCAGTTCCACCGGGGTGGTCATCAGTTCCCGCACCGGCGTCGCCTCGGGATCGCGGCCCGTCAGCGACAGCTTGCGCAAAACGTCGCGTTCGGAAAAGATGCCCGCCACCCGGCCTTCACGGTCGACCACGCCCACGGCTCCGACATGCCGTTCCAGCATCAGGCGGATAGCGTCGGCCGCGCTGACCTCGATTTGCACTGAAGCGACATCTGCATCGCAAAGTTCCAGGACGCTCATAAGAGACTCCTTGGTACGGCCGGGATCGGGACTCGACCATTACAGAGAATTCCGCATTATGACCTGCTCGGCACGAGTGTCAAGAAGATTCATCGGAACCATGCTCTTGGCATCTCCGATCAGAGAAAGTGGGCTAGCGGGATAGCTTAACGGCGTTCCACAGAATGATGCCAATGCTCAGAGCGGCGAATGCGAGCCGATGATACCCGCGAAGCTGAACAGGAATACGACATTCGGAGCTTTCATCGACGCACCCGAGCGGGCTTCCTTTGCTGGCTTCGCCGTCAACTTCGCCTTGAACAGGTCCGCTCTCATACTCATTTAGCTTCGTTCTTGAAGACCCCGCCATCCTTCATCACAAATGTCACGGCTCCCAGCACGTTGATGTCGCGCAGCGGATCGCCGTTGACCGCGACGATATCGGCGTAGGCACCCGACGCCACCACACCGATCTGGCCCGTCATGTCGAGCATGTCGGCTGGGCGCGAGGTCGCGCTCTTGATGATCTCCATGGGTGTCATGCCGAACTCGGCCATGCGGGGGAATTCCTGCGCGATCGGTTCCGTCCATGGAATACCGCCGATGTCGGTGCCGAAAACAATCTTGACTCCCGCCTTCAGGGCCTTCTGAAACGAGACTCCATGCTCCGAGGCACGTTTACGATCGCGCTGACCGACGGGAGTGTCGGCCGGGGCCCAGTCGTGATAGTAAGGAGCGAGCGTGGCGCAATACCAGGTGCCTTGCTTCACCATCTGCGCGATCTGCGCGTCGGTGATTTCAAGGCCGTGTTCGAGCGAGTCGCATCCGCCGTCCAGGGCGCGCTGCAACCCGATCCCGTTGTAAGCATGGCAAGCGACCTTCTTGCCCCAGCCATGGGCCTCGTCCACGATCGCCTTCAGTTCTTCGACGGTGAGCGTGGGTTGGGAAACCAGCTCGCCATTCTTTCCCACCCATGAACGATGGGTCATGTACACCTTGATCCAGTCTGCGCCGCCGTCAAGCTGTTCGCGCGTTGCCTTGCGCGCCTCGACCGGACCATCGATGATCTGCGCGCCCTTGGGCATCACGAGTTCGGGCGCGTAGCCTTCGAGGTTGTACCCACCGGTGGTAGAAATCGCGCGGGTGACAACGAACAACCGCGGCCCGGGGATGTAGCCACCCTCGATCGCCTCCTTGATTCCGACGTCGCCGTAGCCCGCGCCTTCAGTCTCAAGATCGCGCAGCGTGGTGAAACCCTGCTCCAGGGCGCGCCGGGCCGCAACCGTGGCCCGCGCCGCGCGAAAGGCCAGCGGATATTTCAGGATGTTGGCGTCATAGCCGCCCTGCGCCGGGTCTTCACCCTGCAGGAAGATGTGGGTATGGGAATCGATGAGGCCGGGCAAAACGGTAGCGTGAGACAGGTCGATGGTGCTGGCGCCGGCAGGAATTTTCGTGGCGGCAGCGTCTGAAACGCTTTCAATGCGGTTGCCGCGAATCACGATGACCTGATCGCGGCGAGGCTGGTCGGACTTGCCATCAATGAGCACGCCCGCACGAATGACGGTGACGGCCGGCGCGGTCTGGGAATGAAGGGTCGAGACGGTTAACAACGCAACGATCAGGCTGAGTAGAGAACGCATGTCCACCTCGGTTCGGGTGGGCATAATACATCTTTAGCGTAGCCCGTCCAAGCTCCCGCTTGGGCGGGGATTTCTCTTTATGGTAGGAACCCCAAGGCTTGGAGCCTCTGGTGGATCGAACCTAGCGGATCACATCAAAACCCCCGCCCAAGCGAACTTGGACCGTGCATCCTCCTTCAGCCATCGATGACAGCGTCGGCCTCAATCTCGACCAGCATCTCTGGCGATATCAGCGCGCTGACCTGCACCATTGACGTTGCCGGGCGAATCTCGCTGAAATACTCACCATGCGCCTTGCCGATTTTTTCCCACTCAGCGATGTTGATCACATACATCCTCGTGCGCACTACGTCTTTCAACGCTGCCCCCGCCTTCGCCAACGCCGACTCGATGTTCTTCAAAATCTGGATGGTTTGCGCGCTCGCATCGCCGATGCCGACGATCTTGCCGTCCGGGCCGGTGGCCGTCGTCCCGGACACATGCACGAAAGAGCCAACCTTGACTGCACGAGAGTAACCGACAATGGGTTCCCACTGTACGCCACTGGAAATGTTGGTGCGTTCCATTTTGCCTCCGTAAATCATTGTAGCTTGGCGTGAACCAGCGAAATTAGCAGCCAACGGCGTCTTCTGCCAGCAGTTATGTACAGAAAATCAGGCATGAAACCTTTCGATCACGTTGAGGTTCTAAGTAAATAGGAAATATCGATTTGGGGGACTTACAAAAGTCACTTGCCTTGGCCAGCCAGCTGAGGTTAAGTAGGACGAACGAAGTGCTGTGACAAACCTCGCGTCACTCGGGGTTTTTAGGATGGAGGTGAGATCCAGAATGATTCCGGAATCGCATCCCTTGCAGCAGTTGTTCATCGAGCTCGTGGGCCGGCACTATGCTGAAGAGATCGGACTGCGCGATCCTCAGATTGTGAACTACGTCGCCCACCTGATGGCCGAGTTCTGCGATGTCGAGGAATTGTTCCGAATCCGCAATGCCGGAGGCCAGCCGCTGACCGATGTCGGCGAGATGCTGGTGGAATCGAATCCTGTGTTCGGCCCCGCCCCTTCCTTCGACCGCGAGCGCCAAGTGCGCAAACACATCGGCGACTACACTCTCTTCTTTACCGGGATGTTTCCCGAGAGCATCAACCACTTCCGCTTGCGCCGCCACCGAACGGAGAACTTCGTTGACTGGATCAAGGCGGGCAAGGAAAGCTACTACATCGTCTCCAAGTTCGAGCACTTCGAATATGCCAAGGTGGCGCCGCTCTTCGCCAACCTCTCGCAGAATTTCGAACAGTGCGTGTACGGGCTGAACCTGGTAAAGAATGAACTGCAAGAGATGCAGCATCCACTGGTGCAGCGCGCCACCGATCTGCTGATGTAAAACCCACAGTGTCATCCCGGGCGCCGCTTGAGCCGCGCTGGGGCGGTGAGAGCAAGTCCGGGGACCCTAGCCTTCCACCGACTGATCAGCTCATAGTGTCCTTCGACTGCCTGAAACGTTTCGCAAGCGAAGCGCTGCTCGCAGCTCGGGATGACAAATGGAATATTTATGGGATGGTTGCGACTCTTCTAAGCTCCGGCGGCTTGACCCTTGCTCAACTTGCGGTCCGACTTCGCCGCGTACATCTGGTGGTCCGCGCCATCGAGCAGATTGTCGAGGGTCTTGCCTTCCGTCCACTCTGCGACCCCGATGCTTAGGCTCAGCTCGAACTTTTCCAGGTGTCCCGCCCGGTTCCAATCGGCCAGACCAGCTCTTACTCTTTCGACCACGTGCCGGGCATCGGCGCATGAGGTGTCCGCCAGAATGATCAGGAACTCATCGCCACCGTAACGAAAGACGGCATCCGATCCGCGAACGGAATGCCTCAACAGTGCCGCCGTATTGGCCAGCACCACGTCGCCGGTCAGGTGACCGAAGCGGGTGTTCACCTCTTTGAACTGGTCCACGTCAATCAGCATGAGGGTCAACGGCTTGCGGGAACGCCGGGCCTGGCTCATAAACCGGTTGGCCATCTCTTCGAGAGACTGCCGGTTGTAGATCTCGGTCAGCGGATCGGTAAAAGACTGCTGCTGCACCAGTTCCTGTTGGATGGTTCGCGAGATCAACTCTTCACGCAGGCGGCGGATTTCCATACGCCGGGAAACCAGGTAAGTGTTGAGCAAAGTCAATAACACTACCAGCCCAAGCACCAGGGGCCGCGACACGGTGAGTTCGAAGTGAATGTTGCCTTCCTTGAGAAAGGCGGCAGGAAAGAGTATGGCGCAGAGCCCGGCGCCGACCAGCAGGCCGGCCAGGGATATGATCACCCACAGCTCTCCATCTCGCTTTTCCAGCTGCGAGAGCTGTTGGCTGACCCGCGCCAAGACAGTTTCTGTTTGTCTATGCATTACGCCCAAGCACTTCGGAAATCGCGATCTAGCGTCACAGTTTAGCTTTTTATAATGCTTCGCGCCCCGGTACGAAAGTAATGAAAAAAGGGGGAATATTCGCGATGTCGACCATGACTTCGAGTCACGGAGCAGTCACACGTCGTGGCTGGGCGCCAGTTGGTGGTTGTCGCGGAGCTATGCGAAACTATAGATCCCGAGAAGCTCTCAAGGCCCTTAGCTCAGCGGTTAGAGCAGTGGACTCATAATCCCTTCCAATGCCGCGCTCGATACCCTCTTAGCTGCACCAGACGGCTTGGTTGGATGTGCGGGATAAGGACTTACTTCCTTAAATGCAAGCCGACCACACGAGAAGTCATCGCGAGCGACCAATCGCCACCTAGCTGGGAATACACGTCAGTGGTCATGCTGCTTAACTCGCCTGAAGCTGCTTTTCAGCGCATTCTCAATTCGGTGTCGCTTCTCATGATGGTCGCGGTTGTGCTCTATTTCCTGTAATCGTGCTGTGATTGCTTGCCCTGTCGCGGCAATCCGTTCGGGCATTTTTTCGCCACTCACTTCCCCCAACGCGGTTTGTAGATATAGGTATTCGCAATTGTTTTCCCGCATGTTGCACTTCGACAACAGTACGCCACCGTACCAAAAAGCCCCCTAAAAATGTGGGCAACAGAAAAGGGGCTGACGTCGGACATTGGATCGAAAAAAACAAAGGATCGAAAAAAAGCAAAACGCCTTGTGCCCTGGCGCCATCAAAGCCCTCGACAATAGCCTCGAAGTTATGGCGAAGAAGAAGGTGTTGCTGGTGGACGATAGCGCGGCCATTCGCAAGGCGGTTCGTCCCTTGTTTGCTTCCCATCCGAAATTTGAGGTGGTTGGAGAGGCGGAACACGGGCGTGAGGCTGTAGAAAAGGCTCCTATCCTTCGCCCCGATCTCATTCTGTTAGACCTCTCCATGCCCGTAATGAACGGTCTGGAAGCAGCACCGCTGCTGATTAAAGTCCTGCCCGAGGTTTGGATAATATTATTTACGTCCCACAACCTGCCAGAAGTGGAGCGGCTCTCACGGGCGGCAGGAATACACGCCATAGTTCCGAAGCAGAAGGCAGCGACTCATTTGATCGCTCAAGCGGAAGTGCTGTTCGCTCAATCGGCCCCACTTCGCAAAGAGGCGTCATGAATTTAATTATCCCCGCCCGAACCGATGCTGGAACACGAAGTCTGAAATCGTGCTTCGAACTTTACATCCTAAGAGGAAGGGCAAACGGCCACGCTGTCGATGATTGGCTAATGGCGGAAGCCGAACTACGTGGCCACTCCTTATCGGATACCAATCCGGGGCCAACGATTCGCGAAAGTTGCATCTCAAGTAGCGTCGTTGTGAAGGAAATCCTAGGTAAGTCTCCATGAGTCACAATTCTGTCACAAGCTTTCCTTGCGATATGCCAACCGTAAGTGCATGCGCCGATTGCAGGACTATGATCTAGTCAAACTCGCGTCGTGAATGCTGCGGAGAATTTTTTTCCGGTCTGTGCTTCGACGCCCATGTGGCGCATGTCTGTTTAAGGAAGCCCGTTGAGACCGAGCACTTGGATCGACAACTCAGCGAGGCCGCCTAAGCTACTGAGCGGTGAAGAAAGCATCCGAGACGGGTAGCGTCCTTCCCCGGGTTATCAGAATCTAAACGGAACTTCGCCCCGAACTCGCCTGGCTGGCTTCTCAGAACTGTGCCTGTCGGTGAATACCCTTCGGCAATTGACGGGTTGATTTCTTCGCCGGCACTTGTCGACTCTCAAATTGCGCCATATCTATTTCTGGACGACTGCCGCTCTATCTAGGGTCAGTAAAGTCACCTGATAACTCTGGCAAGAAATAGGGCCCCCCCTAAGCGAGGGCCCGCTGATGTTATGCTCTCTTTCTTTCCTTGTCTTCTTCATTTTGTCTTTCGGGACGATCGCGACGCTGGGGCGTTTCGCTTCCTTGCTCCTGGCCTGGAGCTCGCCGCTGCTGCTCAGTCCCCTGATCCGGTTTCTTCTGTCCGGGTTGCTGCTGTCCAGAAGGATTATCCCTTTGCGGCTGCCCACCAGACTGCTGGCCTTGATTTGCTTCGTTTGCCATTGGAAAACTCCTGAGTTGGATTGTCTAGCGAGTCTGAGATGAGCATTTCGCACGCAAGAGATGTATTGAACCGACCGCGCGTAGGTGCAGCTGTCTGTCCGATGCAGAACCAGTCACCGTACCGATAACAATGCCCGGGAATCGGGTCTTTACCTGATAGTGCTGAAGCACTGGAAGTGCGACGGTGAGTACGCAACTTCGATTCAGGAGATCAATGAAGACAGGCAGCAGAAGGCAGGTTGAAAGAAGGTCGCATCACAGGGGCAATTCAGCGTCGTGCCGCACCGGTGATGGGGCCCACGGAGACAAGGTATGAAACGTATTGTGACGATCGTTTTGCTGGTTTCGGCGCTCCTCATGACGGCGTGCTCACAACGCGACAACGTCTCATATAAGAATGACATTAAGAAGGCCTTGGAACAGGCCGAGCTGAAAGACGTGACTGTCTCTGAAGATCAAGACAAGAACACGATTACTCTCGGTGGGACGCTTCATTCCGGCGACGCAAAGGCCAAAGCTGGAGAGATAGCTAGGGCTGCTGCAACCACACGGATCATAGCGAACGAGATCAGCGTGCAGCCCGTTGGGGCTGAGTCTCAGGCCAAGGCCGTTGCCTCCAACTTGGATGAGGGGATCGAGAAAAACTACAGAGCAGCGCTGATATCAAGTGGCCTAGACAAACAACACGTTACGTTCGACGCGAAGAACGGCCTGCTGACTCTCACAGGAAGCGTTCACAACACGACTGACAGGCAACGCGCTGAGAAACTAGCGTCAGGAATTCCCAACGTACAGCAGGTGCTGAATCAGATCCAGGTACGACGTTAAGACAAATGCCGAGTTTCAGAAAGGATTGTTATGGTCGACAAAGACAAGAATCGTTGTGCACACCCGGGCTGCAGTTGCTTAGCAGCGCGAGATAGTAAGTACTGTAGTCCCCACTGTGAGACGGTGAAGTCAGGAGCCGAGATTTCTTGCGAGTGTGGCCATCCGCAGTGTGCTGGCAAGATCGATTGAGGCGATCACACACCTACGAGGGAAGTTTAAGAGACACGTATTAATGCGCATTAATTGTAGATAAGGAGATTCCATGAGTCTCGAAACTATTTTGATCATCGTACTAGTTGTGTTTTTACTTGGCGGAGGAGGCTGGTACTACGGCCGTCGTTAGTCTCGACGCAATGGAGCCAAAGGCCTTTGTTGCAAAGGATACTCACGACGAGAAGAGCTGACATCGAACATACAACCGTCAAGAATCCAGTTGTGCCGAGCACCGCAACGGGCGCCGTCGATTGCGCAGGATGCCCGATGAAGGCCGCAAAAGGGGACCCGTTGGAAGGGGACCGTCACCCACGCTGACCGCTCGCAATAGAAACACCGTCGATATGACCGTTCCCTACAATCGATCGACGCGATGGGTCAGTCAGGAGCACAGTAGCACGAAGGTCAACGACATGGTGCCAGCCAGGTTAAGGAAAATGATCGAGTGATATGCAGGGGCACTCGGGAGAAAGATGGTTATTCCACTCACTTTAAACTTCCAAGCGTGGACGAAGCTCGCCGTGTCAGACGCGCTTAAAGAGGCGGAATCGGAGCGGCAGCGGGTGAGGTCTTTTTAGAGTCATTTCAACAGTAATGCGCTCGATTCTTCCCTGGTTTCGCACGTGTTTGACACATGCTTCACATCTTGCAATTGAATAATCTGATGTTGTGCGGAATTCGTGCTTCGGTTTCGCGAATCCTGATCTGCCTCCCAAGTCGATGTCGAAGTGATGCCGGTGATCTGGACTTCGTGGCCAATGTGCTTACCCAATTGCGAAGCATTGCCTAGAATTTGGTATGTCGTCCCTAAATTGTCCGTAAGGACGAAATTGCCAACTGAACCGCGCAAGCATCCCTGAACGGTATTTGCGTGCTCGGTCGGCTGGTCACTGGGGTTTCCCGCTGCCGGGGGATTCTGCGATTGGAGCCAAACTGCCGAGATCAGCAGAGTGAAAGTTAACGTCCATGTCTTTTTCATGTGGCCTCCCTACAATCGAAAACTTGTCCTGTGATGCGGGCGGAGGCCCGAGTAGTTGCTGCCGTACCGCCGGACCGAAGCAAGCCAGTCAGAAAACCGCGGAAGATGTCGGCGAAGTCGCGGGTGAAGTCGCAGCGGCTCAAAGAAAACGTTACGGTAGCGCACTTTATCTGTAATCGATTACATGCAGATCCCGGCACCGATGGAACGGCACCAACCTTGACCGCGCCGAACATAAACAGACTTACAACGACACCGGGCGCGGCTCCGCCTTGAAACACACATGCATCGATCACTCATGTTTCGTCAGAATCGAAACACGATACCGCTGGAAAAGCGAAAGCTGTTCTGCCGATTTCCGAGGCTGCTCGAAAGTCCGGTCGTCAACGCATCGGTCGCGTTGAACTGCGTGCGCAGATAGTCCACCTGAACTGCCCGGATCGCTAGGTGTCTAGTCAAGCCGATATCAACACCTCCGCCAAATGCCATGGCAAAAGCATTCGCACTGGTGATGCCGGTGGAGATTCCTCCAATGATCGGGATGCCAACTCCGGCTCCCAAGCTTGCGCGTGCTTCGCCGAACAATGCGTGTGCGAAGACGGCGCTCCGGCCAACCGTAGCGGTTACGGTCGGGCCAAACAAATAATTGTTTAGGTGCTGATAGGTACCCGCTGAAAAGCCCAATGCCGAAAAAGAGAACGGAGTAACTGTGGCTCCGCTTACGTCGGCTGTCACCCCCAGGTAGCGGTTAAGATTAAACGTGCCCTGTCCTTCCCACCCGCTAAATCCGTTGCTGTTGTTGCGAAGGTACGAATATCCGCCAAAGATTGTTGCTCGTGTTTCGCTTTCGCTGCCGGCTGGCCTGGCGCCACCAATTTGGGCAACGAGCATTGAGGGCAGGAAAACCATAATGGACGCCAAGATTCCACATTTGTGCATTTCTATCTCTCCCGACGAAGGGCGATAAGTTAATAGGTGTGATGCACAAACGGAGCACAGAGAGAATCCACGATGCGTCAATTGTTGTGAAAACAAGAGAGTTAGATTAAGCGAAACTTAAAAGGCGTAATCTACGAGTGGCGGCGTCATAGGAGACGACGCGCCCTCTAGACCAGCATCAAGGAACAACTCAAAACCAGAAGGGACCGGGGGCTATGGCTCCCGTCGGCAAGTGTAACTATGCCGACCGTCGCATAGTCTTGCGTCAAATAAAATTGAATCAGGCCCTTTTAGCAAGCGCGTAATCCAGACCGAGAGCACCACACCCACAAACGCCACAACGATAGAAACCGATCATGCCGCCGCCTGGCCAAATTAGGCCCGAAGCAATTTTCGGGACGACAGCCGTCAAGATGCCAGCGGCGGTATTACGACCGCGATTACAAGGACTATCATCGATGGAATAGCAATGAAGAACGGCAGGTACCGGAGCTGGGGGAGTGAAAGACGGCTTATCGTCCCCTCTACAAGCAACGAGCGCAGCAGAGAACATATTGGAAGTATCGTCACGAACATCCAGATCGAGACGATCGCCGCTGACAGGCCGGTTCTTTCACCACGCGATAACTCCCAGGATGGTCGCAGCCTTTACGACCATCCTGCCCGCACGTGCCCTCTGTCTCCGCTCCTCGTCTTCTGACGTTTCGGGACGGACGATTAATTGCCCCGTCTCTGTACAGCTATTTTTAGCCGTGTATCCCGTATTCAAGGTAGTGGGAGATGCCCGCAGTTCAGTTAGCCTGGATCGGGCAAAAGGACCTCGGAGACTAATGGTCATAACCGTTTGGTTCGTGCTGATAATCCTACTCGCCGTGGTTGTCATACACACTGCAACATGGTGGTGGCGTCGGGATCATAGGGGTGCGAGAGGGCCAACTTCTGGAAATCGCAGCAGGAAGGGTATCCGCTAAATCGCAGTCTGCTCCGGGCGAATCGATTTAAGCCTTTACTCTCCCTGACCTACCGATTAGGGGTCGAAAGCGAGAAAGTCCGCGCAAACCCCGCTTCCCGGTCGCTGAAACGCCAGGTGAGAAACAACGAACCTGTTCGTCGCCCCAAAGGCGCAGGTATCAGGTATCAGAATTTTCCTCTACGGAAGCACGGCGTGTCAGAAGGAATTGGAGCGGCGCGGGTTCAAGACGAAAGTTGAGCCTGGACGTTTGTCTAAATGCCTGTTTTCGGTCCTACCTGAAGGAGAGATTCGATAAACGGATGTCGTCACTGAAGACGAAAGGTCACTTGTACATTGATCAGCACTGCAACAGGTTGGCCGTTCTTCTTTGCTGGCTCAAATCTCCAGCCAGCTACGGCCGCAAGCGCTTGAGTATCCAATCCTTCACCAAGGCCTCGGGTTATCTCTAGTACTTCGGGAAACCCTTTTTCATTCACAACTATCAGTAGAACTGTCGTGCCTTGAAGTCTGTCTTGTCGTGCGGTTTCTGGGTAGACGGGATCTGGCGTATGGGTCGGTTTGGGCGGGTCCACCACGCCAGGATTCGCCAGATACACGGGCCGATTCCCCTCCAGTTCCGCAATAATGGCGTTCGGAGTGCTGGCCCGAAAGGGCTTCAAGTCAGTCGTCTTTGGTTTCCAATATGCGGCCACCCTCTCCAGCAATTGGCCGCCTTGAAACCACTTGTGACAAGACCCGGTTTACCTGCGAAACATCCAAGGCCGACATCTCCACGAAAACACGAACTCGGTCCCCAGTAACGAGTGGAGTAGCTTGTACGTCCGAAGGAAGCGAAGAATCTCCCGCTCGAAGAGCAAGGATGACTCGCTTGCCATCAATCTCCAAGTGGTCTGGAGCTAAGGCAAGCTTCTCTACCTGCAGGAGGCCACATGTTGACCTTGGGCCCGCCACTGCCTTGCCAACCAATGTGCCGGAGGAATCGAAGGGCAGCCTAGATCCGAAGTAAGGATTTCTCAAAGAAAGAAGCTTGTGCTGATAGGTTATTTGGAGATCGTTCTCAAGGTTCTTGCGATCTTGCGCTGTGACGAAAGCGGGCGAGATGACGGCGATGCAAAAACAAAAGACCGCTATCAGGTGTTCGACAGGGAATCGGATTCTCACGGGGTCCTCATGCAGCGGTGCACGATGAATACCTCGCCTATCCATGTTGAAGCTTCAATGTTCTTGATGTCTAAACAATCGCGACGTTCTTGGCGAGTGTCTTTAATTTCACTCCGTCTGACTCTACAACAGCGATGGAAACGTGACCCGTCTTGCCTGTTTGATGTCCCGGACTACTCCGGATTTACCTTTGTGTGTACCGCCAATAACTCTACAATTAGCGCCATCTCGCAGTTTGTTTGCCGCGTCGGTTTTCCTATCGTAAATTACCACATCTGACTTCGAGGTTTAACGGTGAGCCACCGCCGTCTGGTTCAACAGTCGCGGCGACCGAGGTTTACCCGATGCGAACCTCCTGCCGGGCCCGTTCAAGTGTCCGACGTAAGCAAATCGTCACAATCAGAGTGGCCCCGCCGAGCATAGCGATGTCGCCGATGCTAAACAGTCCGAGCCGCGCTTGATCTGCCAGTAGTGGCATCCGCGTTTCAGACGTCGCACCCTGCCACATCGGGCTTGCGGGACGCACCGTGGACGGCATTCCGACCACGGGCATCGACCCTGCATTGGCGTCCGTTACCAAGGCATTCATACCTAGTCCGCAGAGCATTAGCAGAACACCGGTCCGAACCAACGGAGATCGAACCACACGCAACACGAGCCACAGGATTGCGCAGGATTCACATAGCCAGATCGCTGGATGTTCCATCCACGCTAACTGATGTGCCATGGTGACGAAATGCACGGTCTCCTCCTGAGGCCAAAGAAAGATGAAATGAGCTAAGGGAACGACTCGACTTCTCGGGGTCGCGTTATAGCGATTAGACCTCAGTTCAAGGGCGGATCAAATGGCCCAACGGGGTGGGTTCATAGCACAAGAGTAACCATCGCCATTACACCAACATCTACCCAGCGGGAAGGTGCCTGGGGAGGGATTGTGGTTGTCGTAAGCGCCGGGTTACGTCCGTTGACATTAACGTCCGCGTTGCACGTGATCCGGTTCTATACAGCCGGGACGATTGGGAGCATGATCTGCGACGGATGCCGGTCATCGTGATAAATCGTGTTCACAGCGGTGGCAGACCGGCGGTTGTCGTTGAGCGGCTCCCCTGTGTTTGGATTAACGTCAAAACGCGGGAAATTGCTGCTGGAGATGTCGAGGCGGATGCGGTGACCTTTCTTGAAGATCATTGCGGTCGGGTACATGTCTATAGAAATTTGATAGACCTCTCCAGCCTTCATGAGTTCTGAGTGTTCCAGTGAATTGCGATAGCGTGCTCGAATGATCCCGTCCTGAACGCCGAGGTCGAATCCCGTAGGAACGTCCTTACTTGGTGGATAAACGTCCACCAATTTGGCAGTGAAGTCTGTGTCGGGTGCGCTGGACGATGCCCAGAGCTTCATCAATAGGGGTCCGGTGACCTCGACATCTTCCTTGAGGAGCTCCGTCTCGAAAACGAGCACATCCTTTCTGGCGGAGAGCGGGCGTGTGTCGTCGCAGTTCCAGAGTTCGGCGCGGCAGCGTTGGTCGTAGGGTCCTTGTTCCATCAGGTTTTCCGAATCACCTGCACGCTCGATAGTGTTGTGATGCGACGCCGGGCCGTAATGTGCCGCAATGTTGCCGCCAATGGTCGGAATCGGATGGGTTGGGTCGAACTCGTAGCTATTGGGAGGTTCGTTCGAAGGCTTTTCGGTGGAGAGCCCTCCATTCGAGTGCAAGTAGTATGAGGTCGGTATGGCGCGTTTGAGCGGCCAATCCGACTCATCGCGCCAGTGGCCGCCAACGAAGATGCGTCCCTCGCCGGTCTTATGTCCATCGCCTCCGCCCATGACAAAGATGCGGACAGGGGCCTCCCGATCAACCCCATTGTCGACACCCTTAAGCCAGTGGTCGAACCAATGCGAAGTGAGCTGGTCAGGATCGATACTGGCCGAGGGGCCAAACTCAGCCTCTCCGGCGGCGGTACGACTTGCTCCGCCATGCCACCACGGTCCGATGATCAACTTCTGGTTGTGCTTCGTCTTGCTCAGCGCGATCCAATTCAAACTCGTGCCCTGCAAGTTGGAGTCGAACCAGCCGGTGAGATGATAGACAGGGATGTCCTTGTATTCAGCAACGTGATCGACCACGTCCATGCCGACGTCTTTCCAATATGCATCATTGTCGCCATGAGACATGGCCTCGATGAGCCAATGCTCATAACTGGGGACGAGGCGAAGCGGTGTCGTGCCAGGGCGCAGTGGCAAACTTCTTACATATTCGCGCACCTGCTCTCCAAGTTTCGCCATTGCCTGTTTATTCTTCGCTCCGTCACGGTCCCCCTCGGGCTCGAAAAGGTTAAAAATCCAATTCAGCCAGCGCAGCTCGAAAGCGCCGTTATGGCGCAGTCCGACGCGTCCTGCGTCGGAGGTTGCATAGGCTGGGATCATCGCTTTCAAAGAGGGCGGATTGGATAGGGCAAGCGCATGCTGTGTTCCACCGGGATACGATCCTCCGACAGTTCCAATGGCACAACTACACCAGGGCTGCGAGTCGATCCACTTGGCGGTGTCGTAGCCATCATTAATATCGTCGCGAAAAAATCGCCAGACTCCTTCCGAATTGAACCGGCCCCGCACATCTTGCAGTATGACCACATACCCTTGTTTGACCCAGTGGTTCGCATAGTAGACATCGTTGTCTTTACCATACGGCGTGCGCTCCAGGATTACAGGAAACTTGCCTTCCACCACTTTCCCGTTCTGCGCTGGACGATACACATTCGTTGCGAGGCGCACATCATCGCGCATGGGAACCATGATGTTGGGGAAAGCAGCGATGTCATAGTTTGACGGCCCGGAAGCTTCGGGAGTTTGGGCCGTGATGCAGGTTATGAGGAGAGGAACCAGGAGGAGGACGGTCAACGCATTAAATTTTGTGGACATGGAGCCATATATTTTATGCCACTCGCGCGGCTCGCAGTGACGCTCCATCATTAGATTTCGGAGGTTTGCGTATTCTAAGCAACTCGGCAATTTAAGAGGGCTGGTCGGTTGATGCTAGATCGCCATAGCTCACTGACCCGGATCCTGAGCGCTATTGCCTGGTTGTCAATCAGGTGTAACTAAGATTTGGGCATAGTCGATTGCAGCCTACAATGGCAGCAATCAGCGAAACATGACGGGCGGACTTGCCCATGCGTACAGCTCTGTATTTACTATGCTCCTTGGCCATTCTGGGCGGTGCAGACACTCTCTATTATCACGAGTGGCGGGCGCGACTTCCCGCCATGGGAAGACGAGCGCGATCGGAATTGGAGTTACATGCTCTGCGCGATTTCGTGTATGCCGTTCTATTTAGCACGCTACCATGGATCGCGTGGCGGGGAGCTTGGGCCATTGCGCTCGCAGTTCTGCTACTCGCTGAAATAGTGCTGACCCTGTGGGATTTTGTAGTGGAAGACTGGGTGCGCAAGTCTCTTGGCGGCCTCTATCCGGGAGAACGAATCATGCACGCAGTCATGGGTATTCTCTATGGTGCGATGCTTGCGTACCTACTGCCCAACTTGTGGGTCTGGTGGCGTGCTCCCACGCGGCTGTCGGTATCTCCAATAGCGGTCTTTCCGGCAATGCGCTGGGCGATGGTAATAATGGGCGCGGGAGTGCTTGTATCAGGGTTGCGCGACTTGTATGCGTCGTTTGAACTGCCGGGCAGCGCGTGGCCCTGGAGCCGGAGGTGAATCAGCCTGCAATGAGGGCAATTGTCTGATCGACCGTCATGCAGAATTACGCATTTTCAACGATTGGCCCAATGCAAGTGACCTACTTGGCTTCATGATGGTCGATACTTATGACTCGCGTGATCTTCCACGTGCCATCTTTGTGCCGCCATATATGAATGAACTTCGCTTCACCGACAGCGCCATGGTCCTGTTCCCAGGGGTGAAAGAATCGATGAACTCCAATCTCAACCGCGCCGTACCCCGCCAACGGGTAAACTTCAAGCGTTCCGGGCACTAGCTCCCGCTTTACTTTTCCACAGAGGTTGTTCTTGATCGCCTCCACAATTTGCGGCCCCCCTGCCAAAAGACCGTTCTTGTCATGGTAGAACTCCGCGTCTTCAGCCCAAAACGACGCCTCTGTTTTCATGTCACAGCGATCGACTGCATCGAAAACCTGCTTATCGAGCGACGAGATCGTTTTAAAGGTCATCTGGAGAGAGGTATCGTTAGTTGTACCGGCCTGGCGGGGAGCTTGGGCCATGGCGCAAATCGATAGCGTGAGCAGGCACAGAATCATGCGAAAAGTTGCGAGTTGGTTCTTCAAAGATTCCTCCCGCCTTGAGTTGTACGGTCTACCAAACATACGTTGTCACCTCTGAAAATGTTCACAAAAGGAGTTGGCCGGCGAGAAAAAATGGCGACGTGGATGGGGCTTCAGGTCGGTATTCCGACAGGGTACTTTGGTGTGGGTCGGACGTACCGGATATTACCTGGCCGACTGGCCAAAACACCGATTGACTTTCCGGAGGCCGGACGGCACAATCGCAATCAGACCCTAGAAGGCTGGAACCGCTTTTTTGCTTTTCCTTGCTCCCGTCGTGTTGGTGCGCGACCTCCTGGATTCTGTGTCCCCAAATAGGAGGATCAAATGACGGAGTTTGCTCGATCTCTATGGAACAATCAGGAAGGACAGGACATCGCGGAATATGCAGTGATGTTGGCTGTCATTCTCGTAATCGTTGTTGGCACAATTCGCCTAGTCGGAGGGAATGCCAATAATGTATTCTCCTCGGTCGCCAGTACGGTGAACTAGACCGAAAACAACCATCCCCAACCCCAACCTGAGCGCCTCACTTCAAACTAGAGCGAGGCGCTCTGCTTTTGCCCCGCCGCGTTTGTTCACGCAATGCGGTCAAGCTTGGAAGAACTGGCAGCGGGCGTCACTTTCGCCAGCCCAAAGTCCAGAATTTTGTCGTGCCCTCGTTTGGTCACAAAGATATTTGCTGGCTTGATGTCGCGGTGGACGATCCCCTTGGCGTGGGCCGCATCCAGCGCGTCGGCAATGTCAATGGCGATGGGGAGAAGAGCTTCCGCTTCGAGTGGACGGCCGGCGATGCGGTGCTTAAGCGTTACGCCGTCCAGAAATTCCATGCCGATGAACGACTGGCCGTCGTGGTTTCCAATCTCTTGGATGGTGCAGATGTTAGGGTGAATCAGAGCTGAGGCTGCGCGGGCTTCACGGCGGAAGGGTTCGAGCGCCTGCGTATCTCCGGCCCCATCGGGAGGTAGCAACTTCAGGGCGACAAAGCGACCGAGTTCGTTGTCCTCAGCCTTGTCGACGACACCCATCCCGCCACCGCCGAGCTTCTCGATGATGCGGTGATGTAGGCAAGTCAATCAAAGCGTAATATCGCGATTGACCAACAAGGAAATTCCGGTTAGGTCTCAGTTTCAATCAGGAGGAACGCCGTATGTCGCACTTCATTACGCTAGTCCGCTACACCCAACAAGGAGCCGCAAAAATGAAGGAAAGCCCGGCGCGGCTCGACGCTGCCAAAAAGGCCGCAGAGAAAGCGGGAGGAAAGATTCACGCGTGGTATTTGACCATGGGAAAGTACGACGCCATCATCATCTCAGAATTTCCCAATGATGAGGCGAGCGCGAAATTCATGCTGGCTACGGTAGCGCTGGGCAACGTGACCACCCAAACCATGAAAGCCTTTACCGAAGGGGAATATCGGAAAATCGCCGCTTCGCTATGAGCGTGAAGCCGCGAGAAGAGCGGTGCATCCTGGCGGGAGCACCGCCTTTTTTTACGATGCTCGGAGCTGGGTTGCAAGAATGGCTAGGCCACGAGTCGCTTGCGACCACACAAAAATACCTCGACCCCTCGAAGGAAACAGAAAAGCAGCTGGAAGAAATGAAGCTGCCGTTTTAGAGCGCGCTCCGGAAGTCCCGCCACACTTGACGAACGGGGCGGCATCGCCGGTGAGAAACTGGCCCCTTGAACGTGCTAGACTTCGGCGGATGGGAGGCTGCGTTGTCTGCCAATCCCTCAGCACGTACTATCCGATTCAGCACCTTCGAAGTGAATCTCCAAACAGGGGAACTGCACCAGCGGGGACAGAAGGTCAGGCTCCAAGAACAGCCCTTTCAGCTATTGGCAGCGCTGCTGGAGCGACCGGGAGATGTGGTAACCCGAGAAGAATTGCGCAATAAGCTCTGGCCGGCGGACACGTTCGTCGACTTCGATCACAGCTTGAATGCCGCCATCAAGAGGTTGCGCGTTGCGCTGGGCGAATCGGCGGAAAAGCCCGTCTTCGTTGAGACAGTCGCTCGACGAGGGTACCGCTTCATCGCTCCTGTAAACGGTGGGTCCTCTGCCAGCGCAATCGGAATCACGGCCGCCTCGGAGCAAAACAAGTCTTTTTTCGCGACTCATTGGCTTATCACCGTCTGCCTCGCACTGATGGTAGTTTCAATCGTCGCGTGGACAGCATGGCGGCCATCGCGGCCCGGGGAGCTCATTGAACGTAAGCTAACCTCGAATTCATCAGAAAATAGCGTCAGCAGCGCCGCCATCTCCCCAGACCGCAAGTACATCGCCTACGCAGACAATTCCGGCTTCTACCTGAAGCAGATTCGCACGGGCGAAGCCCATCCTTTGCCCTTGCCACCGAACTTCTCGGCCCGCGTGGATGACTGGTTTCCCGACGGATCTCACTTACTTGTCTCGCGTGAGGAACAGCCCGGGAAGGCCAGTTTGTGGAGTATCTCGATATTCGGAGGCTCGCCGCGTCAACTGGCAGATGACGCTTCGGGAGGATCGGTGTCCCCGGATGGATCTCACATTGCGTTCCGGCGCGGTGCCCTAACCTATGACGGTCTGTGGGGCCGAGAAGAGTGGGTCATGCGTTCCGATGGAACAGATCCGGTAAAGGTTGCTGCTGATAATTCGGATGGCTCGGAGGTGGGAGCGCCGACGTGGTCTCCCGACGGCAAACGAATCGCCTACCTCAGGTCGAGTTGGGCGTACAACATGTCGACGAATTCTATTGAAGTCAATGAATGGCAGAACGCCAGAGCCGAGATCCTCATTTCAGACAGACGTTTGATTATTGCGCTGCGGTGGCTACCCGATGGTCGCCTCATCTACGCCCTTGCTGGACACTCAAGCCTGTGGACGGTGGCGTTGCCGCGTACTGGAAAGGTTCCTGAGCCTCCCAGACACATTGCCACCACAGAACATGGTTCGATTTCACGAATCACCGGGAGCGCTGACGGAAAAGCACTCATCTTCCTAAGGGCGAATTCGTTGCCTAGTATTTACATCGGCACGCTGACGGAGGACGGCACAAAGTTGCTCGCGCACACGCGCTTAACGCTCGATGAGAGCGTAAGCCTCGCGTGGTCCTGGACACCCGATAGCAAAGCAGTCCTTTTATTTTCCGATCGAAACGGTACTTCGGAGATGTTCAAGCACACCGCCGATCAGCCCTTGGCAGAAAGTCTGGTGGTTAGCGCAGGGCAGCTCTCAGCATTTAGAGTAACGCCCGACGGCTCGGAGATCTTGTATATTTCGACCCCTAGGTCCGCCAGCCCCGAAACCCCCTCTTCCATTTTCGCCATTCCGACCAATGGCGGAACTCCTCGCTTGGTCCTTCGAGACGCCCGCATCTGGAACCTGCAATGTGCGCGCTTGCCATCCAGGCTTTGCCTCTACAGCGTGACCAAGGGAAATACAGTAGAAACGTACCGGTTCGACGTGAAGAGTGGGAAAAGTACAGATCCCCCGCAAATCGATTCCCCGATCGATTGGAGCTTGTCCCCGGATGGTTCGCAACTAGCGGTTATCGTTCGTCATCCCAACCAAGGAACGATCCAACTCCGGGACATCTCCACGAGCAAAACGCGTGATTTGGTTGTAGAAGGATGGAACGGACTGATGGGGGCGGACTGGTCAGCAGATGGAAAGAGTATTTTCACCACTTCACATAGTCACGAAGGGGATAGTACGCTGTTGAACGTCACGCTCGATGGCAGAGCTTCGGTGCTACTGCATTCCCGCAATGAGGTTTATTCTGCAATTCCGTCACCTGACGGGCGATCGCTGGCCATAACGGAGGACAGCGGCGCCAAGAATGTTTGGCAGATAGAGAATTTCTGACCGATTGACCGGGGACAATTGCCTGGCTCTCCGCATCGAGGGGAGGCAATCTAGGCGTGCCCGCGCCGTGTGACGGATCCTCGAACTGTCCGCCGACGGGCTTTCAGTATCGATGAATTAGCAAGAATACGCGGAACACCAGGATTCTATGGCAAGGCACCCCGGCGGCTGGACCCTCGCCGGAAATAGAAAAGCTGCCCGAAGAAAAGGAAACAACCTTTTTGGGGGACTGGACGGTCGAAAGGACATCCTGCGCATTCTCATTCGCATCTCAGGGCGGCAGGAATCTATATTGGGGCGGTCCAAACTATCGAGTGATTCAGTTTTCCCGAGGGGCAGGTATGAACCAGCGGTCCTTTCAATTTAAAGGCTTGGCTTTATTACTCGCTCTGGTTCTTTCCGAACCGGGCTGGACGGCGACACCGACCGTTGTTCCGCAACTGCCTGATCCCGGGTCCGTCGGCATGACAAAGGAACAGCAGGTGCAGCTTGGGCGGCAAGCAATGGCTCAGGTGTACCAACAAATGCCGGTCTTGCCGGATTCCAGCTCACAGACGCAGTACGTCCGGCAGTTAGGAAAAAGGCTGGCGGACGTGATCCCCCAGCAATATTCGTGGCCATTCGAGTTCCACGTAATTCCGCAGAAAGATATCAATGCTTTTGCATTGCCAGGCGGCCCAATGTTCGTCAACGTCGGCGCCATTGTGGCCGCTGACAATGAGGCGGAGCTGGCAGGCGTGATGGCTCATGAAATGTCGCACGTTTACATGCAGCATTCTGCGAAGCAAGCGGGTAAAGCGCAGTGGACGAGTCTTTTGGGTGCGCTCGGCGGGCTTTTCGGCGGAGGGGCGGCAGGCAGCCTCGCCCGTTTAGGCATACAGTTGGGCGCCGGCACTCTGATGATGAAATACTCAAGAGGCGATGAAGCACAGGCCGATGCGGTAGGTGCGATCATCCTGTACAGAGCGGGCTACAATCCCAAGGCCTTGGCTGACTTCTTTGAGAAGCTTGAACGACAAGGGGGAGGCGGCGGTCCGCAGTTCCTGAGCGATCACCCGAACCCGGGGAATCGGCAGGCCGCGATCGAGAAAGAGGTCAGCAACTGGCCGCCTAAGAACTACGCGGGTAACAGCCAAGCATTTGTGCGCGCCAAAGAGGATGCGAGCACGGTGAAAACCTACACAGGCGAGCAGATTGCCGAAGGCTCAAAGCAAGGGCTGTGGGCTCAGCAAAACCGGCAGAGTGGAGTGATCCCCCCTGATTTGCCCAAGACATCGAGCGACAGCGCCGGAGGTAGTCTCGCAAACGTCAGTTTTCCGCAAATCAAACCGTCTCGGAACATGACCCAATTGCAGCATAGTGCGTTCAGCATCTCGTATCCGGAAAATTGGCAGGTCTCCCGTGATCGGCAATCGACTGTTACGATCGCGCCCCAATCTGGAGTTGGAGAGGGTGCAATTGCCTACGGCGTGGTGATCGGCGGAGCCCAGGACTCGAACGCAGGCTCACTCGACGAGGCGACGGCAGACTTGGTCCAAACTCTACAAAGGTCGAATCCCGGGCTGCGACTCGCCGGGGACACGCAGAACATCGACGTTAACGGGCTTTCTGGTCGGTCGGTAGTTCTCACCGGGGCGTCGCCGATCCAGCAGGGCGGTGAGGCTCTCCGCGAGCGCAACTGGCTGGTTACGGTCCCGCGGAGACAGGGCGGTTTACTTTATCTGGTCTTCATCGCGCCGGACAGAGACGTTCCCGAGCTCCGGCCCACATACGAGCGAATGCTGGATAGTCTGCAAGTCCAGTAGCAGAGAAGCAGCGAAGAGGCAACTACAGTTCAACCATCTAAATCCTGCGACCTGGTACTATTTGCGCCAGCTGAGGAGAACGGCTGGAAACCTGCCACCGTGAATCGCTTTAAGGCTTTGCACTCCCTGATCTGCCGATTAGGAATTGAAAGCAAGAAAGTCAGCGCAAACCCCGCTTCGCGGTCGCTGAAACGCAAGCTGGAAAATGATGAGCGTGTGCGTTTCCTGAACCAATTTCCACCAGCAAAACCACGGTAGATTATTTGAAGCTGTGTGCTGATAGTGGCGACCCGCTGGGTCTGTGAGGCATCAAAGGGTGCGTGAGCAACAAATCAGATTGATCGGCGGAACGCTATGTCGGATTCAAAGCTTAGCGTCGAGCAGCAGATCTCTTCCCTTTGGGATCTAGGCGGACTCACCTGGCAAGAACTGCCCCGCCGAGTTTGGGGTGGGATTAACAAGAACGATCTGGTTAACAGAGCCTACGAGTTGGCCTACAATTTCCTGCTGGCCGTTTTCCCTCTACTTCTGTTTTTGGTCGCACTTCTTGGAATATTCGCCTCTGAAGGAAGTAAATTACAGAGCGATCTTTTCTTCTACTTCCAGCAGGGATTGCCTCTTGTCGCTTACCAGCTGGTTGTCCGCACGCTTAAAGAGATAACTCAGAATTCAGGCGGAACCAAACTGACGTTCGGCTTGTGTTTGCGCTGTATTCCGGTTCAGGCGGAATGACGCGGCTGATCTCTACGTTGAACGCCGCCTATGAGGTGCCGGAGGGTCGCTCCTGGCTCAAAGTTCATGCCATTTCGCTTGGGTTGACCGTCGTCATGGCGGTATTAATCGTTACGGCTCTCTTGTTGGTGTTAGCGGGCGGTCATTTAGTCGGATTTGTTGGACAAGGCCTGGGGGTGAGTTCCGTCGGATTGATCGTCGGAAAGGTACTCCAGTGGATGCTGGCCTTGGCGTTCGTCGTATTGGCCTTTGCGCTCATCTATTATTACGCACCCGATGTCAAGGAACGGCACTGGTACTGGATCACCCCAGGGTCAGTAGTAGGCGTACTGCTATGGGCGTTGTCTTCACTCGCTCTACGTGGCTACCTTCATTTCTTCAATAGCTATAGCAAAACGTATGGATCCTTGGGTGCGGTAATAATTTTGATGCTGTGGTTTTACATAACAGGATTGGCATTCCTGGTCGGTGGCGAGATCAATTCGACAATTGAACACGCTGCTGCTGAGCATGGCCATCCTGAGGCTAAAGCAGAAGGCCAAAAGGCGGCCTAGCGTCTCATCCGCAATGGATGTGAAATCTCCCCATGGCGAATCTTGGCATTTTTGTCGCGGGGAA